>Ga0315291_10005333_pt1 | contig 16140 bp, 7 predicted proteins | sample YL17G12_20_MG_FD_203070 | JGI IMG/M metagenome (GOLD analysis project Ga0315291, IMG submission 203070) | Sediment microbial communities from Yellowstone Lake, YNP, Wyoming, USA - YL17G12_20 | ecosystem: Environmental > Aquatic > Freshwater > Lake > Sediment | place: USA: Wyoming | collected...
AGATAAACGACTTGAGGTGGAAAGCCGGTTATGCTGGCGTTGAATACCAATAAGGGGTCATAGTTCACAAGCGTATTTGTAACATTAAAGGGTGGGGGAAGAGATGGGTGTGAGGGGAGATCAACTTCCACAAATATGTCAAAGAAGCTCTGGGCAGGAAAGTCGTTGGCCGAGTTGCCCGTTTCGTCTAGAGACTGAACCTCTCCAGGACTAAGCGGCTGGGTTGGGTGGAGGTCACCTGCCCGAACCGCTGTAGAATAGACGGGTTCCGTCAAGTTTAAGGATTTCACTCGAGTGTGGATTTCCCTTCTAGCTGGGGGAGTTGCCCCCTGAAAGCCAGGTGGGTACAGCGGGATATCGACATCCCTGATCTTGTAGTTATCCGTTCCGACCTCCGCCCCAAGGGCCGGATGGGTGCCTTCCGTAATGGCGTTGCTGCGGCCGATCACTGTTCCCTGATCAGTCATCAGGGGACTCTGGAATCGAAATGTTGTCGGGTTATAGAATGGGGGGGGAAAGATTGCCGCCATAAGGGGTTGGAACTGCGGAGCTACCCTGATGCGAAAGACCCCCATTGAGAAGACTGGACCGTCGTCACCTTTCACATAGCCCCCAAAGTCCGTCTGGGCCTGAACCGTTCCGCCGAAAAGCAGGAACATTCCCAAAGCAGCTAAAAAGGGAATGAACAAGAAAACTATCATTAATGCGCACAATCTACTGCCAGCAATAAAGCGGTTAAAGTTTTTCACTTGAACCCTCCTACCTTGATTGTCCAAATGCCAAATGGCAATTGCAACTAACTCGTTCATAGATGAACTATTTCGTTTATCTCACCTTCCCGCCACTGCGGGGTAATTCCTCACCTTACGGCAATTTTTATCACTAATCACCTCCCTGTTTAAGGTTAAGACTGTCCGATGGACTATGAATTTTGCTTATACTTTAGGCGCTGACATGAGTATAAATCTCAGTTGTTTTGCTGTGAGCATGCCCTGATTGCTCTTGTATGTACTTGAAATCAGTTCCTCTCGCCAGCAGATGTGTTGCAAAACTGTGCCTTAAGGTATGTAAAACCAGAAAAACTAACTGACCTTGAAACCAGTTTCTTGAGAAGGGTTCCTGATTAAACCGAACCCTGTTCTCAAGTGTAAGTGAGGTATTCGCTCGATTTAAGAATACTAATAAAGTAAATTATAAGGTAAATTAGTTTCTCTGTATCTTTAAAATACATCTTCTTCTGATCATGTCAAGTAAAAAAAACGAAATTTCATTTTTTGTTAGTCTAAGGGGAGCAATGACTTAAAGCGCGAGAGATTTCCTAAGCCATGCATCTTTAGCCTTCTTTAATCGCAGATTAAGACCTTTTTGCCTAATCCGCCTCCGTAATAACTCTCATAGTTTGCACCAAAATCGAAGAAGTAGAGGGTTAAAAAGACACTTAGCTCCTCGTAGAGATTTAAACTCCCTACGGGTCGTAAGGCTTTTATCGACCGCACCTACGCGGGTAAAAACCTGTTACCAAAATTGTGAAGTAGGACAACTCTTTCCTGCCGGATCAGGGTATCTGGCAGGCACAAGTGACCTCGGGTATGAAACCCGACGCTACGAAACCGCATGTGACCCTGAAAGGGTCGCACTACGATTTCACATCTTGCCAAAAGGTTTTAATCTTTATATATTTCTGGATGGGAATTCGTAATTAAATTCGGTAGTCCGCCAGAGGCGGATAATATCTATTAATAATATAAAAATGCCACAGGATATTATTAAGATTAAAGGTGCCCGGGAGCATAATTTAAAGAATATCGATTTAGAGATTCCCAGGAATAAACTGGTAGTCATTACCGGGATTTCTGGCTCAGGGAAATCCTCCTTAGCTTTTGATACCATTTATGCGGAAGGGCAGAGGAGATATGTGGAGTCGCTCTCTGCTTATGCCCGGCAGTTCTTGGGTATGATGGAGAAGCCGGATGTGGATTTTATTGAAGGGCTTTCTCCAGCTATCTCTATCGAGCAAAGAAGCGCCTCAAAGAACCCGCGTTCCACAGTTGGGACCATAACCGAGATATACGATTACCTCAGGCTCCTGTATGCCAGAGTCGGCATTCCCTTTTGTTACAAATGCGGAAGGCAAATCACCCAGCAGGCCGCAGAGCAGATAGTAGATGCGGTCTTAGCTCTGCCCAGGAACAGCAAAGTCTCGATTTTAGCTCCTCTGGTCAGGGGAAGAAAAGGCGAATACAAGGACCTGTTTCGGGAAGTTAAGAAGGAGGGGTTTGTCAGGATCAGAGTCGATGGAAAAATATTTGAGATAGAAGAAGAGCCAGTCTTAAATAAAAATAAGAAACATAATATCGAGGTAGTAGTAGACAGACTTATAGTGGGCGATAAGATAAAGAAAAGGCTGGCAGATTCCATAGAGACTGCTTTAAAATTAGGCTCCGGTATAATTCTGATAGATGTAAATAACAAAGTCGATAAAAGCGTTACGACCCGTAGGGAAGATTTAGTTTTCTCAGAACATTATGCCTGTCCACATTGCAATATCAGCTATGAAGAACTAACCCCCCGGATGTTCTCTTTTAACTCTCCTTTTGGGGCCTGTTCAGCCTGTTCTGGTCTCGGAACAAAAATGGAGGTAGACCCGGATTTAGTTGTGCCAAATCGAAAACTCTCCATAGCCCAGGGAGCTATCCTTCCCTGGGGCATACCTTTTGGCTCCTACTATATGCATCGGTTAAGGGGTCTTTCCAGTCATTATAAATTCAACTTATATACCCCTTTTGAAAAACTGAGCCAGGAAGTTCAAAAAGCAGTTCTTTATGGAACGGATGAGGAAGTAAAATTCCAATGGGAGTTTGAAAACGGGAAAGGAAAAGGGGAATATTTCGGCACATTTGAGGGGGTGATACCGAATTTGGAAAGACGATATATTCAGACAGAATCTGAAGGGATAAGGGAGTGGATCCAGAAGTTCATGCGCATAAAACCGTGTCTGGAGTGCGGAGGTGCCAGGTTAAAGCAGGAAAGTCTCTCAGTCAAAGTCGGAGGACTTTCCATAAGCCAGCTTACTGCCTTATCCATCAAAGGGACAAGAGAGTTTTTCCAGAACCTTTCGCTATCCAAAAGAAGCCAGCAGATAGCCAGGCAGATACTGAAGGAAATAAACGAGAGAATAGGATTCCTGGTAGACGTGGGGCTGGATTATCTTACTTTAGACCGAGCAGCCAGCAGTCTGTCCGGTGGGGAGGCGCAGAGGATAAGGCTGGCTACCCAGATAGGGTCTAGGCTGGTCGGGGTTTTATACATACTGGATGAGCCCTCAATCGGATTACACCAGAGGGATAACAAAAGGCTGCTCAACACTCTCCTGGGTTTGAGAGATTTAGGGAATACCGTGCTGGTGGTTGAACATGATAGGGAAACGATTGAGACTGCAGATTACGTGATAGATTTAGGACCAGGTGCAGGCAAGCAAGGGGGAAGTGTGGTTGCCTGCGGGCCTCCTCTTGCCATCAAAAAGAATAACCAGTCCTTGACCGGGATGTACCTTTCAGGCAAACTCTCGATTCCGGTTCCGAAGAAAAGGAGGTTATCCAATGGAGATTACCTTTCGATCCTGGGCGCTTCAGGAAACAATCTTAAAAAGATCAGAGTGGATATTCCCTTGGGTGTTTTCACCTGTATAACGGGTGTATCCGGTTCTGGAAAATCTACTCTGATAAACGAAACCTTATACAGAGTGCTGGCAAACCACTTTTACGGGTCAAACATCGCTCCGCTAAAGTATGAAGACATTATCGGTCTTGAGAAAATCGACAAAGTGATAAATATCGACCAATCCCCAATTGGCAGAACTCCCCGTTCTAATCCCGCGACTTATACCGGGGTTTTCACCTTTATGCGGGACCTTTTTGCCCAGATTCCTGAGGCAAAAGTCAGGGGTTATAAGGCTGGAAGGTTTAGTTTCAACGTGAAAGGTGGAAGGTGCGAGGCTTGCGAAGGGGATGGAATTATCAAAATAGAGATGCATTTTCTGCCGGATGTCTATGTTCCCTGCGAGGTATGCAAAGGGAAGAGGTATAATCGTGAAACTTTGGAGATAAGGTATAAGGGGAAGAATATCGCTGAGGTCCTGGATATGACCGTAGATGAGGCGCTAACCTTTTTTGAGTATATACCCAGCATTCGTAGAAAACTTTTGACTTTAAAAGAGGTAGGACTCGGATATATCCATTTAGGCCAGTCTGCCACTACTTTATCCGGGGGAGAAGCCCAGAGGGTCAAACTCTCAACCGAGCTTTCCAAGGTCAGCACTGGCAAGACTTTTTATATACTGGATGAGCCGACAACAGGTCTGCATTTTGAGGATATTAAGATGCTTTTAAAGGTTCTGGGCCGGCTGGTGGAGTTAGGAAACAGCGTGGTGGTCATCGAACACAACTTAGACGTGATCAAAGCCGCAGATTATATCATTGATTTAGGCCCTGAGGGTGGGGATGAAGGTGGAGAAGTCATTGCCTCCGGAACCCCGGAGCAGGTGGCTCAGAATGAAAGCTCTTATACAGGGAAGTTCCTTAAAAAAGTTTTGGGCCTAAATTGAATTTAGAGATCAGATTTAGTTTTTGGTCTTTCAGTTGATAAAAGTAGACAGTAGGTAGTAGACAGTAGACAGGGAATAGAAGATTGTATGTCAATGTAGGGGCGAGGTTTCCTCGCCCAAATTCTTTGTATGGACAGAACATCGTTCTGTCCTTTTTTAGTTTTTGCTCCTTCTGGATATCCATTTGGATTCACAGGATATTCATCCAGAAGGAAATAATCGGATGATAACATCCACCTAAGAGCAAGGTTCCAGCATTTCTTAGTTGACAATCAGAGGATTTCTCGATTTATTGAAGACAAAGTCAAGACGTTATCCGTCAAAAAAAGGTATGCTGGGCAAAATAATATCACAGTCGGCACTCACCCTCAATCCCTCTCTTAAAAAGAGAGGGACTCAATCCCCCCTTCTCTTTGTAAGTCGAAGATCCCGCCAAAGGTGGGGAGAAGGGGTTAGGGGATGAGTTCGATAACTGAGAATAATACATTATGATTGGTAAAATAATCTCTCATTACAGAATCTTGGAAAAACTGGGTGAGGGTGGGATGGGTGTGGTCTATAAAGGCGAGGACACCAAGCTCAAACGCACCGTAGCTTTGAAATTTCTGCCGCCTCACATTTCCGAAAGCGGTGAAGAAAAAGAACGGTTTATCCACGAGGCTCAGTCTGCTTCTGCTTTGAATCATCCTAATATCACCACCATCCACGAGACAGATGAGTTTGAAGGGCAGATGTTTATAGTGATGGAATACTGCGAGGGTAAAACTTTAAAACAGATAATTGAAAAAGAGCCTCTTTCTATAAAGAAGGTTTTAGACATCGGGATTCAGATATGTGAAGGTTTAGCTTTAGCTCACGAGAAGGGGATTGTACATCGGGATATCAAATCAGATAATATAATGCTTACTCCTCGAGGGCAGGTAAAGATAATGGATTTCGGCCTGGCAAAACTAAAGGGAGCCACCAAGCTGACCAAGACTCGCTCGACTTTAGGCACCCTTGCTTATATGTCACCAGAGCAAGCTCAGGGTGAGGAAGTTGACTATAGAAGCGATATCTTCTCTTTTGGAGTTGTTTTGTATGAGCTTTTGACCGGAAGGTTGCCCTTCGCAGGAGAGCATCAGGCTGCTATTATCTACTCCATAATTAACGAAGACCCTCAGCCAATAGCTCGTTTCAATAATCAGGTTTCAGCTAAGTTAGAGGATATGGTTTTCAAAGCACTGGCAAAAGATAAAGAGGAGAGGTATCAACACGCTGATGAACTGTTAGCGGATTTAAGAAGAGAAAGAAAGAGTTTGGAGTATCTGAAGACTGGTCAGATTCCCAAAGAAGTTAATGCTCCCAAGCCCAAAAAGAAAGTTCTTCCGATTGTAATTCCTGCTTCAATCGTTTTCATATTAGTTTTACTCTTCTTGATTCTTAAACCTTTCAAATTTGAAGTGGCCCCTGAAAAAGGTGCAGTAGCCAAAGAAAACTCTTTAGCCATAATGTATTTTGAGAATCTAGTGGACAGAGAAGACAAAGAAAGGTTGGGTGAGATAGTAACTAATCTGTTGATAACCTCTCTTTCGGAATCACAATATATGAGAGTAATTTCGAGTCAGAGATTATATGATATTTTGAAGTTAATGGGAAAGGAAGGAGCCAAAATCATAGACAAGAATGTTGCTTCCGAAGTAGCCAATAAAGCCAATGCTAAATGGATGGTATTAGGGGGTATCGTTCAAGTGGAACCGAGGATGGTAATAACCACTCAATTGGTAGATGTGAAAAGTGGGCAGGTGATAGCATCTCAGAGAATAATGGCGCAAACAAAACAGGATATATTCTCCTTAGTTGACACGCTGGCGGTGGGAATCAGAAAAGACCTTTCCCTTCCTGACCAAGCCCAAAAGGAAGTAGCCCTGCCAGTGGCAGATGTTACCACCCACTCGCAAGAGGCATACCGTTACTATCTGGAAGGGAAGGACTACAGTAGTAAAATTTACTATGCAGAGGCAGAGAAGAGTTATAAGAAATCTTTGGAATATGATTCCACCTTTGCTATGGCATATTTAGGGTTGTCTACGATTGCATACAATTTAGGTGACCCGGAGTTCAAAGCCATATTAGCCAAAGCAGTAAAATACTCTGATAAGATTAGCCAGAAGGAGAAACTGTATATTCAATCTTATGAAGCACTTGCATCAGAGAATATTGCTCAGCGTATTAAAGTACTGCAAAAGATAGTAGAACGTTATCCGGATGAGAAGCAGGCGTTTTTAACGTTAGGTCAAATATATCGCAGCTCGCGAAAGTTTCAAGAAGCAGTTCATTATCTTAGCAAAGCCATTGAGATAGATTCCCTTAATAAGACTGCTTATAACAGACTTGCCTATGTTTATGATGACAGTGGAGACGTTGAGAAATCAATCTGGGCAATTAATAAATATATCTCTTTAGCACCGGATGAAGCCAATCCTTATGATTCAAGAGGTGAGCTTTATGCCTGGAATGGCAAGATAGACCTGGCGATTGAATCTTACAAAAAGGCTTTAGAGATAAAACCTGACTTCTATACGTCCCTGTCAAAGCTGGGGCATATGTATCTTTTCAAACGAGATTATGCTAAAGCAGAAAGCTGCTATAAAGAGCTTGCCTCTTGCAGTGATAAACGTACTCGGTCAGAAGGGAGGACCTATCTGGCAAATATCCCTCTCTATCAAGGGAAATTTAACCAGGCTTTTAAAATCATAAACCAGGGGATTGCGGCTGACCAGATGGAGAAGATAGAAGAGTGGACTGCCGAGAAGTATTCGCGCAAAGTTGCAGCCTACGAGGCCTTAAGAAACTATTCCTTGGCTTTAAGGGAGCTTGAACTGGCCCAGGAGGTTGTCGACCGGGTCTACCCCGATGACCCGCTGGGCATGCGGCCTTATTTAGTCGACATTTTAGTGGCGAGCGGGAATATTGCTAAAGCCGAGGAAGTTGCCCGCGCCTTAAAAAAGCGCATCGAGGAAAAGGGTCCAGCCCTGATGTTCTTCTACTGGAATGCTTCGGGCTCCATTGAACTGGCCAGAGGAAATAACACTGCCGCCGTGGAGTATTACAAAAAAGCGGATAAGGAAGCCAACACAACATATTTCTGGTTGCGTTATCTACTTGCTAGAGCCTACTTAGAATCAGGCAACCTAAGTGATGCAGTAAGTGTGCTGGAGAAAGCTCTTTCAAGATATGATGCGATTAGGGCAGGAGAAACGGTGAAAGGTGTGATGGCTCACTATCTTTTGGCCTTGGCTTATGAGAAATCGGGCTGGAACAACAAAGCGATTGAGAAATATGAGGAGTTTCTGGATATCTTGAAGAATGCTGACCCGGGAATACCGGAAGTTGCAGATGCGAAAGAAAGACTGAAAAAGCTAAAAAAGTAGACAGTAGATAGGGAAAAGGGCAACCCTTCGGGTAGCCTTTTTTTGACTGCAGTTGCCCAATTTATTGGGCTTTTTTTGCTCGATGAATCGAGCAACTACAAAATATCATCACGTTGTCACAGGAGTGACAACGCTACAAAAAATTCTCAAAAAAAATTCCCCCTTCAGATTTTTTTTATTTATATTATCCGCTTGAGTTTTTATTTTCTGTCAAGAGTAGCTCCTGACAGAACACAAGCACATTTTAAAATCTTTCAAAGGATTCTATATGTCTGAGCCAAAGGAGACCCCGTTTTACCAGATCCATCTTAAAAATAATGCCAAGATGGTGGAGTTCGCCGGATACTGGATGCCGATCCAGTTTAAAGGAATAATGGATGAGCACAGAAAAGTCAGATCCTCTGTGGGGCTTTTTGACATCACCCATATGGGGGAATTCGAAGTCAAAGGTAAGAATGCACTTGCTTTTCTGCAGAAGACGACCACAAACGATGTGTCCAAATTGTCTGATTACCAGGTGCAATATTCCTGTATGTGCTATGAGGATGGCGGGATTGTGGATGACCTTTTGGTCTATAGATTGCCTGACCGTTTCTTCCTGGTGGTGAATGCATCCAATATCGACAAAGATTTCAACTGGCTTAAAGCACATCTATTCGGTGATGTGAAGTTGGTAAACCTGAGTGACCAGACCGCGCTTTTAGCTATTCAGGGACCAGTTGCAGAGAAAGTGATGGCAAAGTTGACTGATGTTGATTTGAAAAAGATCAAATATTACTGGGCAGCCAGAGGAAAGGTTGCAGGCAAAGAGATACTTTTCTCCCGAACAGGTTATACTGGCGAAGACGGTTTTGAACTTTATATGCCGAACGAATATGGCGGGCATTTCTGGAATGCGATTATGCAAGCTGGAAAAGAATTCGGGATCGAGCCCATAGGTTTAGGTGCCAGGGATTCTTTGAGACTGGAGATGAAATATATGCTCTACGGAAACGACATTGACCAGACCACAAATCCCTTAGAAGCAGGACTTGGCTGGATCGTAAAATTAGATAAAGGCGATTATGTAGGAAAAGAGCCGACCCTGAAGCTGCAGAAAGAAGGGTTAAAAAGAAAACTGGTTGCCTTTGAGCTTTCTGATAAAGCCTTTCCCAGACAGCATTATCAGATAGAAAAAAAAGGCAAAAAGATAGGTGAAGTGACGTCTGGCACATTTTCACCTTCCCTGGAAAAGGGGATTGGATTAGGGTATGTAGATATCCAATACTCTGAGATCAGAGCGGAACTGAACATAAACATCCGTGGTAAGGACTATCCGGCAAAAGTCACCAAGCCGCCATTTTATAAGAACTTCACTCATAAATAAGCTGAGGATTGCCTAACGATGAAAATTGACCTGTTTTTTACTCCAAATGAAGTCAAAGAGGAGGAATTAAATAATCAAGCTGTTTTAGTGATAGACGTTTTAAGGGCTTCCACCACCATCGCCTATGCTTTTCACAACGGGTGCAAAGATATCATCCCCACCAGCTCAATGGATACGGCGATTGAGCTTTCCAGAAAGATCGGCAGGGATGCAGCTCTTCTATGCGGGGAGCGGGAGGGTAGAAAAATCGAGGGTTTTGACCTGGGAAACTCTCCTTTGGAGTATGAGGCTGAAAAGATAAAAGATAAGACTCTGATTTTCGCCACCACCAATGGTTCAAAAGCTATTGTTAAGGGATCAGTTGGTCTTTCTCTTGCAGTAGGTTCCTTCGTGAATTTCCAGACTGTTGCAGAGCATCTTAACTCTAACTCAAATGATCTTTCGATTATCTGCTCAGGTAAACTGGACCAGTTTTCCATAGAAGATGCAGTCTGCGGAGGGCTATATATTGACGCTCTGGTTAAAAAGGGTGTTTGCAAGTTGAATGATGCGGCTTATGCTGCGCTTAAATTATACGAAATATATAAGGGTAACCTTCTGGAAATGCTAAAGAAATCCTCACACGGAAGATATCTTATCGAATTAGGTTTTGAAAAGGATTTATACCTTTGTTCAGAGGTTAATTCCTTGCAGATTCTCCCGGTTCTAAGTGATGGCCGGCTTGTAAGAGCTTCGTAGTTGCCCAATTTATTGGGCATGGATTCCATCGGGTGTACTCCATATTTGTAGCGTTGCCTCTCCTGAGGCAACGAAGATCGTCCTCACGGGAGTGAGGACGCTACGATTGGCTCGATAAATCGAGCAACTACGTTTCTTAGACTCGGTTCCCTCTCCCCTCTACGAGCCGTAAAGCTTTTATCGGCTTGTGGGAGAGGGTTAGGGAGAGGGGTCACCTGCCGTTAGTAGCTAAAGAAATCAGAATGAAAGACAAAAAAAACATTTACCGGATTATAGATGCTAACCTGAACCGTGCTCGGGAAGGACTCAGGGTAGTGGAAGAAGTTGCCAGGTTCATCTGGGAGGATGAAAAACTCTCCAAGGGGTTGAAAAACCTGCGACATAAACTAACTAAAATCTCCCAGGAGAATTTCGACCAGAAACTCCTTCTTAAATGCCGCGACAGCCAGGGTGATTTGGGAGCTAAGGGGATGGGTCTACACGAAGGGAAAAGGAAGGATGTAAAAGCAATTGTCCAGGCGAATTTGAGAAGAACTGAAGAAGCATTAAGGGTCTTAGAGGAGTTCGGGAAAATCATAAAAAAAGGCTCGGCTGAACCTTTTAAAAATTTGAGGTTTAAACTTTATACAATAGAGAAAGAAATTCTCGGTTCATCAAGGGAATAGAAGTTGTAGGGGCGTTCGATTGAACGCCCCTATGTTTTTTTACCTTATTTTACTAACCCCATCTTCTTAACCGAGACATAATCACCAGCCTCTAATCGATAGAAATAAATCCCTGAAGCCACAGTTTCTCCTTTCTGATTCTTGCCATCCCAGATAACCTTATGCTGACCAGCCTCCATATCCTTATCTATCAGAGTCCTCACCAACTGACCAGTGATATTGTAGATTTTCAGGCTGACCTTAGAGTTAACCGGTAAGTCAAATGATATTTGAGTCTCTAAGTTGAAAGGATTCGGATGGTTCTGATATAAAGCAAATTTCTCAGGAATGGTCTTAGCTGCAGCGACAACCTTGACTGTTCTTCCCTGATTATCCACTGCCTCAACTTTACTCAGCTTGATTTCACCAGTAGCCTGGAAGCGCAAGAGCTCACCTGAAACGCCGGTGGCGTCCTTCATATAAACCAGGAGTTTAAGTTCACCTTTAGAGTTTTCAATATTCGAATTAATGGCAAAAGGACTGCTCAGGTTCTTCACTTCTCCGGTGTAGTTGAACAATAACAAGGCTGCACCTAAAGGCTGATCTGAGCTTACCGTTAAATGTGAATTTTGCCTCTTAGCAGTAATGGTAACCACCTGTTCTGCGGGTGCAGGCTTAGGCTGAGAGACATCATGTAAAATAACCCTGAGCATATAGATGAAATCAGACAAGCTCAAGGTGAACCCATCCCGGTTTATATCAGTTAAAGCAATCTGCAAAGGCGGATCGATAACGAAAACCTCAGTTCCATAGATGAAATAACTGGAGAATAATGTCACATCACCCGGGTCAAAGGGAATACCATTCAGATTAATATCTCCGATCTCCTTCTCCCCAGTGGTGACAATCTCTATACCACCATCGATGAAACAAATAGAAGGATAGACCTGTGAACCAGGCTGGGTCGGGCAGTCATTGAAATTGTATTGGCTGGTATCAGCACTCACATATAGGATATAACCACTTGTATCAGACTTCGTATTCTCAGTGCAGGTCTCAGGATCCCACTCCCATCTAATTGGAATTTTAAATCCTCTCAGGTTATTATCATTAGCTACCTTGAAGATAATTTTAAACAAAGTATCCTGATAGTCTCGAGGTGGAATAGGTACTCCCTGGTGCAAATTCTTTATGTCATACAGGCCAAGAACCTGCAGCTTGTATTTACAGCATCCACAATTCGGGCAAGGAAGCTGTCTATAGGTGAAATACTCAAATCCCTCAGGCAAACCTGAACCCCTCTCCACTCCCTTGAAATAGAGCACAGTCGGGTCGAACTCAATATAGAGATTAAACCCACCAACCTCCTCCGGGTTTTTCATCAAAACCGGCACAGAAACAATATCTCCCGGATTAACTGAATCTATCTGCCCGATTTCGAGCTTGTTTCGAGTAATTTTGGGAGGAACAACCTGGACTGAGACCCCTCCGATAGGACTACCGTCTGCTGTCCCTTTGATGTGGACAGTTCCGGTGTCGTTTTCTGTTCCTCCCGGGGCAGTAACAGTTAGAGTAACATCTCTTACTTCCCATGGTCCCATTGAATAGAAAATACAGTATGGGTGGTGAGGCTCGAAGATACAGCTAAAGAGAGAGTCAGGAGAAGTCAATTCAAATTTCCAAGAAGGTGGCCAATCCTCTAAGGATATATCCAAAAAGACATTATGAACTAGCAAACTATCAGGATTACCTACTTTGAGGTCTACTTCAGCAGTGCAAATCACTGTATCAGGATAAGTGGTACATTTCATACCCTGAACTGTGAAGTTTCTCCAGCCAATGTTGTTGTCCCAGTTACTGTCCCATCCACTTCCATCAGGATCGGAAGAATTGCTCAGCTTTGCAAATATGCACCTATGATTGCTCCCTTCGGTAGCCGTAGGGTGCCACGTAACTGGTCCCACGACAGTGGAGGCACCTGGTGCGAGGGTCGGTATGGTTAGGAGGGCACCAATAGCCTTCCAGGAGGCGATGGGAGGAGGCCAGCCAAGCCCAAAATCATTCCAGTAAAACTGGACTGTTGTATTGTACGCTGTTTGACAACCAATGTTCCAAACTCGGCAGTAAAGCCAATTATCCTCATCCACCTGTGGATCCGGAACCCAAGTGCCTGGTGGCCTCTCTAACCAGATGTCTGGACTGACCCAATTACAACCGTTTTCGCAAGCATCAGAGGAAGGAACACTTCCCACGTCCCAGGGGCAATCCCGGATGAAAACATCAGTGCCCTTATGTATCTTAAGAAACCTAATTTCATACTGTGCATTATCACCCTCTACCCAGATTACATAAAGATACTTATCATCTGGAGATAAGGCAATGTGAGGGGAGGCTGATTTTTTGAAGCTATTGCTTATTTTTACTGGGCTTGACCAATTATTTTGTCCTTGACGCTCAGAATAATATATTTGTCCCTGATTTTCCCAAGCCACAATGATATTGTCATTTAAAGCAGTGACCACAGGAGATGTACCGCTATTCACTAATTCCAATGGGCTCCAAGAGTCCTTACTACCATCGTAAGATGAGAAATAAATGTAGGTAGACGAATTCCATACCCCATAGAAAAAAGTCCCCCCAGATCCACTAACCGCTGGCATATCTACACTTGGACTTATCTTGACACCCCCATTTATCCAAGCTCCATTATTGAAGTTATAATATATTCCGTTGTCGAAAGATGAATATGGAACAGTGGATTTTCCCCGCCACATAACGAGCGGATGGTTTGAACCATCAGTTGCCACAGCCGATGTACCAAAATAGTAGGCACCATTATAACATAAGCCACCTGCCAAACAAGTCACGAAAGCTCCAGGGAAGTTAAATTTACTAATGTCAGCTATTGTAAATCCAAGATAGTAAATATATGCAGACTCAGCCATATCCAAGAACCAATAACGGTAGCTTATATGGATTTTTCCAACATTATCTACGGCTATGCTTGGTATTTCTTGAAATTGCATCGTGCCACCCATACATATAGGTGGCTGCCAACTCTCACCACTCTTTTTGTAACTAAAGCGAAGATAAGAAAATGCGGTACTTTCCTCAACCCATACTACGCATCTTGTACCATCAGGTGCAATTGCAATAGAAGGATTCAGACATATTTCACCACTTGTCTGCGTATCAATACGTTGTTTCGCCCATGTTATTCCGCCATCAGTAGATTCTGCATACCATATGTAGCCCTCAGGGCCCCCATTAACGCTATTCACCCATACAATACATATCGTCCCAGCATCGGATGAACCATCTGGAACAACTGCAATTTTATGCCCATTGTTAAATTCCAATGCGTATGGAGAGTTGCTCTGGAGCTGTCCATAGGTTGAAGTTAAACCCAGCAACAGGATTGCAGTTAATAAAATAACAACTTTCAATTTCATTTTTTGGTACCTCCTTAAGACTTTCTGTTACAAGTTATTCTCCTCGGGATGGGGTATCGCCCCATCTTTTTCGTTGGTTAAGGACACCTTGTTCTCTCTGCCATCCATCGCATTGCCTTTATGGACGAGGGCATCCATGACGAACAAATAACCTAACTTATTTACAGAATCTTATTAATCACCTCCTTGGAAAAAATATTTTGGATAGTCTCTGGCTATCAAATGAAATTATTTCAGAGGCAAACCAAAAAAGATTGTTATTTTTTCAAATGGATTTATTGACTTTTAGCCCTAAGAAGGAAAATCTGTTTTTAGTTCTGATATGTTTCTTAAACCAAGCGGGGAAAGTAATTCTGTAATTCCAGGTGAAGATGAAACTAAATGCTAAGCTGAGTATAAGCTTTGCAAAATTTGTATAACAGCCCTGAAAGAGAATCAAAAAGACTTTTAGAAAATCTGATACAAGACTCTAAAATAATTCCTCCTTGACTCATAGTCCTATTTTGTGATTGACAATTCACAGTCTATATGTTCTCAGTAAACTTGTCAAGTGATTTCTTTCAAAGATGTCTTTTTTATTTAACTTTAAGAATACTTATTGTATCAACTTTATCCTGGTAAAATTTCCTTGACTAAAAAGAGTGAAGCTATTATCATCTTTCTGTCCTGTGGATTAAAATTCGGGCGGTCGAATCTTTGATATTCTCTCCGGGAAATTATGAGCTCTATTCTCAAAGCTAAAAAAGAAATAGTCGAAATCGGGAAAAGGATGTATCAAAAAGGATATGTGGTAGCCTCTGAAGGGAATATGAGCATCCGGATCGGTGAGAATAGAATCCTGGTCACTCCTGCTGGCAAGAACAAAGGGTTTCTCAAGGATAAAGACTTAGTCGTGGTGGACTTGAAAGGAAAGAAAGTCTCTGGAAATTTAGAGCCTTCTTCTGAACTTAAGATGCAGTTGTTTGTCTATCAGAAAAGAAAAGATGTAAATGCAGCCGTGCATGCTCACGCTCCTTATTCCTTGGCTTTTGCCTGTGCCCGTATTCCTTTGGCTCAAAATCTGCTGCCTGAGGTGATTATGTTCTTAGGGAAAATCCCATTGACGCCTTATGCCACACCCACTACTGAGGAAGTGCCGAGCTCTCTCGCTCCTTTTATTGAAAAGCATAATGCTTTCTTATTGGAAAATCATGGGGTCTTGTCTTTGGGCAAAGATATATTCGAAGCTTACAACCGACTGGAGATGGTAGAGCATCTGGCTAAAGTCAATCTATTATGTAAAATTTTAGGTAAAACAGAGGAGTTTTCTAAAGAATCTTTAGATAAGTTGGAGAAGTTGAAAAAGATATGAGAAAAGTCTTAGTGGAAAAAGCAGTAAGACTGGAGAAGGTTCCACCCTATCCTTTATTTGATTTCAACTGGGTCTTAAAAAGGCTGGATAAAAAGGGAGTAGAGATAATCGATTTGGGCCGATTCGATCCGGCCCTGCCGTTACCAGGCTCCGTTCAGAAGATCTTGCCTTTTCTACAAGATAAGAAGAATTTTGGATATGCAGAGAGAGTAACTATTTTCAAGGTAAAAGAGCTTTTCTCTTCATGGTTTAAGAGAAGGTATGGGGTTTCGCTGAATCCCAAAACCGAGATCTTTTTTTACTCCGGAAAAAGAGAAACCCTGACCCAGCTTGCCCTTTCTTTCATAAATCCAGGGGATAAGACTTTTGTATGTGAGCCCACGGCTCAGCTTTATAAAGGCTGTGCGCTTTTGGTTGAAGGGAAGATAGAGGTTCTTCCTCTCTTAGAAAGGAATGATTACCTGCCGAATCTGGGCCTTCTAAAGAATAAGCACAAAGACGAGGGGAAGTTTTTCTTCTTAAATTATCCTCATAACCCTACAGGCTCTTTAGCCGACCTTTTTTTCTATAAAG
>Ga0315291_10005334_pt1 | contig 16136 bp, 14 predicted proteins | sample YL17G12_20_MG_FD_203070 | JGI IMG/M metagenome (GOLD analysis project Ga0315291, IMG submission 203070) | Sediment microbial communities from Yellowstone Lake, YNP, Wyoming, USA - YL17G12_20 | ecosystem: Environmental > Aquatic > Freshwater > Lake > Sediment | place: USA: Wyoming | collected...
AGATTTTTCCGGTTAAAATTGGGTAATTATATAAACCGTACCCAATGAAAAAGATTACTATCGCCCCAACATACAAAAATCTTTTTGTTCCGCTCTTAAAAAAAAGGCTAAACCGCTCAACTAAAAGCGCTACCAGTCCCGCGTATGAAACTGTAAGTAAGGGAGTAAAAATATACCAAGGACTCCTGTAAAAAGAAAAGAAAGGAAGGTGTTTGGTCAGGAAAGTATAAATTTGCCCCGTGGGCGGGTGGCTTCCCGCACCCAGGAAGATTCCTAAAACCATTAAAACTCCGAAGAGTAAATACCAGAAACTCTTTTGTTTTTTTGCAAAAATAAAGGAAAGTAAAGATAAAACAGGAACAACGAAGCTGAATGCGATAAAAGGAAACTTGGACAGGTAATTAAGAGCGTAGGGGATGTACTCCGGCAAGCCGTACCTATTGGCAATATACCAATCCCAAGCCCCTTGCAATCTCATCACATTCAAAAGTGAGGTATTTGCGGATAAACTCGCTAACCAATCAGTCAAACCAATGTCAGAAAGGCTTCTGGTATTTTGAGTAAGTAAATAATTTATCGAAGAGAGAATCCAAAAAAGATTTACCAGCACCAAAACGGCAATTGCCATAGTTCCCGAAAGTAAAATTTTTGAAATATTTCCGGATTTAAATTCCGATAGTGCCAAAACCAGCGTAGTAATTACGATCACTAAAACAACTACCGAAATATAAGCCGGATTAATCCCCGAGCCTGATGCCAAAATAGAAGCAAGACATAAAAAAATTAAGGCTTTCGCGGGCTTGATTATTTTTTTACTCAAAGAGTAGATTATTGCCACAAAAATCGGCAAAGATGAAACCAGAGAAAGATTGGTTACTTTAATGTTTTCCCAGGTATTAAATAAATAAATATTAAATGAGTAAATGGTAACAAAAATTATTTGGGCAATCTTATTTTTGGGAACTACTACCCTTGCCAAGAGAAAAGAGGAAATTACTACAGCTGAATACCAAAAAACCAAACTTAAAATCTCAACAAATCTTAAAGAAAGGCCCAATAAATACGGAATAAGCTGTATAAGATGGAAGAATAATCCCGATGTCCCAAAGCTAAAATCCTGGCCGGCATTGACCATATTATTCCAAACAAAAAACCTTCTTTGAAACCAAACTAATGGGTCTAAAGGAAAATTGGTATCCAAACCGTTAATAATTACTCCGGAATCCTTACCAAAAAACCAAAGAAGAGGCGTTAAACAAAAAAGGCCTAAAACAACCAGATGCCAATATTTTTTAATGTATATAATCATATTATATTTTAGTCGCTTTTACAAAAATCACAGCCATTGGCTTTTTTGAAGAGTCTATCTTTTCCGCGTCGTGGGCTTCAGCCGGTACCCAACTTAGATTTTTTTCCTTAAAAAAACTTTTCTTGTTGATTTTGAATCCAGTTAACAACTTTCCTACTTTCTCCATATTGTAAACTCGAAACCAATTTGTTTTTACTGCTTTACCGAAAGGTAGGGTGATTAAAAGTTGTCCCCCAGGTTTAATAATCTCACGTATCTGTCTGACGGCTTTGATATCGCCTTCAATGTCCCGCTTGTCGCCATAACGACCCAAGCCAATGTGTTCAATTGTTGATAAGGCAATAACAACATCAAAATAATCTTTAGGAAAATTTGAATTTAATATATCCGCCTTATGAAAAATAAAATTTGGGTGCTTATGTTTGTAATTATTTATATCAATTCCATGCATCTCATGGCCTAGGCTGGCTAATTGGATAGAAAGCATACTATATCTGCAACCAACGTCTAATATCTTTTTCTTAGGTAAAGGTGTGTTTTTAAATACCAAAGGTATTTCTACAACTCTTTCTGAAGTGGATTCAGTTAAAAATCTGACAACTTCTTCTTTCCAAAATGTTTCGGGTATTCCAATATTTAATCGCGAAAGAATATTTGTAATTTGATAGATATTTATTAACATAAAGGCCTATTTGGATTTAACCATTTCAGCACCAATTTTATCCCGTACTTCCCGAGTAATATCCGTTAAGGTATTTGAAGAAGAATTAAACCGATAGGCAAGAACTGATTCTTTTTCCAATTTATATTCCCGAACAGTTTTAACCATCATATCAAAGTTCCTAAAATAGCCAAACCCTCTTTCCTGAAATTCCTTATAGCCCTGCGATTTTATTTCCCAAAGATAATCCCCCGGGAAAAAATCTCTAGGAAATTTTCCTTTTTGGTTTAAAAACAACAATAAAGTTTGTCCAAAACCTGATTGAAAAGGAAGTATTTTTTCTTCCGCAGGTAAGCCGTAGTAACTTGTATCGCTTTCTGTGTAAATAATAAGTTTTTGAGGAATAATTGAAATATTACTATCAATAGATTTGATTATTTTAAGCCTTAATTGACCGATTTGAAAAAGAGACTTTCCTTTTTGATAATTGCCCACAGTCCCGGAAACAATTAATAAAATGGTAAAACATAATATAATCATCGGTCCCTTTGTTTTCCTTTTTTCCAAAAAATAATCATTAATAAAACCAAGATAAAGAGCCAAACCAACTAGCCCAAAATACATGTATCTAGAAGGGAAAATAGTAAAAGAGCTTGCCGCACCTGGGACCAAAAGGAATGGAAGAGAGGAGAAAGCAATCATCAAGACTGTCAACAAAAACATACTTGAGTAGGTCTTTCTAATTTCCTTAAATTTTCTGTAAATAAAGACCGAAATGGCAATAATCGCTGCCCCTAAATAGAAAGCCGTCAAAGGAAAAACCTTTGTCTCAACATAAAGTTCAAATTCATACGCCGGACCGGTAATTTCTCCTATCAACCTGGAAATCAAAAGAATAATCGGCTGGCCAAAAAAAAGCTGGCCGAAATATCGCGGCATCAACACAATCCACCGAAGATAAATTGGGATTTCATTAGTTGCTGCAACTCCCGACAATCCCTTACTTCCCACGATCGGTATAATTCTAAACAGAAAATAGATAAACGAAGTAAGGATAAAAGGGGAAAGTCTAATTAATTTCAATTTAATTTTACCTGGATTTAACAAACAATACGCAACCGGAATAAATATGGCAAAGCCAGCGGAATACTCCACCGAAAAAAGAGACAAAAGAAAAAGGATTGTCACAAAAATCATTCTAAAATAGCCTTTTATATTTTTTAAAAAATTACCATCGATAACCACTAACCAGGCCAAAAGAGAAAAGGTTAAAGAGATAACGTTAAGATTAATAACCGGCCACATCAGAAGCTCCGCGGCGACATTGGATGAAATAAAAATCAAAACTGCAATAAACGGAGTCAGTTTATTCTTAAAAATCCTTTTGCCTAAAGCATAAACTAAAAGGGTATTAATAAAATGTAATAATAAACTTAATAAATTAAAGACAGAATAATTAAGACCAAATAACGAAAAAATTGAATAAGAGATTGACATTGTCACAGGAACAAAATGAGTGATACCGCCAGAACCAAAACCGCTAAAGATTATCCGGCTGCCCTCTTTAATAAAAAACCCAAGTCCCAATATTTCATCCTGCTGGAAAAAAAGAAGGGGAACCTTAAAGTAAGAAGCAACAAAAACAAAGAGAACACAAAAATACAAGAATTTATTCATTTATATTTTTCTAAATATTTTATCCAACTTACCAATATAATATCCCGACTTAAAACTTAGCCCCTTGAGTATCAAAAGAAATATTGAGCCTAAGCTTTCTTTAATTAGTCCTTTCGAAAAAAGACCGGTCCTAAACTTTTCTTTCTGAGCCATCAATTTTCTATATCTTCCGTAATGAGCTTCGACACTTGTATATCCCCAACGATAAAACTTTTTAAAAAGCATAAATAGACTTGATGGCTCAAGATGCCTTACCGCATCTTTTATAACACCAATGTTATTGTTTAACTTAAATGCCTCGTAGTAAACAATTGCGTGGTCGGGTCCACCAGTATTGGGAAAATACTTGGATGGGATGTTGCCATAGGCTTTTTTAAGAAACTCTGTATTAAAGAAACGGGGCATTATGGCCCCGGTAAAAGGGCTTAGGTCATTAACAGAATTAATCAGTTTTCTATCGCACGCAAATAGCTTTTCAATAAAGGTTTTCTTACTGTAGACATCTTCCTCAAAAACAAGCATGTCAAGATTATTCCTATTGGCCATTTCGACCGCCTTCTTTATTGCATTTTTCTCTAAAATTTGGTCGCTATCGAATAGCAAGGTATATTTGCCCTTGGCCATTTTCACCCCTTCATGCCTTGCCGCTAGAAGCGATCCTGTAAAGATTTTACAGCTAACTTTATATTTACTTGCTACTGCAATTGTATTATCTTTTGACCCCCCGTCGATAATATTTACCTCAAGATTTTTATACTCCTGACTTTCTATCGCAGATAAACATTTAGCGATAGTTCTAGCACTGTTGAAGGTAGGAATTGTAATTGTAACTAAAGGATTTTCCATTTGATATAATTATATCTTGATGCTTGCGCAATTCTATCAAAAAATCTGGTCGGAAGCATATGGCCAAAACGATAATAACATCATTTCCTTACTTGAGAAAAATCCAAAGGCAAATGTGATTGACATCGGTTGTGGAGATGGCCAGAAAACTATTAAGTTTAAGAAACAAATAGGATGTAAAACCATTACTGGACTTGACGGAGTATCTGAAAGGCTTTCGGCTGCAAAAAAAATAGGTGTTGATAAAATAATACTTGCGGACATAGAGAAAAAATGGCCTTTCAGGAAAAATCAGTTCGACGTAGTTATTTCAAACCAGGTAATTGAGCATATTGCAAACACCGACAACTTCATACAGGAAATCTATAGAATTCTAAAACCGGGTGGATATTGCGTGATCTCCACCGAAAATTTAGCCAGTTGGCATAATATTTTCGCCTTAATTCTCGGTTTCCAGGATTTTTCCCACCACACTATTATGAAGCTGCATGTCACCAACCCTCTTTCGCCACACTTCATGGAAAAAACTCTGACTTGGAGTAAAAAAGCTAATAGCGGCGTTGACGATACTGCCTTTCCTCATTTAAAAATATTGACTTACAAAAGCCTGAAAAAAGTATTCGAAGCGTATGATTTTATATTTGAGAAAGGCAAAAGTAGCGGATATTACCCGCTCTTCGGCCGTCTCAGTTTTTTACTTTCCAAAATAGATCCGTACCACTCTCATTTTATTACTGTAAAAATGAGAAAAACTCCCTAATTTCCCGTTATTTTTATTTTTTCTCGTACTTGATCGGTAATATTTGTTAAAGTTTTTGAGACGGAATCATAACGATAAGCGATTATCGATTCCTTCTGCAACTCGTTCTCCTCAATAGCACTAAGTAAAAAATTTAAATCCCTAAAATACCCAAAGCCTTGGTTTCCATCTTCCTTATATCCCTGTGAAGTTAAATCCCAAAGAAATTTATTCTCGAAAAAAACTCTACCGAATTTTTGATCAAGTACATACCAGTCTAAAAGTGTCTGCCCAAAGTTAACTTCGAAAGGTAATATTTTTTCAGATTCAGGCATCCCATAATAAGAAGTATCGCTCTCAGTATAAAAAACGACTTTATCTGGAAGTTTAGGATAATCATGTTTTATTTGGTATAGAATACCCTTACGAACACTACCTTCTCTTGATATCTTCAGTATTTCTTTATTTAAGCCAACAACTTGCAACAAAATAAGCGGTAAAACAAAAAAAATAATTCTAGACGGAATTTTTTTAGCTAAAAAGGCTAATAACGACGTCAAAAATATAACCGTACCGATGGAGGGAAAATACAAATTTCTGGAATCAACAAGGACTATTAAGCCTGATCTGCCTGGTGAAAATGCATAAATAAAACTATTTAAAACAACAAAAAAAAGCCCGAACAGAGATAACTTAATTAAAAGTTTCTCTCTGTTTTTTTGCCACAAACATAGGATAACAATAAAGATAACAATTAAAGCTACGGAAGAAATTATTTGTAAGGATATTTGCTCAACAAAAATGTCAAAGCTGGTGGTACCCGAAATACCGGTTAACCATTCGGGCAAGTGGGATGTTACAAATCTCGATACATCTAGAAAAACCCTTTGTGGAAAAATGGTTTGCAACATAACCTTTGCGGGAAAAGTAATGACATTCAAAATTATGTTACCTATAGACTGCATTTGAAAAACAGTTGCTCTTTGCGCATATGCACCTGGAATAAAATACATGGAAACTCTTAAGCCTAAATATAATAAACCTGTTATCAATATTGACAGAAAATCACTTATTTGTTTTTTTATGCTAAGTCCGTTAAATAGAATAATCGCGATAGGGTAAAGGATAAATAAACCAACAGCCGACTCTTTTATCAATAAAGAAATAATTAGAAAAAGTAAAGAAAAATATAATTTTTTTTGCTTGTTTCCAACCAAAAAATCCCAAAATAATATCAGGGATATAATTGCAAAAATTGTAGAATAATGAGAATTTATATCAACTAAGACCAATGAGGTGGCCTGATTCAAACTTGAACTTAAACCAAAAAATGCGGAAGAGATAAAAGCCAATATTTTATTTTTAAATGCTTTTAAAAAAAACAGATATAAAAGAAGAACAACTATTAGATGACTTAAAATACTTAATAAAGTGTAAATTACATAATTAAATTTAAGCAATTTTATATAGATATAAAATATCATTTGAAATATTGGCACATAATGATCTTTATTAGGAGCAAAAAAACCTAATGAAGTTTTCAAAAAGTTATCGTTTCTCGAAAAAATATCTCCAAAAAAAGTCCATTCATCAATCTGAAAAAAACCATTGAACAAGGGTAAATAAACAATCGTTATTAATAAAAAAAGAGACAATAGGCAAATCAAGAATACATATTTATTTCTTATAAAAGAAATTTTCATCTATTTTTTTTTATTAGTTTAAAACAGGAAATAAAATTTACATTATGATTCTTAATCAACAAAGGATAATATTTTTCCTCCTCTATCGTAAATTCTTTAGTTAATTCTTCCACACATCGTTTGAAAGAATTAACATGTTCATTTTTCATTACAATATCATAATCTATTCCAATTTTGCCCAATCTTTTTCTACTTGGAGATATTTTTGTTATAAGATTCCATGCAACCCCTGGGTGGCATGGAAGAACTACTAATAATATTCCATCGTCTTTAAGCACTCTTTTTAATTCTTTGATACATTTTGGCAAGTCCCGTACGTGTTCTAGAATATGAGAGGCGATAATAAGATTTATAGTTTTTGATTTAATTGGAATTTCTTCGCATTTCGCCTGGATTTTTATGATACCCCTTTGGGTAATTTTGTCCAGCATCGATTTATCTGGATCAAAACAGATATAAGTTCTTCTTTCGTCAATCTTTTCAAATTTTAAATGATATCCTATTCCAGAACCTACATCTAATATCTTTCCGTTAACGTCTTTCCCCCTAGAAGCAATATATTTATGGCCCAGGTCAAAAATTATTTTAATAAATGAATTGCCACTCAATTCCTCTTGATTTTTCGAATAATACTTTTTCCATTTTCTTAAAGTTATTTTTTCAAATTGGGGGTCATAAGAAAAAATCGCAACTATCATATTTCCTACATTTAACGGCAAATATATCTCAGCAAGGCATACTTTTTTACAGATTGGGTAGTAAGGAACTAAATAGGAGAACAAATTAAATGTGGATATTTTTTCTACTCTAAAACCTTTATCGGTAAATATTTCCTTCAAATTTTTCTCGCAGAATTTGGCTAAATGTTGTTCCCCTTCGAACTTTGGAACGATGGTAAACTTATCTAATATTTTTTCTAATAAAAGCCATGTGCTTTTGCAATTTGGAGTTATTATACAAACCTTGCCACCTGGCTTAAGAAATTTTTTTAATCTCCCTGCAAGTTTTTTGGCTTCATTAATGCTAACGTGTTCTAGAACATCTACCATAAATATGGTGTCAAATTTCCCGATATTAATTAATTTTTGTATATTTCGGACATCCTCTTGAATTAATTTAACATTCCTGATCTTTCGAAGAATAAGTTGTTTTCTTAAAAAATCGATCGCCTCGTCGTTGTAATCTATTCCGGTAATACTTTCTACGTGTTTTGCAAAGGCAAGTTCTAAATTGCCCGAACCAGTTCCTATGTCAAGAACTCTCATTTTTTTATTAAATTTAAAATATTTGTTAATTATCGTAAATTTATTTTTGTGCCAATTAGCCTGAATGAAATTATTACTGTTTATTGCTTTGAATTGATAATCGGGTGGTATATTCAATCTCTTTTCGACAATAATTGTTTGTTTTTTCATTCTTGTTTTAATGTCTACCGAACCAATTCTGTTATCTTTATAGAAGAGTTCATTGAGGCACAGGAATCAAGGTTATCTAACCAAAAGCGAATATACCGCGCTTTTTTCCCCGCGATATAAAAATTAATCTGCCCGTTCTCACTATTTGATTTTAATTCAACTTGAGAATATGGGACAGGATCTTTTTCTCTCAACCAATTAAGCCCATCCAAAGAAGTTTCCACAAAGCTGGCGTTAACGGGAAAGCAATCACCAAACGGTGAATACGACAAATTAACCCGGGATATCACAAGCTCTTTACCCAAATCGGCTATCAGTAAATTATTGTTCTTTTTAATAGTGGTTGATCCCTGATATTTTTTTTCAACTAATCGGTACTCCTTTTGGGTATGTTCAATATCGTTTTTCCAGATTTTAAGTATAGTAACTCCATCAACTTTCAATTCATATACTGGAACCAAAAAACTGTTAACGTATTCCCAAGCGTAGTTAAATTCCCTGGCAGTATCGTTAAATGTAAGCTCCATTAAATACTCCCCTCCTCTTTCTATTCCGCTCCAGTTTTCCGGCCTAAAGTTTATGTCTTTTCTTACTAATATCGGCGGCACATTCAACAATGTTCCCTGAATTAATGAAAGCTTGGAATTTTGGGGCGCGTTTTGGTTTATCCATTTTATTCCCTGAAAATACGCGTTTCCAAAACTGTTACCCCAAGAAGGAAAGTTTCTCTCATAGGCTCCATGAAGGCCGCCTATTAAAAAATTAAAATAGACGTTTTCATTCGGATGCATTTCAAAAAGAATAAAAATGGGATATAAAAAGGATAAAACGATTAATACCGGGGCTGTCTTAATTTTTCTCAACCACTGGATTACTTGATGAGCCCCCAAAGCTGACAACAAAGCCATTGCCGGAATAAATTCCGAAATTTGCCTTATTCCCCCGTAAATAGAGGTACCCGGAAAAGTCACTCTTAAAACGGGAATTAAGAACCACAAGAGCCACAATATAAAGACAGAATTGTGTTCTTTCCTTTTAATAAATGCAAAAATTATACCTAATAGAAAAAGGATCAAGGTTACGGGCGGTGTTGTAAAGATAATCCATAAGACTGGAAATAAATTAAATCCAGCAATATAAAAATTTTGTGGCTGATAGTTCGTAGCCATACCGACATCTTTATAATATTTAAAGACTTCAGCAATATGATTAAACCAATCATGCCACAAAAACGGCCAAGATAAGGTTAAAACTCCCAAAGCAATTATTGGTGCCAAAAACAACAAAATATAATAATTTTTTGGCACAGAACGAAGAACTTCAATAAAGTTACTCTTATATCTATATATCAGATAGATAAAAATTATTGGTACCGCAAAAAAGACGTTAAATTTGACACCCAAAGCCAAACTGAAAAAGATTATGGAAAGAAAAAGCCATTTGATAGAGAATTTTTCCAGGGATTTATAAAAGGCTAAAATAAAACCGGAAAAAAAGGCGGCTTCAGGAAAGTCTTTAATGTTAAAATGCGATTCGGCCCAAAAAAGAGGGTAAGTGCAAAGTGATAAAAAAGAAATTATTGCGGGAAAAATTCCAAAAGCTTCAATGGCAAAGAAAACAACAATAAAAACCAGTAGAGCTGAAGCCGCAATGTTAAACAAATGATACGAACTAATATCGTCAAGTATCCCAAGCTTCTGGAAAAAAATATAATTACTTAAGGCAGCAAGGTCATCGTTGATCGGAGGATGGCCACCTCCGCCTTCATATATAAAATAATCTCCGTTGTGATAATCATTTAACTGAAAAAGGCTTCTTCTGAGTACTGAAGTGTTTTTTGGATCACCGAACGTTCCCTGCAAATTTGTGCTGGGAAGATCTTTGTAATTCGTTTTGCCGGTTAAGAAATAATAGAGATATGCCTGGCCTCTTGAAAAATGCAATATCTCATCCCAGGAAATTCCGTAATCTTTAAGGGTTAGAAAGGAGATAGTAAAAAAAAGCAAAGCAAAAATACCACTTAGTAAAAACGCAGGTCTTAATTTTTTCATTTTATGAACCATCGCCGATATCGAAATTTTACCATCTTTTAAAGAGTATTGGCGACCATCATCGCATTTGCCACCCATTCAAACTGGAATATTCACACCCAAAAAACTATAATTGTCTTTAGATGAGGAAGATAATTATTGGCTTAATTTTTACTATTTACTTCCTTTTTGCCCTTTTTTACTCCAAAAATACATTTGCAAACGGCGACGAGGTTCATTATTTATTAGCAGCACATAGTATTGTCTACGACCGGGATATTTGGTTAGAAAACAATTATAACCAAGGGATTGCTCTTACATTTAACCCTGGAGCCATTGACAAAATAGCCGCCAAAGGTCTGGATGGCCATTTATATCCTGTTCATGGAATCGGATATTCATTACTACTCGCTCCATTTTACGCTATTGGGAAAAGGTTGGGAACTGTAATTTTTGGAGCCTTTTTATCAGGTATTCTTTTCTACATATCATATATATTTTCAAAAAAAATAACTAAAGAGGCTAACCTATCCTTAATTTTAGCATCAGCTATCTTTTTAAGTGTTCCTTTGTTTAACTTTTCTGTTCTAAACTTCACTGAAGCTACTGGAGCTTTTATTTTTATGTTTGTTCTCTATAGTCTTCTGAGCAATAAAAACTGGCACCTCCCAGTCGCCATAGCTCTTTCTTTTCTACCATGGATTCATATAAGATATTTTTCTGCTGCATTGATTCTTTACCTCTTTTCTATTTTGAAAATTCCCAAAAATCAAAAATATTTAGGATTATTTTTTCCTCTTTCAATTATCTGCTACCTGATCTTTCTCAAAATAACGTTTGGAGATTTTAACCCTTTTGCGCCTTATTCTCTTTTTGGTAGTACTCCCGCTTCAGGTTGTTTTTTCCAAAATCTGATAAATTTGTTTGTTGATCGTCAATTCGGCCTTTTTGTTTATTGTCCTCTATTTCTTTTTAGCGTCCCTGGGTCATTTTTTTGGTTCAGAAAGAATAAAATATCATTTCTTCTCGCTTCGTCAATTGCCGTAGCATATTTATTTCCAGTTATTTTAATTGATGCACGGCAAGGTTATACCACTCCAGGAAGATTATTTGTTCCAATACTTCCGCTTTTCCTTCCTTCGTTAGTATATTTCTTTAAGGAAAAGAAACACATAATCCATAAAATTCTTGCTATAGCCTTTTATCTCTGGGGCGCACTAAATATGGTTATTGCCCTACTGTTACCACCTAACCATGGATTTGTATATGGAGACGGGGTTGCTCCTTCGCTGCAGTTTTTATCAACCTACATTGGAATTAATATTCATAGCCTTTTCCCGGCATTCTATCCCAATCTTGAATTTACTGCTCTTCATTATGTTTGGATAATATCAATATTTATATTTTGGGGATTTCTTCTTTTCTGTTATTCTTCCAAATCTCGATCGCATCCCCAAACATAAAATTCCCTGTCACTCCCCATTTGACATACTCTGTTATCTTGTCTGCCGGAACAAATTCTCCCAAATTGAAGGTAAATTCTATCTTTCTGGTTCTAAATAAGTCTACTAAGCGACATTTACCTAATCGCCTCAAGAACGTAAAAAATGAAGGCACCTAGAATGTCCATTACTAAATCATTAAGAGTATCCTTTTCACCAGGTTTATAAAGTTTTTTCTTAAGAATAAACTTCCAAAGCAGCCATTCATGGATCTCCCACAAAACTCCAACCACCAAGACCCCAAAAAGAGAAATACAGCTGTTCTTGGTTATGCTCAAAATAAGAAGGTAGGTTAATCCCCCGCCCACAAAATGAAAAACTGAATAATATTTATTTGAATGAATTTTAAACACAAAATCACTTACCTCAGCAATGACACAAACCAATACCATGACTAGAAATATAACCGTTGGAATACTCACAGCCCATTCTAGGAGGTTAACCATGATGTAGTCAAATAATTAATAAGGTATTACTTTTTAATTAAGTTTATTTGAAAAGTGTATCTCCACCCAAAATTTGGCCATTGCCAAAAATGTTTTGGCGATCATTAATGGATTTGCTCCTTTTGCTTTACCTCTTTGTCTCTTACGCCAAATGTGAGACACCTGAGTAAATTTATAGCCTTTATTCAAAGCCTTATAAATAATTTCCGGCAGATACATAGCTGACCGGTCTTCAGACTCAACCTTAATTGATTTAATCACTTTTCTTCTCCACAAAGAAACTGAAGAAATTTCTTTAAACTTAATTCCCAAAACAATACGGCTTATTAAATGAAAAGCGATCGAATTGATTTTTCGAACTAAATTCTCCTCCTTCTCTTTCCTATAACCCAAAACAACGTCGTAATCCTTAATGGCTTTGACAAATTTTCTCAGCTCCCCAAAGTCAAACTGTCCATCGGCAGGAGCCAAAAAGATTAGATCCTTCTTTGCGCTTTGAAACGATGTCTTGATGACCCCAGTAAAGCCTTTGTTTTTTTGGTGATGAATGGATCTTACAAATCTGTTTTCTTTCGCCAAAGAATCTATAATTTTTCCGGTTGCGTCGGAGGAGCCGTCATCGACAAAGACAACTTCATAATCGTTGCACAATTCTGACAGCGCTCTTAATGCGTCTTTGGCAACCGACTCCACCGTTTTTTCTTCGTTATATGCCGGAATTACTACAGAAATTGAAGGCTTATTCATCTACTTATTTTTCTTTTAAGCACCAGGAATAAAACCCTACTGATGTCACCGAATTCTTGCGATTCTAACGCCAGTTTTGCTGCCATTTCGTTAAACTTCGAATCGTAAGTCGGGTTTTTGGGAGCAACCATTAAAGGATGGACGACTCGGGCCACAAAGTCATAAATACCGAAATGTAGATATTTCTCGATTTTGAAATATTTTTTCAAATAAGTAAAAGTTCTACCTTTTTCAAAATCAATATTGTGCCAGACCTTTGGCATCTTGGTTAATCCCATTTTTTTTCTAAAATTATTTAGACCATCTCTTCCGTCTTTGCAGCCCTCTACAAACAAATACCTTCCTCCGTTTTTAACAACAGAGGCAATATTTGCAATCGCCGTCTTTTGGGCTTCCCAGCTACCCAAATTAATAAGACAGCGCTCAGAAATTGCCAAGTCGAACTTGCCGAAATCAGAAGGACTTAATTTAGTTACATCTCCAACCTCAAAAACAACTTTCTTAGCTAACGACTTTTCCAGCTCAGCGTGAGCTCTTTTAATCATTTCAGGACTATAATCAATCCCCACGATATTTTTTACAAAAGGGGCAATAAGCCTAGTGGTATGACCATTACCGCAACCAATATCAAGTACTCTGTCTTTTTTCAAAAATCTTTTTATCATCTGAATCTCTAACCAACGTTGCCAGATATCGGGATGGGTAACTTTGGTAGATTCGGTAACCACCCTGGCTCTTCCTTCCCAGAAATCTTTCACTTGTTTTTTAGTATTAACTTTCCTCATTGGATATATTTTAATATTTTTTCAATCACATCGTCTTGCTCATTGATCGTCATCCGGGGATAAAGTGGGACAGCAATTGTTTCTTTGACAGCTTTTTCTGTCTCCGGAAGGGAAATTCTTCCCAACAGTTTTCGATAAGGTGCTTCCAGATGAGAAGCCATCACCCCTCTTCTGGTAGCAATCCCGGCGGTCAACAACTTTTGCATCAAGCCATCTCTGGTGATCTTCGCTTTCTGACTAAGCCTGATAATATAAGTTTGGCGATTGGAGAGATAACCTTCGGGGATAAAAGGAGGGGTCAGATATTTACTTTTCGAAAAAGCCTGGTCATATCTTTTTGCCAATTTTTCTCTTTCCTTTAAGGCTCGGGGTAGTTTCTTCATTTGCTCGATACCAACAGCGGCTTCGATATCAGTCATTCTAAAATTAAAACCGATTTCGGGATATTTTTCGTGAATAATCACTTTTGATTTATGTCTTACCATATCCGATATCCCCATACCTTGATGCCGAAGAATTCTTGCCCGATTAGCTAACTTTTGACTATTAGTCACAATCATTCCCCCATCGCCTGTCGTTACCAGTTTCCTCGGATGAAAGCTGAAACAAGTCACTTCGCTAATTGACCCGATCTTTCTGCCTTGATACTGGCTACCGATAGCACAAGCGGCATCTTCCAAAACAAACAATTTATGTTTCGCAGCAATCTGGCGAATCCTATCCAAATTACAAGGAAGGCCAACCTGATCAACCGCAATAATCGCCCTTGTCTTTTTGGTTATTAGGCCTTCAATTTTTTCAGGATCAAGATTATAGGTTTTCGGATCAATATCGATAAAAACAGGCTTGGCCCCCACATGGACAATTACATTAGCCGAAGCAATGAAAGAAAAGGAAGGAACAATCACTTCGTCCCCAGGTGCGATTCCTTTCAAATAGAGACTTAAAAAGAGAGCGGTGGTCGCCGAAGAAACGGCAACGGCATTTTTCGCTCCCACGTATTCTTTAACCAAATTTTCCAGTTCTTCAACCTTCGGTCCCTGGGTCACCCAGCCGGAGCGGATAACACTAACAACCGCTTTCTCCTCGGCCTTATCAAAATAGGGCCTGGCTAAGGGAATCAATTTTCTTTGCTTACCAGTTTTTTTCTTCATAATGTTTTAGGACGTCTTTGGGATCATATGTTTTTTTAAACCAATCGATATATTCTCTAATTCCGGAAACTATACCGTATTTTGCCTTGAAACCGAAATCAAGCCCCGCTTTTGAAAGGCTGGCAAAGTGCCTCCTGACATCGCCTGGCCTTTCGGGTAAAAATTCTATTTCCCCATCAACTTTCAGAATTTTTAAGATAATCTTTGCCAAGTCAAGAATCGAAACCTCTTGTCCTCTTGCAATATTATATGTTTCCCCTACCTTGCTCCTCTTCCCCACCACATATATTCCACGGGCCGTATCCGTTACAAAAGTAAAATCTCTTGTTTGATTTCCGTCACCGAAGATTTGCAAAGGTAAACCATTAAGGGCCCTCACCACAAATCTCGGGATAACCTCTCCATAGGGACCCTCAAAATGCTCGTTATAGCCATACGTATTAAACGGTCTTACGATCGATACATTTATGCCGTAAGTTCTAAAATAGGCTAAGGTATAAAACTCTCCCGCTAATTTGCTTGCGCCGTAAATTGTCGTCGGGTTAAGGGGATGTTTTTCTGTCATGGGAACTTTAATAGCAGTCCCATAAACCTCCGAAGAAGAAACATAAACAAATCTTTTTACCTTGTCTATCTTTGCTGCTTCCAAAGCGCTGAGTGTTCCTTCCGTGTTTACGCTGTGTACCAAATATGGGTTGTTGATTGATTTTCTTACGCATTGGGTTGCAAGATGATAGACAAAATCCGAGCTTTTAAAAAGACTGGTCATCTTTTTTAAATCTCTCACGTCCGCCTTTACCGTTTCCAAATTTTTATGCTTAGGAAGATTTTCCCGTTTACCGACAGAAAAATCGTCAATGACAATGACCCGATGCTTTTTAGCCAAAAGAAGTTTGACTAAGTTGCTACCGATAAACCCCGCCCCACCCGTAACAATAATTTTACTCATAACCCATAGAATCTTCTAATATTCTTACAAATTTCTTTTACTTCCTTTATCTTTAATTGCGGATATATCGGCAGGGAAAGAATTCGTTTTGCAAATTTTTCAGTTTCCGGAAAGTCTCCGATGCCATATCCCAAAACCTTCGTCGCTTTTTGCAGATGTACGGGGATCGGGTA
>Ga0315291_10005337_pt1 | contig 16131 bp, 13 predicted proteins | sample YL17G12_20_MG_FD_203070 | JGI IMG/M metagenome (GOLD analysis project Ga0315291, IMG submission 203070) | Sediment microbial communities from Yellowstone Lake, YNP, Wyoming, USA - YL17G12_20 | ecosystem: Environmental > Aquatic > Freshwater > Lake > Sediment | place: USA: Wyoming | collected...
CTTTTTTCAGGCGAGTGGCTTTGGGATGCGAATGACCCGAATACATGGTCAAGGGTGCGTTAAAATGGCTTAAAGACATAAGAGATATAATGCCTTCACCTTAATAAAATGAGATTGCTTCGCCTCGATAAAATCAGGGCTTGCAATGACAAAGAGCGAGATCAATTGAACACCGGTGAGGCTAAGTTGCTTTCAGACGGAAGCACTGCTCGGGTTCGGGCCGAACAATGCCATCGGGCTGTCACGGCCGGCGGCCTTCCTGCTGATTATATGGAAAATAATCTTCAATCTTCGGGTGAATGAGAAAATGCACATTGACTTTTGTGCGCTTTTGGCGCACAATTGTGCGCGATATGAGAACAAAAAAGAAAGATCTCATTGATTGGCTTTTCCCAGAAGTCCGTAAAAAGGTACTGGCGCTACTACTGGGTAGCCCTGACAAGCAGTGGTACTTACGGGATATCGGGCGTCGAACCGGCATGGCAATCGGAACGGTGCGAAGAGAGCTCACAGGCCTTACCGATGCCCAGATAGTTACTAAAAGCAGGGATGGAAATCGCACATATTACCAAGCCAACAAGCAATGCCCACTTTTCCCAGAGCTTTCAGGTCTGATTCGAAAAACTGCAGGGTTAGTTGATGTATTGCAGAAAGCTCTTAAACGGCTGTCGAAAAAAATAAAGGTTGCATTCATATACGGCAGCTTTGCTACAAACTCATCAAAAGCAAGCAGCGATGTGGATTTAATGGTAATTGGCTCGTGCGGCTTTGGCCAAGTCGTTGATGCAATCAGCCAAACTCAAGACAAACTCGGCCGTGAAGTTAATCCTTCTGTTTATCCGGCTGATGAATTCAAAAGCAAAATTGCGGCCAAGCACCATTTTCTCACTACGGTATTAACTGGGCCGAAGATTTTCTTAATCGGAGATGAAAATGGGCTTAGAAGACTGGCTCGATAACGGCTGGCTTGTTGCTCATAAAACCAGTCCACCGGAAATCAAAGACCTCCTGAGCATTGCTGACCGCGACATAACCGATTGCCAATCTGAAGGCTTGAGCGCTGATTGGCAAATGAACATCGCTTACAACGCCGCCTTACAGTCCGCAACTGCTGCATTGGCTGCCACTGGTTATCGGGCCACTCGTGACTCTCACCACTATCACGTTATTCAGACCCTCAAATTCACTATAGGTTTGGATACAAAACTTGTAAACAAGTTCGACCAGTTTCGCAAAAAGCGAAATATTGGCGGCTATGAACGGGCTGGACTGGTCAGTGACCAAGAGGCAAAGGAAATGCTGGCATTAGCCCGACAATTACGCGACAAGGTCGAACAGTGGATTTGCAAAAATCGTCCCGACCTTCTATAAACAAGATACCTTGCCAACTCGCACAAAAATAACTTCTTCGAAATCCGGCAACTATCTCGCTATTCCTTCTTTGTAGGTTTCAACAGGCCTTTAAGGCCTTCTGTAACTCCTTTGCTGAGGTCTTCGCCGGCTTTCAAAACATCTTTACCAAGTTCTACGGTTTGAGCCAGAGTTGACTTCAGCGAACCCAGCATATCATCGGGCAGAATGCCGGCGCCCTGCTCGGCAATTCCATTCGCGATTGCCACCAAGATTTTGCCCGATAGCGCCGCGGTGTCGAGCTTATTGTCACCACCCAGGTTGGTCATTTTTATTGGCGAAAGTTTCAATGTAACAGTGTCTGCTTTTCCGGGAATAGGCAGCAATTTCGCTTTGACCGTAATATTGGAGAGTTCAAGACTGTCTATATGGAGCTTTTTGCCGGAGGGCTGAGAACCAGCTTCGGTTTTGGGAGCCGACGGCAGAGATTTCATTATGTCCTGGAGGTTATTGCCCGAAACGCCTCTTTGTTCGAGGACGACTTCCGCCCCATCCAGCTTGATTTCCTTTATGTTGACGACATCGCTCAAAAGAGACCTGACATCGACTGCAATATTTGCGGTCTTTAGCTGAAGGAGTTTATCGTGCTGATAGCCCGGCGGGTTATTAATTACCAGATTACCAAGTGCGAGTTTGCCAGCCATAATTGACAGCTTCGCATCATCCACAGTAACACCGACATTGAGCGCCTTGGTTGCTGCCGACTCAATACCAATTTTTACGGCACGGTCGGCAAAAAGATTTACAAGCACCACCACAACAACGACAAGAGCCACAATCACAACGAGAAGAATAATTAGCACCTTGCGCAGCTTTTTCATTTTGTCACCTTTTTAAGCACTTGAATAAAACAATTAGTCCTTGATACAAACAACTCCAGCGCTCTGGTCTCGCTATAATGACATTAGCGACACATCGTAGCAAAACGCCTCACGTAATCTTCGCAACCAGACAGGAGCGGACAAACAAAGCAAAAAGGTACCTGCCTTTTATAGTTCCAGCCCTGATAAATCGCCGCTTTTTTCTTTTAACTTCTGGTAATAGACTTCAAATCGCTCCTTCAAGGCAGAAATGGATGTGGTGAGGTTGTCGATATCGGTCTTTAGCTGCTTGGTTTCATCACCAACCATTTTAGCAATCGGGATTTCTTTGAGCTTGGCAACGACCTTATCCAAATCCACCTTCTTGGCCACTATTGCTTCTTTATACGTCATCGCCATATTACGAAGCTGGCCTGCGTCCATTTTTTCTGCCTCGGTCTTCGCCTCGCTGATGGGCTTGCTCTCATTGGCCTTCTTACCGCCACAACTCCCAATCACCAACGCCCACCCAGCTAACAAACACCAAAGTGTTACGCATTTCACAGTCCTCATTGTTTACTCCTTTCAAAAACTGTTATGAGGTTAATCACTTTCCCGTTTTATTTTTGCACCAACCGGATTTAATCTTTCTTCGATTCTTTCATAACCGCGGTCGATGTGATAGACCCTGTTAATCGTTGTGGTCCCCTCGGCGGCCAATCCGGCCAGGACTAATGCCGCTGATGCCCGCAGGTCCGAAGCCATCACCGGGGCGGCTATCAGTTTTTTTACGCCGGCTATAATAACAGCCGACCCTTCCTTACGCAAGTCCGCCGCCATTCGACTTAATTCGGCAACGTGCATAAATCTATCCGGAAAGATTTTCTCGATAATTATGCTGTTGCCCTCAGCGAGTGATAGAAGAGCCATAAACTGCGCCTGCAAATCGGTAGGGAAGCCCGGATACGGCTGGGTGGTAATATCAGTGGGTTGAATCGGACTACCTCCGGAAACAACACAACCGTCGCCATCCGGCTCAACCGTTACGCCGACACTTCTTAACTTATCAACCACAGCCATCATATCATTGAGCCGACAATTGCGCAGCCGCAATTCGCCTTTTGTTATAGCAGCGGCGGCCATAAACGTTCCGGCCTCGATTCGGTCCGGAATCACCTGATACTCAACCGGGTGCAACTGCCTGACCCCTTCGATAACCAGCCGGGGCGAGCCAATACCGTTTACCTTTGCGCCCATTTTATTCAGGCAATTTGCCAGGTCGGTTACTTCCGGCTCACAGGCAGCCGATTCGATAACGGTTCGGCCCTTCGCCAGCGTTGCGGCCATTAGCACATTTGCTGTGCCCAGCACGGTCGAGCCGAAAGGCCCGCCCATAAAAATCTCGCTGCCGGTCAATCCGTTCGACGCCTCAACGGCGATATAACCGTTTTTAAGATGAACCTCGGCACCAAGTCCCTGCAACCCCTTTAAGTGAAGGTTGACCGGCCTATAGCCGATTGCACAACCGCCGGGCATCGACACCTCCGCCCTGCCGTAGCGGGCGAGCAGCGGGCCGAGTATACAGATACTCGCCCGCATCTTGCGGACGATGTCATACTCACCCACCGGATTATCGACCGTAGTTGTATCGATAGACAGCTCGCCGTTCGGCTCGCGAGTAACCTTGCAGCCCAACTGCCCCAGCAGCTCACCGCACACCGTGATATCCGAAAGATGCGGCACCGCTTTGAGAGTTGATTTGCCCGCAGCCAAGATAGCAGCCGCCATAATCGGCAGCGAAGCATTCTTCGAGCCGTTCACTCTGACGGCGCCGGAAAGCCTGACTGGTCCTTCGATGCGAAATATATCCATATCTATTTTCCTTGAAAAAAGCGACGCCTTCTGCAATACTTCGCAAAATCGCAGCGCAGCAGTAATATGGTAATAAAAGGAGTCGCTGGTTGCAACCCCCGCCGTTGGCCCGTCAAGCCGGCCCCCGACAGAAACATTCGGGGGCGGCGGGTGTAAAACTTCAAACGCAAAACTGTGTGATGGATATCTTTAAGATTATCAGACAATTCAGCAGCCGCATAACCATAACCGACATCATTTGTCTGACGGGCGTGCTGCTGTTTGGTCGCTGGCTGCTCAAAACATCCTGGGGCAGGAACGCACTGGCGGATTCGCGGCCCCGCAGGAACAATATGCCTCTTTACCTGCCTTTCGTCCCGCTGTTTATCTGGTTCGGCGTTAGTTCTCTGGCGATGTCACTCGCACAACAAATTGTGGGGAGCCTGCGGGACTGGCAGGAAGCTTTTCTCGACAACGTAGTTCTCGCCGCCGGCGCGATAGTATCGACAGCGGTGATTATCCTGCTGGCGAGGGCGAGCTTTGCCCGGCGACTAAAAGGGTTCGGGCTGAACTTCAGAACAATCCACAAAGACTTTCTGGCCGCATTCGTGAATCTGCTGACCGTCTGGCCGCTTGTGATGGCGGCGATAATATCCACAATTTTCTTCGGCGAGCTTATCTACGGCAAGGACTTCCAGATGCAGAGGCACGAGGAGCTTGAATTGATAACGGCCTATCCTCAGTGGTCGCTGCGAATATTGATTATCATAGTGGCAGTTGTGATAGCGCCGCTGCTTGAAGAAACGCTCTTCCGCGGCCTGTTTCAGACGACGATACGCTGTGTTCTCGAAACCAGAAATCCGCCCCGTTTTTGGCCCGCCGGAACGACCTGGCGGACGGCCTGGCCGGCTATCCTGATAAGCTCGGCCTTATTCGCAATCTCCCACGCAAACCCCGGACACTGGCCTGCGTTATTTGTGCTGGGGACATCCCTGGGCTACGCATACGAAAAGAGCGGCTCTTTGTTTCGGCCTATCTTTATTCACTCCTTTTTCAATGCAGCCACTATAATAGCTGTCATGAGCCAATAAGTTACTCGCTTACCAGCTTAATCTCTGCCCAGTAGCCCGCTTCAAACGCCCAGCCGCTCGGCTGATTGACAAGCTCAAGATTCACATCTTTGCCGGAGTATGCCGAGAGGTCCACATCAACTTCCATCCAGCCGTCTTTCGCTGTTTCTTTGCCGACCGTTTTGTTCAGCAATTCTTTACCATCGGCCTTGACTAACAAAATCCAGTCGCCCTGTGGGTGATGGCCGACAACCAGCCGAAGCTTTGTCTTCTTACCATCGGGAATCTTTATTTTATTCGACAGCACACAGCCGGTATCGCGGTCCAGCGGATGTGTCACCAGGACATTCTTTTTGCCCTGCATCTCCGCATACAGCCCCGGTTCCATATCCGGACCACAGTTGGCAACCTTCCAGCCAGGTGCAAACTTCGCAACCGCTTCGGAGATGTTCTTTCCGACTGCCGTTGTTATCCGGGTCATCTCCTGTTTAGTGAATTTACTGTTTGCAACTGGGCCGGGCTTCCAGCATTGTTCGATTTTTGGGGGTATGAGCTTCTTGACCGGAATTACGAACACCTCGTTACCCTCACGATTCTTTTCGACCTTGCCGCCGGAGCGCACAACCGCCTGACGTGCAAGTTTTTCGCTAACTTCTACCAGGGTTGGGAAATTGTATGGCGTGTGACTGAATTTGCCTTCCATGTTCAACGCCGATTTGAATTTATCGGGCAGTTTTGCAAATCCGATAGTCGTAAACAGTATGCCCGCGGCACTGGAGGGATTGCAGTCGGAATCCTGGCCACAGCGAGTAGTAATAATAATCGTCTTGTCCGGGTCGCCTTTACCGTAGAGAAGACCCATTACAATGTATGCGCCGTTAATCTTCGCGTCAATGTTGAATTTGCCCTTGTCGCAGGAGGCGAGGCGATAATCGGGGTTAAGATTATATTTCTCTTCGATAAGCTGCCAGGTCTTCTGCCAGTCGTCGGGGTTATTCTTATACCAGGCGAGCACATCGCGGATGCACTCGGCATACTGGCTATCGTTAGGGATGCACTTTAGACCTGCCAGAACTATCTTTTCTATATCATTTTCAAAGAATGCCTCGGCGTACATCCCGCCGATGAGCTGGCCGCCATAAAGGCCGTCGCCGTAGTTCATCAGCCGCCCAAATTTTTCGCCCAGCTCTATGGCAACATTCGGCAGGCCAGGTGCAACCAGGCCCGAGAAGTCCGACTCAATCTGGTAATCAATGTCATCAGCGTGTTTGTTGAATTCAGGGTGCCCCGAATCGGGCGGCGCGATGCCTTTTCGCAGATTAGTCCGCCCTGCGTTGTTGGCGTGCCAGAGCGGATAGCCGCTGTTGGCAAAATCTATTCCCGCCTGACGAATCGAGCAGCCGAAACCATATTGTTCCAGAGTCCGTAGAAAAGTCATCTCAACATAAATATCATCCTGCTCGAACTGGTTAATCATCTCCAGCTTCCACTGCGGCACCTCACTTTCGGGCAAAATCTTGCCCTGTGCGTGAAACTCTGTAGGCGCGCCCCAGCCGACGCCTGCCATTTGTCCGACCCAGCCGCCTTTCATCTTGTCAACGTACTCTTCCGCAGGTAGTCGGCACAGCTTCTTTGGTTTGGTCTCCAGAACTGCACATCCTGCGCAACCAACCAAACCTGCTGCAACAATTATCACAATTGACCTTTGCATAATTGCACTCCCTTCTGGAACTGTTCATAGTTCATTATTTGTTGAACCGCTCAATCATCCGCCCAATCTCCTCCGGTTTCCAATTTTCCGGCTTCGGTTCATCAATGTTCGCCTCCAGCTCTTCAATAGACGGCGTTTTTGACGGCACACCGTCGGACGGCACATCTACCCCTGCAATCCACACAAGGGCATTGAGCATAAGTTTTCGCATGTCGTTGTGTGCCCAGTTCCAGTGCCAGTGAGCGCCGGTAAAGCCAAATCCTCGTCCACCGCCTGGTGGTTGGAATGCCCAGGCCATGTGCTCCGGCACCCCCATCCGCGCGCGGACCTGCGGATTGCCGCTGTGGGCTCCATCCGGTCCTTTGCGGGTGTCGTCAGGTGGAATCGCCGTCAGAATCGGCGTTACACTTTTCATACCCTCCACAAAACGCATGTGGTAATACCACTCATCGTTTATTGTGAAAGGCCTGACGCCGCGAGTGATTGGATGCTGAGGCAACTGCTTGAATTCTGCAGACCAGGTTGGATTGACCGACCAGAAGGTCTCGTAGTAGCCGCCGAGCCAGTTGAGCATATAGTTGCCGCTCTCGCCCTTAGGGACCGTCAGGGCGTAATGGATAAAAGCGATTCCCGTGCCTTTTTTGACGAGTTTATCGAGCTGCTCAAAATGCGGCAGGGCCACGTTGCCGCCGTTACCATCGCAGAAAATCACAATCGCGTCCGTATTGTCAAAGGCGGTCGGGTCTTTGGGCCAGCCGTTCGTATAGACCGTCGCGAAAATGCCGGGCATATTCTCGTTCAGGCACTTCGCAAGCAGCAGGCAGCCGGCATTATGCTCGTGCGAGCCGTAGTCGTGGCTGACAGGCCCCGCAATAAAAACAATCTTTTTCCTCTCGGACATATTCAGCCGTTTGAGGTGAATATCCTTGAACTGCACCGTAAGCGGCGGCCCGGTATGCAGCTGCAGCGCCAGCTTCCCGGAAAGGTCTTGCTGCTGCTTGTCGTTGTCAATCACCTCAGCCGTAACCTTGCCGTTAATCTTCAGGATTATATGGCTGCCGCGGGCTGTGATGTGATACTCCTTCCAGTCGTCCTTTTTAATGCCGGCCCACAGCGCATCCGCGTCTGCTATCGAAGTGTGGGTTATCTTGCCGTCGGCGTCACTGACTGCTTTCTGCCCGCGCTGCGCCAGCACCCCGCGACCCTGCTCATCGTAGAGCGCCCCCACCCATTGGCCGCCGAGGTCGATGTCGGCCTGGTAGCCGACGGCATGGCCATCCTGCTCGATTCGGCTGCGAAACTGAATGCCGGAGTTGGCCTCGGGCGTGCCGCTGATGCGATACTTCAGCTTTAGCTCGAAATCGTCCAGTTCGCCCAATTGCCAGACCAGAAACTGATTTGCCGTAACTATGTGCTGCTCCGTCGAGCGAACGGTAATGGCCCCATCCTCGACCGACCAGAAACTCATATCCGGCGATTTCCAGCCATTGAGCGTTTTGCCATCAAAAATAGGCTTAAAGTCCGCCCCTGCAGCTTCTTGCGAAGCAAGAGCGGGGACAATCGCAGCAGAAGCGAGACCCAGTAAAAGACACAGTCCAATCCGTAAAACCAATTTCATTGTCTGCATAGTTTTTCTCCCTGGCAGAGCCAAACATCCACGTCGCGTATCCCCGAATGTTTCTGTCGGGGACGCAATTTTCGGCAGACTACTGTGCCGGCATTATCGCGCCGCGGCCTTCCACTGCTTTCTGACGAACCGCAGGCCCTCGGTATAGACCTCCTGCTGATTTTTGAAAAAGTCTCGCCAGACTTTTGTAGCGGCGGCAAGGTCAGGCAGAGCCCGCCCGAACGCCTCAATCACAAGCCAGCCGTTATAGCCGCCCGACCGAAGGGCCTTGAAGGTCCCAGGCCAGTCGATATGTCCCCTGCCCGGAGTGCCGCGGTCGTTTTCGCTTATGTGCACGTGCTTGACCAGCTTGATGTAATTGCCGATGCAGCCGACCGGGTCTTTCTCTTCGATATTTGCGTGGAATGTGTCGAACAGTATCCCGACGTTAGGGCGGTTGACTCGCTTGACATAAGCCGCGGCGTCAGCCATTGTGTTTAGAAAATAGCACTCGAAGCGATTAAGATATTCCACGGCCAAAGTTACGCCGGCCCCGGCGGCATAACCGGCGGCCTTGCGGTGCACGTCGGCTGCACGCCTCTTTTCTGCTTCAGTGGGGGCCTTGCCGGTGAAGACTCCCAGCGGCTGATAAAAAGGCCCGCACAAAACGTCGGAGTGAAGCGCCTCGGAACAATCTATCGCCCATTTCAGGAACTCCACCGCCCCTTTGCGATGCGAGGCGTCTGTGCTTAATGGATTGTGCATCTCATCCGGAATGCACGTAACGGTCGTGCAGCCGAGGCCGTTGTCCCGTATCGCCGAACCTATCTTTTTGTAATGCTCTACCTTTCCGCCGAAAAGAGGAATCTCAACCCCGTCGTAGCCAATCTTTTTCAGCCGTTTAAGAAGGGGCAGCTCTTTCTCGGTAACGTTGGTGGTCCACAACAACATATTAAATCCGATTTTCATAGCATCTCCTCTTACCATTTTCGATTTACGATTTGCGATTTACGATTTTGGAGTTCGCGCATCTCCTACAACTATCCGGACACAAGGTCAGTCCGCCACGACGTCTTGGTGGACTGGTCATTTCCTATACGCTAAACGCTAAACGCTATACGCTAAACCCTATCCCCTAAAAACCCACGGATGTCTTTGTCGGCGCCAGGCCTGCCGTCCAGGCACAACCGCGGCGGAAAAGTTCAGCCACGCCTGGGTTGTGAATAGAGGCGGCATCGTGGCCTAATGCGATGTGAAACACGCGGCCCCTGCCGTACCTGAACACAAACGCCATCGGATGCTCTTTGCCGTCCACCTTCGAGCGGGCGGTCGCCAGAATCCTGACGGGCCGCTCGCCTGCAAGGCAGGTGTAAAGCTCATCATCGGTATCGAAGGACTTCAATCCTTTCGTGACGGGGTGGTTGGCATCGGTAATATTAACGTGGAAGACCCCCTTGGGGTCGTGCGCCGGCAGGTTGGGGTCCCAGACCCGGCCGGCGAGGTTGCGAAATTCGGGCCAGTCATAAAACGCACCGCAGCCGAAGTGCAAAATAAACAGGCCCTTGCCGTCCCGCACAAATTTGCGGAGGTTCTGCCGTGCATCCTGCCCCGGCGTGGGCTGCTCCCATTTCATAAAATGCAGCACGGCGACGTCATAATCGTTCAGCTTTGGCGAGGCCAGGAAGTTGGGGTCCTCGACCACATCGACTGCCATCCGGCGGTCCTGCCGGAGCACCTCCGCCAAAGCCGGCGCGGTCTGCCGCCAGTTGTGGGCCGGATGGTCGGCTCCGGTAACAATCAGCACCTTCTTAACCGCCGCTTCTTTGGCCGCCACCCCTGCGTCTTCCTGTCGGGAGACAGGAGCAGGGCTTGATTTTGCCTCGCCCTTCTCCGCCGGGTTACAGCCGCCAGATAAGATAAACGCAACTACAACCGATACTACGCCGAATTGTAAAACGTACTTCATAAATAGCCTCCTTGCACTTGTGATACAGTCCCGGCAATATATCACGCCCGCCGGAACCCTGTCAAATCCTAATTTCTCACCTGTCCGCCACCCCCGAATGTTCCGCCAATGATTTTGTGGCGGATCGGGGGCAGGTTTGGCGGATTGGTTCGTGTTCGCTTATGGGAAACACGGGGTCAAACAGAAGGCCTATTGGGTCCGGTCTGCGGGGCGTGGGACGATTCGCCACGACGCACTGGAGCGTGGTCTCGGCAGCCGGTCGGCCGGACTCGGTGCACTACCACCAGGCGATTGAGGCGTTGTGCCGAACGTACTGGTTTCCTCTGTATGCATATCTGCGCAGACAAGGGTATAGCCGGGATATGGCTGAGGAAAACACGCAGGCGGCTTTTGCCATTGCGGGGGTCGTTTTTGCATCGATATCGGCTGTCACGCTGATAGCAAGCATGGCCCGATAAGGGGCTTTCGTGGGTATCTGATGGTCCGTGAGAAGCCCAACACGGTATATTTCACGCCTTTTACTCGCTTGTAAAATCCCGCGGAAATGCTACATTGTGGGGCGTTGTCCGACAAGCAAGGGTTATTCACAGGGAAAAAATTATGAACATTCTTTCGAGTAAAATAGCCATTCTGTTTTTCGCGATTATGCCGGGGACGGCAACGGCCCAGGAGATTAGGGACTGGGAAAATCCCGATGTGGTCAGGATTAACAAGGAATCGCCGCACTGCACCCTGGTCCCTTACTCCGGTGCATCCAGGGCGTTGAAGACACCGATGCAGAAATCGGAATTTTACAAATCCCTGAACGGCAAATGGGGATTTAACTGGGTGCCGAGGCCTGAGGAACGTCCGGTCGATTTCTACAAGCCCTCATATAATGTGAGCAAGTGGGATGAGATTCCCGTTCCCTCGAACTGGCAGATGCACGGCTACGATGTTCCGATTTACACGAATATAAAGTATCCCTTCGCCAATGACCCGCCGCGGGTGACCAGCGAACCCCCGCAGGATTTCACCTCTTACAAACTGCGGAACCCTGTGGGTTCGTATCGGACAACGTTCAATGTCCCCAGGGGGTGGAACGGCCGGCAGGTTTTCCTTGTTTTTGATGGCGTTGAATCGGCATTTTATCTCTGGATAAATGGGGAAAAAGTCGGTTACAGCCAGGACAGCCGGACGCCGGCGGAATTTGATATAACCGGGTATCTGAAAGGGGGGCAAAATACCCTTGCAGTTGAAGTTTACCGCTGGTGCGACGGCTCCTATCTTGAGGACCAGGACTTCTGGCGGCTTAGCGGTATCTTCAGGGACGTGTACCTTTACTCCACGCCGAAGGTGCACATCCGGGATTTCTTCGTGCATACCAATTTGGACGAGCAGTGCCGCGATGCCGTGCTGCAGGTCGAGGCGGAAGTGGTTAATTACGGCGATGCTCCGGCCCGAAGAATGAGCGTGGAAGCTCAGCTCCACGAGCCGAAATCAAAAAATGTTAACACTCTGGCGGGCGTTTCCCGGGAAATCGCGGCGGGCGGGAAGGGCGGTTATGAATTGAAAGCCGATATTTCCAACCCGCTGAAGTGGACGGCTGAAACCCCGAACCTGTATGACCTCGTGCTGTTGCTCAAGAACGGCAGCGGCGATGTAATCGAGGCCGTCAGGTGCAAGGTTGGTTTCCGCCGCGTGGAAATCAAGAACGGGCAGTTACTCGTCAACAATCAGCCGATATACGTCAAAGGCGTGAACCGCCACGAGCACGACCCTGACACGGGACACTATGTCAGCCGGGAGTTGATGGTCCGCGATATCAAGCTGATGAAGCAGCATAATATCAATACGGTGCGGACCTGCCACTATCCTGATGTGCCAATGTGGTATGAGCTATGCGACGAGTACGGCCTGTATATCATCGACGAGGCGAATATCGAATCTCATGGCCATCAGGCCCTGGCGGATGACCCCGCCTGGAAGAAGGCCCATCTCGACCGGACCATTAACATGGTCGAGCGGGACAAGAACCACCCCTGCATTATCTTATGGTCGCTGGGGAACGAGGCCGGGTTCGGCAGCAACTTCGTGGCAACCTACGAGTGGGTCAAGCATCGCGACAAATCGCGGCCGATTCACTACGAGCAGGCCGGCCAGGGGCCATATACGGATTTGTACTGCCCGATGTATGCCCACATCGAGCACATGGTGGAATACGCCAGGAGCAATCCGTCTCGGCCGCTGATACAGTGCGAGTATGCGCACGCCATGGGCAACTCCGTCGGCAACTTCCAGGATTACTGGGACGCGATAGAAAAGTATCCGGCCCTGCAGGGCGGAAGCATCTGGGACTGGGTTGACCAGGGCATCCGCCAGAAGACCAGCGATGGCCGGGAATTCTGGGCATACGGCGGCGACTTCGGCGACAAACCCAATGACGATAACTTCTGCTGCAACGGCCTGGTGCAGCCCGACCGGAAGGTGAACCCGCACATCTACGAAGTTAAAAAGGTTTACCAGAATATCAAAGTCTATGATGAAGACATGGCCTCGGGCAAGGTCCGGATTCGGAACAAGTATTTCTTCATCCCGCTCGATTTCGTGAATATCCTCTGGGAAATCAGCGAGAACGGCGAGGTCATTCAAAAGGGCAGACTGGCTCCGGTTTCGGTCCAGCCTCAGAAGGAAGAGGTAATAACGATTCCGTTCAAACGACCCGTCATTAAATCCGGCGCCGAGTATTTCCTCAAGGTTTCGTTCGTGCTGGCCGAGGATGCGCTCTGGGCGGACAAGGGTCATCTTGTCGCCTGGGACCAGCTCAAGCTGCCCTACAAGGCGCCGGCCCCGGCGAAGATGAATCCGTCGCTAATCGCAAAACTGGCGATGGATGAAAACGATTCCATCGTGCGCGTGGCCGGCGAGGATTTTTGTCTGACTATCGGCAAAAAGACCGGCGCTATCGAATCATTCACCTTCAAGGGCAGGGAGCTTGTCAGTGCCCCGCTGCTGCCTAACTTCTGGCGGGCCTCCACGGATAATGATGACGGCAATAAAATGGTCAACCGGTTAGGCATCTGGCGGAACGCGGGCAGGGACCGCCGGAATGTGACAGTCAAAGCCGAGCGGCTCAGCCCGCAGGCGATTCGCATCACTGCCGGAGCGGAAATGCCTGCGGTCAAGTCGAGCTATACGACAGTTTACACAGTGTACGGCAGCGGCGACGTGGTCGTGGATAACAGCTTCACCCCGGGCCAGGAGAAGCTGCCCGAGATGCCGCGCTTTGGTATGCAGATGAAGATGCCGGCCGAATTCAAGATATTGACGTGGTATGGTCGCGGCCCCCAGGAAAACTATTGGGACCGCAAAACCGGTTACGCCTTTGGCGTGTACACCAACAGGGTGGATAAGATAGACCACTGGTACATCAAGCCGCAGGAGAACGGTAACAAGACGGATATGCGATGGGTGGCGCTCTCCAATTCCAGAGGGCTGGGGCTGATGGCTCTGGGGATGCCGGAGTTGGAAGGCAGCGCCTGGCCTTATGCCCTGGAAGACCTCGAAAATAAACTTCACCCGGTGGATGTGCCCCTGCGGGATTTTGTGACGGTCAACCTGGACTACAGGCAGATGGGCGTTGGTGGCGATAATAGCTGGGGCGCGGAACCCCACCCCGAATACCGGCTGCCGGCCAAGTCCTACAGCTACAAGTTCTGCCTTCGGCCGTTCCAGGCGAAAACCAGCTTTTTCGGCGGCAAGCCGAAACCGCAGGCGATCCGGGCGGAAAGCCTCAGGCCCCTCTCTGGCGAGAGGTAAAAGGGATTCCTGACCTGCCCACACTCAGAACCAACTGAGACTTTACGCTATTTTTACGCTCAAAGCCCCATTGTGAAGCAGTGTATATCAATAGTAAAAAGTTTTCAAAATCTCATGAGCAATTCAGCCTTTACAACCGCTTAATAATACATATCATAGCTTGCAGATGGCAGTAGCCCTATCGAATTTATAGTGCAGGCATAAGGAGAACAAAAAAAATGCCAAATATAGCCGCAGTACTCAAAGAGGAGATATCACGGCTTGCTCGCAAGGAGAACCGCAGTGAGACAGCCGCTTTCAAGAAGGCATCTGCTCAGTATAGGCGAGATATTGCCGAACTGAAACGCCAGGTCTCGAACATTCAAGGCATAGTCTCTTTGCTTGAGAAACAGGTGCTTGGAGATGTCTCGTCCCGAGTTACCGACGCTGATGCAAAAGGCGTACGATTCACAGCGAAAGGTCTGCGTTCACAACGGAAACGATTGGGTCTCGGTGCCGCAGATTACGGCCAGCTTGTTGGGGTCACTGCTCAGACGGTCTACAGCTGGGAGAATGAGGTAAGCCGTCCCCGCAAGACGCAGTTGCCGGTTCTTGCCTCGATTCGCCAAATGGGCAAGAGAGAAGTCAAAAGCCGTCTTGAGCAACTGAGCAAGAGCAGTCGGAAGAAGTCGTAGGGTGTCTCGGTTCACCACTCACTGCACACTGGCTACATAATTAAGGCCCATTTAAGATATTTTCAGCGGGGTTTTCCCTCTTCAATCATCGTTCGCCCCTCCTGGACCATTCGAAGCGATAATTTAGGGGTCGTTGCAGGTGAGCCAAACAATGGTATAAAACAGTTCGTCTGCATAAACAATCTGTATCTTTTTTGAAATTTGGTTTGCAGTTGCAAAAGGAATTTTGTAGATTAGGCAGTTGTGTTTTGTCCGTTTTCATCAAGGCAAATTGAAGGAGATATGAAATGAAGCGATATTTTTTTAGTGTTTTGTTAATGAGCATGCTTGCTTACCCGGTTGTGTTTGCTCAGGAGCCCGGCCCTGAAGACGTGGAACAGCAGATGCATCTTCATAAAATGCAGCTTGAACTAAAAAATCACGAGGCAGAATTGGCCTTTCAGCAAGAAATGCGGCAGCTTGAATTGGAGAAACGGCGCATTGAGCTTGAGCAACAGCAAAGAATGAAGGGACATTTTGGTCCGGGAATGCACGGCCACAAACCCGGCTTAGGTTTATTTTTCTTCGCGTGTTTTGTTGTTCACATCCTTGTGGCGGTCTGGGTCTATAAAGATATACGCGCAAGGGAGTGCGGCTCGGGTATATGGATAGCGATTGCGCTTCTGGCAGGGTTGTTCGGCGCTCTGGTATATGCCGTTGTTCGCCTTGGTGACATCGGCAAAAAGAGATCTGATTAAAGCATTTGTCACTGGCAGCCGGCACGCTGAAATATAGGAAAAACCGCACATAACTGTCGGTCTATCTATTTTTAGCCTTCCTTCTTTGCTTCCGCAGAGATAGTGAACTTGCGCAGAGACGATGGGCCCGGATAACTTTTTGAGGGAAATAGAAAGTTGCCGAGCAGAAAAACAAAGATTGCTCGTCTATAATCTCACGAGTACATTGAATAGCGACCATACCTTTGGCCTCAAGACACTTACCAAACTCATTAGAGACAAATTTGCCATTATCACTAAACAGCTTGGCCCTGTTCTCAACCTCAACCTCAACATCATGCATCCCAGTAAACTCACCACCCACTGCACACTGGCTGCATACTGGTTACACACTCAGAACCGACTGAAACTTTACGCTATTTTACGCTCAAAGGCGTTGAAATCAAACCGCATATTGTGCTATTATGAAGGCCGTAGCGTGCAGGAGTACTGTTTATGATGTCATATGGGAAATCCCAGATACAGTATT
>Ga0315291_10005342_pt1 | contig 16127 bp, 12 predicted proteins | sample YL17G12_20_MG_FD_203070 | JGI IMG/M metagenome (GOLD analysis project Ga0315291, IMG submission 203070) | Sediment microbial communities from Yellowstone Lake, YNP, Wyoming, USA - YL17G12_20 | ecosystem: Environmental > Aquatic > Freshwater > Lake > Sediment | place: USA: Wyoming | collected...
GAACCTCGAAATTGTGGATTTGAACGAAGATGAAACGGTCAAAATGGATGTTCCAGACCATCACGTCTTCGAAAAGATCGAAATCGCCAGAACGATAGTCGATAGCGAGTACTTCATAAACATGCCGGTGATGAAGACCCACATCAACACGCTCGTCACCCTATCGATGAAGAACCTCAAAGGCACCATCCCGCAGAAGTGGAAGAAACGACTGCACTACATGGGACTTGATGGCGGAATAGCTGATCTCGCTTCTGCCATATCCCCCGACCTGATTGTGATGGATGGGCTCGTTGGACAGGAAGGGATGGGACCTCTGACCGGCACCCCCGCTTACGCCAAGGTGCTTATGATATCAAGGGACCAGTTCGCGATCGACGTGGCAGCCACGATGGCTATGGGCTTCGATCCCTCGGAAGTGAAGCATCTTTCAATGTATGCCGCCCAGCATGGCGTCGACATCAATCTATTCAGGCCAGTACTGGTAGGTTCGTCTCTGTCAGATCTGAACTTGGAATTCGAGAAACCTCACTTTGCACTTGAGGGAGCATATGAAGGAGTGGAGATTCTTTGGGGAGATCCGTGCAGCGGATGCGCAGGTGCCCTGAGCGTGGCATTGGAACGTATGGAGAAGGCCGGAGAATTAGATGATATTCGAAAGGGCGGAGGAATGACGGTAGCGCTTGGCAAGGATGCGAATCCTCAGGAAAACGACAGACTGATCCTCGTCGGAAGGTGCCAGCACAAGAATCGCAATATGGGGATTTTCATACCCGGTTGTCCTCCCCCAGGCATGATAGTAAGGGATATAATCCTGAAGCTGAACAATGCTCGATCAGAGTATGGCGGCGACGCTTTCATAAAAGAGGCAGAGGAACTCTACAAGAACGAAGAAGAATAGTCCGTTAGCCTTCGTCGCATCTGCGGAACTGGTGAAGCCATTTGAGCTGAGGAACAAATGCTAAATGCTAGTTCCGGAATAACGGAAGCGAAGCCACCATAGCTCAGCTGGAAGAGCGGCTGACTTGTAATCAGCAGGTCGGGAGTTCAAACCTCCCTGGTGGCTCTTCGTGTTCTGCATCACTAGTGTGATGTTCACACATCTCGCTTGGAAACATCCTTGAACGCGCTTTCTATGACATCGATTCCGGCATCGATCTGCTCGACTGGAGTGGTCAAAGGAGGTATGTACCTGATACCCGATTTCCCACATGGTAGAAGTATCACTCCCCGTTTGTAGCAGAGCTCGACGATTCGATCCCTGGCTTTCTTTGCTGGCTTCTTCGTTCTCCTGTTCTCGACCAATTCCGTCGCCTGCATCATTCCAAGTCCACGAACGTCGCCGATGATCTCGTTTTCGTTCATCATTTCGTCCAGACGCTTTCTCAAATGCCTTCCATTCTTGGCGGCGATCTCGATGATGCCTTCATTTTCTATCACGTCTATGGTCGCCAGAGCAGAGGCGCAGGCAAGTAGATTGCCGCCGAACGTGTTCGAGTGGGCGCCTTGGACTCCGAAGTCGTATTTCCTATGATACACTGTGGCGCCGATAGGTACACCTGATCCCAGAGCCTTTGCAGCGCATAGAATGTCTGGCGTGACACCGAAGTGTTCGATGCCCCAAAGTCTCCCAGTGCGACCCATTCCCGCCTGGACTTCATCATCGACGAACAATATTCCATGCTTCTTGGTCACGTTTCTCATGATCTTGATGAATTCAATTGGTGGAACAATGTAACCACCCTCTCCTTGGACCGGCTCGATAAACAAAGCGGCCACCTCATCGGAAGGGAGGAACGATTCGAAGTAGACCTCTTCAAGTATCTTCGCACACCAGATACCGCATGATGGATATTCCAGATGATACGGACAGCGATAGCAGTAGGCGAACGGAATGTGAACCGCACCGGGAACAAGAGGAAAGAATCTTCTCCTCTGCACGGGTTTGCTGGCGGTCAGAGAAAGAGATCCCATTGTTCTGCCGTGAAAGGCTCCGATGAAGGATATGAACTGCTTCCTCTGGGTGTGCCATCTCGCAACCTTGATGGCAGCCTCGATCGCCTCAGTCCCGCTATTGCTCAAGAAGACCCTCTTGTCGTATCTTCCAGGACAGATTTCACTCAGCTTCTTGACCAACCGCGACTGCAGATCATAGTAGAAGTCCGTACCGGCAAAGTGCATAACCCTTTCAGCCTGTTCCTTGACGGCCCTGACGACTTCGGGATGAGAGTGACCTATGTTAAGGACCGAAACTCCGCTAGCGAAATCGAGATAGAGGTTCCCATCGACGTCACTGACTACTGATCCGCTCGCCGATTCGACCGCTATCGGAGAGGTTTTTGTGGAAGTAGCCAAGTATTTCGTGTCGACCTTTATGATCTCCTTTGCTTTTGGCCCTGGGGGCTCGATTCTAATCTGCGGGACCTTTGGCACAATTACTCCTCCTTCTCTGACGCTCTCCTTTTATGATGCTGCTCCTATTTTATTATTGCTCAGCAAGATGCGGCGGAGTAGAAAGTCCCTTTGCAGATATATGACTGGAACGATTTGAGTACCAAAAGAACTCAGAAGACGGGCGCCATGCGTTCGGTTCACGTAGATTAGGTCTCTTCTCTGCCCTCGATTTCCTCTGCACTCTCTATGCACTTTGAGAGGATCGAGTATGCTTCAATCATATCCGCCTCATTTAAGATGAATATCGTGTCAGTGTAGCAGCTCGCAGTCTCGACAATGTTGACTCCGCCCTCTGCAAGACTCGATACAAGATGCGAATAAACGCCACTCGTGTCCACGATGACCTCTGGAGACTTCACGGAAATCTCCACAAGATCTTGTCTCACCTTTAGAACATTCTCCTTTCCGACTGCATCGACAACCTCTCCTTTCAGCTTCTCATCGGCGATTATTGTCAACGCCTGAGCGCTCTGGATGACCTGCATTATCGCCTTCTCGTTTATCAGTCTCTTGAAAACAATCTCGAGTCTATGCAAGACCGTCCAGTCATTCTTGGCCGTAACAATGCATATCTTCGTCTTGACTTCGAGCCTGCTGTCACCCAGAACCTTTAGAACATCTCTCTCATGGTCATGCTTACCGAGTCTGATTGCATAACGGCGACAGGCGATCATGACCGCTTCTTCGTTACGGATTTCCATGTCCTTCATGATCTGACGTGCAAGAGATGAGAAGTTGATGAGATCCTTCGCGATACAGTCCTTTATGCTCGGATGCGAATCGATGTAGGCACGCGTTCTCTCCGCAATGCTCTCTTTCTGCAAACCCTTCTTCATGAGAAATGCAGGATATCCGGAACGAGTATTAAAGCATTAGTCAAGATGATGCGCTGACGAAAGAGGTCAGCAGATCGCTGAATCTTTTCGTCGAAGATTGTCCTATTATCAAGGGAGGCAAGAGACGCACTACTCCTCCCGCACACACATTAACCAATACTCTATTCTGGAACGCATGCTTCTGGAGTCTCTTCGCCTCATCGCCCATTTCGATCCCAATCATTAGACCTTTTCCTCTTATGTCCCTGACTGCCCCATTCTCGTTCGGAATCGAGAGCAATTGTGACATCCACATGCGGCCCATTTCGGCAGACCTTACGACAAGACCTTCTGCCACTATTGTTGAGAGCACGCTCTTGGCAATAGCGCATACGAAGGGATTTCCGCCAAATGTCGAACCGTGTGAGCCAGGTACGAAGACCTTCGAGATATTGGATGAAGTCATCAACGCTCCAATCGGAAAGCCGCCGCCCAGTGCCTTTGCCAGAGTCATTACGTCAGGAACAATCCCATAATGTTCGAAAGCGAACATCTTCCCTGTGCGACCGAAAGCTGTTTGGACCTCGTCAAGAATCAGAAGGGCCCCGCGTTCATCGCAGACGTCCCTCGCCGTCTTCATGAATTCCAGAGAAGGAACCACAATCCCACCTTCACCCTGGATTGGCTCCAGGACAAGAGCCGCAGTGTCGGAATTAACAGCGCTTTTCAAGTGCTCGCAATTGCCGTATTCGACGAAATCGAAACCGGGAATGATCAAAGGCTCAAATCCGGAATGGTATTTTGGCTGGCCAGTCGCTGACAATGATCCTGCGGTTCTGCCATGAAAGGAGTTCTTTGCGGCAACGAATCTCGACCTACCAGTATATTTAACCGCCAACTTCAACGCAGCCTCATTCGCCTCAGTGCCACTATTCACGAAGAGCGAAACGTTTAACGATGACGGTGTTATCGAAGATAGCATCTCCGCCAACTCGGCTTGCTCCCTGACATGATACAGATTCGACACGTGGACCAACTTCTTAGCCTGCAAGCAGACCTCGTCAACTATCGCAGGATGACAGTGACCAAGCACATTGACGGCGATTCCAGCGACGAGATCGAGGAATTCGTTTCCGTCAAGATCGTAAAGATACTCTCGATGACCTTTCTGGAAGCATATCTCCTCCCTCGAGTAGTTCTGGAATAGAAATGATCCAGTGGTCTTCTTCACTTGTTCAAAATTCATCAATTTCCTCCGAAATCCGATTAGCCTACATACTACAGAGTGATTCTGGTTCCACAGTTCACTCCTCCGATCAGCTGATTCAGAATGGAGTGAGGCTCTTTCCCTGAAACCATGTGCGCGATCTTTACACCATTCGATATCGCAAAGCTACATGCTTCTACTTTCGGGATCATTCCATCAGTGATTATTCCAGATGAAACCAGAGTGTTCAATTGCATCATCGAAACCTCGTGGATCACTGTCGAACCACTCCCATTATTCTCCATAAGGCCCGGGACATCTGTGACGAGGACCATTTCCTCCGAATGTATCGCTCTTGCGATATTGGCCGCCGCGGTGTCCGCGTTTACGTTCAACTCACGCCCCGATTCATCACTACAAATAGGGAACAGCACTGGTACGAATCTGCTCGCGCAAAGGAGATTGATCATCGCTGGATCGACGCGGATTATCTCACCGACGTTGCCGAGATCAACAAGGAACTTCTCACCCTCGTGGTCGCTTATCTCCACTGGTTCCTTCTTCCTACAGATTATTGTCCTTCTTTCGGCTCCATCCAGCCCAATTGCTTTGACACCCGCCATCTTCAACACTTCAACGATGTGCGAATTCATCGCTGAAAGGACATTTTTCACGACTTCGAGGGTCTGATCATCCGTGATTCGGAGCCCCATGATCTTCTTCACATCTATCCCAAGCTTGTTCATCTCAGCGTTTATCTCCGGGCCGCCACCATGTACGATCACGGGACGCACGCCGAGGTCGACAAGAAGTGCTATGTCATTGCAGAAGTGCTCCAGGTCTGCATTGCCGTTCAGAGAGCTCCCTCCGAACTTGATAACCACTTTCTTCCCACGCATTTTCCTGATCCGTGGTATCATTTCCTTGTCAATCTCGAACTCTTCCATTTCGTTCACCTAGGTTGTGTACTGGGAGTTGATTTTCACATAATCGTAGCTCAAATCGCATCCCCATGCTTCTGCTGAGAACTCACCTACGCCCAAGTCCAGTTTTATGGTAATCTTCTTTTGCTCCATGATCTTTCTCGCTATGGATTCCACTCTGGAATCGCTCCATGCCAAAGGGACACCATTCTCGAAGAGAGAGGTGTTAGTTCCGTTGCTTGACATCATCAACCTCATCTTGTCCAAATCGAACTCGCATCCAGAGTTGCCTATTGCCGCCAATATCCTGCCGAAGTTCGGGTCGGCACCGAAGATAGCAGCTTTTACAAGGTTCGAAGAAACCACAGCCTTAGCAGCCAACTTTGCATCGCTCTCACTCGCAGCGCCGTTGACAACTACCTCGATCAGCTTGGTTGCTCCCTCGCCATCGATGACGATTAATTTCGCGAGGATCTTGAGAACATATTCCACTCCTTCCCAAAAGGCTGGGTCATCATCAACAGGCTGTCCACCGGCTGCACCATTCGCCATCAAGACCGAAATATCGTTCGTGCTTTGATCTCCATCCACGTTTATCATATTGAGACTGCGATCCAATGCCCTCTGCCATCTTCTATCGGCCCGATGACCTAGAACTGCATCCGTGGTGACAAAGCTCAGGGTCGTCGCATGAAGTGTCCTCATGGCTGGAGAAATCATCCCACTTCCTTTCGCCATAGCACCTATCGTCACAACAGTGCCATCCCCGAGAGTCACTTGGCATGCCGCCTCTTTTCTGATCGTGTCCGTGGTCATTATCGCGGAGGCGGCCGCACTATCATATTGTGGACCTTTTCCGAGGAATTTGACCGCTTCTGGAATGCCAGTAATCACTTTCTCCATCGGCAAATAGCGACCGATCACGCCTGTGGATGCGATTCCCACGAGCTTTTCGTCAATTCCAAGTTCTCTGGCTGTATGAGAGATCATGGTATGCGAATCTTCAATTCCCCTTGAGTTCGTGAGAGCATTTGCGTTCCCGCTGTTGACCACAAAAGCCTGGAGAAATTCCGGATCTCTTTTCATCATCATTTCAATCGGAGCAGCCCTGACATTGTTGCGAGTGTATGCGATTGAGACCCTTGCTGGAGATTCTGAATACAATATAGCCAAATCGAGCTTCTCTTTCTTTATTCCGCAGTGGACTCCGGACGCTCTATAGCCAAGTGCGGTCGTTATGCCGCCATCAATGACATTCACCGTCTCACACTCCCAATCCAGGAAAATCGAGACCCGTGCTTTCCTCAAGGCCCAGCATTAAGTTCGCGTTCTGAACTGCCTGTCCTGCACCTCCTTTCACAAGGTTGTCGACTGTGCTCATCACGACAACGTTCCCGTTACCTGCGAACTCATACCCGATTTCGCAGTAGTTAGAGCCTACAACAGATGGAATCGACGGTACGATGTCGACTCTGACAAACCTCTTGTCCGCATAGTATTTCTCATAGACCGAATACAGATCATCGTGGCTAGCGCTCTTTGCAAGGCGAACGTAGGAAGTACACAGAATGCCCCTGACTATCGGTATGAGGTGGGGCGTGAATACCACTTCTGATGCTCCGCCCGACATCATGTCCAAAGCCATCTGGATTTCAGGTGTGTGACGGTGCGATCCCACCTTGTAAGGAATGACGTTCGCTCCACAGTTCGGGTGATGAGTCAATTTCGTTGGCTCCATTCCCGCACCGGACGTGCCGCTTTTCGCGTCCACTATGATCCTTGACTCAATCAATCCTTCAGCGATGAGGGGGGCGAGAGCGAGCACAGCGCAGGTTGGATAACATCCTGGATTTGCAACAAGCTGTGATTCTACTATGTCGTTCTTGAAAAGCTCGGGTATCCCGTAAGCTGAGGTAAGGAGATTCTTTGAATCCTTGTGGTCAATTCCGTACCATTTCCTGTAGATGTTAGGATCTTTCAGACGATAGTCCCCGCTAAGATCGACTACCTTTATTCCTTTTCCCAGTATATCCGGAATTATATCCATCGAGGCGCCGTACGGAGTAGCAACGAAAACGATATCATAATCCATCCCACCGTTCAATTTCTCGTCGAACCTAATGTCCACGAATCCTTGAAGATACGGATGTACCTTCGATACCTTCACTCCTGGATGCTGACGAGACGTAAGCGTCGACAATGAGATCTTGGGATGCCGACATAGAATTCGAGCCAGTTCCCCGCCTGTATATCCTGAACCTCCAACTATTGCTGCCTTTGCCATTTTGGGTATCCTCGATATTTTGGATTGGTTCATTGAGGAAAATGAGTATTAAGCATGATGACCCATATCCGACAATACATTGTCCCGTTGTCGCAGTGGAGACGAATTGATCTCATCTGGCTGGCATGTCTAGAAGAGGACTCCGAGGAGTTTCAATTGTCGCAAGCGAATCATTAACGCTTTATAATGTGGTGCGGGTCTTCCGGAAGATCGAAATGCAACCCAGCAAGTCTCAAGGCAAGAAGGTCGTGTTGGCTTACTCAGGGGGTCTGGACACCTCTGTTGCGATTAGATGGTTACAGGAGAGGTATGGTTTTGAAGTAATCGCGGTGTCCGTTGATGTCGGACAGCCTGGGAATCTGGACGAGGATGTCAAGAGAGCCAAAATAATCGGCGCGATGAAAGCGTATGCGATCGATGCCAAGGAAGAGTTCGTCAAGAACTACATTTTCCCATCATTGAAGGCAAATGCAATGTACGAAGGTTCATATCCTCTGAGCACTGCAATTGCCAGACCCCTCATAGTAAAGAAGCTTGTGGAGGTCGCTGAGAAGGAGGGATCCTCATACATTGCTCACGGATGCACAGCCAAGGGCAACGATCAGGTGCGGTTCGACGTTTCCATCGGCGCTCTGGCACCTCATATTGAGATCATCGCCCCCATGAGGGAATGGGTAATGTCCCGTGAAGAGGAAATCGAATACGCGAGAATGGGCAAGATACCGATCAAGGTCAAAAGGGAAACACCATACAGCACTGATGAGAACCTATGGGGCAGGAGCGCCGAGTGTGGGATCTTGGAGGATGCCGCCCAAGAGCCTCCGGAAGATGCCTATGAGTGGACCACTAACCCTACAAAGGGACCTGAGAAGCCTGAGTATGTGGAGATTGGATTCGAAGGCGGAGTTCCGGTATCCCTGAATGGAAAAGTGACGAAGCCAGTTTCCCTGATTAAAAGCCTCAATGAGACTGCAGGGAGACACGGTGTAGGACGGATCGATCATATCGAGAATAGGTTGGTGGGAATCAAATCTCGGGAGATCTACGAGTGCCCAGCCGCTACCGTCTTGATTGGAGCGCACATCGACCTAGAAAAACTCGTTCTGCCTAGAGATCTTCAGAGCTTCAAGAGAATTGTAGAGCAAAGATTCACCGAGCTGGCGTATGATGGCCTTTGGTTCAGTCCGTTGAGGGAATCGTTGTCTGCGTTTGTCGAAAAGACCCAGGATGTCGTTTCCGGGACCGTCCGAGTCAGGCTCCACAAGGGATGTTCAGTTCCAGTCGGAAGATCTTCACCGTATGCATTGTACTCGACAAGTCTTGCAACATACGACAAAGGGGACAAGTTCGACCACACTGCGGCGAAAGGATTTATCTACGTCTGGGGGCTACCATTAAAGACCATCGCGTCGGTACAAGGGTCGAAGGTGAAATCTAATGGATCGTCGAGCACTGTGGTCGGGAAGATTCGAAAGGGGACCAAGTAATTCCACACTCCCCTATACATCCTCCCTCTCGGTGGATGAAAGGCTGGCTTGGTATGACGTCGTAGGCTCAATCGCCCATGCAAGAATGCTGGCTAGACAAGGAATCATTGGACCGAAGGATGAAAGGCTCCTGGTCAGCTGCCTGAAACGACTCATCAAGAAGATCGAGAAGGGCGAGTTGGAGCTCTGTGAGGACCTGGAGGACGTCCACACGAACATCGAGGTCATTCTGACAAAGGAAGTTGGCGAAGCGGGCTCGAAGATCCACACGGCCCGAAGCAGAAACGACCAGGTGGTGACTGACCTTAGGATGGCTCTTCGCGACTCTGTGCTGGAAATCGTTGACTGTATCATATCAATGGAGACGACTTTGCTGAAGATCGCAGAGAATAACCTGACCACTGTGATGCCAGGATTCACACACATGCAACATGCCCAGCCGATTACGCTTGCACATCATTTGATGGCCCATTTCTACAAATTGGCCCGGGACATCGAGAGGTTCTTCGATGCCTACGCAAGGATCAATGTCTGTCCCCTCGGATCGGCTGCTTTGGCCGGAACCACCTTCAACATCGACCGCAAGTATGTCTCAGACCTGCTTGGTTTCTACCGTCCATGCGAGAATTCGATCGACGGCGTGTCTGACAGAGACTTCGTAGTGGAGTATGTTTTCGCAGCATCGCTCACAATGATACACTTAAGTTCCATCTGCGAGGAGCTCGTGCTTTGGACCACACCTGAATTCGCATTTGCCGAGATGGATGATAGATATTCGACCGGGAGTTCGATAATGCCCCAGAAGAAGAATCCGGACGTGGCGGAATTGATCCGTGGAAGAACTGGGGGGACGATCGGGAACCTTGTATCGCTCCTGGTTCTGCTCAAGGGTCTGCCAATGGCATACAATAGGGACCTGCAAGAAGACAAATCCCCTGTGCTCGAAATCACGGACACGCTCGTGGCCTCGCTCGAGATTCTCACCGAAGTTATCAAGACGATTAGGTTCGACTCGGATGAGATGGAGGAGAAGACGAAGAACGGATTCTTGAATGCGACGGACCTTGCAGACTATCTCGTCACAAAAGGAGTTCCATTCAGAACAGCTCATGAGATCGTCGGGAAGATCGTGAGATATGCACTGAAGAACGAGAAGAGATTGGAAGACCTTTCCATGAAGGAACTGCAAAGCTTCTATGATGGATTTGAAGAGGACGTCAGTGAGGTTTTTCCAATATTGAAATGCATCGAGCGCAGACGTTCCTATGGCGGGACAGCTCCTGAGGCAGTCAAAGCCCAAGTCGACCAGGGATACCTGGTGGTAAAAAGGCAGAGGGGTCGTGCGAGGAATATGAAAGGGAAGATCGACGAAGCGTGGAAGGCGCTTCTATGATCATCATTCGATGAGATCCCTCGCCATAACTATCAGATCGACTATCTTGATGTCCCTTGGATAGGTTACCAGGGCGTCCTCGAAATTCTTCTCGCAAAAAGGACAAGCGGTGACAAGGTACTCGGCACCAGTCTCCGACGCGGACTCGATCCTCTTGGCAGCGATGAGCCTCGCGAGATCAGGATGAGCCTTCTTTACTCCGGCTCCAGCTCCGCAACACAAACCCATTTCTTTACTGAATCCCATCTCGGTGAACTTCAATTTGGGAATTGCTTTGAGTATCGCTCTCGGTTCATCGTAGATCCCCATGTGCCGCCCAAGGTCGCAGGGGTCATGGTATGTCACATGCATGTCCGACTGCCGAAATCTAATCTTACCTGCCTTTACCAGATCAGATAGAGTGCTTGATATGTGTTCGACCTTGATGTCGAATTTCGGAATGACTTTGGAATATGAGGATAACATGTTGAAGCAACCAGCACAACTTGTGATGATTCTCTCGACTCCAGCATCCTTGAACGTTCGATAGTTCTGGCGAGCCAGCTCCACAAGAAGTCCAGAATCCCCCAACTTGAGTATCGGAGATCCGCAACAGACCTCATTTTCTCCAAGATAGCAGACTTCGATTCCTCCTGCCCTCAGAACATCTAGTGCTGCTCTCGCGGTCTTGGGGGACCGGAACGAAGGAAAACATCCAGCGAAGTAGAGGACCTTTCCCCTTCTTGGAAGATCTAGATCACTTGCCCATTGAGCCCTTTTCCCCGATTCATCGGACCATGGGTTCCGATTTGTCCTGACATTCTCAATCAATTCCCTCTGTGTCGAAATCAAAACTGCACCCTTGTCAATTGCCTTTCGTCTGACCTCTCTCACCAGTCTCGGCGTGTCGATTCTCACTGGACACATCTCGACACACAATCCACAGTTCGTGCAGCAAGATATCCCGCCTCGGACTGCTTCGTCCATTCCATCTAGATCGGCGGTGAAGCAAAGTCCCCTCCCTCCAAGGTACGTGTGCCCGCCGAATTCGTACCCCATGACGTCGTAGACTGGACACTTGAGCAGGCATCCACCACAATTGATGCAGTACATCACTTCTGAATCGGTTATGGAGCTTCTCCCATTGTCAACAAGAACGAGAACAATGTCGCTCGGCCCGTGCATTCCAAAGAAGGTCTTTTTCTCGATGTCGGCCGTTCTGCTCGGACCGCTGATGATGTCGATGTACGCGCTGTTTATGCCTCCAGTACCATAGAAGGTCTGAAGCTTCACGAGATTCATGGCCTCATCGAGGTTCGCCACGATCTTCTCTGGCGCAGAGACGATTATATGCTTCTTTGGTCTTCTAGCACAAAGCGATACGTTTCCCTCATTGTGGACGATGACAACGGCGCCTTCCTCAGCCGTGATGAAGTTCGCACCAGTAATTCCCACCCTGGCTCTGGAGATGTACTCTGAAACCTCTTTCCTTATTTCCTCAATCAGCTTATCGGGATCGGGTTCGATCCTTCGACCGAAGTGTTCACTCATTATCTCTGCGATATCATACCTGGTAAGATGGACCGCGGGACCTGTAGGATGCACTGTTCTTTCACCCGCTACCTGGACAATCCTATCCCCAGCGTCGGTCTCGACGACCTCGATTCCCTTTGACTCTAGGAACTGAGCAAGCTCAATCTCCTTCGTGATGTTCGATTTCGACTTTACGACCAGATTCTCATCGCCCAATTCGTTGAGTATGATCTGGAGCGCATCTTCTCGCGACTTGGGACAGAGTACACGAATGCCATTCGACCTAAGTTGTTCGATTGCCCTTCCCCTTATGTTGGGGTCATTCAGAGATCGTCTTCGGGATTCCCTTGCCCTCTCCCTTCTTAGCTCGAATTCGTCAATCTTCTCCCTGTTAGAATCCTGACTGTGGATGTTCGTGTCAAAAGCTCTCCGCATCCCTCTGAACTTTTCGCGGTCGCGGACCGCAGAATCCACACGCTTCCTTAGATCCATCTCGATATCGTCAGAAAGTCCTGTCATCTGCGAACAGGGACACGGAGGCTCCAGGATATCATTCTTCCGCTGAGGAGAGTTTGTCCCACTCTACATCGTGGTTGACCTTCGCTTTCGAGAGCATTCGACTTATCTTCTCACTCAGACGGACCACTTCGCTTCCACGGGACGTTCCGCGAATGTAGAACTCCTTCCTGTTCAGCGGAAACACTAGCCTCATTTTGCCTTTGCGGTTGTACCCCTCTGGCTTCACATTTCTTTCGAGGTCGACTTGGTTGAGATAGATGAATATCTTAAGGACGTCCTCGTCCTCTGGTACCTGTTCGGTCTCTTCGAGAAACGTTTTGAGAATATCGGGAAAAACCTTCGCCAGGTCCCTGTATTTCCCATTCTTCTTCAGAACGAAGTGACCGCTGGAAGCCTTCATCGGTCCGTTTGATGGAAAAGTCTCTATTTAAACATGTCGTGCCCGTCCAATGCTGAATGAGCCATCAGACGTGCAGACTCTTAGGTTAGTCCGGATAAGGGAATATTAATTACAGAGTGGAATATTCATCCATGCTCGTAGCCCTGACGATTGCCGGATCTGACTCGATAGGAGGGGCAGGTCTGGAGGCCGATCTGAAGGTTTTCGCATCGCTAGGGATCCATGGGGCATGCGTTATCACTGCGATAACCTCGCAGAACACCCAGCGAGTCTCTAACATACTACCGATACCTCCAAAGCATGTCATTTCGCAGCTTGATGCGGTTCTCGAGGACGCAAAGATCGCATCGGTCAAGACTGGAATGCTTTACTCAGAAGCGATTGTTGACGCGATCGTGTCGAGACTTATTGGAGATCGGTTTCCAATCGTGGTCGATCCAGTGCTGGTTGCAGGGGTTGGCGATTCCCTGCACAGAAGGAACTTGATCGAAGCACTGCGAGACAAGTTATTCCCTATAGCCGCTATCGTTACCCCGAACCGTTCTGAAGCCGAGGTTCTCAGTGGCGTTCGGATCCACAGTTGGAACGATTCCAAAAAGGCATGCAGGGAGATTGCACGCACTGGGCCGAAGGCAGTTCTCTTGAAGGGGGGACACTTCAATGGGGCTCAGGCGAAGGATCTCCTCTTTCTCGATGGCAAGTTCCATGAGGTGTCTTCTCAGCGTTTGGATGCTCGCGTCCATGGGGGAGGTTGTGTGCTATCATCCAGCATCGCTGGATATCTAGCGAAAGGCATGAACATCAGAGACGCCGTATTTTCCGCCAAGGCCGGAGTCTTTGAATCAATTTCCTCGAGGTATTCGGTGGGAAAAGGCATAGATGTCGTCAATCCGATGGGGTCAATCGAGAGAGAATCAATGAGATACGTCGTAATGACAAGGCTAAGAGAAGCGATAAGAGAGATAGAGTCGTTGCTTTCACCTCGTTGGGTTCCAGAGGTCGGAATCAACTTCGCCTATGCGCTTCCAATGGCCACTGGCATGGAGCACGTGTGCGGACTCGAGGGTAGAATCACATCGATTGGAGGTTCGATTTCGCACTGCGGCGGAGTCGACTTCGGTGCATCCAAGCATGTTGCGAGAGTTGTCCTCACAGCGATGCAGTTCGACCCAGAAATGCGTTCGGCCATCAACTTGCGCTTCAGTGAGGAGAACCTGACCAGTTTGAAGTCGGCCGACATGTCTCTCGGAAGTTTCGGCCGCGAGAAAGAACCAAAGAACAAAATGACCATGGAATGGGGCACCAGGAAGGCAATTGAGACATTAGGATTTGTTCCGGACGCAATATTCGACGGAGGAAGCGTGGGAAAAGAACCGATGATACGACTATTGGGCAGAAACCCCAATGAGATCTTGACAAAGCTAAGGCGAGTGCTGAATTGAATGGTGATAAATTGAGAATCGCCATGTTCACGGACACATATCTTCCGACAAGAGACGGTGTGGTTACATCGATTCTTACCACTAAACGAAAGCTAGAAGAGCTAGGACACAAGGTCTTCCTATTCGCTCCCGAACCTGACAATGACGCTGACAGAGAGAACGGCGTGTACTATTTCCGTGCGCACAGTTTCAAGAAATACCCAGGATACCGCATAGCGATATTCCCTTCAAACAAATGCGAAATTCTTGAGGAGTTGGGCGTCGACGTCATCCATACGCATGGTCTTCTTGCAATGGCCGTGCGCAGCATGTTTGCTGGTCGAGTTCTACGAAAACCGGTCGTTGTTTCGTTTCATACCATGATAACCGAGGCCTCCAAGTACTACGCAAAGCTGCCAGTTCCAGAACCAGTCATAGACCGGCTATTCTGGATCTACCTAAAACAGCTGCTCGAGAGAGCTGACGCAGTCATTGTTCCGACGAAGGCAATAAGATCCGAGCTAAGCCAGTACGCACCGCATATGAAAAGAATCGAGGTGATTCCTACAGGTGTGGACTGTTCCCTCTTCAGACCCGAGGTCGATGGCACTGTCATAAGGAAGAAATATGGATTGACCAGAGAGAAGATTGTTCTGAATGTTGGGAGAATTGCCTGGGAAAAGAACCTGGAACTCATCCTGGACGGATTCTCAGTCTTGAGCGGCAAAGACAGCGATATACGGCTAATGATTGTGGGAGACGGCCCAGCGCGGGAACACTACATGAAACGAGCTGAAGAACTCGGATTGGCCGATAGGGCGATATTCACAGGTTTCGTCCCTGATAGTGAGCTTCCCCAATACTATGCGGCGAGCGATGCCTTCGTGATGGCTTCCAAGTTCGAGACCCAGGGGATAGTCGTCCTGGAGGCGATGGCATGCGGGAAACCGGTGGCCGGTATCAATTACAGAGCGGTGGCAGAAATAGTCGAAGATGGCGTGAATGGCTATTTGTTCGACGAGACTCCAGAAAGCTGTGCTGATGCGATGGAATACGCCTTGGGATCTCCCGATCGTGTTCGAGCAGCAGCAAGGCAACGGGCGGAGGAATATTCGATGACGGACAGCACAAAGGATCTAGTCGAGATTTACCAGTTCGCCATAGAAAGAAAGAAAGCGTTCCTTGACGGAAGAATCAAGTAAACGGATTGACTTCTACTTCACTCAATGCTTGACATCGGCCAGGCAATCTACGACATATTCTCGCCCTTGGATGCCTGGGGAATGCTCGCTTGCATTTTCATCATCTTCTACATAGATGCAATCGTTTTTCCAACGTTGCCGGAGCTATTTGCCGTGATCATCTTCATGGTCATACCGGAAGCCTGGTTCGGTCTCTCGATACTCGCAGTGATTGCGGTCGCAGAAGTCCTTGGACTGTCGACTCTGTACTTGATCGTGAAGAAGATTCACATTCCGCAGATAATCGAGAAGGCCATACACCGCTATCGCGATTTCCTCATGGTCCGAGACGAGAGAATGATTTTGCTCAACCGGATTGCTCCGATTATTCCTTTTATCGGAGCTTTTGTCGCCATCTGCAACTGGTCGTTCAAGAAAGCGATAGCCTACACACTCATTGGTGGAATTGGCAAGTATGGACTCATCATCATGATGAGCGGTATGTTCTTTGCTTACTTCTCCTCGAAGACC
>Ga0315291_10005343_pt1 | contig 16127 bp, 9 predicted proteins | sample YL17G12_20_MG_FD_203070 | JGI IMG/M metagenome (GOLD analysis project Ga0315291, IMG submission 203070) | Sediment microbial communities from Yellowstone Lake, YNP, Wyoming, USA - YL17G12_20 | ecosystem: Environmental > Aquatic > Freshwater > Lake > Sediment | place: USA: Wyoming | collected...
TCTGTTACATCCCCCCCTACCGCGCGATCCTGGTCGTTCAGAAAAGCATATGCCTCGGAGTTTCCGTTGCGGATCTTCCGTATGTCAGTGAGGGCGAAAAGGTACGAGGTCACAGTGTTCTTGTTAGGCGCATTCATGGCTTGGACCATCCGTTCCGGGCGAGTTTCGGAACGCGGGATCAGAAAATCAACTGCATGGTCGTACCCGCTTCGCCCAGGAACCTTCACACGCGGGCTGTACCGGATGGCATGGTCATCGAAGAATTGCCTCACGTCTTCCCAAAAGAACGCCTCCACATGCGGCTGCGCCATCACGAACATATCATTAACAGCAAGCATTGCTTGAACAAGCGAGTGCACGCGCTGCCCGAGGTTGGTCTGCGAAGCCTCAATCACCAGCTTACCCTGCTCATTAGCCACACCAAATCCGTTCAAGATTGACTCTAGAACTTCCTTGCGCCTTGCTTTAATCACCTCCAAACCGCTCGTCCTAAGATCGGACAAGATGTACCCATCGTCTGAGAGCACTATCTTACCGTCCTTCTTCTCAACATAGATTTGCAGATGATCATTGTGCCGATCAAGAAACGGCGTGGTCAGTTCGCACGCGCCCTCAAGACGTTCAACAGAAAGCCCCTTGCGGAGCCACTCGAGATACGCCTTGATGAGCTCTTCGCATTCGGATTTGCTCATACCAGTGCCTCCTGAAAGCGCGGAATCGGGTTGACGTTACAGTAACGACAAAAATCGTTGAACGTTTGTCCAATGTCATTGGGGTCAGTGAATTCATTCTGGTCAATTGAAAAAGCCCATCTGTCCTCGTACCCTTCTCTATAGAGGTGAATGTGCGGACATGCGATCATTTTCCCATCCGGGTTCGTATGGGGAGCACCGTCAACTTCCACCCTTACAAGAACGATCACCTTTCTTCCTCGCGTCTGGTATTTCACTTTCGAAAGACGTATAGTCCCTCGCCACAAATCGAGCAGAAACGGCTCCCTGTTGTCGTCGCCAATAAGTTCATGTGTTTGGTCGGTTCCCGCAGGTATCGAAATGACAATCGGATTGACGAACCGTTTTCTCATCGCGATTAACGCGTCTGCCTCGTCCTGCGTTAGCACGATCGTGCCCCCTCTTTTACCTCGGAACTGCGAGAAGCATGGCGTCAACGAGACGTTTTTCTTCGCTACCACTAGGATACAACGCTGACAGAGCATTTGCAAGACGGAGGAAGTCTGGACCTCGGTCTTGTTCGGATTTGATAAGTGCCCTGAGAGCGTTAGCTCGACCACTCGCTTGAAGCAACATAGCTGCATGGACACGATCGAGCGTCGTTGCTCCTGTCTGCGCCGCGTGCGTCGCGGCAGGCAGGTCGTGACGCGCCCTGAGCGATTCATCCGAGACAGCAGTTGCGCCTCGTTTCCCTCGTCCTCGACCTTTGATCTCCGGCACTGCTCCTTCACCGCTATCCGGGAAAAGGGTCAACTGGACAGTTCCCGGACGACTCTGTTCCAGATAATCAGCAACCGCGTGAGCGCCTTCCTCACCGAACAGTTGTTTGGCGCGTTCTTTCACCGAGAGCAGCCGTACAACGCCCTTTTCGGTCTCGACGATCCGTCCTTCCCAATCTTGTAAATGAATACCGAGTGGTTGAGCAAACCGGCGCGCTATGTCGAAAATCAGTCTGAAACCTTGTTTCTCGGTCTTGGGCGATTCTTCCTCCTCGTCCGATTCCTCTGCAGCGTCGTCCTCGTGTTGATGCAGGCTGGAAGCCTGCGCTACCTCGTTGTTTGTGCTTTGAAGCGTCCAGAGGAAAAGAGCGGTCAGACGGGCGTCCTCCTCAAGAGCGCCCGCTGCGCTGTTGCGAGCTTTCGCTTCTGCGGTACCGAGCACCTGCTCGAGAGCTGACCGACCAACCACTTCCCACACCTTCTCAAGATACTCTGCAAGCTTCACTTCACGCCCTTCAGCGGTCTCGACCTTAGAGTACCGGCTGAAAATCTCTAACGCAGGACCGATGCACGCAAAGACAAGGTCCGCACCACGAACCTTCTCCCTTTGAAGCCGTTCCATCCAGTCACCGACACGTTTCGGAAGTTCGCGCAGGACTTCGCCCCAATCGCCAATCGGGGCGTTCTCCGACCGCGGGCGGCAAACAAGGTGGACGCTTGTGGCGAGAGCCGCTGAGTCACGAGCGCGAAGCCGTGACCCCATCTCGGTGGCGATTGGCCAAGACCCGGTTATCACCCATCCTCCACGAGCCATGCCCGACAAAAGTGCCTCCCAGCCCTCCGTGGTCTTGTGGGCAAAGACGACACAGCCAACGCCATCATCCCTGAGAACACGGCGACCCTCGGCGAAAGCTCTCGCCATTGTCTTCTCGAAAAACGCGCGGTCTTTCGGGCGTCCATTCACCTTCTTTGTTTCATCTTGAACTGCTTCCTGCACCTTAGGTGTCAGCGGGTTTCCCGGATCGTGCGGGTCGCGAAGCAACGAATGTCCTGGCAACGTCCGCTTAAGCCAGACGAAAAAGAAGTCAGAAAGGTCCGCATAAGGGATGGCATCGTAGTAAGGCGGGTCGGTAAACCAAATACTTACTCCTCCATGTGGCAAAGGCGACTCCGTTGCATCAGCGATCAAATTTGAACCGGTTTGATAACTGTAAGCGAATGCCGTACAGAGAGTCGTCGCCGTTCTGTCGAAAGCACTGAAAAAGGACCCGCTGGCGTCTTGGGTGGTAACTGCTTCAGCCCAATCCCAAGCGGGCGGTATCTTCTGTGCAGAGAAGAGATGCACCGGACATTCCGCGCCCGGTTTCCAGGGTGCGCCTGCGTTTCCTAGATCTGCTGTTTTGCCGATAGCTAGAGCAAGAAGCTCACTTACGGCATTTGGTAATTTGTCGGATTGCTTTCTGATCAGCTCTGCCAGCGTCGCCAGCGCCAACTTCTGCCGCGCCATGAAGAGGTCGCCCCACTCGATCATACCGTACCGCTGCACGCGGAAACCTAGTGTACCAACAGGCGGCAGCAGTTCATTCGGGATCGGACTCAGCCCACTCGGCAGCCTCTTTGCGGTGACTTTCTCAAGCCGTTTCATAGCCTTCCAAACCGCCTCATAATCGCGCTCTCTCGGCAACCTGTAGTGTCGCCCCTGTTCGCCCGACTTGAGGGTCACCACAGCCAATAATCTCGCTCCGCCGACGCGATTGCCCTTATTGTCAAAGATGACATCTGCGCCACCACGCTGCTCGGCTAGTTGCGCTCGCACTCGTTCCGGCGGGAGAACCGTCCCGCAACACAGACACCTCGCTTTAGCTCGTGTCACCGTGCCATCAGGGACATCCTTGTCCGTTTTCGGCTCAAATATCTCGAATTCCACGTAGGGCTCGCCGCAGAGGCGCGGAGGACGCCGAGAACTGCCTGCCTTGTTATCGCATAATGCCTTCTCTGCGCTCCCTGCCTGCGCCAAAGCTTCGGCGGGCAGGTCTGCATCTCCGCGGTGAATCTTATAGCGGAGCGCTCGCTTGCGGTTCGCCTTCTTGCACAACCAGAACGAGCGGACAAGCGGAATCTCCGCTCCGCAGTCCGGCGATTCGCACCGCACCGTTCTTGCCCAGAGGTACGCAATCGGTTTTGAACCGTCAGGATCGGCGGGGTAAAACTCTGCGAGCTCCTTTTCTGCAGCCTTCTTGATCTCCGCACCGACACGTCGCAGTTCGTCTGCCAACTCCGGCCCGTGACGCGGGATGTCTTCAAGCATGACCTTCAGGATGAGACACGCCACGGGGTTGAGATCGCTGGCAAACGCTTCACAACCCAGCCGCAACGCTTCGAGAGGAATCGAGCCACCACCTGCAAACGGGTCAACCACTAACGGCGTCTCCTCAGGATGAGCCGCTCTAACTAGCCCGCGAGCGACATTCAGGTACCTTTCGTCACTTGAGAGGTCCCAGTTAGCGAAATCGCCGATGAACTTGAGGAGCGCTTTTCGCAAATCTTCCTCACTCGTGTCGGTAACGCGTTGCACTTGCCTCAGAAGCTTTCGCGCTTTGTCTTTGAACTCCTGTGGACAATGTTCATCGCACGGGTCAGGTAGTAGAAGCCCAAGCAACATCGCCCGACACGACGCTAAAGGTCGCCGTGCCCACCACAAATGCAACGTGCTCGGATGCCCATGCCGGATAGATTTCTCCCGCACCGCATGTTTACTCACCACGGCTATCGGAAAATCCACCTCCGCCAACCGTTTGCATTCCTTAGGCATCATTGAATTCTACTCAAAATCACTATTCTGTTATTGTACCGGCACATGCCGATTTGTCTCGTCTTTTTTCATGCTCGGTTTTGTCTGCGCATATTCTCAACCGCCTTGGCGAAGTCGGGTGTTTCCGGCTGTTTGCTCCATTCATCCCAGGAGTCAATGGTGGCACTGAGGGGCTTTTCTCTGGGAGGATGAATGCGTATCCTGCTCGGCAGTAACACCGCATCGCCAACCACCAAAGCCTCCCCGATGTCAAGAATCGGGAGGCTATCCATCAACCCTTCAAGGCGTTCTGGCATGAGATTCTTAACCGTAACCTGATCATCGCCATTGGTGAGCCGAAGAGCTACAATGTTGTTGCATTGGCTGAGGATCGTCGGGCTAACATCAGAAGGTCGTTGGCTGACGATCAACAGCGCCACGCCATACTTTCGTCCTTCCTTGGCGATCTTCTCGAAGTTCTCGATAGCACGCTGCTCGACTGGGTTCTCCCCTTCCTTTTTGGGTAGATACATGTGGGCCTCGTCGCATACGAGAGCCAGAGGCTTCCGCTTGGCGCGATCAGTCCAGAATTGAACTTGGTAAACGATGCGAGCAACAAGCCCAACGATGACCGGGAGGATGTCGGCTGGGACTTCCGAGAAGTCGATGACCTTAATCTGCGATTTCTGCTCGGAATAGTCCATAAGCCGTTTCATCAGTGAAGCCATAGCGTCATATTCGTTGGCAGAGGCCGGCGCCTGAAACAGGAATCCGTAACGCTTGTCGCTGATTTTGCTCTTCAGTCGAACAAGTAGCCGACCGAACTGGCCGTAAAACAGCCCTTGTTTGTCTTTTCCGCCAGAACCTTGAACCATTTCTTTATTCAGCCGATCCAATTCCGTCAGCACGGCATCAATTGAGAATGGGATCGGACTGTCGAGAGTAAACGCGTTAAGGACGTCTGTCTTCTCCAGACCTTTCAGGGTCTTTTTCTTCTCGGCAACCACTGTATCCTGAAACGCCATGACCTGGTTATGGGCACTGAACTCGCTCCGGTCAATGAACATGGCTTGCAGTTCTTCAGCATTCAAAAGCCAATATGGCAGGAAGAGAAGGGATTCGTCCGATTTTCCAAGTTCTTCGGGCCCAGGAACGCTAAGATGGCGAGCGTAAGAAAGTTGGCGGTACTCGCCATGAAGGTCGAACACTATTAAGTTGGCTGACGGAAGAGTGGCGGCCTGTTCCAAGATGGCCGCTACGGCCCATGACTTGCCAGAACCCGTGCTGCCAAGAAGCGAGGCATGCCGCTGGAAAAGCTTATTGCCGTCAAGATAAGCCGCCGCGTTGTCATCTATCGTGTAACGGCCAATCTCCAGAGAGTGGTCCGTCTTGCCTTCGGCGGACAGCAAGTTCATGAACGCTTGGAGTTGAGCGTCGCGCAGAATGTGGCACGTCCCGTCGATTTCTGGCACCTGGACCAACGATCGCGAAAAGCGTGGTTTGTTGTTTGCGCTCAGACTCACCGTTCCGACCAATGTCAATTGGACCGTGTTGAGGACACTCTCGCGGGGAGAAAGCATGGAGGTCGAATCATCCGCGCCGACATCCTGTGAGATTTCCTGCTCCTCAAGAACCGGAGTTTTGATGACCTTCTCGATAATGCCGATTAGCCACTCCTCAATCGCGCCTGGCAACGCGAGGGCGACAAGCTGACCGACACGCGCCTTTCTCAGGTCTTCGTCGGTATTGACCTGTACATTGACCCGCCGGGTATCCACAGCCCGGACTCTTCCCAGAGAGTGCGACGCATCAAATGTGAATATAACCATGGTTATCCTCCAAGAATCTGTGTAGTAAACTCGCAAATATCCCAAAGGCGTTTCGCCGGAAGCCGCAACCAGTCGGAATACTGCCTGTTGAAAATGCGCGCTTCTTCCGAGTTGGTGTCTTCAGACTTACACACAAGCCAGAGATTGTTGGCCTCCGAGAGCAAGGCTCCGATCCGTGGATTGGAATCCCGTGTCACTATCAATCCGTTGCAGCGTTGCGTGATGAGCTTCCGCTTGATGTATTCTTCAAGGTGATTATCATTGAAACTGTATCCGAGAAAAAGAAAATGTGTCGCCTTCTCAATTGCAGCATCCGCAGATTGAAGAAGCTCCTGCCTGTAGCGTTGGAGAGTTTGATATTTCGACAACCCAGGAGTAATCATTACCCTCTCGGTGAAGTTGGGCGGATTCCACATCCAAGCGTTGTTTTCGACGACGCCGTTTCGATGGAAAAAGTAGTTCAGGGAACCGTGAACCTTGTAAATGCGCACATGTTTTTTATGCTTACAGACTACTTGGTATTTCCTGCCATAGTTGACTCGCTCGCGTGAACGCAATGAACAATCGACGGCATTCCAGTCAGCCCTTCGTTCCACGCCGCCGGAAAAGCCATTCGCGTAAGGGATTCCCGCATAATCACAGGCATATTCAAAAAGCATATCGTAATTCGGCGTCAGCGCATGAAGTATTCGATCACCTTCGGGAAGCGTATCAACAAGCTTCTTTAACAATCGGGTGGCAGGCCATTCGGCTTTGCCTTGCGCGATTAAACAAGCAAACTCACGGTCTGTCGTTGCGACGAATGACCCTGTAATCTCAGTAACTATTTTGAGTAGGTCCTGGTCATTCACAACATTGAGTGCGGACTCCAAGTCACTCCCGGTTCGAAGAGCCAATTCAACTTCATCCCATTCGATTTTCTGTACATCTGTCAGATTGTAGTGCTGAATTCCGCTAACGAGGGCATCTTTCAGAGCCAACATCCCAAATCGAGTATCCAATGCACATGACATCCCCGAACCGAAAAATAGGAAAGGCTTCTCACGGAAGAAATTTCGCAGAGCCTCAACTGCTATATCTTCTGTTAAGATGGAATCAGCCATTTCCATTCTCACAATTTGGTCACATCTAGTTAGATCCCGCAAACAAGCCACGTGAATTATCTGACACTGACTGAAGACTCTGTCTCCTTATTGATTTGGCTCTTTCATGTACCATCATCTTCCGACACCTTTAGCCCCTTTCCTGCCGCCGGAAGCTCGTTTTGCTTTCACGCTTTTATTCGTTCGAACCGCCGCCGGCGAAGTGAGGGCGATCCTTTTCGGATCCTGCAGCAGGGCTTGAGTCCGCTCGCGAACGTTTCGCAACCCAAGCGCAACGCTTCAAGCGGAATCGAACCACCACCTGCAAATGGATCAACCACTAACGGCGTCTCCTCAGGATGAGCCGCTTTAACCAGCCCGCGACCTACCCTGAGGTACCTTTCGTCACTTGAGAGGTCCCCAGTTAGCGAAATCGCCGATGAACTTGAGAAGTGCTCGTCGCAAATCCCGGTCCGTCGTGTCGGCAACGCGTTGCACTTGTCTCAGAAGTTTTCGCGCTTTGTCCTTGAACTCCTCGGGACAATGCTCATCGCACGGGTCAGGCAGGAGGAGCGTGAGGAGAAGTGACCGGCACGAGGCGAGCGGACGCCTCGCCCACCAGAGATGTAACGTGCTCGGATGCCCATGACGAATAGACTTCTCCCGCACCGCATGTTTCGACACCACAGCTATCGGAAAATCCACCTCCGCCAGACGTTTGCATTCTCTGGGAATACTCAATCAGTACACTCCGCTCATAATGTCTCGAACCGGCACAAACACGTCTCCGCGTTGCGATGCTATTGAGCGCTTTCGCCGGACCAAATCCACCAGGTCAATCTGCCCTTCTAGGACAGCCATAAGGTCGGAGCCATCCATGCAGATAAGGCGCGGACGACTTCCTTGGCGGTACCCTTCCAATGCTGTATCGCTAAAACCGTATACGGACACGAAGAGGCCAAGCGTGTTGTCCAGCTTCGAAGTTACTGTTCCGTCGAGATCCCTGAGATCTCTAAGCGAGGCTTTGGAAGTCTGCCACTTTGCCTCTAGCAAGAAATCGTCAGCATCGAGGAGAAAAGCACCATCAATCTGTTCTCCTCTGAGTCGGAAAGGGCCGCGGGGTTGAAGATCGAAAAGATCAAAGAGATCGTAGAGAATCTTTTCCAGACCGTACCCGCGAGCCTGCTTCTCCGGTTGTTGATGGAACTCCAGAAATCGGTCCTTCAAGGCAGCAAGCCGTTCATAGAACGCGTGTCGTCCTCTCTGCTGCTCGGCTTCTTTTCTTCGCCGAGCTTGCTCTTCTTGTTCCGCCTTAAGAGATTGGTCGTGCTTCTCCACCAAAAGTCTGAGCCGTTCTAGACAACGTTCTGCCTCCCGTTTCCGCTTCTTACCATCAGCAACCCAGAGAAGATGATCGCCATCGGTATAGTTCAACGTCTCAGCCAAGATTCGACGCAGTGGGCCTAACCCATCTTGTGATGTGTTAAGTGCTGTCAGGACGGGATCAATAATATGATACTTGTACAACTCCCAGTTCTGAGCGGCAACGAGTTCAGATGGCACCTGACAGCGATCGAAAAGCTCACGGAGATGCTTCTTCACCCAGAAGACGTTTACTAGCGCGTCCTTGAGTGCGTTCATGATATTATCAGGGAAATGATCTGTCATACGTTTGCGCCACCATTCGCCGGACTATTGTACACTTGCGTGCTGTAAACCACGACCTCCACCTCGGTAACAAGTCTCTATCCCTTAAGGGTCACTTTTCTTCCTCTGTCAGTTCGGGTGTGCTGAGGAGCCGGGGCGTTGTCTCAATCGGTTGAACCGCAGGGATCTCACTACCTGAAACAACTCCCAACTCCTGGAAGCGACGCGCTGCCGGAAACACTCTTGCCTCCATTGACCCAACTGCTTTGTTGTATGCGGTATTGGCTTTCTCCAAGCCCGAGCCCACGTCTTTCAGGTGATCGGCGAGAACTTTCATCCGATCATATAACTGTTTGCCCAAATAGCTGATTTCCTGCGCGTGTTTGGTAATCTGCTCTTGCCGCCACCCGTAAGCAATGGCACGCAATAGAGCGATGAACGTCGTCGGTGTTGCTGGTACGACCCGCTTCTCGAGACCGTCCTCTATAAAGGTGTGGTCGCGATCAACCGCCGCGGCAAAGAATGACTCGCCTGGAATAAACATCACAACGAATTCCGGCGCTGTTTGGAATTGTTCCCAGTAGGATTTTGCCGCAAGGCACGTCATGTGTGCCCGAAGCTGACGTGCATGGTCGTTGAGAAACTTCTCTCGTTGATCTTCCGTTTCCGCTGATAGCGCCTTCAAGTAAGCATCGAGCGGCACCTTTGCGTCCACAACGACCTCGCGCTGGCCCGGTAGGTGAACTATAGCATCAGGGCGACTACGACCTGTTTCAGTCTCTGCCGTAACCTGTTCTGTGAAATCGCAGTGTTCCGACATGCCAGCGAGTTCCGCGACCCGCTTCAATGTCATCTCACCCCAGCGACCACGAACCTGCGGTGTCCGTAAAGCGGTAACAAGGTTTCCTGTTTCCTTCTGCAACTGCTGCTGCGCAACTGCCAGGCTCTTGACCTGTTCCTCAAGGCTTGTGTATGCCTTCTGTCGACTAATCTCTAGACTTCTCACGTGCTGTTCATATTGCTTCAGCGTTTCTCCGAGCGGTTTCACGAGACCATTGATAGCCTCCTGCCGTTTTCCAAGGTCTCCCTTTGCTTCGGCTAGAACCGTTTCAAGGGATTTCTTCGCTAAAGCCAAGAAAGCCTCGTTGCTGCTCTTGAGCGCATCGCTAGAAAGGGCCTTGAACGTGTCGCTGAGCTTGCTCTTGGCGTCTTCGAGCAGTTTCTTCTCTTCCTCCAGACGCTGGATGGTTTCTTTTAGTTGTGTCTCGGCTCTAACCTTTGCTTCGCGTTCTTGGTTCAAGGTGTCGCGGAGCTTGTCGAAATCCTCGGCAGCTAGCTTCACTTGAGCGCGAAGTTCGGCAATAGAACCTTCAGCGGTATTGGCTCGACGTTCTGCCTCAGACAGCTTCGACGAGTAGCTGTTCCTATATCGGTTCGCAGCCACCAGCCAAACTACTAGAGCTCCAAGAACCACTCCAATAATGGCGCAGACTGCATACATCATCAGCGTTTTCCTTCCTTGCAGCTGTTTCTCCTCACCAGTGACGTTACCGTCCCTTCAAATCGCGACTGCACGAGCGTTACCGCAGCCAGACAATACTCAATACGCCTTTGGCTTCTATTGGGTCGAAATGACCGTGGTCGGTCGTGACAAGTGCACAAGCGTTCTCTTGGGCGGTTGCCGCCGCAAAAGCGTCACCGAAACAGAGTTTATGTTCGACTTTCCAATGACCGACCCGCTTCATGAACTGTTCATTTACGATTTCAACCACACCCAAAACATCAGCTGCCTTTTCCCACGCTGTGCTGGCTGCTTTGATGCCATCTGTGCGAAGGTAGCTATAGTAGATCTCGCAAAGGTTGACACAGTGAATCGCAAGGGAGTTGTTCTCGTCCATCAACAAGGACGCGAACTTCTCATGCCCTCTGTCACCCTTGAAGTAGGCAATAAGTGCGCAAGCGTCCACAATATGTGTTGGTCTTGCCCCCATCAGTGCTCCTGTTCAGCTTCTTCGCGCTTCAAAGTCAAGTACAGCTCGGTATCCAGATGTGCCCCGCTCAGTATCCCTTGCGTTTCCCGGACCAGCTCTTCCCTGGGTCTCGGGGGGATAGCTTTCTTGTGAGTGGCTGGATACATCTTCTCGCCGCGTCGGCAGGCGAGCTGCCCCAGCGGAGTAGTTGAAGGTTCTATGAACCTGCGGCATGAGTCGCAGAAGACCGAGTCGAAGAGGCTGCTCACCGCTGCTGCAAAACCCTCTGCCGTATTGTGCGAGACATTCTGGGCCCACTCGTTGAAGTGGGCCCCGATCCAGTTCCGGATTGGCCAGCGAACATCGAGGCTCTCAAGTGTTTGCTTGCTCTGCTCATAGAAAGTTGGGTAGGTTGTCCTCACTTCTTTGTAGAATGCAGGCCAAAGATCTCCAATTTCGTACTGCTCTCCCCGTTTCGCCTCAACACTGAGTCGCAATGTGTATCGCATTTCTTGGAGAATGTGTTCGAATAGCCTGCCTGCGGCGCCCGCTATTTCTTGGGGAGTGCCGCTGAGGATGACGGCATTGATCTTTCGGCGTTCGTCCAGAGGTTCTCGGATATCTGGGCCTTCGTCTATGCTCCACCTGTGGATTATCTTATTGATGAATGTGTTGGCAACACGGCACCGTGCCTGGATATCGCGCATGTGTTCAAACCATATCCGGTCATGCGTGGTGAGTAGAAGCTGATAATCTTGGAATTCTCGCAAAATGATCTGTGATAACGTAACAGAGTGGGCCGTGTCGACACTTGTCAGAACATCGTCCAAGACAAGGAGGTCAAACTCGGGCTGCTGCTTCCGGTACCACCGCCGGAGCGCCAAGAAGATGCTTAGTCCCAATGTGTCAAGGTGCGCGTCACTGTAATATCCACGTGGATCTTGATTCTGGCGGTCATAGTAATCACCTCTAAGGGTGGCACTGCCTTGACCCACCTCACGGACCTCTAACCGTATGCCGCCCAGATTCTCGTCGTGATGCAGTTCGCTGTAAATACGGTCAATGTCGTCCGAGACATCGTCAAAGATGTTCTGAACCTCCTCCTTCCGTGCATCACGGGCAGCTTCGGCCAGCTTCCCGGCCAAAGACGAACGCTGTTCAAGTTTCGTAACCTCCCCCGACAGAGTGCTAATCCGAGGCCACAGTTCTTTAGCCCGGCGAAGCTTTTCACGCGTGGACAAGAGGCGCTGAGCTCCTTCGGGCGAAGGAAGGGACTCCAGGAGCTTTCGAAGACGTGATTGTTCCGCGAGAACTCGCCGCCAAGTAGAGGAATCCGCCCGGAACGCATCATTCGCTTTCCCTATTGTCTCCACTGCCAATTCTCGAAGATCCGCAGCCAGAGCCTCAGTAGCCTTTGCAGTCGCAACGCCGATCTTCTGTAGAGCTTCCTGGCACTTGCCACGGTCTTCCTCGCTGATCAAAGCGATCTCACGCGAGGCTCGTGCTAGCGCCTCCCGGGCGGAGCGAAGCTGGTGCCGGACTTGTTCAAGCTCTTGAAGTGCTCGACGACGGAGTTCGAGGATCTGCCGCATTGCTTCAAGACGCTCCCTCACCCGCGCTAACAACTTATCAGAATCAATCTCTTGTTCGCACAGAGGACAAGTGTTGCGATTCTCTTCTTGGATCCAACGAACGCCCTGCTCCAAGACGGTTTCATAGAAAACGCGTGCCTCTTTAGCCTCTAGATTCCTCAATCCTTGAACCGTACTCGCCATGCTGTTCAATGTTGCGCTCAAGGAGGAAACGACTTCCTTGAATTGCTGAATCGCGCGTTCCACATTCGAGATACCGGTTTGCCGTGTACGATCGCCAAATGCCCTCAGTGACGTGTCGATCTGGTGCAGGGCACCATCGATGGCTTGCAAGCTATCCACTGGGGGTTGACCAATGTCTTCGAGGGTCCGATTAATAGCGCCGATGACATCCTGTTCCGAGAGAGTTTCTCCCAAATCTTGTCGCTCCAGGAGTCGCTTCAGTTCCGCTACAAAAGTGGCTGATCCTTGCTTAGCTTCCTGGAGCTGCTGTTCAGCCCTCTCCAATGCTGCCTGCAAAGCGTCCTCTATCTCCTCGACACCCGACAGCGGCAAAAAAGCTCGAAGCATCGCGTACCTATCCCGCGGCTGGCAGTCGATGAATACTAAGAGCTGGAGCCGTCTCAGGATGTAGAGGTTCTCATGTGCAGAGTGTGCATACTCCCGGACGTCGCTTGGTAAGCGTTCCACGTCGAATCCAAGCGAGATTCTCGTTGACTCCGGATTGTCAAAGGTTACTGCAATTCGAGGCGGGTTGTCGCCACTGCCGATGTGAGGTCCCTGCCGATCAGAAGACAGACCCTGTCCCCGACCGTCCAAAGTTGTGACCCGACCCGTAAACAGCTTCTCCAATGCATCGACAAACGAACTCTTGCCGGTCCCGTTCTCACCAAGAAGCAGGATGGACTTGGACTCGAACAACAGACGAACTTCTTGTTTGATCCCTCGGAAATCTTGGACTTCAAGTCTCTGAATTCTCGGCATTCTCTCTCACTCCTTCGGCGATGGCTTTGAGAACTGCGTTCGGATCTTTCAAATGGCTTGATTCCTGAAGGGCGCGAATGCGATGGGCGACTCCGCGCGGTATGGAGTTGTCTGATTCTATCTTCCTAAACAATCTTGCCAGGATGCGTTGTTCTAATGTCCGACTATCATTCACGATAATGGCCTCCCGAGCTTTGGTACCACACTTACCTCGCTCCTCCTTTTCAGACCTGTCGGTACGGTGTTGCGCCTTCCCGCACCTGCATCGGCCTGGTCGCTGCATCTACTGACAAGTAATAATGGTCGATTCTCTTTACTTCATGCCAATCGAGCCGTGCAGGGTCTCGTATCGGCTCCCGCAATTGGGGCGTCGTACTGCAATTTGTGACAACGTACAGCCAGTAACAGTCCCGTCGGTCCTCCGCAACGCGCCGTTCGTTTGGTGTGAGAAGAATTGTCCCGGTAGCTTCTCCAATCCCTTTAACCTCGATAAGGCGGAGTTCGCCGGAATTGAGGTCGAGGCTGGTGATGTCGTATCCGAGATTCTTCTCATGAACATCATACACCTGCCGACCTTGGGCTTTCTCGTACTCCACGACAACTTCCATGGCAATTCGCTCGGTCTCGACGTCTTGTCGCAAGCGTTGGACTTCTGGAGACTCACGATCAGGATGCGGGAGGATAAGAACACTCGTTATCCGCTCCACTGCCTGAAGGGTGAGCGCCCGCTGACGGTTCAACTCCTCGCGCCGCCGTTCCCGTCGTGCAAGGAGCTCGGCATGGCGATTTTCAGCATGTGCAAGTCGCCCTTCAGCGCCCGGCACTTTCTGATCCACATCTCCGGCAGCTCTGCCTATTTCTTCGTCCGCTTTCTGAAGCAGTTCTGTCAACGAAAGCTCGACATGCTGCGCAATCCGGTCAACTTCTGAGACGCGTTCAGCACGGACTTCCTCCAAGAAAGGAGCAAGAGCGTGTTCGTTGAGCCACGCGGTTGCCTCTGGAAGAGTCGCGACACTCGGAAGATTGCTCGGAGGCTCAGCGGGACTGAAATTCCCGAGAAGGCTCGGTTCTCGTAGGCGTGGTTCAACGGTCTCAGTGATTTCAACCGCGAAAAGACGTTCATGCACGGTGTCGCCAAGTCCATCCACAACTCGCGCTCTGTAGAAATCAAGCCGTGCAGGCCTCTCATGTTGAAGTGAGTAGAAACATGCGCCTTTGCCGAAACAGTCTTGCGCTAGGATTCCTGTATGTTTTCGGAGAGCTTCGAACAGCGGATGTCCGGGTGTTACCCACTCCAGATTGTGTTTCTCGGCAGTGGCGCGGTCTGTCGAGAACCTGGGGTACCTTGTCGCTAAGGGTTGGAACTTCCAGTCAGGTTGAGTTTCATACCGGCGCAGCGCTATTGGGGTTTTCGTTGCCTCAAACGTGTGAGGTAACGACAAGGCAGATTTCAGAGTCATCGGTACATAGCCTGCCGACTCGCGAATAAACCGTGCGACCGTCTCAGGCACAACGCGACGCTCTTGAGCCTTCGCGCGGCGTTCGATGAGCATCTCGAGGTTGAGCTTCTTTGCGGCGAGTCCTTCCAAAGCGTTTTGACAGATTGCACGGAACCGATCTTCATCAACATTCTTTAACAGCCGCTCTTCGAGATCGGCATCACCCAGCCGTCCCGCATAATACTCTCGCAGAACCCGCTCAATATATGCTGCGGGCAGAATCTCACCAACGACGTTGAAGACCGCGTCATCGTCGAGGGCGTCCCGAATTTCCTGAAGTTTTTCGAGGAGACGCTGTAATACGTGTCCTTCAATGGTGTTGGTAGCTACAAAGTTGAAGATGAGACAATCTTTGTGCTGACCGTACCTGTGTATTCGACCCATGCGCTGCTCAAGACGGTTCGGGTTCCAGGGTATATCGTAGTTGAAGAGGATATTGCAGCACTGGAGGTTGATCCCTTCACCCGCCGCTTCCGTCGCCACAAGGACTTGAATCTCTCCATCCTTGAACTGTTGCTCGGCACAGAGGCGTGTTCCTTGTACGTCCCGGAAGCCCGGTTTCATTCCGCCGTGGATGAATCCGACTCGGAATCCCCAGTCCTTGAGACGCCCAACGAGGTAGTCAAGTGTATCCTTGAACTCCGTGAAGATAAGCAAACGTTGGTCCGGATTATCGAAGAAACCCTGCTGTTGTAAGAGATTTCGGAGACGTGAGAGTTTGGCTTCTGTTGCCGACTCCTCCACCTGTTTTGCCTGCTCCGCCAGTTGCTTGAGTTCCTCGATCTCCTCGCGCACCTGCTCAGCGCTGCCAGCAAGGGTGATCGCCTCGAGCATCTCCTCGAGACGTTCCCGCTCGAAGTCTTCCATCTCCTCTAATTCCTCCGGCGTTGGAAGCTCCGGCGGAACTAAACGGACTAATTCTTGGGCACGTTTCAGCCCATCTTCGAGTCGTTTCGCACGGTTCTCAAGAGAGTGACGCATCGAATAGGTGCTTGAAGCGAGACGACGCTGATAGAGAGACATGAGAAATCCGACCGCACGAGCGCGCGGGTCGTCGCCTTGAGCTGCTGCTTTCGTGCTCTGCCGTTTCACGAAGTTGGTAACGGTTCGATAGAGATCGAATTCGGCACCGTCAATCTGGAAATCAACCGTGTGAGGAATCCGCTTAGTGAAAATCTTTCTAGCAGTCCACGTTCCATCCGGGCGACGTTCTGGGAAGTAGACCATCGCTTCTTTTGTGCGACGGAGATAGAACGGAGCACGCCGCCGGTTCATTGCCTCAT
>Ga0315291_10005344_pt1 | contig 16120 bp, 14 predicted proteins | sample YL17G12_20_MG_FD_203070 | JGI IMG/M metagenome (GOLD analysis project Ga0315291, IMG submission 203070) | Sediment microbial communities from Yellowstone Lake, YNP, Wyoming, USA - YL17G12_20 | ecosystem: Environmental > Aquatic > Freshwater > Lake > Sediment | place: USA: Wyoming | collected...
CTTGCCGCCGTCATTACCAATGTCCAGCGGTTCTCGACCGAGGACGGGCCGGGGATTCGGACCACGGTCTTTTTCAAGGGCTGTCCGCTCCGCTGTCCCTGGTGCCACAACCCGGAAGGCCTGGAAAAGAAGCGGGAGCTGGTGTTTTATGAGAGCCGCTGCATCGGGTGCAAGGAGTGCCTCAAGGTCTGCGCCCACGGCGCACCCATCCCCGCCGGCGAGGGCCGGGAAAACTGCGTGCTCTGTTTCCAGTGCGCGGAGGCCTGCCCGGCCACGGCCCGGCAGATCATGGGCGAAGAGGTGACGGTGGAAGAGTTGGTCCGGCGATCGCTCCGCGACCGGGTCTTTTACGAAAAGTCCGGCGGAGGGGTCACCGCTTCCGGCGGCGAGGCTTGTGTGTGGGCCGAGTTCCTGGCCGAGTTCTTCCGCAAACTCAAGGCCGAAGGCATCCACACCGCGCTCGATACCTGCGGCGTGATCGGCGGCGAGCGGTTGAGCCGGGTGCTCGAATCCACCGACCTCGTGCTCCTCGACCTTAAGATCATGGATACTGAACAGCACCGCCGGGTGATCGGCGTTCCGCTTCCGCCGATCCTCGAGCACGTCCAGGAGATCGCCCGCGCCGAGCGGCCCCTCATCATCCGCGTGCCCGTGGTCCCCGGCTATACCGATGCCCCGGCCAACCTCCGCGCCATCGCCGATTTCGCCCGCACCCTGCCCGGCCTTTGCCAGGTCGAGCTCCTCGCCTTCCACCAACTCGGCCGGCCCAAATACCGCCAGCTCGGCAAGCCCTACCCGCTCCCGGAGCTAAAGCCGCCCTCGGATGACGACATGCTCCGGGCCAAGCAGGTCTTCCTCGACGCCGGGCTATCGGTTATCATCGGGGGCAGAGAATAATCGGCCATGGATTTCTGGAAGACGCTGCTTGACATCTTCACCCTGCTCGCCGCGGCGCTCCTGCTGGGCATGGTCTTCGAGCGGCTCCGCCAGAGCGCCATCCTCGGCTACCTGCTCGCCGGCATCCTGCTCGGGCCCGGCGCGCTCAACTGGATCAGCAACAAGGACGCGCTCTCAGCCATGGCCGAGCTGGGCGTGGCCCTCCTCCTCTTCACCATCGGGCTCGAGTTTTCCTGGAAGCGGCTCCGAGCCCTGGGCGCCGTCGCCACCGCCGGCGGAACTTTGCAAATCCTCCTCACCGGCGGAGCCGCGGCCGCGGCCGGCCTTTTTGGGGGCCTGGACCTGAAGCCGGCCATCGCCCTCGGCGCTATGATCGCGCTCAGCTCCACCGCCTCGGTCCTGCGCATGCTCCAGGACCGGGCCGAGCTCGATAGCGTGCACGGCCGCAATTCGCTGGGCATTCTCCTGCTTCAGGACATTGCCGTGGTGCCCCTGGTCCTGCTCGTGACCATGCTCGGGACCGGGGGATCGTTCTCCCAGATGACGGCCGCCCTCGGCCGGGTCGCGGTGCTGGGCTTGCTCTTTCTGGGGGGACTGTATTTATTAAGTTCCTATCTCCTTCCCCGGCTTCTCGCCGCCACCGCCATCACCAAGAACCGCGAGCTGCCCATCCTGCTCGCGATCGCGGTCTGTCTCGGGTCGGCCTGGGCCGCGCACGCCCTCGAGCTCTCGCCCGCGCTCGGCGCCTTCGCCGCCGGACTCTTGCTGGGCGAGTCGCCCTATGCCACCCAGATCCGGGCCGACGTGGGGCCTTTGCGCACCATGTTCGTCACCCTGTTCTTTACCTCTATCGGCACCCTCACCGACCTCGCCTGGGCCAGGGAACACTGGCCGGCCCTGGTCGCGGCAGTGGTTGCCATCATCGCCGGCAAGGCGCTGCTGGTCTGGCTGGTGGTCCGGCTCTTCCGACATTCCCACCGCCACGCCCTGGCCACCGGCATCTGCCTGGCTCAGGTGGGAGAGTTTTCCTTTGTTCTCGCCCAAAGCGCCTGGTCAAGCCAGATCATTAGCCCGGACCTGTTCCGACTGGTTGTTTCCTCGACCGTGATCACCCTGTTTCTGACTCCTTTTCTAGTCGCCCTGGCCCCGAACCTGGCTCGCCGGGTAGAGAAAAGGCTCGTTTGGCTTGGATTAGTTGCGATCAGAGAACACGAGCTCGCCTTGGGGGAAAGACGTTTGAGCGGACACGTGATCGTCGTCGGCTTCGGGCCGGCCGGTCAAGGAGTGCTGGAGGCCTTAAATCGCGCCGGAATTCTTGCCCTGCTCGTGGAACTAAACCCCCGCACCGTGGCGACGGCCCGCCAGCAGGGGATTCTGGCCGAGGTCGGCGACGCCAGCGCCGAGCCGGTGCTGGCCGGCCTGGAGGTGGCCGCGGCCCGGGCGGTGGCCGTGACCGTGCCCGACCATCGCACCGCGCTCCTGATCATCCGCCAGGTCCGGGCCTTGGCCCCGCACGTGCCGATCATTGCCCGGGCCCGCTACCACGTCTATGCCGAAGACCTCCGCTCCTCCGGCGCCCATATCGTGGTGGATGAGGAGCGGGAAATCGGCGGCCTGTTGGGCCAGGCGGTGATGCGCTGTTTGCAGCAGCATCCGCCGTCGCCGGACTCCGGGCAAGCTCCTTCCCCTTGAGCCAGTGGACCGTGGCCATCTTTCTTGACACGGACCTGCCGCCTCGTTAAGATGATCTCATGAGCCAGCCCTGGCGGATTCAATTTCCCGAAGCCTTGGTTGAGAGGAAAGGCAATCACCGATGAAAGTTCTCAAAGGCTCCGCCATCCTGGATTACGTCCGGATTATTCGCGCGAACCCGGACAAGAACTGGGACCGCTGGATCACCCCGGAAGACTGGAAAATCATCCACAGCAAGATCCTGCCCTCCCAGCGGTATCCTTATGAAACCTTCCGCAACATCGGCTTCGCGGTGTTCAAGGAGATCGCCGGCGGCGACCTCAACGTGGCGCGTCAGTTCGGCCGCTTCACCATGAAGAACTGGATCGAGATCTACCGGAGCAGCATCCTGGAGCCGGGCGACCCGGTGCGCAGCCTTGAGAAGCTGGTCCTGATCCGCCGAAAATTCATGGATATTGAAAACGAGACCAAGGTGGGGGAGCACGGACCGGACTGGGTCCGCTACCAGATCATCCACTACACCGATGAACCCGATGAAGAGCGCAAACTGGCCTATGTTTACCAGATAGCCGGCCAATTGGAAGAGGTCGTGGCCCAAGCCGGCGGCCAGAACCCCTCCACCACGATCAGCCCTATCCCCGGCGGACACGAAATCCTGGTGAAGTGGACGCCGGCCGCAACCGCCGCTTCTGAGTAGGAACCTCGACCGCTGGCAACTCCTCTCCTTGCCCTCCCCTCGCTTTCCGACGACAGGGAGCGCGCTTAGCATCAAGGCCGGCGAAGGCCGCGACCCATCGCGCCTCTACCCGCTTTCCCCCAAGAAGGCGAAGCCATTGATCGCCACCCAGGATTGTGTTAACCTAATAAGCAGATAGTGACTCCAGACCAGTCCAGGCGGACGAAAAGGGCTCCTCTTCCCCGGATTTCTTCATTTTCTGAAAAATCATTGACAGCCTGAAAATGGCGGAGTAAATTAAACAGGTGCTCGGTTTGGCACAAATCCTTACATCGTCGTCACGGCAAACCCTGCAACCCACAGCCTAACCTAATCCGGCGGGGAATTTTTCTCCGGCGCGGTTTGTCTTCCGGGCTGGAGCCAGGGAGGGGTAAGTATGGGTCGAAAAGTCGTGCACAAGGAACAACTGGCTCCGAATGTCATTCGGATGCTGGTGGAGGCGCCGGAGATCGCGAAGAAGCACCGGGCCGGACAGTTCATCGTGCTCCGGGTCAACGAGACCGGCGAGCGGATCCCGCTCACCGTGGCCGACGCCGACGTGGTTAAGGGGACGATCACCCTCATTTTCCAGGTGGTGGGCAAGACCACCATGCTGCTGCGCGACGTGCCCGTGGGCGGCGAGATCCTTGACCTGGTCGGGCCCCTGGGCACGCCCACCCACGTCGAGAACTTCGGCACCGCGGTCTGCGTTTGCGGCGGCATCGGCACCGCCCCGCTCTATCCCATCGCCAAGGCCCTGAAACAAGCGGGCAACAAGGTGATCAGCATCGTCGGCGCCCAGAAGGCGTCCCTGCTCATCCTGGAAGAAGAGATGCAGGCGGTCTCCAGCGTGCTCCACATCTCCACCGATGACGGCTCCAAGGGCTTCCACGGCCTGGTCACCGACGTGCTCAAGCAGATCCTGGACTCGGGCGAGAAGGTGGACTACATCATCGCCATCGGGCCTCTGCCCATGATGAAGGCGGTGGCCAACACCACCCGGCCCTACGGGGTCAGGACCATGGTCAGCCTCAACTCGATCATGATTGACGGCACCGGCATGTGCGGCGGCTGCCGGGTGAGTGTCGGCGGCCAGCGCAAGTTCACCTGCGTGGACGGGCCCGAGTTCGACGGCCACCAGGTGGACTTCGACAACCTCGGCGCCCGGCTCAAGACCTACCGGGAGATGGAAGAGCGCTCGCGCAAGGAATACGAAGAACACCTCTGCCGCCTGCAACCGGCCGCCAGTTAAATCCAATCTGGGTAGGGGCATGGCATGCCATGCCCCTACCTTTCTCCTGAAGTAAGGGAGTCAACCGATGAGCGAGAAGCCAGAGCAACCCAAAAAACCCAAAAAGGAAAAGATCCCCCGCCAGAAAATGGCGGAGCAAGACCCCCGGGCACGGATCCAGAACTTTGACGAAGTTCCCTACGGCTTTACCGAGGACCAGGCCAAGCTGGAGGCCAGCCGCTGCCTCCAGTGCAAGAAGTCCAAGTGCCGGGACGGCTGCCCGGTCGGCATTGACATCCCCGCCTTCCTCAAGCTGATCCAGGAAGGCGAATTCATCGGAGCGGCCCGCAAGATCAAGGAACAGAACGCCCTTCCCGCCATCTGCGGCCGGGTCTGTCCCCAGGAAGAGCAGTGCGAAAAGCTCTGCCTGGTCGGCAAGAAGGACAAGCCGGTCTCCATCGGCTACCTCGAGCGCTTTGCCGCGGACTTCGAGCGCAACTCCGGCAAAATCTTCCTCCCGGCCAAGCGGCCCCCGACCGGCAAGCGGGTGGCGGTGGTCGGCTCCGGCCCGGCCGGGCTGACCGTGGCCGGCGAGCTGATCAAGCTCGGCCACCAGGTCACCATCTTCGAGGCCCTGCACAAGACCGGCGGCGTTTTAGTTTACGGCATCCCCGAGTTCCGCCTGCCCAAGGCCATTGTCCAGGCCGAGGTGGACTACCTTAAGGCCCAGGGCGTGGAGATCCAGACCAGCGCCGTGGTCGGCCAGAGCGTGACCGTGGATGAGCTTTTGCGCGACGGCTTTGACGCGGTCTTCATCGGCACCGGCGCCGGGCTCCCCATGTTCATGAACGTCCCGGGCGAGAACCTCAACGGCGTCTATTCCGCCAACGAATACCTCACCCGCTCCAACCTGATGAAGGCTTACCTCTTCCCCCAATACGACACCCCCATCATCAAGGGCAAGCGCGTCGCCGTCATCGGCGGCGGCAACGTGGCCATGGACTCGGCCCGCACCGCGCTCCGCCTGGGCGCGGACAAGAGCATGATCATCTACCGCCGCTCGCGGGTGGAGATGCCGGCCCGGGTGGACGAGGTCGAGCACGCCGAGGAAGAGGGTGTCGAGTTCCACCTCCTCACCCTGCCCCTGGAAATCAAGGGCGACGAGCGCGGCTACGTCAAAAGCATGATCTGCCAGAAAATGGAACTGGGCGAGCCGGACCAGAGCGGCCGGCGCCGGCCGGTGCCCATCAAGGGCTCGGAATACGAAATCGCCGTGGACACCGTGGTGGTGGCCATTGGCAACAACCCCAACCCCCTGGTGCCCAAGACCACCCCGGATATTCAACTCCACAAGTGGGGCGGGATCGTGGCCGACGAGGAGACCGGCAAGACTTCCAAAGACGCGGTCTATGCCGGCGGCGACATCGTGACCGGCGCGGCCACCGTCATCCTGGCCATGGGCGCGGGCAAGAAAGCGGCCCGGGCCATCCACAAGCAATTGACCGGCGAAGACCTGACGCCCCCGCAGCCCTCCGGCGGGAAGGATGATGCAGAAGAATAAAACTGTCTAGTGCTGATCGCAGTCGGGGCGCGGCAGGCCGTGTCCTTGTTTTATAAGAATCCGGTTCAACGGGACAAAAACCTCTGTTCCGCTTGTAAGCACCCTGGCGATAGGCCAAGATACTAATGGGAGCATGAAATATTGGACACTTCCCGCGGCGGGCAAACCCCGTAGAGGCACGGCATGCGGCTCGACTGAGCTCGCCGAAGTCCGTGCCCCTACAATCTGTGCCGGGGTTCCTCACTGTCCAATGAATAGCGCTCCCATTAGTATCTTGGCACAAGCCGCCTGTTTAGCCGCAAGTTCTTGTGAGGAGCCTACTTTTCTTTATTTCAGAATGCCGAAAAGCCGGAGGATCTGGGCCATCAGGGCCGCCCGGGTGGAGACGCCCAGCTTGGGATAAATGTGCTTGAGGTGGTCCCGCACGGTCACGACGTCCACGCACAACTTCTCGGCCATCTCTTTCATGGCCAGTCCTTCCAGGGCCAGCCGGGCCACCTCCACCTCGCGGCGGGAAAGCCCGCCCAAGCGGAAATGCTCTTCCAGCCAGGCGGCCGGGTCGCTCCGCCGCAAACGCTCCGCCCGGTCCTCTAAAATCCTCTCCAACTCGGGAAGAAGCTTTTGAACCTTCCGCTTGTCCCGGGTGTTAAAGTCGCGGCTGCCCTGGACTCGCCGGTGGAGCGTGAGGAAACCGCCGGTTTGGACGCTATTCCCAACAAAGGCCACCAGATAATAGCTAAAATCCGTGTGCTCGATCAGAGCCAGACCCAGGGCGCGAAGCGCGGCCACGGCATCATCGCTGGCCCGGGGCCGCAGGCGGAGCAATTCCGCGGAAGTAAAGACCTGGCCCCGAAGGTTGCGCGACCTGGCGGCCGGGCCGTTGAAGCGGCGGAACGACTTGCGGCACCGTCGTTCAAAATGCCGCGACTCTCTCTCCGGGTAATTCACGGAGAATCTCAAGGAGAAGGGGCCCGGCCAGCCGTGCATCTCGTAAAGACATAGCACTTGATAGGGGACGGCGCTACGTAATTGGCGGGCCCATCTCTTGAGGGCGTTGGGAGACTTCCGGTAGTTCGGTTTTGCAGGCGCCTTTTTCATCTTGCCTCTTCCTTGAAATGCGGGTCGGTAGAGCAGGCTCTAGTTTTCTTTTATAGCGAATTGTAACATTATTGTTCTCTCATTATCAACTAGGTGATGGCCGAGATCAATCCTATTTCTCAAGGATTTTTTTCTTGGTGGGTTTCCCGGGTTTTAGGGATTGACCTGGCTGGGGGAGCGGCTCTAATATACCATAAAGGATCAAAGCCTGAGGTGCAGGGAAGCCTGATGCCGAATCCCGAAGAACACGGCTTCCGCGTGAGACTTTTATAACCGCCGTGAAAATAAGGTTGGGAAGGTAAGCAGGTTTCGGCCGGCGAGCGGGTCCCCTCTTCCGCGCCGGCGGTCTTCCCTGTGCCCGGCCCTCCTTGATTTTCCGGCCCGCTTCGCCATAATGAGCCTATGACCTCGGCTCTTTCTTCCTCCACCCGGCGCTGGTCCGTGGGGCTGGCCGTCACCTTTCTGCTCGCGCTCCACTTCGGCCTGGGCTTCGTGAGCGCCCGCCACAAAGCCGTAACCGCAGACGAGCCGTTCCACCTCGGCCGCGGCGTCTCCGCCCTGTTCTCCGGCGATTTCCGGCTCAACGTTTCCCACCCGCCGCTCTTCAACCTGCTCAACGCGCTTCCCTTGCTGTTCGTCCCCAAACTGAAAATCCCCTACAACGACCCTTACTGGCAAAACCCGTTGGTGGACGACGCCGACCGCAAATACCGCTTCGCCATGTTGTTTCTGTGGAAGCTCAATCCCGATCCGCTCCTTCTCATCACCCTGGCCCGCATCCCCACGCTTTTGGCCTCGGTGCTCCTCGCCGGCATGGTCTTTCTTTGGGCGCGCCAGCTCTACGGAAACGGCGCCGGGCTGTTCGCCCTCTTCCTTTACTCCCTCTCGCCCAACCTGCTGGCGCACGCCCCGCTCATCACCACCGACCTGGGAGTCTCCCTCACCATCTTCCTGGCCGCCTTCTTCCTCTGGCGCCACCTCGCGGCCCCCTCCTGGCCCCGGCTCCTCTTGGCCGGCTTCTTCCTCGGCCTGGCCCAGCTCAGCAAGTTCACCGCCATCTTCCTCTACCCGCTCGACCTGCTCATCCTCTGGCTGGCCTTGCCCGGAGACGGGAAAGACAAACTCCGCTCGTTCTTCACCCTCGATCCCCGGCGGTCCGAATTCTTGCGCGGGCTCGGCGCATTCCTGGTGATGTTCGCCGCCGCCACTTTCATGATCTGGGCCGGCTACGGCTTCGAGATCCACTCCCTCCACAACTTCGACCTGCTCCTCCACCCGCCCGCCTCCCCCGAGCTCCCGGCCACCTCCGGACTCCACCGTCTGGCCGTCCTGGCGTTGTCCAAAGTCCCGATTCCTCCGCCCACTTACTATTACGGCCTGGCCCGCACCATCAACGACACCGGCCAGCACCTCCACCCCCTCTACTTCCTGGGCCGGCTCAGCACCCGCGGCTGGTGGTATTACTACCCGGTCCTGGCCCTGATCAAACTGCCCGTCGCGCTCTGGGCGCTCCTGGCATTGCGGATCGCCTGCCGTAGGGGCGACCGGCCGGTCGCCCCTACCCAGATCCCGTCAACTGATCGGCTGGCGAAAATCATCTTGCTCGCGCTCATCCTCGGGCTCCTGCTCTTCTTCATGGTCCTCAATGAAAAGAACATCGGCATCCGCCACCTGCTCCCCATCCTGCCCCTGCTTTATGTCTATCTTGCCCCCGTGTGGTCTTGGGCGGTCAAGCATCGCCCCTGGCGGTGGCTCGTTCTTGCGCTCCTCGCCTGGGACGGCGTAAGCTCGCTGGCCGTTTATCCCGATTACCTGGTGTATTTTAACGAGCTGGCCGGCGGGCCGGAGGGCGGCTTGAAGATCTCGGTGGTGGGCGAGGATTGGGGCCAGGACGTGGCCGGCCTGGGCCGCTGGATGAAGGCAAACGGGGTGGAGGAAGTCTTTTACATGCCTTACGGCTCGGCCGATCCCCGGGCTTACGGGGTCAACTATCAGCGCATCCCCTGCGGGCCGTCGGCGCCCGGGATTTACGCCTTACACATCGTGGAAAAGCTAAGGCCGCTCGAAGACCGGCCGGCGGATTGCTACCAGTGGCTGGACCGGTTTCAGCCCATTGCCAAAATCGGGCACACCATCTGGATCTATCAAATCAGCGAGCAGGATCTGGCCCTGCCCCCTTAAGTCATAAGTCAGTGCCTGGCACCAATCTTCATTTTACATTGCAGATGTTAACAATGAAAAAGGCTCGCTTTCCGCGACCGAAGCGCGGCTTCGGCCGAGAGCTCCCTTCGGTCTGCCTTCGGCCGTGAGTTCAGGCCGAACGGAGCCTCAGGGTCGAAGACAGCCGAACGGTCGCGGCTACATCCGTTCACGTTCAGGTTCAAGTTCATGTTCAAGGCAAGGAAAGTTAATGCCTGGCTTTTGCTTTCGGGCGCTTGGGCTTGCGCTTGATCTCGATGCCTTCGCGGCGGGCCATTTCGATCACCGTGGAGACGTCATCTTCGAGGAATTGTCTAACTCCCACTGGGATCGGCTGAAGCCGGTAGCCGGCTTTCAGCGTCAGGCGCCAAAGTTGATCTTCTTTTCCCCACCGGTCCCGATCGAATTCTTTAGCCAAAATCAAAATATCAATATCGCTGTCCGGCCGGGCCGTGCCCCGAGCCTGGCTTCCAAACAGAATGGCTTTTTCGGCCTTGATGCCGTGTTCAACCAGGACATCTAAATAACATTGTATTAACTTCACAACATCTGGATCAACCATTGGACCATCTCCTCTGTCCGCTGCAGGTATTCCCGTACCACTTTTAAAGAAGGCGGTTCATAGCCTTCACCAGGGTACCTGCTCTTACTTACATGCTTATTCATCTCTGCTAAAAAGTCTCTTTGCTCCAAAGACAATTCTAAACTCGCACCATGAGCAAGAAAAGGAAGATCGTGCGAGTAAGGCGCAATTTTACTCGTCGCTCTTACCACGTGCGCCTTGAGAGCTTTCTCCAAGGCCAAATGTGCGAAAAACAAGGTCTCTCTTTTTTTTCTATTTTCGAGTAAAACATGGGCCGTATCCAACTCCTCCTCGGCTCCTTGTTTCCAATAGTGAATCAGCTTGGGAACGTTGATCGGCATGAAGCACTCCCAAGGAAGCTTTATGGGCCGGCGGGCGGTGCCCCGGGTGCGCCGGGAGCCGGCGGCGCCGGAGGCTGGGTGGGCTTGAGCAAGGCCGCCACCCATTCCGCGATCTGGGGGTCTTCCGGCATCGAGAGCTCCACGTCCACCATGGAATTCTTGTTTTTAAAGCCGCCGGCCAGGGCTTCCAGCTTTTTGGTCAGCTCGGTCGTCTGTTTTGCCAGCTCATCGGACTTGGCTTTGACCTGGGGGTCGGTCTGGAGTTGCGGGCCTTCGAGAATCCGGCGCTGGGCCAGCAGCCGCTCCAGCTCGCGGTTCACTTGCTCTCGCTCCTTGAAAGCCTGGGGATTGTAGCCGCCCGGCTGCATGGTGAGATCCATCCGGCCCAGATATTTGCCCCGGTTGCCGGCCTGGACCACCAGGGTGCTCTCGGCCAGGAACGGCTGGGGGGTGGTGCGGCCGCCGCGGCTGCTGACCAGCACGTCAATCCCGGGCACCTGCTGGGCCAGTTGCGCGGCCGAGTTGAATTCCAGGCTGACCAGGCCGATGACCAGGTCGCTCTTGCCCCGCAGCTCGGACACCACCTCTTGCGCGGCCGCGACCGGGTCCCGCGCTTCCAGCCGGTCGGCGAGATAGGGCGGCGGCGTCTGGATCAGGCCGAAGATGCCGATCCGCAGCCCGTTGCGCTCGATCACTTCCTGGCGGGGGAAGGCGAACTCTTGCTTTTGCTTGTCAAAGAGGTTGGAGGACAACAGCGGCAGGGAATGGGTCGAACCGAGCTGCTTTTGCAGAAAATCCAGGCCTCCGGCCAGGTCAAGCTGTCCCACGTTAAGGGCATCCACCTTCATCCGCTGCAGGGACCGGGCCATCACCTTGGCTTTTTCCTGGTCGTTCGGCGAGGCCATGACATTGCCTCCGACATACGCAAAGAAGCCGTCCCCCGCGTCCACTTGCACCAGAGTTTTTCCGCCGACCCAGAGGTCTGCCACGTATTTCGCCCGCCGGGCCAGTCCGCCCAGGGGATGGTGGGGACAACCGCAGTCTTTAACCTCGCCCTGAACCATGGTGGTGTAAATCAGGGTAAGCGGAACGGGTTGAGCGGGCCGGGAACGAGCCGGCTGATCGCACCCGCCGGGAAGAAGGATCCCTATTGACAGGGCCGCCAGAGCTATCCCTTGGCGAAGGGTGAAACGGTCCATTTTAGCCATGCCTCCCGATCGTCTAATGAGAATACACCGCGGATACCATTTCCAGGTCCAGGCTCGCTCCGGCCGGCACCAGGGCCAGGCTCACCCCGGGATGCCGGGCCGCCTGATCCAGGTAACGCTGGAGCTCGGCCGACGGGATGCTTTCGCCGGTCTCCCAGTCCACGGTCTGGAACTTGAGCACGGCCCGGCCCGGCTCTCCGGCCGCGGCCAGGAGCCGCTCGGTTCCTGAATTCATTACAGCAAATAACCGGCGGGGAGTCAAACCCATCTCTTTCTGCATCTGGCGGTGGTAGAGCATCAGGCAGAGGAACTCAAAATCGCGGCCGGCCGCGGCTTCCAGGTCCTGCGAGAACCACGCCAGCGCGTCCTCGGGCTGGAGCGCGGTCTCGTAGTAAAGGTTGAGTCCCACCGGGATGCCCGGCCGGCCTCGGTGCACAGCCTCCCGCAGCCGCTCGGCCAGATCCAACAGGCGGTCCCGCTTCCAGCGCGACCACTGCCAGAACTCCGGGGAGTAATGGTCCACCCGGTATTTCCCGTTGCCCCTTGGGTGGACGCCCCGGTAGAAGCCTTGGGGGTCCATTTCCCGGCCGGTGGTCAGGCGGTAGAGGTTCTGCACCCGGGGGTTAAAGTCCTCGTTATGGCGGAGCATCAGGTCGTCCTGCAAGAGCACCCCGTCAATCGGATAGCGGGCCAGCTCCTCAAAGACCCGGACCAGCCGCGTCTGCACCTCGGGCAGAAGCACGCTCTGGCCCCGCGCCGGCGCCGGCCGGCCCGTGGCAAAATCATAGGCCATGCAGCGCAGCTCCTCGTTGTCCTCCACGCCGTAGTCCGCATAGCGGGTGGTCATCCAGGCAAAGAGCCGGAGACCATGGCGATGGGCCAGCTCCACGATCGGCAGAAGCACGTCGTCCACCACCGGCATTTGCGAGTTCTGGAAATAGACCCCCCGGTCACTCCGGGCCTGGGCCACTTCCAGAAACCGGTCGCCCGGGTTATGGAAGACCCGCAAGATCACCGTGTTGACTCCCGCGGCGCGAAAGGCCTGGAAGCGCCGGTCCAGCTCCGGGTAATCGGCCGCGGCCAGGGTCAAGAGCTGGACCGCCCGGATCGGCTCGGCCGGCGGATGCACCTTCACCACCGGTAAAGGAGGAACCGCACTCGCGGTGGGGGATGGCGATTGTGAATCTAAGGCGTGTGGCACCAGGCACAGAACGAGCGCCAAAACCAAGAAAAAAGAAATGATCCTTCTCTGTGCTCTCTGTGTCTCGGTGGTAAGATTCATCCCTGCGGGCCCAGGCTCTGCGCCAAGAGGGCGATCACGTCTTCCACCACCGCGCCCTGTTCCCGCCCACTGCGGCCGAGCATGCGCTGGCACATGGGGCAGGCCGTGGCCAGAAGCTCCGCCCCGCTGCGGGCGAAGTCCTGCATCTTGTTTCGGCCGATGGCCCGCGCGGTCTGCGGGTGCGTGAGGGAAACCCCGCCCCCGCCCCCGCAACAGGTGCCGGCTTCCCGGTGCTCGTAGAATTCCAGAGGCTTCTGCCCGGTTGCTTTCTCCAGGATGAGCCGGGGCGGATCGTAAACCCCCAGGTAGCGGCCGAGGTGGCAAGGATCGTGAAAGATCACTTTCTGGTCCACCGGCTCGCGGACGCTAAGCTGGTTGAGCCGGGCCGCCACATATTCGGAAATGTGTAAAACCTCTCCGGCCGGCTTGAGGCCCATCCGGGCATAGACCTCTTTGAGGTAATAGACGCAGGTCGGGCAGGGGGAAACGATGGTCTTCCAGCCGGCGAGCCGGGCCATGAGCTCGCGGCTGTGGGCCGAGAAGGTCTCCCGGTGGCCCAGGGTATGGATGGGGTTGCCGCAGCAGATCCGGCCCTGGTGCAACACCCGGAAATCCACGTGGAGGGCTTCCAGCACCCGCACGATGGCCTCCAGGTTGGCCGGGTGGTAATGGAGCGCGGTGCAGCCGGGGAAGAGGAGCGCTTCCGCGGAGCCGTCCAGGTATTTCTCCGGCACGTGATTGCGGACAATGGCGGAAAGGTCCTCGCCAAAAGGGTTCCCCTGTTTCTGCCAGGTCTCGAGCGCCTGCATCGCCCGGGCCGGCGCCACGCCCCTTGCCACCGCCTCGGCCCGGGCCGCCTCAAAGGCCGGCATCACTTCGATCCGGTGCTCGCAATAGGTGCGCGAGATCAGGCACCCGGTGCAGCGGTAGAAGACGTCGGCCGTTTCGGAGTCAAACGGCGCCACCCGGTCGCGCACCAGCCGGAGCAGGGTCATCTTGCCGGTGGGGGTCACGGTCTCCGAATGCTCGATCTGGGCCACCGGGCAGGCGAAGCGGCAGAGCTTGGGGCAATACGAGCAATACTCGATCTCCCGGCGAAAAGCCTGGAACGCTCTCTTCAGTTCCGAATTCTGCGCCATGGGCTCAGGGCACGAGCGGCAAACTTTCCAGGGCGCTGCTCTCGGGCAAGCCCTGCATCAAGTTAAAGTTCTGCACCGCGGCGCCGGCTGCGCCTTTGACCAGGTTATCGAGGGCGGACGTGATCACGGCCTCCCGGCCGGACGGAGCCAGCGAAAGCCCGATCTGGGTGAAGTTGGTGCCCCGCACCTGGGCCACTTCGGGCAGGGCGCCGGGGGGAAGCAGCCGGAGGAAAGGCTCGTCCTGGTAGCTCTCGCGATAGATGTCAAACAGGTCATTGCGCGAGAGCTTTTTCTTGAGCCTGACGTAGAGCGTGCTCAGGATGCCGCGGTTCATCGGCACCAGGTGCGGCACAAAGGTCACCCGCACCCGGGCCCGGGCCGCGGCGGAAAGCTCTTGCTCCATTTCCGGCGTGTGGCGGTGGCCGTAGATGCTGTAGGCGCGCAGGTTCTCGGCGATCTCGCAAAAGTGCAGGCTCTGCTGGGGCGAGCGGCCGGCGCCGGACACGCCCGATTTGGAATCCGCGATCACCTCCGGCTCCATCACCCCCTTGGCGGCCAGGGGCAAAAGCCCCAGGATGACCGAGGTCGGGTAACAGCCGGGGTTGGCGACCAGCCGGGCCCGGGCGATGCGCCGGCGGTAAAGCTCGGGCAGGCCATACACCGCCTGCTTGAGCAAGGCCGGGTAGCGGTGCGGGCCATACCATTTCTTATAAACCGCGGCCGACTTGAGCCGGAAGTCGGCGGAGAGGTCAATGACCTTGAGGCCCAGCTCCAAAAGCGCGGCCGCGGCGTCCTGGCTTTCGGAATGGGGCAGGCACAGGAAAGCAAGTTCGGCCTTTTTCGCGATGGCGCGAAAGTCCGGGTTGGTGATGGGCAGGTCCACCGCTTGCAGGAGTCCGGGAAAGACCTGGGAATAGAGCTTGCCCGCCTGCTGGCGGGAGGTCAGCACGGCCAGCTTGGCCTGGGGATGGCGGGAGAGGATGCGGACCAGTTCCATGCCGGTGTAGCCGGTGGCGCCGACGATGGCGACTTCAGTCATAGCATTATCCTATCACAAACTTTTTGCCCGCAGAAATAAAAAGGGAAGGCGCGAAGCCTTCCCTGGCGCAGGCTTGCATCCAAAAAGTTTAACGCTTGGAATACTGGAACCGGGCCCGGGCGCCGCGCTGGCCGTATTTCTTGCGCTCCTTGCCGCGCTGGTCGCGGGTGACAAAGCCCGCCTTTTTCAGCGCCGGCCGGAGCGCCGGGTTGATCACCATCAAGGTCCGGGTGATGCCGTGGCGGATGGCCCCGGCCTGGCCGCTTAAGCCCCCGCCGTCCACGTTGACAAAGATATCGAATTGGCCCAGGGTCTGGGTGAGTTCCAGCGGCTGGCGGATCACCATCTGAGAGGTTTTCCGGCCGAAGTATTCTTCGATCGGCCGGTCGTTGACCACGATCTGGCCGCTGCCCGGCTTCATCCGGACGCGGGCCACCGCGTTCTTGCGCCGACCGGTGGCAAAAAAGACTTGTTCTGGCTCGGGCATGTTCTCTCCTTAATCCCAAGCCAGCGGCTTGGGTTGCTGGGCCTGGTGGGGATGGTCCGGCCCGGTGTAGATCTTGAGCTTGTTGAGCAGGTGCCGGCTGAGCGCGTTTTTGGGGAGCATGCCCCAGACCGCCTGCCGGATCATCTGCTCCGGCTTCTTGGCCCGCATCGCCTTGGCCGGCATGGCCCGAAACCCGCCGGGGTGGCCGCTGTGCCGGTAATACATCTTTTTCTCTTCCTTGTCGCCGGTCAGCTTCACTTTCTCGGCATTGACCACCACCACAAAGTCACCGGTGTCCATGTGCGGCGTGAAGCGGGCCTTGTGCTTGCCCCGCAGCACCGTGGCAATCCGGGTGGCCAGCCGACCCAGAACCCGGTCGTCGGCGTCCACCACGAACCACTCCCGCTTCACCTCTCCCGCCTTGGCGCTATACGTTTTCATTGCTCTTTACCCCTAAAAACATGAACTTTTATTTTAACACTGTTTTTGTTGTTGTCAAACCTTTTTTACTTTTAAGTTTGGACCCAGGCCCCGCGCGGTTAGAGTTTCCGCATCAGTTGCTGGGTGATGAAATCGCCGGCGTCGTCCAGGTAGCGGCCGTTGCAGAGCTTCTTCAGGGACCCGGCGAGCAGGGCCGGCACATACTGG
>Ga0315291_10005346_pt1 | contig 16118 bp, 11 predicted proteins | sample YL17G12_20_MG_FD_203070 | JGI IMG/M metagenome (GOLD analysis project Ga0315291, IMG submission 203070) | Sediment microbial communities from Yellowstone Lake, YNP, Wyoming, USA - YL17G12_20 | ecosystem: Environmental > Aquatic > Freshwater > Lake > Sediment | place: USA: Wyoming | collected...
GCAGTTGGTCGTCCCCAACGGGGTGTTGGCCCTACGGCACGGCGTCGCGAGGGTAACGCGCTCCTCTGGCTTCACGCCGGTGGTCACGGTAAGCGCCGAGGCTGAAGGGCGGGTGGGGGAGTACCTCGTCTCTCTCAGACCGTCGGGGCAGATATACCCCAGCGAGACGGGTGAGGCCGGCAGGAGCGCGCCGGGCCTCGCGCTCAACCTGGTCTCGCTTCCAGAGATGGAGGAGGCGTACGTGTTGGCCCTGCTCAAGGGACCGATTGTGGCGCCATCGCTAGGCGCGAGATCGGATATCACATCGCTGCTGGCCGAGCCCACCGGAGCAGGCAGAGGCAGTGGGCAGATCACCGGGATAAGGGTGCCGGCATTCGGCAACTCGCTGGGGATGCAGGAGCTCTCTCTCGATGTGGCGCTTACGGGACCGGTGAGGCTTCGCCTGGGGCAGCGCATCCTCAAGGGCTTGGTTGTATCCTATGCAAGCACCCTCAGCGGGCCGGTCGAGTCCCGGACGCTCCGGTTCAGCTATGAGGTGACGCCACGGTATTCGCTCGGCTATGGTGTGAACGAGCTGGATCAGGGGCGCTGGGAGGCCAATGCCTTCATCCCGTTTTGAGGGGAGCCGCGGCGGTTGTCGGAGGCGGTCGAATGTGCTAGACTCACCCACGAACCTGACGCCTGCTCGCGTGTCGAATCCAGCGGGCCGTGGGCTGGGCGACTGGCGGGAGCAGGCGTGCTAGCGTGCGAGATGAGAAGCAGGTGGCCGTCGGTCCCTGGGTCGCCAACGGCGATCCGCCAGAGGCGGACGGCCGCCGAGAGCGGCCTACCCATGCACGAGCGTCCCGTCCAGGACGGCGAGGACGGCGGGCATTCCGCCTTCGCCAACCCTTCGGCGGACAGGCCGGTAACCGAGGCCTTCGATGAGCTGTTCGATGCGTACGAGCAACGAATCTTCAACCTCGTCTATCGGCTGGTGGGCGACTACGAGGACGCCGCCGACCTGACCTCCGAGACCTTCGTCCGCGCCTTGCGCGGTTACGACAGGTTCCGGGGCGAGGCCCAACTGTATACGTGGCTGTACCGGATCGCAGTCAATCTGTGCAAGAACTACTTTCGACAACAGCAGCACCGCAGCCGCGTCCATGCCTTCTCCCTGGATGCTCCCCTCGAGGGGGAAGAGGGGCCGGCCGATCGCGAGATCGAGGATGTCGGGCAAGAGCCGCAGCGAGTGGTGGAAGCGAGGGAGCTGGAGGCGGAAGTTCAGCGCTGCCTCCTGCAGCTTCGACCGGATTTCAGGGCGTTGATCGTGATGCGGGATATGCAGGGGCTGTCGTACCAGGAAATCGGTATGGTCCTAGGATGCCCCGAGAAGGCGGTGAAGTCCCGGCTCTTCCGCGCTCGCACGAAGCTGAGAGAGCTGCTGGAGCCATACCTGTCAGGATAGCGGCCAGCTTTCCAGCGATGCCCGATCGCGCGGCAGCAGACTGTCACAGCAGGCCTCGGAGGAGATAATGCGTCTACCGTTGCCCTTCGTCGTGGTTTCGGCGCTTGTCCTGGCGTGCCTCGTCGTGCTAGCCGTTCCCGTCTTCGGCCAGGAGACCCCTCAGGTCCCACAGCCGGAGATGGCTGCGTCCAGTGCTGCTCCTGTTGAGCCCACGCCACCCGCCTCGCCGACGGCGGCCCCGTCCGCCGAAGCCTTGGCCAAGGCGGAAGAGGGTGCTTCGCAGCCGGCGCCGGCGGAAGGCGCGGACCAGCCTTCGCCTGGAGCCGAGGCCGCACCATCCCTACCGGCTGAGCTCGTCGGTGAGCAGAAAGAGCCAGTGCTTTCCATCCCGCCCCCTCCGGCGGTTCTGCCGCCGATAGTCGCAGTTGACGTCGTCGGCAGCAATCGCGTTGCCAAGGACGACATCAAGAAGCTGATCAAGAGCCAGCCGGGCGGCCAGTACTCCGAGGCGCAGGCTAAGCGAGACGTAGAGGCGATACGGAGCATGGGTTCGTTCCAGCGGGTCTGGCACGAAGGCGTCAGCGCGGAGAACGGCGTCAATCTGCTCTTCCACGTTATCGAGAACCCGGTTATCACTGACATTCAGTTCGAGGGCAGCCGGGAGCTGACCAGGGACCAGTTGCTCAAGGTGATGAAGACCCAGCCTGACCAGATCTACAATGCGAAGATCCTCGCCCAAGACGCACAGGCAATCGAGAGCCTCTACGGCTCTAACGGCTACATCCTGGCGATCGTGGTGAGCCAGAAGATGAGCGATGCCGGCGTGCTGACGCTGGTCATCGCCGAGGGCGAGATCGAGGATATCAAGATCACGGGCAATACCCACACCAAGACCTACGCGATTCGCCGCTACATCCGAACGCGGGTGGGCGAGACCTATGACGACCATAAAGCCGCCCGGGACGTGGGTCGCCTCAACGCGCTTGGCTGGTTCGAGACCGTGCGGCGAGACGCAGAGGTCGGGAGCGAGCCGGGCAAGGTCATCATCATCATCACAGTGGTGGAGAGGAAGAGAACCGGCATGGCGTCGGTGGGGGGAGGGTACAGCTCGGTGCAGGGCCTGGTGGGGTTCATAGACCTGACGAAGTCGAATCTGAGCGGCAATGGTCAGCAGGTGAGCATCAGGGGCGAGTTCGGGGGCCGCACGAGCTACGAGCTTGGCTATCAGCACCCGTGGGTCATGACGCCAGAGACGCGGCTGAGCGCGGGCATCTACGATCGCTTGATCCTGCGCGAGGCATTCGTCACGGACAAAGACGGAAACCGTCAGAGCATACTCTACGACGAGCGGCGCAACGGCGGGAACCTGACGCTTGGTCGTCCCCTTTCGGATCGGACGACGGTCTTCGTGGGGGTTCGGTCGGACGACATCTCCATCACGGGTCTGTCGCCCGACGAGGAGGCGCTGCTGAAGGGCGACGAGCCCGACCTCCCGGCGGCATTCCAGCCCCGGAATGTCCGCAGCCTCACTCTGGCCGCGGTGAACGACACCCGCAACGACGTCTACAACCCGCGCCGGGGGTCCTACCAGCGCCTCTCTGCCGAGTTCGCGGGAGTGTTCGGAGGCGTGGACTTCAACAAGTATGTCTCCGACAGCCGCCGCTTCCTCCCGCTGGGCCGGAAGAACGTGCTGGCGGTACGGCTGCTGGCCGGCGTCGTTACGGGAGAGGCGCCCTACCTGGAGCAATTCCTCATCGGTGGCAGTGAATCGCTTCGCGGCTTCAGGACGGATCGGTTTGTCGGTACTCGAATGGCGATCGTGAACACTGAGTATCGCTTCCCCGTCAGCGAGAACCTGCTCGGCGTCGCCTTCGTGGATTTCGGTGACGCCTGGGGGGGGCCGGTGTCCTCCGAGGAGGCGTTCGGGGAAATCGTCCATGAGAGCTTCACCGCGCATGTCGGGTACGGTGTCGGTGTCCGAGTGAAGACACCCATAGGTCCGCTGCGTCTGGACCTGGGGTTCAGCGAGGAGGGGACGGAGACTCACTTCGGCGTGAGGCACATGTTCTGAGACGTAGCCGGTCGCCGGCGAACGTGCCGCTAGCGGGTAAGAGAGGAGCTTTATGATGAGAGGAGTGCGGGCCTGGGCGGTTGCGGCCGTGTTAGCGATGGCGATGGCAGGGGCCTTGCCCGCTTGGGCGGGTGCCGTTGAGATGCCCAAGTTCGGGGTGGTGGATATGGACCGTGTCGCCGACGAGTACCGGCAGATGCGCGAGCTGAATCAGCAGTTCCAGGACTTCCAGCGCGACCAGGAGCGCCAGCTCCAGGAGAAGCACAAGACCCGCCTGCTGACCGAGGCGGAGAGGCAGGAGTACTCCGATCTGTCCTTGACGGCGGCGCCGACAGACGCCAACAAGAAGCGGATTCAGGAGCTGGAGGCGCTCTCCGGAACGAGGGAGCAGCGGTTGCTGGAGCTTCGGCAGAAGAAGGAGCGGACGGCTGAGGAAGAGGCCGAGGTTACGCAGTGGGGTGGTCTCTACGAGAAGAACATGATGGAGATGGCCTCCTTGCAGGCGGAGCTTCAGGCAAGCCGGGTCGCGAAGTACGAGGAGTTGTCGAAGGTTGTCGCCGAGAACGTGACCAACGCAGTGAAGTCCGTGGCGGAGGAGCAGAAGCTAGCACTGGTGGTGCGCAAGGACGCGGTCCTTTACGGTGGCACGGATATCACCGAAACGGTGCTGGCGAAACTCAATGGGCCAGGATCGGTAGGGGCGAATCGCTGACTAGCCCTCCAGAGGCGGGCACGCCCTGGGCGACCCATCGGGTCGCCCCTACCTGTGCGAGAGCGTCATGACCCTCAAGGAACTGGCGGAGGCGCTCGGCGTTGAGCTGCTCGGGGCGACTGGCGCCGAGGAAGTGACGGGCGTCGCCGGCATCGCTGACGTAGCGCCTGGGTGTGTGACTTACGCGGAGGACGAGCGGCGGCTCGCGCAGGCGGAAACCACGCCCGTGCTGGCCGTTATCGCGCGCCCGGGCCTGAGTAGCTCGAAACCTCTTCTCGTATCAGCCAATCCGCGGCTGACCTTTGCGCGGGCGCTGGCGCTGATGCACCCCGCAACAGATCGCCTGGAGCCGGGGATCCACCCCACCGCACAGGTCGGCACGGGCGTCTCGCTGGCAGAAGGGGTGGCCATCGGCGCCTACGCGATCATCGGCGACCGGGCACAGATCGGCGCGAACTCCCAGGTTTACCCTCTAGTGTCGGTCGGGGCGGGCGCGATCATCGGGGCCGACTGTGTGTTTCACCCGAACGTGACTCTATACCCGGGAGTGCGCCTTGGATCGAGGGTGGTCGTACATGCCGGGAGCGTGATCGGCAGCCCCGGCTTCGGCTACGTGTGGGATGGAGAGAAGCACGTATGGATTCCTCACGTGGGAACGGTGATCGTCGGGGACGATGTCGAGATCGGCGCTAACGTCTGCGTTGACCGCGGCACGACCGGGGCGACCATCATCGGGAGAGGCGCCAAGGTTGACAACCTCGTGCAGGTGGCCCACAACGTTGTGATCGGTGAGAACTGCCTCATCGCGGGGCAGGCCGGCCTTTCCGGGAGTGTCACCCTGGAAGACGGTGTGGTGCTGGCCGGGCAGGCGGGCGTGGCCGATCACGTGACCATGAGGAAGGGGTCCGTCGGGGCGGCTGGGGCGGACATCATCCGGGACATTCCCGCGGGACAGGTGGTTATCGGTCGGCCGGCGCGCCCGATCAAGCAGCAGATGCGCATAGATGCCGCGGCCGCACACCTGCCGGAGATGGTGCAGGAGATCCGACAGCTACTAAAGAGGGTGGCGGAGCTGGAGAAGAAGCTCGGGGAGTCGTAGACGGCTGGCGCGATCGCGCGATCCAGCCCTACTCCGCACCGCACCGGCCCGCCCTACAAGGCCTCCTGCAGGTACTTCACATTGCCGTACCAGGCGACCCGGGCGACGGCCCATGCCACCTCGGTGGGGTTCGTGGACCCCGCCCCACAATCGAACGTGAAGTCGCGCTCCTCACCGGCCTCCAGCCGGAACGGGATCAGCAGTGGTGAGACCTGACATAGCCCGTAACCGCGGACTGCCTCGCCCCAGGTCTCCATCGGTGTGATCAATGCGACGTGCCCTTCGACGTAGTCATCGTTGGGGTTGCTGATCGCGACTGTGAAGCCATCAGGGGCGCGCTCAAGCCGCGCCGCCAGCGGTTTGACATCACCGATTGCCATCACGTCCTGGACGGTGCAGTCACCTTGTGTAGCCAGGGCGCGGATCCAGCACGGCTTGGCGCCGGGAGGCACAACTACCATAATCTCGTAGACCGCAGAGCTGTTCGGCGCCATGCGGTAGGGGATCTGACGAGGGATCATGGTCCACTCGGCGGGCGCGATCATGCTCACCGTTCCGGCGATCTCCCGATCCAGCGTCTCGTTGTTGACTCCCAGAGAGAAGCGGGTGGTCTGCCCGACGGGCACTTCTCCACGCAGCCATAGGGAGAGTGGTAGGTTACCGATGGACGCGGGGCCGGCGTTGTGATCCCAGTAGCGGGCGTGGATGGGGGAGTACGGCTCAGCGGACGGACCGAGTTCCTTGGGCGGGCCCTGTTGTGCGAGCGAAGGGAGCTTCACCGCCAGCGACGCGATCCCACACGCCGGGAGGTCGAGCTGCACCTCCGCCGGACGCCCCCAGCGCGGGCGCGCGATCTCAAGATCATCCCCCTTGCTCTCCATCAGGTCGGTGGTCCAGGCGGCCTCGGGCGATGCGGCGAACCGGATGCCAGCCGTGACAGCCGTGCCCTCGGCCTCATAGGCGCGAATCAGTATGCCTTCAGCCGCTCGCGAGTGCTCTATTGCCTTGTGCTCGGCAAGCGGGTTGCCAACTGGCTTCACCGCGGCTACCAAGACGTCGGGCGCGTCGATTGAGACGAGGCTGAAGCTTGTCGGCAGGACGCCGGGTTGGATGGCCGCCTGGACCGCGCGCAACGGGCTGTTCACCTCATACCCAGTTCGGACCACCTCCCCGCGCCGCCAGTCGCCGGCATGCGGCAGGAGCGAATGCTCGAAGACGTGGGTGCGATGCTCGGGGATGAAGAAGCGTTCGAGCCGCCCTTCCCCCCACGGGTGAGTGCTCCACGATGAGGTGTGGAACAGCGGCGCAACGAGCGTCCCGTCGTCCTCCAGGCTGGCGGCGATCGAGCCGGTGTTGATGAGAGCGATACCGGCGTCCTCGGTAGCAGTGGCGAGGCCGGAGAAGTCCTGCGCTTCCGCGATGCGAAGATCGTCCGCCGGCACAGCCGAGGCGAGCAACTCGGCCAGCTTCGCCACGCCGCCCGGATCGCTGGTGTCTGCGATCAGGACCGGGACGTCCGGCCACTCACCTTGTGGGTCCGGCCGACGCAGCACAACGCCGCCCCAGGTCTGCTCGGCGGTGACCTCGGTCAGCCTGGCTGCCGCTTGGGGATTCGCCTCGAGCAGCTTCGCCGAGTACGCGTTGCGGCGGCCGAGGGAGATACGGAAAACGCAGGCAGCCATGTCGCCCTCGGGCTCATCGCTGTCGAGTCGGTGAGTGCAGGTGACACCGCGGCTCAGCAGAGCCGTCATCAACACCCGGGCTGCGGCACGATCTCTCGGGTCGCCGGAGGTCACGATCACGCACGGAGCGAGGGCAAAAGCGCCGACAGAGCGATTGCCGGACATGACATGGAGCGACGGCGTTGGCCCAACATCAACCCAGTTCTGCGCCGCGCCGAGGCCGCACTTCGAGAGGTTCTGGTGCCAGAAGGTGCGGAAATCGAGCTTGCCGAGGCTGCGCCGTCGCACGACCGTGGCGAACCGGTCCTCGAAGGTCGCCGCCGCCCCTGGCAGGTCGAGCGGAAAGGCGAGCGCGAGCAGCTCGTGCAGCCCGTGATAGCCGACCACGGTCGTCCGCAGGTCGGCCCTGGGCAGCCCGCGATAGAGCGTCACCTCCTGCACAAGCTCGCAGCGATCGGGCAGCGAGGTGGTCGAACGGAGCTGGCTGAATACCGGCCCCTCAAGCACCTCGACCCTTGCGGGGCCGCTACTTGAGCCCAGCACGCCCCCGGTGGTGAACAGCTCCCAGGGAGCGGATTCCCGGTCAACCTTCTCCGACAGAGCGATGACCTCATTGGCGCAGCCAAGCGCCTTGTTGACTAATTCCTTCTTCAGCGCCTTCGCGTAGATGCTCGACAGGCAGCCGCCGCGCGCGGGATCGCCGGTGACCGAGAGGGCTTCGTTTTCGATCCTGGCATCTGCCTGCTCGGCGAAGGCCGGCGATGGCGGCAGCGCGGCCGACGGGGCAAGGTAGTACACCTGATACCCCAGAGACGGCACGCCTGCTGCCACAAACACGATGTCGCCCCAGGGCTCCTCGCCGGCCGGTGACGCGGCCGCCAACTGGCATGGCACTTCCCGACCGTTCTCGTTGAGAAGCCGGAACCCGGCGGCCAACGCGCCGTTCAGCTTGACTCTGGCGCGGCACACGTCGGTTCGTTCCCAGCCGAGCGGGTTGAAGACGATCAGGGCTGCGCCGTCCCTCGGCGCGCGCCGAGCGGAGGCGGTGTCAACCCGGCCGGCGATGTACTGAAGCGATCTGTTCTCGACCTCGGCCGAGAGTTCCAGCGCCTCCCGGTAGCTGGCGAGGAGGTCGAGGAACGGGATGTCGGATAGGCAGCCGGTGATGCCATCGTGATGCTGGCCGAAGAGCACCTGGCGCCAGGTCTTGTCGAGCGCGGCGTCCGGGTAGATCGCGCCGAGCAGGGCGGCGAGCGTGGCCCATCTCTCAGCATTGAGGACACCGTTCTCGGCGAGACGGTTGGCGATCTTCAGCTCGGCCCTGGTCACCAAAGTTCCGCCGTGGAAGAACGAGAGATCGCGCCCGCTGACGGGGATGGAATGCCGGTGCGCCTGGAGGCCGGGGGCGACCGCGGCGAGGTACTTCTCAGGCGTGCTCAACACTATGGATGGGTCGCGCCGAGCGAGCTTCTCCGACTTGCCTGCCAGCCACTCCCGCGGGGGGGCCATATCCATGCCCAGCAGGCGCAGGTCGTGATTGAGACCTAGCGATGCCTGGTTCTCCAGACCGTTGACGACGGTGTCGAGGAACTCCTCGAACGTCTCCGGGTAATACCAGTAGTGCTCGTGTTTCTGGAGGAGAGAGCTTCCATCGGGCGCGAGCGCGAAGCACAGCGGAAGCGCCCCGACGATGTCCTTCGACCAGACGATGGCCTTGTAGCCCGCCTTGCTGGCGATCTGGGGAAGCTGAATGCAGTGGCCGAACACGTCTAGCGGCAGGTAGACGGTCGGCTTCGCGCCGAGTATCCCCTCGTGGAAGAGCCGGCCGTAGAGCAGGTTGCGGATCAGGGGCTCGCCCTGGATACTCATCTCGTTGGGCTGGCTGTAGGAACCACCTGTGCAGACTCGCCCAGCCGCCACTAGCTCCAAGATGAACTGCCGCTGCTCGCTGTGCACTGCGAGGAACGGCCGGAGGTAATCCATCTCCGATAGGATGATGTGGTAACCAGGGTCAGTGCGGCACGCCTCCAGGTACTGCTTGATCAGCTCGAAGGCCTGGTTCGTGTAGGTTCTCTGATCCTCGATCCACACCGGGTCGTAATGGAAGTGCGGCACCAGGTGGATTACAGCCGGTTCTCGTTCCATGTCACTCTCCCGCGCTCCGCTCTTTGGGCAGGATAAGGCTCCTTCCCTACAGGAATCGGATGCGGTCCCGATACCGCGACAGCACCGCCTCGTTCCGCTCCTGACCGCCCGGGATATTGGCGCTCACCCAGACCGGCGGGGTGTGCCCTCGCTCGAGCAGCCGCGCCGCGGTTTCCACGATTAGGGCCTGCGCCACCGCCGACCCGAGCGCGGTCGAGGTGGGTCCGACCTTCTGCTCGATCCCCGGCAGCGTCACGGCGGCGTCGCCAGGATCGACGTGGTTATCTATGACGATGTCGGCGGTCTCGTGGAGGCGCTTTCCGCTCGAGTGGCGTGACGGGAGTGAGGCAGCGTAGCTCACCGACGTGATCGCGATAACCGTGAGCCCTGCGGCCTTTGCCGTCAGCGCCATGTCAATGGGCGCGCCGTTGCGGCCGCTGGTCGAGAACACGATGATGGCGTCTCCCGCCCGTGCCCCGGATTGCGCGAACACCTCCGGCATCCAGCCCTCGCGCTGCTCCCATTCCGAGGTCTCGGTGACGGGCGTGTGATCGAGGATGATCCGGTCATCGAAGATCGGGTGGACGAGCATGAGGCCGCCTGCTCGGTAGAACAGGTCCATGCTGAGCGCGGCGCTGTGCCCGCACCCGAACACGTAGACCAAGCCGCCCGAGGCGATGGTATCTGCCAGCGCCTCCGCCGCCTGGGCAATGGATGGCAGCTCCCGCTCGCGGATCTCACCAAGCTTGGCGCTAAGCGCATCCAGAAACAACGTCGCCCCAACTGGACTTGTCCCCATGCTAGACTCCTGTCTCCCGGTAGCCAACCTCGGCCCGCGCGTTGAACTCCTCGCCGTCGGGCAGGTTCACAGACCGGTAGACGTGGGGATGCAGGCCGCGGGCGATCATCTGCGCAACCGCCTCCGAAACTATGGCCCAGATGATGTAGCAGAACGCAACGCCCGAGGTTGGCGCAACTCCCGTATCAACTCCTTCCACATTCAGGATGGCATCGCCAACGACACCGCAGTTGTCTACCACGACATCGGCCGCCTCGCAGAGGCGCTTGCCGCTCGAGTGCAGGCTCTGCACGGCGCGGCTATAGGTCACGTTCGTGATGGCGATGACCTTGACGCCGAGGCGCTGGGCGGCGAGCGCTACCTCTACGACGCTTGCGCTCTTCCCGGAGACGCTGCTGACGATGAGCGCATCTCCCGGGCTCATCGCGCTGCGCCTCACCGCGAGCGAGGCAAGCTCCTCCTCGGTGCCGCCTGTCGTCTGCGACTGGCGCTCGGCAACCTGAGCCGTCCGCTTCGGCGCGGGGCGCCCCTCGATGCCGAGCGAGAACCGGAACAGGCTGAGCATACACAGGCCGCCGGCGCGGTGGATCGGCTCGTGGGAGCAGTGGCCCGTGTCGTGGAAGTGCAACCCTCCACCCGCTTGAGCGGCGTCGGCGATGAGCTCGGCTGCCGCTCGGATCCGCTCGGCCTGGGTCGTGCGAATCCTACTCAGCACCTCGTCGCACTGCTCGAACCAGCGGACTGCGGACATACGCGTCTCCTTCATTGGGATATGGGAACAGCGCCTATCTTCCGTCTGATGCGGCGCGGTCCTCCACGCTCGTTATTGCGACAGGAAACCGGGAAGGCCCGGCGTAGAGCCACAGCGGTATGCCACGGCGGGCGGAATACCGTAGGGCGGCGCGGGCGATCGCCGTTTACCTGGCGGAGCGGCAGCGTCCGGACGGTTCATTTCCCGGGCCGGACCATTATGGGGTGGCGTCCGCGCTCTGGCTGTGGTCGCAATTCGGGGTGGACTTCGCGCGCCAGTTGGACCGCGCCTGGACCCGACTGAGAGACGATCCTCCGCCCGGCTATGGCGAGTTCAACGCTTACGCGCTCCTCCACTGCCGGCGGCAGCTGGGGGAGCGGGCGGTGGACTCAGTGATCAGCAGGCTGCGGCCGGTTGGGCGGCACTCGGCCAACTGGATGCTGCTGCGCGCGGCCTGCCACGCTCTTGAGGGCCCCTGGCTGTCTCCGCACCGAGCGCGACTGGAGGGACGCGCCGCGCTTGTCTGGCACTGCCGGCGCGGGTTCATCGAGGACCGCCCGGGCGTCAGGTCGTTCGGTTATCACGCTTTCTGCGGGGCGCTGCTCGCCGATCTCTGGCAGGCCCAGGGCTTCCGGTGGGCCGGGCGGGCGGCGGCGCGGGCGGCAGGTTGCATCGGCCCGTTTGTGCTGCCGAACGGGGACGCGCTCTACGTCGGGCGCGGACAGCAGCAGATCTTCGGCCAGGGGGCGCTCCTCTACCTGTTGGAGGCAGCGCGCGGGCTGGTCGGAAACCCTTCGGCAGGCTCAGGGTCACCCCGAGCGAAGCCGAGGGGCGACGGCGAATACGCGGAGCTTGCCGAGCGCGTCTTCCGCCGGGCGATGCGGTTCCAGCGGCCCGACGGCTCCTTTCCATTGGTGTTGCGGGAGGGCGAGGATACAGAGCCCTGGCGCTCGGATGCCTCCCGGCCGGGATGGTTCACCTATAACCGATACGGTGACTACCTGCCGTTCTTCGGGTGCATGCTGCTCAAGGCGGCGAGCGCTGAGGTGCCTGCGATCGGCGAGGCGACGCGGCCGGCAGGCCATCCGGCCTTCCGCTCAGTCACGAAGGGTCGGTACACAGCGGTGTACGGGGCGCCCGGCGGACCACCAACGAACGACCTGTCTTTTCCCTACGTCTCTGTAGACGGCGAGTCGCTCTTCCCCTGCTACGGTCGGGAAGGGGATCGAGTTGAGCCGGGAGAGCTGCCTCTCCCATATCTTGTCACGGCTGATGGGCAGAGCTTCAGCTTCCGCGACCGCCTGAGCTACCGCTTGACGGAGACCGGCCTGGTCGGCGTATCTCCCGTGGTGCGGCACGAGCGTAGCTTCTCATTTGGCGAGGAGGGGTTCGAGTGCGCTGATGTGATCACATTCCAGCGTCGGTGCTCCTGGACCAGCTTCGTCCCGTCGAACTTCCTCTTCCGGGCGCTTCGCCGGAGCGGGAGCGGGTACGTGACGTGGCATGGGGATGTCGAGGCGAGCGTCACCATGGACCCGCCGGGCAGCATCCAGCAGGGCGCTGCAATGACCGCGAGCGGGCGGCTGGTCGCCCTCCGCCACCAGATCGAGAAGGCTGAGGCGGTGCAGGCGCAGCGGTTCGCGGTGAAGCTGACCGTTCACTTCCAATGAAAGCTGGACGGTAGCTGTCGAGGCGTCGCAAACTCCAGCTTGCCGTGACAACAGGTGGGGTATACTCCGCTTTCTGTGGTACCGTACACGCGGATGGCCGACGAACTGAAAACAACCCGCCCTGCCGATCCCGCTCCCGCCGACGCGCTGTCGCCGGCGGAGACCCGGCGCGCGCTGCTCGTTGCCGCCATCGCCTGGGGCGTGTTCGGGGCCGCCTGGATGAACCTGATCAGCGGCGCGCCCTTCGTCAACTACGCCCGGAAGCTCGGTGCGTCCACATTCGTCTTCGGGTTGCTTAGCTCGCTTCCGTTTCTCGGAGTCCTCGCGCAACTACCAGCATCATACATCGTCGAGCGAGTGAGACGTAGGAAGCCCCTGTTCATCGTCTGTGGGATCGCGCAGCGCTCGCTCTGGTTCGGTGCCGCCGCTATCCCCTGGGTGATCCCCCACGAGCACGCCCACCTGCGAGTGGGCGCACTGCTCGCGGTGCTCATGCTCTCGTCTACGCTCGGCAATGCGGGCGCGCCGGCCTGGCTCTCCTGGTTTGCCGACTTCGTGCCCGTGCAGATCCGCGGGCGCTACCTGGGCAACCGGGCGGCGCTGGCGACGCTCACCGGGGTGGTGACATCGGGCATCGCTGGCTATGTGCTCGATCGCAGCGGCAGCTATACTGCTTTCACGATTATCTTCTGTGTCGCGGCCGTGTTCGGGCTAATGGACATCGTGCTCTTCTTCGCTGTGCGAGAGACGGCAATGGTCGAGCGCGAAGGGCCGCCTTGGCGCTTGCGGAACGTTGTCTCTGAACCGCTGAGCAACCGACCGTTCCGTCGCTACCTCGTCTACGCGTTCAGCGAAGCGTTCATGTTCGGCATCGCAGGGCCGTTCTTCTGGCTGATGGGGCTGGAGGTACTGGAGATCGGGAACTTCTGGTCGAATTTCTACATTATGATGGTGCCGATGATAGCAACCGCAGTCACCCTACCCCTGTGGGGGAGCGCCTGCGACCGATTCGGGTCGCGCCCGCTGGTAAGCCTGGGGACGTTCATGACCATCGTCTGGCCCATCTGCTGGCTGCTCGCGACCCACACCGGCTTCCACACTGCGCTCGCGATCTCAGCTATCATCGGCGGGGCCTTCAGCGCGGCGATCCTGGTCGCGGACATGAACATGCTGATGGGCCTGACGCCACGGTTGAACCGTTCCGCCTATATCGCCATGCTGTCGGTGGCGTCAGCGCTGGGGTGGGTGATTGCGCCCACGGTGAGCGGCGCCGTCGCCCAGGAGCTGAAGGGGGTGTACCTCCACATCGGCGGGAGAGCCTTCGGGAACCTCCATTTCCTGATGGCGGCGTCGCTCCTGCTGCGGCTGGCGCACGTCTTCTTCATCGTGCCGCGGCTCCCTGATACCCCCAGGGGAAGCACCGGATCGCTGATCACCCACCTCGTGACGTGGCCGCTGCGGCGCCTGGGTGGACTGCTTTGGAGGCCACACTTCTGATCGAGGCGTTTTCCTGAGTGGGGTCGAGATTCAACGCTGTCGCGAGGAGCGCGCGGCCTGCACGAACTCCCGGTAGTACGGCAGCACGTCGTCGAGTTGAGAGATGCGACAGAGCAATACCCGCAGCCGACAAGTGCAGGATGATCCCGCCTTGACGTTGGCGCCGCCCAGGCCCATGCCGATGGTGCGGTCGGCGCCGTTCACCCAGACCGAGCTGCACTCCTCGGTCAGGGCCATCCAGGCGATCGCTGACTCGCCATTCGTCTCCCACACAACCACCATCGGGTAGTCGTAGCCCTGCGGTTCCACGGCCAAGCCGATCCCCGCCCGGCGGAATCCGCTCCAGCGGCCGTCCGCGATCAGCTCCGCTGCTCCCAGATTGCGCGGATAGAACCGCTTCAGCCTGGGACCGGCCGCGGTTGCCACCCAGCGTCCGCCGGCGTGAACGTGCACTCCGGCGTAGGTCCGCGGCACAACCGTCTCGACGCCGGCCTCGAATCCGTTCAGGTCTTTTCTGAAATCAAACGCCAAGGTCGCATCGAGTCCGCCCTCGCCCAGTAGCTCGTACCGCACGGTTGCCTCGACCGGCCACTTGGGAGTTGGCTGGTAGCGGAACACTATTCCGTTCTTGTCCACACGCCCTTCGCAATCGGCCTCCTCCCGAGGTGTGAGCAGGCCCCCGTTGCCCCGCACAAGGTAGTGCCGAAGCGACAGCACCTCCTTGCAGGCCGTTGGCAGTGACCTGCCACCTGGAGCACCGGAGAACTCGAACCCTCGGTCGGGATCGGAGAGACGCAGATAGCCCGCGATCTCCCCGGCGGTGAACTCGAACACCGGCAGCGGCCTGAGTTCAGGAGCGGCCGTGCGGGCGCGACTGGCTTGGCGGCCAACGTCGGCGGCCTTCGCACGTGGCGCCGGCCGCTTGCCCGCCGCGCCGGCGCCGCGCTTACCGGCAGTCGGCTTGGCCGTCCGCTTAGCAGCCTTCTTAGCAGGTTTCCTAGGGGTCATCTCTCCAGCTTCACAGATTCCCGCACACGGGGCAGTCCTTGCGGCGCTGGACGGGGAACTTGAGGAACTCCATGGCATTCGCGTCGTAGGCCAGCATCTTGCCCTTCAGGTTCTCGCCGAAACCGGTCAGCACCTTCACCGCCTCGACCGCGGCAAGACACCCCAACGCGGCGGCCACAGCTCCCAACACCGGAAAGCCGTACGTTTCCCACCAAGCGGGCTTCTCCGGCGCCAAGCACGCGAGGCAAGGCGTCTCTCCCGGCACGATGGTGGTTAGGTTGCCCTCCATGCCGTACATGGCGGCCTCGATCATGGGCTTCCGCAACTCCACACAGGCCTTATTGAGCGCGTACCGTTCCTCGAAGCTGGGCGGGCAGTCACAAACGATGTCCACTTGGGCCACCCATTCGCGGCAGTTCGCCTCGCTCGCCTCATCGGCAATCGCGATGATCTCGCACTCGGGGTGGAGTCGCTCGAACAGCTCGGTGGCGCATTCAATGCGCGGCTTCCCAACGTAGTCGTGCCGCATGAGAATCTGCCGGTTCAGGTTCGACCAGGTCAGCGTTCCCCCGTGCACGATGATGAGCTTGCCGATGCCGGCCATCGCCAGGTAGAGCGCGGCCGGGCCGCCCAGGCCGCCGACGCGCGTCACCAGGGCCGATGAGTTCTTCAGCTTGTGCTGCGCTTCTTCGCCAAAGCCCGGAATCTGCATCTGCCGCTTGAACATCTCGCGATCGAGATCGGTAAGCTCCGCCATGGTGTCCTCCGATACACGGGATGTTTCGACCCCAGCAGGTGAGTGTCCTTGCCGCGCGATGTCGGCGCGCTTACTGCCGCGCGCGCTCGACCCGCCGAGTGGCAAGATAGGCGCGGCGTCGAAGGGCCAGCTCTTCCTCGGCCATGTCGCCGACGAGCGCCGCGCTCAGTCTCTCCCACCATTCGCGCACTGCGCTCGCGTCGGGAGGTTGGGCCCAGTCGCCGCCATACATCGCGCCCGAGTAAGCCCAGGTGAGAGCAACTACCGATTGAGCCGCCGATGGCGCCACCGCTTGCAGTGCCCGCGCGTACTCGAACGGAGTCTGCCCGTGGCCTCTGCCGTGCCCGAGCATTTCAGCGAAGTTCAGCAGCAGATGATAGGTGCGGATGGCGATCTCTCGCCCGCTGAGGCCGGCCAGCGTATTTGGCTCGGCGAAGATGTCGCGCAGCGGATCGGCCTGTCGGGGTTCTGCGACACGCG
>Ga0315291_10005352_pt1 | contig 16111 bp, 9 predicted proteins | sample YL17G12_20_MG_FD_203070 | JGI IMG/M metagenome (GOLD analysis project Ga0315291, IMG submission 203070) | Sediment microbial communities from Yellowstone Lake, YNP, Wyoming, USA - YL17G12_20 | ecosystem: Environmental > Aquatic > Freshwater > Lake > Sediment | place: USA: Wyoming | collected...
CTTGCTCCGGTTAGACCTGTTCCCCTTACCATATACCGTTACCCCTAACTCCTCGAAAAAAATAAAAGGTTTTTCCTCATCCACTAAGAGATGGAGATTGGGAGGAAAAGAGCTGGAATCGATATTCCGGTATATCGAGGAGTTATCATAGCAATCATGAGTTCCTGGAATCAGGCAGACCGGTATTTTATTCAATCTGGAGAATTCGCCTAAGACGAATCCCAGCGTAGCGTTAGATACCTGATTGGAATTGAACAGATCACCAGAGACCAATAATAGGTCCACCTTTTGCTCTAAGGCTAAGTCTATGATTTTCATAAAGGTTTTCTTGAGCTGAGCTCTCAGCTTATCTCCACTTCTACCTAAGCCGGAGAATTTGGCTCCTAAGTGAAGATCAGCCGTATGCAGGATTTTTAACATTTCACCTCCAGATAGCTTATAACTTGATTGTATGATCCCAATTCATTTTATCGGCTGAAAACAATAAATATTTTAGGATTATTTCAAATGGTAGAATGGACATTCCTGTTTGTTCTTTACTGTGCGAACACAATGGAGATCAAAAAGGAAGGTCTGACTTGGGATTAATCATCCGACAGAAACATCAGACGCTACATTTAAAAAAAATGGGAGAACCCATAGGTTCACCCTGCAGGTAAACTGAAGGTAGCGTTGGGCTTTATGCCCGACGTTAATTTTATTTTTCTCCTTAAACTTTTTAACCTTTAAACCCTTTATCTTCTTACCAATTTCGCCACCGCTTCGATATGATAGGTCTGAGGGAACATATCTATCGGCTGGATTTTCTCAATCAGATAATCCTTTTCATATAAAAGTTTTAAATCGCGAGCCAAGGTAGCTGGATTGCAGGAAACATAGATGATTTTTTCTGGTTTCAGCTCAACTATTGAATAAACTACCTTTTCATGCATCCCTCCCCTGGGCGGATCAACTACGATGACTTCTGGTGAGTATCCCTCCTGAACCAGAGAGAATAAAACCTTTCTGGCTTCACCTGAAAGAAACCGGCAATTCTTTATTGAATTAAGCTCCACATTTCTTAAAGCATCTTCTATCGAATCCTTTACTGCTTCGATCCCGGTCACCCTTTTAACTTTTCCCGCTAAAAAAATAGAAATAGCTCCTGTGCCTGAATATAAATCTAAAACCTCCTCCGAGCCATCCAGTTCTGCATATTCGCAGACAATTTCAAAAAGCTTTTCTGCCTGTTTGGTATTGGTTTGAAAAAAAGAGTTGGCTGAGATCTCGAAATAGAATTTACCTAATTTTTCCTGGATCGTCCTCTCTCCAGCTAAAAGGAGCTCTTCTTCCCCCACTGCGATATTAGCCAATTTGGTATTTATATTCCTTACCATAGCTCTTATCTTAGGAAAGTCCTTAACCAGTCCCTCTGCCAAAGCTTTAGATTTTTCAAATTCTCCTGAATTAGTAACCAGATTAACCATCATCTCAGTTTTATTTTTACTTTCTCTTATAGCTAAATATCTCAAAAAACCGTAATGCTCTCTAACATCATAGGGGATAAGATTCTCCTTCTTGCAAAAATCCCTGACCCATTCAACGACTTGATTGGAAAGTTCAGACTGAAGATAACATTTTTCCAGATCGAAGACCTGTTTGAAATTTTGATAAGGATGTAAACCCAGGATCAGCTTTTTTGCAGGGTCAGCTCCAAAGGAAAATTCCATTTTGTTACGATAATAATAAGTATCTTCTGAACCCAGGATTTTTTCAACCTCGAAATCAGAGAAGCCACCTATGTGCTTCAAGCTATCTTTAACGGTTTTTGTTTTATAATAAAGCTGGGATTCATAATTCAAGTTCTGCCAGGTACAGCCTCCGCACAGACTAAAGTGAGAACAAATTGGATCAATCCTTTGCTCTGAGCTTTTCAGAATCTCTACTAATTCCGCCTCAGCGAAGTTCCTTTTCTTTCTTTTGATTTTGACTTTAAGGGTATCACCGGGAAGCCCCCCTCTTATTAGAATTACCAGCCCGTTGATCTTACCTACCCCTTTCCCGCCATAAGCTAAATCTGTAACTGAAATCTCAACTATATCCCCTTTTCTTAGTGACATAGAAAACCTTTTTTTGTTTTTCTAAAGACTTATTGTTATCTGTGCAGCCGTTGCGAACAACTGAAAGAAACCTTGTAGGGGTGAGGTCTCCCCACACTTTTGCATTTCGTAGTGCGACCCTTTGAGGGTCGCCTAAGAAATCGGGAGGGGACAAGTCCCTCCCCTACAGTTCCTTTTTATTCGGTCACGCCTTCCTTTTGATAGATTGCTTCGTCGGCCAATGACTTCCTCGTAATGACAGAGAGAACGCTTTAATCGTTTCTCAAGACGCATTCGTGCCTTTCAGATAATTCAATAAACCTCCCTTTTCAGTTATCTCCAATTCCAATCCGGAAAGCGGCTGACCTTTTATAGTTTTTCCTGAGGATAGATTTTTAACCTCACCCGAGGAGATATCTATTTCCAATTCATCACCGGTCTTGACGATTTTAGAGATACCTGAACATTCTAAAAGCGTAAATCCTAAATTTATAGCATTTCTATAAAAAATACGGGCAAAGGAATCTGCCACTACGCAGTTTATCCCGTTTTCCTTTAAACATACCACCGCATGCTCTCTGGAAGAACCGGTGCCAAAGTTTTTCCCAGACACGATAATTTCCCCCGGTTTTACCTGCTGACTGAATTTTTCAAAGCCGGGCACAAACTCCATCGCATGTTTTTTCATTTCCTGAGGATCAGTCAGAGGAAGGTATTGACCGTGATAGATCTGGTCAGTATCTATATCATCCCCAGCCACCCAGGCTTTCCCTTTAAATTTAGTCATCATCTTCTTTTTTCCCTTTAATTTTATCTTTCTTTCTTTCGCATTCCTGCTCGCAGGTTTTACATTCACCCTCACAGGGCTCGATATGGATTGTAATCTCGGACTCACCCAGTCTATCTTTAATATCATTTTCCAGATGGTCACACAACTTATGAGCATCTTCGATCTTTATACCCTTGGGCACAACTAAATGCAGATTAACCAACCTCGAATCCCCTGTTCTTCTGAAAGTAAGATCGTGGAATTCAACGAACTGGTCAAAGTGCTGATTCAAGATCTCCAGGACTATTCTTTTCTCCTCCTGTCCCTCTTTGAAAAGCTCAGACTTCTCTTCTAAGAACCCCCCTCCTTCTTCTGGCTCAGTATGGACAATCACGTCTGAATTTGGCAGAAGCAAAGCAACTTTTTCCTCTATCTGAATAGTGATTTGATGAGCCTTTTCTAAAGAACTATCTTTTTCAAGCATAACATTCATATCCAGAAAATAGTGACTGCCTGCTCTTCTCAGCCGTAATCTCGAGACGGAGCTGACCTGGGGAATTACTTGAATCATTTCTTTGATTTTCTGGTCTAACCCTTCTGGTGCTCGATCTAAGAGCACATCTACGGTTCTCTTACCCAATTTCCAGGAAGCACGCAGGACCAATAAAGCCACGCTTAGAGCTGCAAGCGGATCAGCTACCGGTAAGCCAAATTTAACAAAAACAAGCCCTAAGATCACAACCAAGGAACTAAAGATATCGCTTTGAAAGTGTAAAGCATCTGCTTCCAGAGCCTGGCTCTGATATTTTTTAGCCATCTTTGAGAGGGCTGTAGATCTGGAGATATCAATAATTATGGCGATTAAAAGTACTATAAAACTGACCGGTAGTACTTTAATTTCAACTGATTTAAAGAAGATTCTTTCAAAAGACTTATAAATTATCCAGGCGCAGGTTATCAGTAATAAAATCGCTTCTAAGAGAGCTGAGAGATTTTCAAATTTCCCGTGTCCATAATGATGTTCGGCATCCGCAGGTTTGTCAGACCGCTTTACCGTAAAATAAGTCATCCCGGCTGCTATTAAGTCTAAGGCAGAATGAGCCGCCTCAGAAATTATCCCTAAGCTCTGAGTGATAATACCTACCACCAGTTTGGTTACAGTGAGAAAAATAGCAGCTAAAAGGGAGCTGAAAGCAACCCTTACTTTCTCCTGAGTTCCCTTTTTTTCAATCTGATTCAGATTTTCCATTTCTTTCTATCTAATTATTCTAACGCATATTTCTCAACATCATTAAGGACAGAACAGTGTTCTGTCCCTACAAAATCCTCGTCGGGCGTAAAGCCCGACGCTACCATCTACAATCCTTATCCCTGTCTACTGTCTACTACCTACTTTTAGTTTTTTCAGTTTTTCCTTTGCATCCTCAACTTCCTTTATTCCCGGGTCAGCGTTTTTCCAGATGTCGAGAAATTCTTCATACTGGGCGATGGCCTTTTTGTTCCAGCCCGATTTCTCATAAGCCAAGCCCAAAAGGTAATAAGCCTTCACTGCTAAAATCGGAACCAGTATCCGGGTCTCATCATATCTCAAAAGCGCTCCCTCTAATATGGCTACAGCTTCAGCTAGTCTACCCGTATCCAGATAAGCTCTAGCCAGATAGTACCGTGGCCAGAAAATTGGCTCTGGAGTTTCCTTAACTCCTTTTTCAAGATAGCTTGTCGCTTTATCTTTATTTCCCTTTATCTGTTCAATCCTGCCTAAAACCAGCCAGTAGTCGAACATGAGAGTTTTATTCTTTTCCTCAATTCCCTTCTTCAAAATCCCAGCGATTTCTTCTGCCTTTGCAAACTCTCCGCTTTCTGCTAAGATAACCGCCTGTATATCGAGCATTGATATTGGGTCTTGCGGGGAAATCGTTTTAAGAATCTCAAGGCTGATCTCGGTCTCCTTTAAAGCGAGGTCGAAATTTTTCTTCTCGTCGTAGGTTAAAGCCTTTAATCTATGTTTGCCTGTAGACTGCTCCTGACCGAATTGTTCCATTCTGTCTGCAACTATTCCATCGTCCAATACCTCAAGCGCTTGATTAAACTTACCCTGATATAAGGGGATAAGAGCCAAAAGGGTTCGTCCTCCTGAGCGCGTATTTTTCTCAGAGCTTGAGGAAAGCACTTTATAACAGCTTTCAGCTTTGGGATACTCCATGTTAGAAAGATACATATACCCCAACTTTCCCAGGGATGAATAGAAATCCGGTTTTCTCTCCAGGGCTTTTTTATAAGATTCAATTGCCTGATCTAACTTACCGTTATAGGCATAAAGGTCCGCTCTGGTATCGTAGGGATTGGCTTCATCCGGGGCTAATGAGATATATTTATTTATAGCCCAGATAGATTTCTCAAAATCACCCATTTCATTATAAGCATAGGCAAGCATATTATAGGCTAACTTATAAAGAGGGTCTATCTCAATAGCTTTATTAAGATAAGGCACAGCTCTTTCAGATTGTCTCAGCTCAAGATTATAAATAGACCCTAATAAGAAAAACGCATCTTTTTCTTCTGGATAGCGCTCCACTAACTTCTCTAATTCTTTAATCCCCTGGTTTTGATTCCCTGACATTGCTTCCAGAGCTTTTATATAGTATTTTTCCTTCTGGCTAACTTTGTTAGAATATTTAACTGCTTTAGCTATTAATCCTTTCCGTTCTTCACCCTTTTTAAGCAGGGCCAGCCTTAAATAAGCCATGGCAAAGGTGGAATCCAGTTCCAAAGCTTTTCTGAAGCTTTGCTCTGCCTCTACTGCATAAAGTTTATTATTATAATCCACCCCCTCCAAATAATAGCGATATGCTTCTGGTGAATGAGTGGTGACATCCGCCACTGGCCGGACCGATTCCTGTCCGGCTTCAGCCGGTAGAGAAAGTCCCTTTTTTAGTTCGGCTGTCAGCTTATCCACCGTTGAGAATATCTTCTCCTCTGGCTCACCGCTGATCCGCTGTGAGGATAGCACTCTCCCGCTTTTAACCTCCACCAGCTGAGAGGTTAGAATTATCTGAGGTTTAACCTGAAGGATGCTTCCTAAAAGCATCCATTTGGCTCCTGCTTTTGTAGCCACCTCGGAGGCTACGTTTTTATCTATGATTTTGGCTCCTTCTTTGCCCATTAATTTCAGGATGTCATAAAGTCTCTGGCTCGAAACCACATTAAGATATTGAGACTCGGAAAGGCCGGTTATCAAAAGATTGGTAACGATCTCGCCTAACCTTTCCTTATCCTCTTTGTCCACCAGATTCTCAAAATACATTATGGCTAAAGTGTTTTCTTTAGCCACTGCCTTCTCCTCTGGAACTATCTCAAATTTGAAAGGTTTAAGAATAAAGAAAAGTAAAACCAGGATAAAAACGATGGAGCCGGGAACTATAAATGGAAGTAATTTCTTCTTGGGTTTGGGTGATATAACCCCTGCAGGAAGTATACCACTCTTAGTATAATCTAAAGCTTTTTTCTCTCTTCTCAAATCTGCCAGTAAATCATCAATATGTTGATACCTTTCTTCTCTGTCCTTTGCCAGTACCTTAGAAATTATCTCCTCTAACTTAGCTGAAACTTTATTGTTATAACGAGCTATCGGCTGTGGCTCTTCGTTCAGTATAGAATAGATAATTGCAGCATGATGCTCTCCTCCAAAAGGCAATTTCCCGGTCAAAAGCTCATACAAAACAACTCCAAAAGAGAAAATATCGCTTCTCTGGTCCACTTCCTCTCCAGAGGCTTGTTCTGGTGACATATAAGCAACAGTCCCTAAGGTCGAGCCAGCCTGAGTCAGCTTAGTTGCTCCTTTTAGTTTTGCCAATCCAAAATCCATTATCTTAACCTGCCCCTCTCTGGTGACCATAATGTTGTCTGATTTTATATCCCGATGGATTATCTCCTTCTTATGGGCAGATGCCAGTCCTTCACAAACCTGGATGGCAATCTCCAGAACCCTTTTAACAGAGGGTGATTCTTTCTCTGCTATCTGTTTTACAGTTTTTCCCTCTACGTACTCCATAGCTATGAACAACCCCTCAGGGCTATCTTCTATACCATAAATGGTAGTAACATTAGGATGATTCAGAGCAGAGGCAGACTGCGCTTCATGGATAAAGCGAGCCTTTTCATCGGGATGGTCAGCAATATGAGGAGGTAAAAACTTCAAAGCGACCAGACGCTGAAGCTGGATATCCTGGGCTTTATACACCACCCCCATCCCACCCTCGCCCAACTTCTCTAAAATCTTGTAGTGTAAAATTGTTTTGCCGATCATCTTTTATCCTCGTTTGGTAGCTGCAGACTTTAGTCTGCGTTTTTTTTTACACTCCCCTGTAGGAGAGGGATAGGACGGGGTCAATTTCAGCTTTACGATCCTACTTGTCTTATACATCCGCAAGCTGAAGTTTGCGCCTACCTTGCAATGTGAAATTGTTTTACCAATCATTTCTCCAACCCCATTTTTTTTAATAGCTCCTCGAACCTCGGATCAGAGCGCAGATTATCCAGTAATGGGTCAACCCCGAGCCAAGGCAGCCATTCTGAATGTTCGTCGTATGCTTTATTCAGCCACATGCACGCAGTGGTAGCATCGCATAGAGCTGCATAGGGCCATGCGACGAAGTACGGGTCTACAAATTTCTTATCCGATAGAGCGGAAAGCTGTTTAAGACATTCTTTTGTACCAGCTTCTCTATCAGATACAGCGTAAGCGTATCCTAATAAGGCCTGAAGACGCGCGTCCGCGGGAAGGTGCTGGAGCCCTTCCTTTAAGGCTTCAACACCGCGATCAAGCATACCATTCAGCACATAAGCTATTCCAAGCCATCCATATAAGCCAAAGAAATTTGGCGCCATTTCTAAAGCAGCATTACCCTGCTTGATAGCCTCTTCGTAACGCCGCGCGTAAAACAGTACCTGCACAGCACAGGAATTGATAGTCGGGGAGACAGGCTCAAGTTCCATTGCGCGATCCATTTCCGCTAAGGCAGCGTCAAACCGCCCCATAAATTCCAGATAATGAGCATACATGTGATGCGCTTCAGGAGATGCCGGATTGATTGACAGTGCACGCCGGAACTCCTGTTCTGCGGCCGCCCAGTTCCAATCACAGAACAGTTTGATCGTTCCTAAGGTTACATGGACTTCGGAAAGTGTATCATCTATCTGGAGAGCAGTCATGGCAGCACTACGAGCCTGTTTGAATGCAGTATCCCGGGGAAGCACGCGCCTTTCCCCCAATACTTCATAGGACTCAGCCAAGCCGATATAAGCGAGGGCAAAGTCAGGATCTATCTCAAGGGCCTGTGAGTAATATTGGATACTCCTCTTAACGCTTGTTTCCTTCCTTTGGTTAAAAAAGAATCTGCCCTTCAGGTATAAGTTGTACGAGTTGGGATCACTTGCCCGGCGCTTGACGAGTTTAGCCCTTTCTCCTTTCAAGAGCTTAACCTTAAGATTTTCAACGATGGCTAAAGAGATTTCATCCTGTATAGCGAAAATGTCTTCCAGGTTTCGATCGAATTTCTCGGACCAGAGATGGTAACCATCAGCAGCTTTGATAAGCTGGGTCGTGATTCGCAGGCGATTTCCGGATTTCCGCACGCTCCCCTCCAGCACCGTCTCAACGCTCAGCTTCCGCCCAATCTCCCTGATATCCTCATGTTTCCCTTTGAATGCGAAGGCTGATGTCCGAGCGACAACGCGCAAACCTTCGATATGAGTCAATACATTGATTATCTCCTCCGCTAAACCGTCACAGAAATATTCCTGTTCCTTATCGGCACTCAAATTCGTGAATGGCAGCACCGCAATGGAGGGCTGAGGTTTGGCTGAAGAAAACTGTGCTTTCGAGATACTGGATTCAAACTTCTTCAAATCAAATAGAATATCTCCCACGTTCTGGTAACGGGAATCAGAATTTTTGACCAGCGCTTTTTTCACAATCTGCTCTAGTTCTGGTGGAATCTCAGATCGTAATTCCATCATTGCTTTCGGTTCTTCATTCAGGATAGCATACACCACCGCCTGCTCATATTCACTCTTAAAGGGCAACTGCCCGGTTATCATCTCATAGAGTACAATTCCCAAAGACCATATATCTGTTCGATGATCAACTTCTTCTCCTCGAGCTTGCTCTGGAGACATATAAGCAGCTGTTCCTAAAGTTGAACCTGTTTTGGTTACTTTGGATACCCCTCTGAGCTTGGCTAATCCAAAATCCATAATCTTAACCTGACCTCGGGAGGTAACCATAATGTTATCAGATTTGATATCCCTGTGCACAATTCCTTTCTCATGAGCGATAACTAAACCTTCACATACTTGAACAGCTATATCTAAAATTTCCTTCAGAGATAGAGTTTTTTCTTCTATAAGTTTTTTAATAGATTGCCCCTCAATATATTCCATCGAGATAAAACATTCACCCTCGACCTCATTTATCTCATAAATAGTAGTGATATTGGAATGGTTTAAAGCAGAGGCAGATTTGGCTTCCAGCTCAAATCTTCTTTTAGCTTCTGCCTCACACAAAAGATGTTTGGGCAAAAACTTTAAAGCGACTACCCGGTCGAGCTTGGTGTCCTGGGCTTTGTAAACCACACCCATACCACCCTCGCCCAGCTTTTCGAGTATCTTGTAATGTGATATTGTTTTGTCAATCATCAGGTTCTTCTTACCGTCGATCTCGAACTCATCCCCTAACTCCTTCTCTTACCAAGAGAAAGGGAGCGAAAGTCCCTCTCTTCTCAAGAGAGGGATTTAGGGTGAGTTCCTCACGTAAAATCGTTCTATATATCATTTTTCTAACCCTGCTCTTTTCAGCAAAGCAATAAATCTGGGTTCTGACTGGATATTGCTAATAAATGGGAGCACTCTGAGATTAATAAAGTTATTAGGGTTAATACGAATAAGGTTTTCAAGTTGATCCATAGCTTGCTCTTTATCGCCAATGCAAGAGTACAAGTCTGCCAAATACGATGACCTACCTGGTTCTTTTAGTTGATAACGGGTCGTCTGTATTTCCTTGAGAGCATCCCCCTTCTTGTCTACCGCGGCATAGTAGCAGGCGATGTAGGGGCTTTTCACTCGCATGAACTCTGCTCTCGCCTGCTCATACCTTCCAAGAGCTAAGTACTCCACACCCAAATACTCTGCCCCATAGCCAGAATCAATCTCAGCCGCCTTTTCGAACTGATCCACTGCCATCTGGTGCTTACCCATGGAAGAGTAAATAGAACCTAACAAAGAGTACGTTAGTGTTGAAAGAGGCTGGAGTTCAATGGAACGAAGGGCTTCCTTCTCGGCTGCTTCTAATCTACCAGTTCGCCAGAGGAGCAACCCAAGCTCTCGGTGTGCATTCCAATGATTCGGGTTGAGTTCAATAGCGCGCCTGAATGATTGCTCCGCTCCAGCCCAATCGAAGTCGTGACATTCTCGAATGATGCCAAGGGTTATGTTTGCCTCGGGGGTGGTTGGGTCGAGTTCGAACGCTTTCTCAGCTGCAGCGCTGGCTTTATGTATGTCGGGGTAAGGCACGGACCATTCCTGCAGGAAATATGCTTCAGCCAATCCGGCATACGCCAACGCGTGATTTGGCTCTTTTTCTATTGCCTGCTGAAAATAGGAGACTGCCTTTTCCAGCGATTCACGTGTTTCGATGAATCTGAAATGCAATCCCTTGAGATAATCCTGGTAAGCTTCGGCATTCTCGGTATAACGCCTTGTCAGTTTCCTTTCCTCTACGCCGCTCACTCTTATCTTGAGGTTCTCGGTCACATCCTTCGAAATCTCTTCCTGGATAAGATAAATGTCCGACAAACTCTTCTTGTAGGTATGACCCCAGAGCTGGTTACCCTCATTGACATCAGAGAGCTCAACCGTTACGATAATGGATTGGTCCCGCAGTTCCACACTGCCCGTGAGTATGGCATAGACGTTCAATTCCTTGCCAATTTCAAGCGGATCTTGATCTTTCTTTTTGTATCGAGAAACAGCCAACTGGGACTTTACCTTAAGGCTGGCAAGTTGGGACAGGTTGTCGGTCAGCGTACGGGCGATCCCATAGCTGAGATACTCCGTATTCGGATCACCGCCAACATTCACAAAGGGAAGTACTGCCAGTGAATCGATCGGCTTCCTCGGTACGAGAAATAAGAAATACAAAACAACACAGGAGACGACTACGGCTGGAATTCCGATGCTAAGTAAGATACTCCTTCGAGGCGCTTTCTTGCCGGGAAGGTGAAAGTCGTTGACTGTACCGGCTTCAGGCGTCTTCGCTGGTGTCATTGTGTGGTGGACTTTTGTCGTATGCTTTTGAATCCGCCTGAGCTCGCGGACCATTTCGCCAATCGACTGATAACGTTCCTCAGGGTTTTTCTCCAGAGCCTGATTGAGGACATGTTGCAGCTCTCCAGGTGCATCGGGGAGATACTTTTGCAGCGATTCCGGGTCCTCATTCACAATCGAATACATCATCGCCGCCTCATGCTCTCCTTTGAAGGGAAGTTGTCCAGTGAGCATCTCGTAAAGGACAATGCCAAAAGAAAAAATATCAGACCTCGCATCGACCTCCCCTCCCTGGATCTGCTCAGGTGCCATATAGGCAAGTGTCCCAACTGTGCTGGAGGTTTTGGTAAGCTTAAGAGAACCCTTCAGCTTTGCCAAGCCAAAATCCATCACCTTGACCTGGTTCTTGGAATTAATCATTATATTATCAGATTTAATGTCCCGATGGACTATCCCCTGGCTATGTGCCTCCTTTAACGCCTCCCCAATTTGAATAGCATAGGTTATTGCTTCATTCACAGTTAGAGGTTTGCTCTCAAACTTTTTTCTTAAAGTCACTCCATCCACATATTCCATAACGATGAACTGCTGACCTTTTTCCTCCTGAATATCATGGATCACGCAAACGTTAGGATGGTTTAAAGCAGAAGCCGCTTTTGCTTCTTGAAGGAAACGAGCTTTCTCTGCTTCGCTGGCTACAAGTTGGGGCGGGAGAAACTTCAAGGCTAAAAGCCGGTCAAGCTTAATATCCTGTGCCTTATACACCACACCCATACCACCCTCGCCCAGTTTTTCGAGTATCTTGTAATGTGATATTGTTTTGTCAATCATCAGGTTCTTCTTACCGTCGATCTCGAACTCATCCCCTAACTCCTTCTCTTACCAAGAGAAAGGGAGCGAAAGTCCCTCTCTTCTCAAGAGAGGGATTTAGGGTGAGTTCATTATGTGAAATAACTTTACCAACCATTGTTTATACCTGGTAGCCACAGGCTTTAGCCTGCGCCAAGATATGGCATCATCACGGACGATGCACTCCATATTAATCCCGCAAGCTGAAGTCCGAGAGACGGAGACTGCGTCAGGCGTAACCACCGTAGGACTTACGCCTACCTCTAATTATACCCTTAATAAATTGAGAAGTTATTTGATTGTCAACTAAGAAAGTTGAAATGTCCGGGATAAACCCGGACATTAAACTTATCTTCTTTAATTCAAATGGCTAAGAGACGTTTATCTCAAGCCTTTTCACCGATTGAGTATTCTCTCCACTTTTGAGCAAATTCCCTTAGCTTTTTATCTACCAGATAATTTACACTCCCTTCTTCAAATGTCCCATCCTCTTTCCTTTTACCGGCTCTTACCCCAGTAAGAATTTCAATCCCTTGATCTATAGTCTTGATGGAATAGATGCGGAATTTACCTTCTCTAACCGCTTCGACCACATCCTGACGTAACATCAAATCTTCTACATTCTGATGAGGGATAATTACCCCCTGAGTTCCGGTCATGCCTTTAGATTTACATACATCAAAAAAACCCTCAATTTTCTGATTGACTCCACCAATAGGTTGAATCTCCCCTTTCTGATTCACTGAGCCGGTAACAGCTACATCCTGTCTTATCGGTAGCGCAGAGAGACTTGATAGAATCCCATAAATCTCTGTAGAAGAAGCTGAATCACCATCTACTCCAGAATAAGATTGCTCAAAGCAGATGCTGGCATTCACTACCAGGGGTTTATCCTGAGCATATCTCCCTTGTAAAAATCCGCTTAAAATCAATACCCCTTTGTTATGAGTGCGTCCAGAAAGCTCCGCTTCTCTTTCTATATTTATCACCCCACTCCTGCCTATGGAGGTGCGGGCTGTTATCCGGGTGGGCTTACCGAACATATATTGTCCCAAGTCATAGATCGAAAGACCATTCACCTGTCCCAGCACTGAACCTTCGGTATCGACCATTATGGTTCCTTCATCTATCATCTCCTGGATTTTATCCTCAGGCAGGTTCACCCTTTTTTTCCATTCCTCATTCGCTTTTTCTATATGCTTGCCTGAAACCCGTTTGGTTTTCTCAGTACAAGCCCAATAATTTGCCTCCCGGATTAAGTCTGCTATCACATTGAATCTGGTAGAAAGTTTAGTCTGCCTGCCAGCTAATCTGACTCCAAACTCTACTACTGCAGCTATGGCGCTTTTGTCAAAGGGTTTGAGTTTCTCATCCTTGCAGACTTTGCGAATAAATGTAGCATATTCCCAGATGGTATCATCTTTTTTAGGCATTACCAGATCAAAATCTGCCTTCACCTTGAAGACCTTCCTGAAATCGTCATCCAGCTGATAAAGGGTCTGGTAAATATAAGGGTCTCCAATCATCACCACTTTTACTTCAGATTCAATCGCCTCGGGCTTTAAAGCTGAAGCGGAGAAAAAATAAAACGGGTCATAAGTTTGTATCTCCACTATCCCGTTACGCATTGTTCTTTTCAGAGCTTGCCAGACCCCTGGCTCAACTAAAGCATCTATAGCATTTAAAACCAAATACCCTCCATTAGCTCTCAAAAAAGAGCCAACTTTTATCTTGGTGAAATCGGTCCTGCCAGCACCCGTACGGTCGAAACTCCTTTCGATCGTTCCGAAAAGATTGCGGTAGGTTGGGCTGGTTTCAATAATAATCGGCGCTCCTTTGACCTCGCTGTTATCCACTATTACATTCACCTCGTATTCCCTGAATGGCTCCTCTGGCTTTAAGGAGGGTAAGCCCGGAATAGCACTTTCAGATGGCTCCTCTTTTTTATCTCTGAATTTTCGATATTCGGCTAAAATATCCTCTTGAGCCTCATTTAGGTATTCATCTATCTTTTTATTCCCTTCATACTTGGTCTTGATCTCTTGAATATGTTCTTTCACCATTGGGGAGATCACCTCTTTATCTAACTCATTTAGAGCCTGTTCTAATTCCTTAGCCTTGACTCTGGTTTCCCGAAATACCTTCTCCATCTCCTCACTTAACTGAGAGTATCTTTCTCTTAAAGAATTTAAATTCTCTTCTGGAAACTTCCCTTCATCAGTTAGCACTTCCAATTTCCCTATAGCCATGGGTTTGTTCTCTATCAACGGCTCTAAATCTGGCTTGATAAAAGGACCTAACTGAACCTGAACTAAAGCGAATCCCTCTTTAGCTACTTTCTTCTCGAAATCGCTAATCATCTTTTTCTGGCTTAATTGATAAGCGTTAAGCTGCTCTTTCTTGCGACGTTGATAAACCTCGCTCTCGAAAATCTCCGGTATCCCTCTGGATAAAGCCGTGACCAGACCTTCCATATCTTTTTTGAAAGCAACACCTTTACCGGCTGGAAGACTAATCACCTTGGGCATATCTGGATTCTTAAAATTATTTACATAGCATTTATCATCCGGAGTTTTTTCCACTTTTTCGAGTTTTTCTAAAAGATGCTTGATGGTTGTAGTCCTGCCAGTTCCTACTAAGCCGGTAACGAAGATATTATATCCCACGCTTTTTATCTCTAACCCCAATCCTATAGCCCGAATAGCCCTATCCTGTCCGATAATCCCCTCGCAGGCTTCCACATCATCCGTGGAATTCAACTTCAAGCTTACAGGATCACATCTCCACCTCAGCTTCTCTACCGGAACCTCCTCGTATTTTAATTCCTCAGACATAATTCCTCCTGAAATATCTATTATCCTATATAAAATTTATTTTCTCCTCCAACTTAAGATAGTAACCTAAAATAAGCTAAGTCAAGAATAAAATTGATGAAAAAAAACTAATAAAGAAAAAGGAAGAAGGATAATAAAACCTCACCCAGCCTCTTCTTAGAAAGGAGAGCAAAGAAGAGTCCCCTCCTTTCCTACGGATCCGTTTCTCGGATTAAGGAGGGGACTTTAGGGGAGGTTTAGAACTATTATTTAACATAGAGTGCATCGACATTGGTGATTCCTAAGTAATTTCCCTCTCCCCTTTACGAGCTAATCCACCTCAGGTGGATTAATTGCTTGCGGGAGAGGGTTGGTGAGACTACACCCCCTTATTCCTCCCATCGAGGAGGAGTAAAAGTAATGGTAGTCGCAACCTTCAGGTTGCGGGATATGGCATATAAGCAGATTAACGCAGACTAAAGTCTGCGGCTACCTTGCTACGAATTCTGTCAGAGACGCATTGCAATGCGACTCTATAAATTTGGCGACTCGTACAGGGTGTGTTGAAAAACCCTGAATCGGAGTGCACCAGCTTGTCGAAGTCGACCTTGAGGCTGGTGCTGTTTTTCTCAAAAATCTAAGTAGTTGAAATCTAAAGAGATCTAAATTTCAAAAAAATCGCAAAAGCAAGCTTTTGCACTCCAAAAACACTTTTTCAACAGTCCTATAAAGGGTCGCATTACGATTCTTTCAGATTTGACTTTCAATGTTCTCGTCGGACCCCCTGACCTGACGGAAATAACTCCTTTAAAACTGTTACACCAAAGTGATAATGTCCTAATTAACCAAAGTAGAAATGTCCTAAGACATAGCTATAATTTTCCCTTAAAAGAAAGGTAGGATTATGGCAGAAAAGGACATTATCAGGATGAGCATAAGAGAGGTTAAGCGGTTAAAGGTAATACAGGAGGCAATAGAGGAGCACATAACCCAGAGGGTGGTTGCTTCCCTGATAGGGCTTTCAGAGAGACAGACAAGAAGGCTGGTTAGGGCAGTGCGTGAGGAGGGAGAAGAAGGTGTAATTCACAGGTTGCGAGGTCGTTTTTCAAACAGGAGGATACTGGCTGAAGTTAAAGCCAAGGTATTAATGCTTTACAGGGGCAGGTATACTGGTTTTGGTCCAACCCTTGCATCTGAGAAGTTAGGTGAGCTTGACGGCATTAAGTTAAGCGATGAGACTCTGAGGAAGTGGCTTATGGAGGCGGGTCTATGGCAGAGGA
>Ga0315291_10005353_pt1 | contig 16110 bp, 12 predicted proteins | sample YL17G12_20_MG_FD_203070 | JGI IMG/M metagenome (GOLD analysis project Ga0315291, IMG submission 203070) | Sediment microbial communities from Yellowstone Lake, YNP, Wyoming, USA - YL17G12_20 | ecosystem: Environmental > Aquatic > Freshwater > Lake > Sediment | place: USA: Wyoming | collected...
AGCGCTTGCTCGCCTGCGAGCTGCCTTCGAGCGAGTGGTGATGACTAGGATTGCGATCGTAAAAAGGTAGGGAAGCATCCGAAGGATATAGGAAGGGATCAGAGTGAACTGCCGCACCTCGAAAAAGAACTGAAGGGCGTTGATCCCACCAAAAAACAGTGACCCAAGGACTGCTCTCAAAGGGTTCCACAGGGCGAAAATCACCATCGCAATCGCAATCCATCCCTGACCAGAGGTCATGTTTTCTTTCCATCCAGGGGTATATGAAAGGGAAAGGTAAGCCCCTCCAAGGCCAGCCAGTGACCCACCAAAAATCGTCCACAGATAACGAATTCGAATGACTGGGATTCCAGCGGTATCTGCCGCAGCGGGGTTTTCTCCGACCGATCGTAGGCTTAGTCCAGGGCGGGTGTGGTAAAGAAAGAGCCAACCACAGGGCACCAAGAGGTAACTGAAATAGATGAAGAGATTCTGATTGAAAAAGGCCGGACCCGCCAAAGGAATTTCTTGGAGCAAGGGAACGGGGACAGCAACACATCTTTCAGCCACCCTTCCAATGATGGGTCTCCCGAGAAAACTTGAAAGCCCAATCCCCAGAATGGCTAAGGCCAAACCGCAGACAACTTGGTTGGCTCGAAGGGTGATGGTAAAGAAGCCTTGGATCAAAGCCAGGATCCCTCCAACGACCATGGAGGCCAGAACGCCGATAAAGAGGCTATGGGAATAATACGTGGCGGCAAACCCGCTGAGGGCACCCATGAGCATCATGCCCTCTACTCCCAGATTGAGGACCCCGCTCCGCTCGGTAAAGATTTCTCCGATCGTAGCAAAGAGGACCGCTGTACTCGACTGAATGGCAATCGACAGAATGAAGATAAGGCTTCCAGTATCCATCACGCTTCTAATGGGAGTCTATTTGAGATGAGGTGCTTGGCATTTGAAAATGACCCTCAGCCGATATTTCGAAAGAAAATCACTCCCAAGGATAAAAAAGAGCAACGTTCCTTCAAGGACCAGGCCGACGGACGACGGAAGATGCATGACCGCTTGGAGTTGATCACCTCCCACCAAAAAACTGGCGAGAAAGAAAGCAACAAAAAGGACCCCGATGGGGTGAAGTCTGGAGAGCCAAGCCACGATAATCCCGATGTATCCGTATCCGACAACCAATCCTTGCTGCAGTCGATAGTGAATTCCAGACGTTTCAGCCATGCCGGCAAGTCCTGCCAATCCTCCGCTCACAAACATCACTGCCAGCGTGTACCGGGTTAGATTGATCCTTGCGAGTCGGGCGGCTTTGGGGTTCTCCCCGATCACCCGCATTTCGTATCCCCATTGGGTTCTTGAAAAAACCCATTGAAGAGCAAGGGCCAAAAGGACGCAGAGGAGGAGTCCAAGATGCACACGGGTCTGAAAAAAGCGGGGCAACCAGGCCGATTCAGGAAAGATGGCTGTCCCGGGGAACCCCATCCCCATGGGATCGCGCCAAGGGCCAAAGTAAAGGTGCTCTAACCAGAAAATGGCGACGTAGTTCAAGAGGAGCGAAGTAAGAATCTCGTTGACCCCCATTTTTGCTTTCAAGACACCAGGAATCGAAGCCCAGAGTCCACCGGCCAGAAAGCCGGCCAGGATCATTCCAGGAAGCGTCAGGGCTGCTGGAAGGTGGGGGGACAGGAACAGAGCCACAGCGGCTGCACCTATTCCTCCCACCGCGAGTTGGCCTTCTCCGCCAATATTCCAGAGAAGGATCTTTGCTGAGAGTGCAACGCACAGTCCGCAGAAAATGAGAGGGATTGCTTTAACGAGAACTTCCGAAACATTGTAGAGGCTCCCGAAGGCCCCTAATCCCATGACCGCATAGGCCTTGAATGGGTTCGCACCCGCGGCGAGGAAGACAAGGGCTCCCATCAACAGGGCAAGGAGGACAGAAACAAGCATACCTCGCCAGGCTGTGCCTGTGGAACCATCGAGCCTTCTCTCGAGGATGATTCTCACCTTGTCCGTTCCTGTGTCACTCCAGCCATCATCGGCCCGATGTCACTGATCCAATCTTCATCCTCGACAGAAAGAATATCCATGAGTCGCCCACGGAAGATCACACCCACCCGATCACTCAAGGAAAGAACCTCTCGTAAATCACCCGAGACGAGAAGGATCCCGGCTGTCTCTCTCTGTTTCAACAGTTCAAACCAGACTTCTTCTGTTGCGCCAATATCGAGACCATGGGTGGGCTGTTCAGCAATCAGGAGTCTTGGATTCTTCGAGAGTTCCCTCGCCAAAATTAGCTTTTGGAGATTTCCTCCAGAGAGCTGCCGGGCGGTGGCACGAATGCCTGGAGCCACCACATGAAATCTTGAAAGAAGGGTCTCAGTTTTCCTAGCGGCAGCCTCCCTCTGGAACACTCCTCTTTTGTGGAATGAAGGATAGGAAGTTAGGATGAGATTGTCGACGAGAGTGAGACTGGGTATCGATCCCATGCCTAAACGGTCTTCCGGGATATAACCCACCTCTCCCATGTTGAGAGAAACTGATTCCTGAAGGGGTTTGCCAAAAAGAATGATTTGGCCGCTGCTCAAGGGTCTCAGTCCCATGATCGCTTCCACAAGTTCTGTCTGTCCATTCCCAGCCACACCCACAATGGAAAGGATCTCCCCTCTTCTCACCGCAAAGGTAATGTGTTGAAAAGCTTGATGGCCTCTGTCGTCATATCCAGAACAGTCCCGAAGTTCGAGAACCGTAGTGCCAGGAGTGACAGGTTCCTTCTCAACCCTGAGCACAACCTCGCGCCCAACCATGAGCCGGGCTAATTCCCTCTGGCTTTCCACTTCCTCGGTCTTAGTCTGGGCAATCACCCTTCCCTTCCTGAGAATGGTAATCTCATCAGCGATCTCCATCACCTCTTCCAGTTTATGGGTAATGAAAAGGATGGTCTTTCCACTCCTTGCCAGGTTTTTCAAGGTCTTGGAAAGCTCTTCGATTTCGGAAGGTGTGAGCACAGCCGTCGGTTCATCCAGGATCAGGACCTCTACATTTCGATAGAGAAGTTTCAATATCTCCACTCTTTGCTGCTGTCCAAGAGAGAGGTCGTAGATGGTGGCTCTGGGATCGATCGAGAGTCCGTGAGCCTTTGAGAGGCGTTCAACGTCCTGTTCAATCTTTCCCCGGCGAAGAATGAAGCGGGGAGACTCCATCCCAAGGATGATATTTTCTGCAACCGTCTGATTGGGAATCAGCATGAAGTGTTGGTGGACCATTCCGATACCCACCTGGAGAGCATCTTTAGGGGAATGAAACCTGACTCTCTGATGATTGACGAGGATCTCACCGTCATCGGGTCGATAACGACCCGAGAGGATGTTCATCAGGGTCGTCTTTCCTGCCCCATTCTCACCGAGAAGCGCATGAACTTTTCCAGGTTGGATTTCGAGATCAATGCGGTCATTCGCAAGGACACCAGGGAATCTCTTGGTGATGCCCTTCATGGAGATCAAGGTTTGGGCCATAAATCTTCCTGGAAGGGTTTCTTCTTGAGTGTACCGGGGCGTCGGATGACCGGATCGGGAAGTCGAGCGAGGGGAAAGACAGGGGCCGGAAGGACGCGCTTTCTCGTCCCTTCCTCTGCCACGCAATAAACACCCTTGACGGGAATCGGAGATGGCAACTTTTTCAGCCGGACCACTTGATCGAGGAGATCAATGAGTGCTGAGATCGTGCCACCCGTCGTCACTACGTCGTCAATGATGATCAAGCCTCGATCCGCTTGACTCACTAGCAGGTTGATGTCTCTTTCGTAAAGAGCCACAAACTTCATTCCGCTCGTGACCGAATCTGCACCAACCTGGATGACGGGCCTTCTTGACGCTTCCATGTGCAGTTTGACCCGGTTGTAAGCCACGGCCATATCCTCGATTCCCAGCTCCGAGGCGACGACTTGGGCCAATTGAAGCGCTTTCTCTACGACGGTGACGACGCAGAGGCCTTCGAGGTTTGAAATGCTCTGTCGAACCCGCTGAGCGATGAGTTTTCCGAGATCGTTGTTCCACCGAGTCTTTCCGATCAGATTCAAGGAGACAATTCGAGTGTCGTGTTCTTCTCCGTGAAGCCACACCCAGGGAAGAACGAGGGGATACCCGAGGCCAGGGATTTCTAGAGTGTATCGTTCACCTGTTTCAAGGGAGTCAAGATAGTCTGTCATAAAACCTCTAGGGTTCTAGGATCCAAGGGGTCCAGGGTTCAAGGAATGACCACAAAAAAACCATTGTATGCAGAGCCCCCAAAGAATTGTCGTTGTCCCCTTGAACCCTAGGCTCCTGGAATCCTCACAATGATCATTCGGGAATCTTGCCGACGACTCCTTCGACGAAATATTTCATGGTCAACAGTTCTTTGTCTGTCGCCCGTTTGCCAGAAGCAATCACCACTTTGCCTTCTTGATTCTTAATAGGACCCAGGAAGGAGTCGTCCTTTCCTTCCTTCAGTTTTTTCAATTCCGCCAAGACCTTCTCCTGAACGGCCTTGGGAACAGAGGGATGGAAGGGAGAGATCCCGATGAGATTCTCCTGGAACCCCCAGTAAATTTCCTGGGGCTTCCAGGTCTTGTTCATGGCCCTTTTGACAGCATCCACGTAATAAGGACCCCAATTCCACATCGTGGAGATGAGGGCGCAATCTGCGCCAGAAAGCTTCACGTCCATCCCGTATCCTATGGCAGGGACCTTCTTATAGCACGCGGTCCGGGCAGAATCAGGAGTATCCGCCATCTGACGGATCAGATCATGTTTTTGGTTAATCAACGTTTCCGCAAGGACAACTTCATTAATGGGATCGAGCCATTTTTTGAGCCAGACCACCGTATCGACCTTCTTGGGGTCGTATTTGTGGTTTCCTTCCTTCAGTCCTCGCAGCAATCCCAACGTGAAGGCATTGACTCCACGAATGGGCTCAGGAATCGGCTGGGTGCCCACGGTTCCTACATTCTTAAATCCCATCAGACCCGCCATGACGCCGGCAAGATATTCTGCCTGTTCCATTCGAGCAAAATAGTTACCCATATTCTTGGCCGTCTTATAGCCTGAGCAATGCTCAAAGATGATGTTGGGGAAGTCCTTGGCCACCATGAGCATTGGGTCCATATGTTCGAAAGTGGTTCCAAAAATGACGTCATACCCATTCTTTGCATAATTCCGGATAACCCGTTCTGTATCCGCTGCAAGAACATTCTCTGTGTAGTCAACAACGATTTGGTCTCCCATTTCTTTCTTGAGAAACTCAATCCCTTGATAGTGGGCCGTTGTCCATCCCAAGTCGTGAATCGTGGACAGAAGGGCAAAAGCCACCTTCAACTTCTTCTTCTCCTGTGTCAATCCATCAGAAACCAACACCGACATGATCAGCACGAGAACCAGCAAGATTGAAGAAATCCTCTTTCCCATGGTTGCCTCCTTTTATGGTTTTTTTCGTTTGCCCACTTTTTATCCGCCTACGCAGGAGACCATAGCTTTGGCCGCGTAGGAATACGCAACTCTGAATATGAACCCTATCAGCAATCAATCTCCCATGCTTCGGCGGATTTCGTGACTGGCGAATGACCCCCCTACGGACCGAAGCGCTTCGGCGCCCAGGGGCGCAGGTGGGTTGGGTTCTCGGAGATCACGGGCTTGCCCGTGGGACTCCATGTTTGCAAACGACCCTACCGATTCGAAAGAACTCCCCACCCCTACCTCGATCGGATCTCCACCCTGGCCATTTTCTCAAAAAATGTAGCAATGGCAGAGTGGTCATTCTCTCCCTTCCCATCGATGATCAGCGCTACAAGGATTTGCTGAACAAGGCTAGTCAGAGGCAATGGGACGCCCAGATCCCTGGCCGTGTTGAGGGCATTGTTCAAGTCCTTATGATGAAGTTTAATTTTGAATCCCGGCTTGAAATTCCTACCGATCATCATCGGTGCTTTCGCTTCCAGGACTGTGCTGCCAGCCAAGCCCCCGCGAATGGCTTGAAAAATCGTTTGAGGATCAAGCCCTGCCTTCACTCCAAGCGTAAAAGCCTCTCCAACGGTGGCGATGTTGAGGGCGACGATAATCTGATTAACCAGTTTTGTAAACCCTCCTGCGCCAATCGGTCCAACATAAACGATATTTTTCCCCATCGGTTCAAAGACCTTGAAACACTCTTTAAAAATCTTTTCCTCTCCACCCACCATAATCGCCAGTGTTCCCTGAACGGCTCCAGGTTCACCTCCACTCACTGGCGCGTCCAGCATGTCGACCCCTTTTTTCTTCAATTCCCTCGCTATTTCTTGACTCACGAGGGGATTGATGGAACTCATGTCGATTACCAGGGAGCCTGGTCTTACACCCTCCAAAACCCCGTCCTTCCCAAGAATGACTTCTTTCACCTCTGGAGAATCAGGGACCATGATGATGATGACTTCCGTACTCTGGGCCACGTCTCTCGAGGAGCGAGCTGAAGCCGCGCCCGCCTTGACCACATCTGCAACGGCTTCCTTATTGAGATCGTAGACCACGAGAGAGAATCCGGCTTTGAGAAGATTTTTTGCCATAGGTCTCCCCATGATTCCCAACCCGATAAATCCAATTTTCTTGTTCATAGCTTTTCTCCTTATCCTATTTTATCCTAAACGGTGGGGTTCGCGTCAACAGCAAATGTGTCAGAGCCACGGTGCTTGTGGATCAACGGAGGTGAATGAGGAATCGGCAAGCTTGATTCTGGGATTCTCTGTCGAAGCACACCCTGGACCTATCATTAAGTACCGTTTAAGTCTAGTTGGACAAGAGATAGGCCAGATTATCCAGAACATGGGTGAAGAAGACGTCCTTCACCACAAACCCCTCCGGAACGGTCACACGGGTTGGCGCGAAATTGAGGATCCCCCGTATTTCAGCCTCCACGAGCATGTTAACAACGTTCTGCGCTTCTTCCGGTGGAGTAGTGATGATCCCGATTTCTATTTTCCTTTCCTTCGCAACCTCCTTCATACGATTGACATGAAGGATTTCGATGGGCTTCCCCAGTTTTTCTGAAACTCTTCCAATCACCTTAGGGGGATCGATGTCGAACGCTGCGACAATCTCATAATTCTGTTTGAAGAAATCCTTGTAGGACAAAAGAGCCGAACCCAGGTTCCCGATTCCAACGACAGCCATCTTCCATTCTTTATTCAATCCCAAGATGCGCTTGATGTCCTGAAGCAGATCTTTAACGTAATAACCTACCCCCCGGATGCCGAACTCACCGAAGTAGGCCAAGTCCTTTCTTACTTGGGCCGCATTGACTGCACACTTCGTTGCAAGTTGTGCCGATGAAATGACTCTTTCGCCGAGGGCCTCAAGCTCCTCTAAACATCTCAAATACCTCGACAATCTTCGGATGGTCGCCTCAGGCACTTTTGAATACTTCAAATTGTGCCCCCTTTCACAAATGTTCTTAAAAAAAATTTATTAAATTCTCATTCTTTTGTCAAGTTAATACTTTACCCCCGCCTTTGATCCTGTCTCTGCCAAACCGTAGGTTCTCACGATCCGTTTGCTCTCGTTGAGAGAGTGAAACTTCCCGCCCTACAGGACGGGGCATTCTGGTAAGGTGGTTTCCTTTTGTATTGTGCCCCTCGACTCCGCCCTCAAGGGCAGGAATTGCGGGGCACATGCCAGCCAGCTCAAAGGTCTCTTACGACGCGATGCCCATTTCTGAGTGTCCTTATTGGAATTACCCTACCCTTCTTAGAATGCCTCGGTGTTCCATGCCTAACGGGACCTATAGAATTCTCTGCGCCTGGCGTCAACCGGACCCAGAGGCAGAAAAAGGATTTTCAAAGAATCATGCTATCCAAAAAACTCCCAGGCGATAAGGAAGATGCAGAGGAGTCCAATCGCCAGCATACCGAATCCAACGAATTCAGAGAAGAGGTCCGCGGCAACACTGGGATACTTGTCACGGCAGGTTTCCAAGGTGCCCTCGGCAAGCATCCGTTCATACTGCTCACTCCGTTCCTCCACCAATTCATATTTTGGGATCCGTCCCGTAAATATGACCGTGTCAATTGGGAATTTTGAAGGTCGGAAGTGGGTATTGAAGAAGTGGACTGTGAAAATAAAGCCAGAGGCTAACAGGGCCTCATCCGAATGCACAATCGTTGCAATGTTCAGCACCCATCCTGGAAGAAAAAGGGTAAAGAACTCGGGGAACCAGAGCATCAAGCCGGAGAGCCCGATGGCAAACATTCCCCAAAAGACTGCAAGGAAATCGAACTTCTCCCAATAGGTCCACCGATCAAATGAGGGTTTAGGTCCCTTGTTGAGAAACCAACGAATCATTCCGATGATGTCCTCAATGTCCTGCCACCGCGGACAGAGCGAATCCGGTCCGAAGAGCTTTTCGATCGGATTAAGACTGCCACGAACTTTCTTGAACAAGAGGAAGTAGGCAATATAGGCAAGAGTTGTCGCAAAATAGCCAAAGGTGATGGCCGCGCAAATTCGATGGATCAGGCCGGCCAGCGCGGCCCCTCCCAAGAAATGCATCAGACCGCTCGCCCAAGGCGCATGAGAGAACTTGAGTGGAAGCCCTGTGAGCACAAGGCCGATGAAGGTCGTCATCATCACAAAATGCACAACAATATCGAAAAGCCTGAATCGGCGATAGATTTGGCCAGCCTCCTCCAATGGCACATGCCGCGGAAAGAAAATTCCTTTAGCCCTCAGCTCTCTTCGTTCCCAGAAATCCTTCCTCCACCAGAGTACGGTATGAAGCCAGAACACACCAAAAACCGAGACAAGAAGACTCGTCATGAGAACAAAGGTCCAATAAAGAACGGGTTCTCGCTCTGGGTCGTCATGAGTTGCGTGAGGAAGCCATTTTACGAAGTTTACGTTCGCCCCGGAATGGCATTTCCCGCAGGTCTCCACCAGACGGGCATCGGAGGTGAGTGATTTGGGATCACTCGGTGGGAGGATACTGTGGAATCCATGACAATCCGCGCAGCCGGCAACCACGCCGGGATATCCTAATCCCTCGACCTTCCCATGGTAGCTCTCGTAGTACGTTTGCGTGGCGATGAGGAAGACCTTGTTTCGTTCCATCATCTCCTTGTCTGCATGACATTTCTGGCAAACCTCGGTGTGAAATTCCTTCCGGAATTGCACCACTTTCGATTCTTCTCCTTTGAGGATGGGGACTAAATGAAGACCGTGGCAATCTGAGCACGTTGCAGAGTCGGGGTTTCCTCCAAGAACAGATTGACCATGAACACTCTCGGCATAGCCGTCATCAGAATGGCAGGTGGTACACTTCTGGATGACCCGAACCTTATCTCCCTTCCAAGGGGTCATTTCATGGATGTCGCTGTGGCAGTCCTTGCACTGAACCTCATGAGTATAATGGGCACTCGCATAATGTTCCGCAGCCTCCTTCTTGTGGCAGCGATGGCAGGTGGCCGACTCAGGTTCCGCCTTGGCTCCCCTTGTCTTCTCATGCTGGTCGATATTAGTCACGTTCTGATGGCAGCTTGTGCAGGAGTTGGTTGCATGAACGGAAGTCAGGAATTTCTTTTCATCGATTTTCTCGCCATGGCAACCCAGACAATCGCTGTTGGGGATGAACCCCTCAAACTTTGCTTCAGGGATGGACGTCTTTGTTTCCGGTGCCACTTTCGGAGGCTCTTTCTGTGGAGCCGATTGGGGTGCGGCCTCCAAGAACGCAGGGTGGAGCAGAAGAAGGATACCAAGAATGACCAGGAGAGTTGGAAGAGATTTCTTAGGCATAAGTCCCCCGTATCGTCGTAAAATCAAGAGATATATTACCATTTAGTGAAAGTTTAAACAAAGGAGGGTTGGCATTTTTTAACACGGCATAAAATTGAAGTCAACAGGAGATGGATAGCATAGGTTGAAACCGTGTGACCTTGACATTCGAGTCCAAATATGATTTATTTAGGAGGTTTAGCATTCGTACAATAGGGATTCAACAAGGGGTATTGGATGAAAAGGACGTATCAGCCAAGCAATATCAAGAGAAAGAGAACTCACGGCTTTCTGGAAAGAATGAGCACAAGAGGCGGACGAAACGTTCTCAAGCGAAGGAGAATGAAAGGAAGGAAACGACTCACTGTGTAGGATCCAAGTCTCCTGATGATGGTGGAAAAAAGAGAATCATTTAAGTTTCCCAAGCGAGAGCGACTCACCCATCCCCAGGAATTCCGAAGCGTGATGAAGTTTGGTAAGAAAATCCCTTCCCGAAACATCATCCTTTTTCTTAAAGAGAATAATTCTCAGACTCATCGGCTCGGTCTTGTGGTAAGCAGAGAGGTGGGTTCAGCGGCTTACCGAAATCGGATAAAACGATTTATCAGAGAATTCTTCCGTCATCACAAGAATAGAATCCGTGGCACATTGGATATGGTGATTCTCGTCAGGAAGAACTGCACTTTGCAGTCATACCGGGAAACAAAAGAAGAGGTAGGAAGGCTGGTGGGTATCGAATGAAGAAGAGAGAGACCGGGCATCGAATATTGGAAGAGACCATTATCGCTTTGATTCATGCGTACAAGCATACTCTCTCGCTGCTTATTGGACCTTGTTGTCGCTTCACTCCAAGTTGTTCATCCTACGCTATTCTGTCGATTAAACGATTTGGAGTTCTCCGCGGAAGTCAATATGCAGTCAAGCGACTGATAAAGTGCCATCCTTTTCATCCTGGTGGTTTCGACCCAATTCCAGATAATACCCAGAATAATTAGGGAAGGAGAACTAGAGCAGAGGATATGGAAAAGAAAGCTATCCTGGCGATAATATTGACTTTTATAATAATTGTGCTTTGGTCATTCATCCAAACAAAAATCTTTCCTCCACCCGCTGAAAAACCTGTAACACAAGAGGCCAAGAAGGATGCAGGGTCTGCAGTCGAGAAAACTCCCGAAAAGGCACCCAGCCCAAAACCTTCTGAAATTGTGAAGGAAAAGAAACCCCCCGTAGCAAAAACCACTCCCAAAAAGGAGGTATTTGTAGAAACACAGGATTATTCGGCGGTTCTGACTTCGGATGGTGCAAGGTTGAAGGAGTTTAGACTCAAGAAGTATCTTGATAGAGTGAATGAATCTTCTTTTGCTTGGACAATTAAGAGTTGGATCGGGGGTTTATTGGGGAAAGAGAGTAGGGAACCGAAGAGCCCTGAACCACTGAATCTTGTGAATACGAACGAGGAAGAGGGGTTTCCGTTGCGAGTGACATTTTCTAGCTCGAACGCTTCTCTTCCTTCTGGGAATTGGGAGGTAGATAAGGACCAGGTACGACTTATCGGAAAAGACGAAAAGGGAGCGGTGTCATTTTCGGGAATTCTCGAGAACGGGCTTAAAGTTGTAAAGCGGTACTCCTTCCAATCTGGAAAGGAAGTTATCGGCCTGGACGTAGAGCTTGAGAATACATCGTCCCAGGAAATCTCGACCCAGGTGGGTCTGGAGTGGATTGGGCGAGTGGAGCTCAAAAAACTTGCTGAAGATGAGATTAAGGATTTTGGCTTGAAATACTCATATCTTAAGGACAAGAAGGTTGAGCGGAAGGATCTGGGTGGAGCTACCTCTTCGGGGTGCACACCCGGGTGCAGTAGTCCAAAAACAAAAGTTGAACCTTTTGAGCTCACAGATAAGGGGAACATCGGATGGTTCTCGTTTGGAGGAGAATATTTCACGGCATTATTGATTCCTCCGCCATCTCAGGGAACCGTATCATTGGCGGTTAAGGGGGATGAGAGAAGCATTCTCAGGGCGGAGATTTCTGGTGGTTCAGTAACGGTTCCTCCGGGTCAGAGTGCCAAAATCCCTTTCCGCATTTATTTGGGACCCAAAGAGATCAGTCGTCTGAAAGAACTTGGAGTTGGAGGGGAGAAGTTAGTTGATTTTGGGTACTTTTCAGTCGTTGCGCAGCCGCTGCTCTGGTTGTTAAACCTTACCCATGGTGTGACAGGAAACTTTGGAATTGACATCATTATCCTCAGTATCTTGATCAAGATCATCTTTCTCCCGCTGACACAAATTAGTTTCAAATCGATGAAGGGAATGCAGAAGGTGCAGCCGGAGATGACCCGGCTTCGGGAGACTTACAAAAACGACAAAGCAAAGCTCCAGCAGGAAATCATGTTGCTGTACAAGAGGAGAAGAATTAACCCGCTGAGCGGATGCCTTCCCATGGTGATTCAAATCCCTGTTTTTATCGCCCTCTACAATGTTTTGCAGAATACTTTCGAAATGAGACATGCCCCTTTCTTCTTGTGGATACAAGATCTCTCGGCGAAGGACCCCATCTATTTTACCCCGCTTCTCATGGGGGCGACGATGGTCATTCAACAGAAGATGACGCCTACAGCTGCGGATCCGGCCCAGGCCAAGATGTTTATGCTCATGCCTGTCATGTTCACTTTTCTGTTTCTGAGCTTTCCTTCAGGCTTGGTGCTCTATTGGCTGGTGACCAATGTCCTCTCCATTGCTCATCAGTATTACTTGAATAAGAAGCCTTGAGGTCGAGAACCTTGGAAGAGTATGCCAATATGGCCAGAGCATTGATGTTAGGCCTCTTGGAGCGGATGGATGTAAAAGCGGAAGTGGAAGGTTCTTTAAGAGACGGGAACGTCTATCTCGAGATTGAAGGAGATAAGGACGGGATTCTTATTGGAAAGCACGGCCGCACGCTTGAAGCGCTTCAGGTCCTGATGAGTCGAATGGTCAACAAACAAGCCAAGGACCCAGTAAGGGTTCTTGTCGATATTGACCATTACCGAGACAGAAGGAGTGATTCTCTGGCTAGAATGGCTGGCCGTTTGGGAGAACGAGTCAAATCAACTGGCAAGGCCATCACGATTGGGCCTTATAATGCCCAAGAACGCCGGGTCATCCATGTCGCCCTCAAGGAAGATCCTGCCCTCAAGACAGAGAGCCTCGGTGAAGGAGCTTTCAAAAGACTCACGATTGCCCCTCAGAAGAAGGAAGAAACAGAGATCTGATCCTTCGGATCGAGGCCCCTCATCTCGCCTGCCGAAAAACATCCTTCCTTATGAGGAAGATACTATAGCCGCTATCGCGACGCCGTTTGGAGAAAGCGGAATTGGCATCGTACGCATCAGTGGTTCTCTCGCCGAATCTATTTCAAGGAACTTGTTCAAATTCAAGAGAAATTCTCGTCGTCTCGCATCCCATCACTTGAATTACGGAGAGATTGTTGACCCGGAGAGCGGTATTTCAGTTGATGAAGTGTTGCTCGTTTTCATGAAGGGTCCCAGAACCTATACTCGAGAGGACTGCCTGGAGATTCACTGTCACGGCGGATATCTCGTCTTACAAAAGGTTTTGGAGTTGGTGTTGAGGTATGGTGCAAGGCTGGCCCAGCCTGGCGAGTTTACCAAGCGGGCCTACTTTAATGGGAGAATTGATCTTACACAGGCTGAGGCCGTGGTCGATCTCATTCGATCCAAGACCATGGTGAGTCTCGAAATCGCAAATCAACAACTGAGAGGACTTCTGTATGATGAACTTTGTGCGATAAAACAAAAGCTGATTGATGCATTGGCGCTGATCGAGGCTCACATCGATTTTCCCGAAGAGGACTTGGAGTCGATGTCTCATGAGTCACTTAGAGAGAATCTGGGAGCCTTAGCAAAGAAGACCCGTGACATGGTAGCCAGTTATGAAGAAGGAAAGATTTTTCGAGAGGGAATTTCATGCGCTATCATTGGTAAAGCCAATGTGGGAAAATCCAGCCTTTTGAACATTTTACTAAAGGAAGACAGAGCCATTGTGACACCCATCCCAGGAACAACCAGGGACGTGATCGAGGAGGTTTTGAATATTCGCGGAATTCCTGTCAGATTGGTAGACACTGCTGGATTGAGAAGAACTGTGGATCCCATCGAGATGGAGGGTGTAAGAAGAACGAGACAGCGTGTGGCGGACTCTGATCTCATTCTTTTCGTCCTCGATGGAAGCCAGCTGTTGAGCCAGGAGGACGCAGAGATTCTCTGTGAGGTGGAAACGAGAAAAAAGGTAATTGTCGTCAACAAAAGAGATCTCCCTCCGAGTATCTCTACAGATCAAATCAGGAAGTTTTCTGAGAAGGACCCCGCCGTTTTCATATCCGCATTGGAAAATACTGGGATTGATGAACTGAAGGAAACGATTTATGGATCCCTCATCCAAAGGAGCGTGAGGACATCGCCAGGATACCTTATTGTGGCAAATGTTCGACACAAGGATGCTCTCTCAAGGGCAGGTGAAAGCATTATTCATGCGTTGAAGGGATTGGAGGAGGGGATTTCTCCTGAATTCATCGCTTTCGAGGTACGGTCTGCCCTGGAAGCCATTGGAGAGATCATTGGAGAAACAGCTCACGAGGATGTACTGAATCGTATCTTCGAACAATTCTGCATTGGAAAGTAATGTTTCACGTGAAACATGCGTCCCCCCATGTCCTTCTCATCAACCCCTGGATCACGGACTTTGCCGCTTATAACCTGTGGGCCAGGCCTCTCGGTCTCCTCTATATCGCCAACCTGTTGAGACAAGCGGGATTTCGACTTACATTCATTGACTGCCTTGCTTCCTACGCAAATAGGAAGAGATTTGCGGACGGAAAATTTTCCAAGATCAAAATCGAAAAACCCCGAGCCCTCAAGTCAATTCCCCGAAACTATAGTCAGTACGGAATCTTCGAGGCGTCCTTTGCCCAGCGACTTCGCACATTGGAAAAACCCGATGTGGTCGCAATGACTTCAGGAATGACTTACTGGTATCCCGGTCTCTTCAAAACCATTCAGGTCGTCAAGAAACATTTCCCAAAAGTCCCCGTAATATTAGGTGGAATCTACGCGACTCTTTGCCCTGACCACGCCCGGGGGCATTCCAAAGCAGATTACATCGTGACAGGAAGAGGGGAGACAGAAGCACTCCGCCTGCTTAATGAACTAACTCGCTCAGCGGGCGCCCCAACTCTTTCCACGGAGAGTGAGGGGATTAGTGATACGTTCCACCGTTCTGCATTTCAGAGAGAATCAAGGAGTGAACCCGGCTATTTCCCATACCCTTGCTTCGATCTATACTCCCAGATAGATTTCGTCTGCATCTCAACATCCAGGGGATGCCCTTTACGCTGCTCGTACTGCGCCAGCTTTCTGTTTAGCGAACGCTTCTCAAGAAGAACCCCTTTAGATGTGGTCACGGAAATAGAGTTCTGGACGCGTGAATATGGAATTGAGAACATTGCCTTTTATGACGACGCGCTCCTCATCGAACCAGGATCACACATCGTTCCGATTCTGAAAGAAATTCTTGCGAGAGGCACCCGGTGCAACTTTCACGCTCCCAACGGACTGCATATTCGAGAAATTGATGAGGAACTGGCAGATCTTCTTTTCCAATGCCGATTCAAGACGATTCGTTTGGGTCTTGAAACCTCCGATGAACACAAGCAGCTTGAATTAGGTGGCAAGGTGAATAATCCCGAATTCCAAAAAACCGTACTAAATTTGAAAAGGGCAGGGTACACCCAAGAGGAGATCGGTGTTTACATCCTGGCGGCGTTACCAGGTCAGAGAGCAACAGAAGTCCAAGAAAGCATTTCTTTTGTCAGGGAAGTAGGTGCAAAGCCCATTCTCGTCGAATATTCACCCATTCCCGGAACGCCTCTCTTCCAAAAGGCTAAGCAGTGGTCTCCATTCGATATCGAAAACGAACCACTCTTTCATAATAACTCCATCCTTCCCTGCCAGTGGGAGGGCTTCACTCTGGAGGATTACAAAGAAATCAAAACTGATTTGCAGGAGAATACTTGATGATGCCTTTTGAAGTAACCAAGGGAATTTTCATGGTCGGAGGGCCCGAAATCACAGACAGCCGAGACGGCTGTGTCTATCTCCTGAACCTGGGAGAACTTGTCCTGATCGACTCTGGAGCGGGATGGAGCGTACATCAGATCCAGGTCAATATCGAAAGACTGGGCTTTGATTGTTCTAAGCTCTCCAAGCTCATTCTCACTCACTGTCACATCGATCACATCGGTGGTGCACCCCAACTTAAAGAAAGATTGGGTGTCACTGTCTATATCCACAAACTTG
>Ga0315291_10005355_pt1 | contig 16106 bp, 18 predicted proteins | sample YL17G12_20_MG_FD_203070 | JGI IMG/M metagenome (GOLD analysis project Ga0315291, IMG submission 203070) | Sediment microbial communities from Yellowstone Lake, YNP, Wyoming, USA - YL17G12_20 | ecosystem: Environmental > Aquatic > Freshwater > Lake > Sediment | place: USA: Wyoming | collected...
GCTGGTGCAGGCCCTCCCCTTCATGCTCGTTCCGGTCGCTGCCCTCGGGTTCCTTGTGAGCTGGTTCATCGCTGCAGAGCTCGTCCTCGCGGTCTTCGCAGGGACAGTCCTCTTCCCGATACTTCTACCCATGCTGCCGACGAAGGATTTCAGCACGAAGGGGCTCATCCTGGGGGTTTTGGTGATGATCCCCCCTGCAATCCTGGGAGCCGGTGCCTTCGCACCCTTCCAGCTGGCTGCGGCAGCAGCAACCCTCCTCATCTTCACGCCCGTCACCGCCTACCTCGCCCTCAACTTCACCGGTTCAACACCCTTCACCTCCCGGACCGGCGTGAAAAAGGAGATCTTCCGGTACATTCCGGTTATGGCCGCGATGCTCAGTTCCGGGGCAATCCTCGCGGTCCTCGCCGGGGCGCTCCATCTCCTCGGGGTGATCTGATGTTCGACTCCTACCGGGAGAACACCCTCAACTATTACCCGGAACGGTGCATCAACTGCAAACGCTGCACCCAGGTCTGCCCCCACGCGGTCTTTGCAGAGGGGGAGAAGCGTGCCGAACTTGTAAGATCGTCGGAGTGCATGGAATGCGGGGCATGTGCCCTCAACTGCCCAACTCAGGCGATCGAGGTGCAGAGCGGTGTCGGATGCGCCTGGGCGATGATCGGCGCGGCCATCAGGGGAAGGGACATGGACAGCTGCTCGTGTGGCGGGAGCGAGGGATCGTGTTGCGGAGGAGGCGGGGAGAAGGAGACAACCCCGTGCTGCGAGGTGAAATGAGTGGCCCCGTCTGAAAAGAGAGAGACAGGGCGCTCCTGCACGGCGCAGCATCCTGATCCTTTGAAAAAGAATCTCGTTGTCAATGGAGAAGAAAATCCATGACATCTGCATCCGGTACCTCTGAAGAAGTGTCCCTTGGGCTCTTCGAAAAGTATCTTACTTTATGGATTGCCATCTGCATCGTCATCGGCCTGCTCCTGGGCAGATTCCTGCCCCAGTTTGGCCAGTACTTGGACTCTCTGAAGTTCGGCCAGTTATCGATCCCCATTGGGATCCTCCTCTTCCTCATGATGTACCCAACGGTGGTCGGTATCAGCTTCAGCGACGTCAAGAAGGCAACCAAATTCCCAAAGCCGATGCTTATTACCATCATTGCAAACTGGGTCATAGCGCCGCCGCTCATGGTGTTGTTTGCAAACCTCTTCCTCAAAGGCAATCCCCAGTTCATCGCGGGAGTCATCCTGCTCGGTATCTCACCATGCACCGCCATGGTTATGTGGTGGATAAAGCTTGCCAAGGGAGACCTCGGGCAAGGCCTTGTCAACACCGCTATTAACGCCCTCCTCATGGTTGCGCTCTACGGTGTGGAGGCTGCGTTCTACCTTGGCATCAGCAGCATTCCTGTCCCTTGGGATCTGATCCTGTTGAGCGTCATCCTGTTCATCGCGGTTCCTGTCTCGCTCGCAGCTATCACACGAAGGATGCTTCTCCGAAGCAGAGGTGAAGTCTGGTTCCAGGGACAATTCATGCCCGCGCTTGGTAAGATCTCGATTGTTGCTCTCCTTATCACCCTCATTGTCCTGTTCTCATTGGAGGGGAAAATAATTCTTACCCAACCCCTCATAGTGGCACTAATCGCTGTTCCTCTCTTGCTCCACTATGTCTCGATGATTGCGATTACGTTTAGTGCCTCATGGTTCGCTCATCTTGATTACAGGTCTGCAGCACCTTCTGTCCTCATCGGATCCAGCAGCCACTTCGAGGTTGCAATCGCGGTCGCTACAACTCTGTTCGGTCTGGGATCAGGTGCGGCTCTTGCCACGGTGATAGGTCCCTTGATGGAGGTCCCCTTGATGCTCTTATTGACAAAATTCCTCTGGAGGACGCGAGGACGATTCCCACGAAAGCAAGCTGAGGTAATTGAGAGAGCGGGAGTAAAGAGTTAGCTTCGAGGATGTAAAAGCAAGTACGGGGCAATCGAAGAATTTTCTTTTCGTCCGACCTGAAAACGCTGGTCGAGGCCAGGTGGCAGGAGCCGGGCGTTCGCGACCGTCATCGGGCCGCTCATCGAGGTCCCGGTGCTCATCGGTCTTGTTCATGTCGCTCTCTACATGAAAACGAAGTGGTACCAAGGGCGCAGCGACGATTCCCCTATGACGGATTGTACATGACCCGGGACCAGGAAATGGGGCGGGAAGGGTTCGGGATACTCTTATGTACTTCGGGACATGGTTCCGGTTCTCCCGTTGGTGAGTGAACGGGGGAATGCACGGGAGCCTGGGTCACCCCATGCCATATATCGGGGAAATTCCCTCGTTCTGCAAGGATCCCACTCATGGCGGTGAACCTCCGGTACCCCGTTCAACCGGGAGGATTCAAAGATAACGACGGGAGATCCATCATACCACCGGAATCTTCATTGGCCTTGCCGGTTAAAAAAAGGATACGAGCAAGGGATCCGGTATGAAGAACCTCCTTTATAGGGAATTCCTCCAGAGGATCTCGCAGACGCGAAGGGATCTCATCTCCATCCTCATCCTCTCGATCCTTGTCCTCTCCCTCTCGATTGCCTTCAACCTTCCGGCCCACATCCTCGGATTTGTCGAGGAGCACAACTCGATGCAGCTCGACGACCTCATCACGCTCTGCATCGTCCTCGTGTTTGCCCTGGCAGTCTTCTCGTACCGCCGGTGGCAGGAGCTGGAAGGTGAGATCTGGGAACGGAGGGGGGTGGAGCATGCCCTCCTCTCGGCAAACACCAGGCTCCAGCTCCTGAACGACATCACCCGGCATGATATCATCAACAGCCTCACGGGGCTCTTCCTCCTCCTCAAGCGCTCCGAGTCCCACGCACGGGATCCGGAACTCCTTGCAGACGTCCAGAAAGAGAAGGAGATCGCTGACCTGATCCACCGCCAGATCGCGTTTACCAGGGAATACCAGGAGATCGGCCTCCGGAAACCGGAGTGGCAGAATGTCGAGGAGATCATCACAAAGGCCTGGATCGGGCATAAGATCGGGTCGGTTAGGATCGATATCCATGTCCGGGGCCTCGAGATCTTTGCCGATCTCCTCCTCGAGAAGGTCTTCTTCAACCTGATTGACAATGCCTTCAGGTACGGCGGGCCGGCCATGACCACTGTCAGGTTCACCGTCCACCCTGAGGGCGACTCCATGGTGATCGTCTGCGAGGATGACGGGCTCGGTATCCCCGACGAGGCAAGGAAGAACCTCTTCAGGAGGGGGTTCGGGAAGAACACGGGATACGGCCTCTTCATGATCCAGGAGGTCCTCTCCATCTCCGGCCTCACCATCACCGAGAACAGCAGGCCGGGCAGCGGGGCACGGTTCGAGATGCTCGTTCCGAAAGGGCTGTACCGGTGCACCGGCGGTGGAATGTAAGAGGAATGCGAATGGGGATCCGGTGAAGCGCGTCAGGGCCTGTTGACCGTATCCCGTTCACCTCACCACCACGCTCGCCTCCTCGTCGAAGGGGTTCGTCCGCATCGCGAGGGAGAAGAGGTAGGGGTGGTGCTCCTTCAGGTGCTCCATGGAGTCGAGCCACTGGAGGGTGAGGGGCCGGTAGACCCGCGTGGTATCGGTGACCAGGTGGGCGTGGTCAGACGGGGGGATGGCAGCGAGGTCACCGCGGCGGAGGAGCTCGTCGGCGAGGTGGAACACCGCCTGGAGGAGGCCCGTGAAGGTGTCATCCTCAAAGAGGACTGGGTTCTCCATGAGGGCGAGGAGGAACGGGCGCTTCTCCCGGAGGAACTGCCGAATCTCCCCGAAGTCGACCCTGCTGCCATCGACCCGGTAGCCGTAGGCCATGAGCTTCTCCCGGACCCTCCTGAACTCGGCATCGGTCCAGGTACCACGCACGACGAGGTCCTTCCGGATCTCCCCGGCATCCGGATCGGTGCGGGCGAGACGCCCGAGCATCTCTGTGCCGAACTCAGTGAAGAAGACCCCGATGATCATGTTCACCTTCCGCCTACGGTCCCGGGCCTCGGACCGCTCCACCAGGGTTTCCACGACATTGGCAAAGACCGCGACAAAGGAGCCGAACCCGGCGATGATGATGAAGATGCTGAGGATCTTTCCTGCCCCGGTCCGGGGGGTGATGTCCCCGTAGCCAACCGTCGCTACGGTGACGATGACATAGTAGACCGCGTCGAGGGGCGAGAGCCCCTCGATTGACATGAAGCCGAGGACACCGACGACAAGGACGATGGCGAGGATCCCCAGATAGATCCTGATGGGAGGGAGGGTCACCATTCTGTGTGAGAGGTGGGCGAGTCGGGAGATAAAACCGCCGTTCGACGGTTGCTAACCGGACGACCGCTTTCTCCGGAGATCGCGCAGGCTCAGGTGAATTCCTTGGTGATCCCCCGGATCCCTCGATCCCTCCTGATCCCTCGTAAACCACAGGATCCTCCGGATCCCTCGGATCCTCCGTGATCTTGCGATCCCTCGTAAAACCTCAGGATCATCCCTCGGATCCTTCGTGATCTTGCGATCTCTCGTAAAACCTCAGGATCCTCCGGATCCCTCGGGAATGAAAAAAGGCAGGAACGGGTGTAACCCCGGTCCGGCCGGGTATTCCTTGTTACCAGGTCTCGGGGAAGGCCTGGTTGGTGAAGATGTCCTCGAGACGCACCTTGTGGGAGATCTCCATCTTGGCGAGGGAGTCGAACGTCTTCTTCATATCGGCGTCCTTGGATGCTGCCGAGAGGCCCTTGTAGAGCTCCATCGCATCCTCCTCCTTCTTGATCGCGAGCTTCAGGCCGTCCAGGGGTTTCATGTCGATGGTGACCGTCGGGCGTTCGATGGTCTTGGAGATCTTGTAGTCCCTTGACTCGTCGAAGTGGAGCTCTTTCATGGGTTTCATCAGGAGCCCCTCGAGGAACTCGCGGTGCTTCGTCTCCTCGCCGGCGAGCTCTTTGAAGGTGGACTTCAGCGCCGCGTCCTTCACCTTCTCGGTTATGCTCCGGTAGAAGACATAGGATTCAACTTCCTTGCTGATAGCATCCTGGATGATCTTCTTATACTCCTCTTGCTTCATTCAGACAACCTCCTTGCTCGTAAGTGGTTACATGAATCTGATATAAATAAGTTCCTTATTGCGTCGATAAACGGCTGGCACTGGTTTAAAATCGCTGAAATAGGGAATATTGAACGGGGAAGGCAGGGGAATTCCGGGAACCCCTCTTGAAGGTTCCGGGCCAGCATCTCCCGATCAAGTGGCTAGAAGAATTTCTGGAGGATTACGACGTCGAACGGCTTCCCGAACTTGGTGCCGACAGCCCGGATCCTCCCGCAGATGGAGAACCCGTTTTTCCTGTGGAAACGGATGCTCTTCCTGTTCCGCGATGACACCTGGGCAACGAGGCTCGTCATCCCCAGTTCCCTCGCGCTCTCCTCGAGGACCCCGATGAGGCGGGTCCCCGTGCCACGGCCGGTGAACCCGGGAGAGATGAAGTATGAGACCTCCCCGGCTGCCATGAGGTTCGGGAAGGGGTACAGGGGCCGGACCAGGCCGAAGCCGATGACCTCCCCGCCCTCCTCCACCACGTAGGCGCCATAGTCCTCTGCCTGCTCCAGGAGCTGGTGGACGAACGGCCTCCCAACCTCGCGGTCGGGAAAGGCAGCGAAGCTCTTCCTCACGTAGTGGTTGAAGATCCGGGTGATCTCCGGGGTGTCACCCTCAGTTATCGGGCGGATCGTTACCTCGCTCATGAGTCGGGTCCCCACGGATCCTCCGTTCCTGCCGGAAGGGAAGAATCCCGTTACAGCTCAAGGATCTTCGCCTCCAGCCGTCCGGTCTCGAGTATTGCGATCGTTCCCTTCCCTGTCAGGTAGCCGCAGACCTCCCCGGGGTTCATCACGAGTGTACGCCCGCTCTCAGAGATCGACGGCCGGTGCGTGTGGCCGTGCACAATGACGTCAAAGATCCCGGCACCCGCGATCTCCCGGAGAGCATCGGGCTCGTGGCCATGAATGAGGGCGATGGACAATCCGTCTGCCTGCCTGACCGTGAAGCACCCGTGGATCTCCACGTTCCCGGCCTCCCGGGCCTTTGCGGAGAGGAGGGCCCGGTCCCCGTCGTTGTTCCCGAAGATGCCGATGCACGGGCAGGAGAGTTTGGCGAGCCTCGGGATGACGAAGGGGGAGACGAAGTCCCCCGCATGGAGGACGAGGTCCGGGGAGAGCCCGTTGAGCCTCGCCACAGCCTTCTCCACCATCGGAAGGTTGTCGTGGGTATCGGCGAGGATCCCGATGCGCATCCGTTCACCGGTGGGAGATTGTCCGCGGGCGAGAAATAGGTATGGTGTTCCCGGAGAAGTGATTCCGGTGTCCTCCATTCCTGCGCGCTTTGAACCCGGGCCCGCCCCCTCTTACTGGTGAAGGGCGCTGGAGAGGCCGGTTTGCCCCGGATTATTGCGCATATCCGTTCTCAGCGCCCAAGGTCCGGATTTTTCTTCCGAACCGATGCGAACCGTCCCGAACCATGGCATGCTTCCCCATACCATTCCCGAACCGTCGGACGGTAAAAACCATTAATCATCCCCCGATTCAAGATCGGATTGCCCAAAGGGGCCAGAATACAAGGTGAGCAGATGATCGCAAGTCTTTCTGATATCGAGATCATCATTCTCGTGATGGCCCGGTCGGCCCTCAATCATTCCCTGATTCAGGGCTGGATTGCCGAAAGGGCCGGGAATACCGGGGTGGGCAGATGATCACAAGGCTGACCGAAATCGGGATTATCATCCTGGTGGTGGCCTGGTCCGCCGGAGTCGCGGTGAGAGCAGAGGATACCACCCCGGTACCCACCATAACCCCCTCCGAGATCGTGATCACCGATGATATACAGCCTTATTTCGGGCCGCTGGGGCCGGACAGCCCCCTCTACGGGCTGAAGATGGCCCTGGAGAACCTCGATGAAGCCTTCACCTTCAATGCGAGCGAGAAGGTCATGAAGCAGATGAAGCACGCAGAACTCCGCATTGCTGAAGCAAAGGGGCTCCTCTCCATGAACAAATCGGTGGAGGCCGAGAGGGCGCTCGATGGATACTTCGAGAAGATGAACCTCACCGTACTGGACATCTCCTCGATCCCGGTCCGCACCACCGGCATCGCGAACGCCTACCAGCAGCATGTCAAGCATGAACTGGTCCTCAGGGATCTCCTCCAGGCGAATCCCAACAGCACGAAACTCTGGCGAGCCCTCAACCATACCCTCGCGCTTGAGGCGACGTTCATCGAGAAGTCCGGCCAGAGGATCGAGAAGCTGACACAGCAGCTGAACAGGATCACGGTAAAGGTAGTGCGAATGGCGAATAAGACAGAGGAGAAGGGCGAAGAGAAGGGCGAAGATCGGGGATCCGCCACCTCAACATCCGCGCCAATCACCTCGGATCATGGAAAGGGAAAGGAGAAACAGGTGGAGAAGGGCACGGGAGCCGCACCCGGAACGACCCAGACCACCATTCCCACTCCTGATGATACATCCGGCAGGGATACGGGGAAAGAGAAGAATGGGAAAGGCCCGAAATGAGGAGCACACACCGGGCCTGACCCCGGATTTTCATACCTTTTTTCTCTCTCCTGAATCATCCGGGGAATTTTTATGTTCCCGGGAGATGAGACTACACGTACGAGATCACGGGATAATCCGATGAAGGGTTTCATCCTCGCCGGAGCATCTGTCCTCATCCTCATCCTTGTCGCGGCCCAGGCCGTACCCGGGGGACAGGGGCCCACGGTCACCTACACCATCAACCTGCAGGAGGATGGATCGGCAATCTGGAACATGGAGTACCGCACCCCCCTTCTCACCCAGGCCGATATCGCATCCTTCCAGAACTACTCGGGGCAGATCCAGTCGGTCTCACTCCCGGACTACACCGAGCTTATGAAGAAATCGGCAGCCGAGGCCTCCATCGCGACGGCGAGGCTGGTCGGGGTGAGCGATTTCTCCGCCGATGCGGCGGTCCAGTCAGGGCCGACGGGGTCGTACGGCGTTGTCCACTACCGGTGCCGGTGGTCGGGGTTCGCGAGGACCGGAGATCTCCTCACGGTCGGGGATGTCTTTGTCGGGGGTCTGTACCTGGGGAAGGACCATGCCCTCATCATCCGGCCTCCGCCGGGATTCGCGGTGGCAGATGCCTCCCCTCAGCCCGATGGGTCCCAGGATGGCCTCGTCTGGTACGGGATGCGATCGTTCGGGGCAGGTGAGCCAAGGGTCGTGCTCAGGAAGGACCCGGTCCCCTGGGTTCCGGTCCTCCTCCTGCTCGGCGTTGCGGGGCTTGCCATCGGCCTCTACGCATCCCGAAAGCGGTTCCTGAGGAGGTCGCCCGTATCCACGGGTGGGACGGCTCCGGAGACCATGGATCCGGGTACCTCCATGGAGCTCGGGGATCGAATCCTGGCTCTCCTCAGGGAGAGAGGGGGATCCCTGTTCCAGTCGGAGATCGTAGAGGTACTGGGACTGCCCAAATCGACGGTGAGCGAGGCGATCAACCGTCTCCATGAGAAGGGCCGGGTCGAGAAGGTCAGGAAGGGGCGGGAGAACCTCATCCGGCTCACGGGCAAAGAGTAAAGGAAGAGCAGTATCTCATAGGCTCATGATCAGAAGAACCCTTCCATCTCCGATCTTCTCATGTAATAGACACCCACCATTTGGTAGGGGTGGTAGCGCTCCTTCGCCTCCCGGAGGCCCGGGACCCCGAGGTCGCTCTCCCGGTTGATGAAGGGGTAGCGATCCCTGAGGAGGAGGGCTGTCTCGTGGTTGATTGCCCGGTAGATCCCCTCGCAGTCGGGGAGCCCCTTCTCGAAGTGGACCACCGCGGTCCGGGGGTTCAATTCCTGGAAGATGGCCATCGCCCCGATCCGGCCCGCGCCCATGGCCCCGATCCGGGTGTCGACCCTGATGAGGAGGCCGGAGAGGTCGAGAGCCTCCCAATGGGCGAGGCCCGCGAGGATGGCCTCCCTCTCATTCGCGAGCACCGGGTCGGTCTCGCAGTCCCTCCAGTCGCACCAGCGTTCGAGGAACTCGCGGACCTCCCCGCTGTTCCCTGTCCCCATAGCCTCTGTTGTATAGGAGCAGCGGCGATGGAACCGGTTCAGCTGGTGCCGGATCTTCAGGTATGGTTTCCCGGGAAGGTCCGCGAGATCGGATGACCGGTATACGTACTCGAAGAACCCATGGTAGGGGTGAAGGAGGAGGCCGGGGTAGATCTCCCGTAAGTAGTTCCGGTCATCGCCGTTGAAGACCACGAAGGGGGTGCTCCCTCCGGCCTCCAGGGAGAGGCGGAGCACCTCCCCGACGATCCCCGGATCCCGGGGGCCGATGGGGAACCGGAACCGGATTTCACCGTTCACCGTGCTCGAGAGGATGAGGTGGTCGCCCGCGACGGCTTTCCGGTAATGGGCATAGTGGTTCCAGGAGACCATGTTCGCAAAGCTGTTGTCGCTGTGGACCTGGGGGAACGCCCGGTACCAGGTGGCGAAGAGTTCCCGGTCCTCCAGCGTTACGGGTGAGAAGTCGTCAGCGGTGAGCATCTTCCCCTCCTCCCTGGTACATCATGGGGAGATCCCCTTCCTCGACCCCGAAGCCGAGCCCCCGGTAGAAGTCGCCGGTCCCCCCTTCGGCGATGAGGGCGATCCAGCCGATCCCGCGCTCACGGCATGCCGCGAGGATGCTCCGGAGGATGGCCTTCCCGATCCCCCGCCCCCGGTATCCGGGGAGGACGACCAGGTCCTGGATGTAGGCATCCGATACCCCGTCAGAGATGCCCCTCCCCATGCCGACTGCCCTCCCGGACCCCCTGTCCAGGGCGACGATGAAGACGAGGGACCCCCGGATGATCCCCGGGATCTCGGCCGGGTCGTCCTCCCCGTCATGCCACCAGCCGGCCGACCGGTAGAGGGCGAGGATCTCATCGGTGTTCCATGAGGTGACCGCCTTCACATCCACTCCGGTCTCTCCTTCCACGGGAATCCCTCATCCATCCTGCGGGGGCCGGATCTCTCTCCCGGCATCCCGGGTTCATCCTGTACCATGGGACAGAGGGACCTCATATACCCATGGGAAGGCCCGAAGCGGGACAGGTCCATGGGTGCCCCCGGCCCTCCCGGATCCGAATCTTTATCCCCCGTCCCCGCGATTACCGGGGAGTGGGATCCATGGCAACCAAGAATTTCTGGCTCGCGGTGATGGTCGGGGCTATCGTGATATTCCTCCTTTCCTTCCTCCCCCTTGTGGGCCCCCTGATCGGGGGGTTTGTGGCGGGGCTCATCGCACGAGGGGGCGCATGGAAGGGGGCGAAGGCAGGCTTTGCGGCGGGCATCATCGGTGCCGTCCTTGCCGCCGTTATTCTCATCATGGGTATCTCGGTCCTTGGCGGGATCTTCGACCGTACGCTGGCGGGGATCCTCGCGTGGGCCGGGCTCGGGATCATCATCGTTGCCATCGGCCTCTATCATGCTCTTCTGGGCCTGGTGGGCGGAGCCGTAGGTGCGGCTCTCGTGAAGGGCTAGGCACTCTCCCCTTCCCTCGCCACACTTTATGTCTATCCGCGTGCATTTCGTACTCGATGTGCGGAATTGCCGGCATAGTGGCGCTCACCAGTGCACGAGCGGATGAGAAACTCCTCGCCGCCATGTCGGCCCGGATCAGACACCGGGGCCCTGATGGAGATGGGATGTACCTGGACGGCCCCGTCGGTCTCGCCCACCGGCGGCTTGCCATCATCGATCTCAGCGATGCGGCGAAGCAGCCCATGACGAACGAGGACGAGACCCTCTGGCTCGTCTTCAACGGGGAGATCTACAACTTCATCGAGCTGCGGAAGGAGCTCGAAGGGAAGGGCCACACCTTCCGGTCCGGAGGGGACACGGAGGTGATCCTCCATGCCTACGAGGAATGGGGGAAAGACTGTCTCCAGAGGTTCACAGGCATGTGGGCCTTTGCACTCTGGGATTCGAGGAAGCAGGAGCTCTTCTGCGCCCGGGACCGGTTCGGGATCAAGCCATTCTACTATACCCGGGTCGGCGACATGATACTCTTTGCCTCGGAGATCAAGGCGCTCCTCGCCCATCCCGAGGTCGGGAGACGGCCCGATGACCCTCTCCTCCTGACCTTCCTTGCGTGGGGCGTCCTTGATCACACGGCAGGGACCATGTTTGAGGGCATATACCAGCTCCAGCCGGCGCACCGGATCGTTTTCCGCCGGTCAGGCTCCGGCACCCCGGAGAAGTTCTGGGACGTGGCAATGAACCCCGAGGTCGGCCATCCCTGGCTGGAGGAGGATGAGAGGGCGGCCACGGCGTTCCGGGATCTCCTCACGGATGCAGTGCGAATCCACCTTCGGAGCGACGTGCCGGTCGGAACCTGCCTCTCGGGGGGGATCGACTCCTCCACCCTCGCAGTCATGATCAACCGGCTTATCCGTGACGAGGCGCCCCGGAGCGTAGGGGATCGCCAGAAGACCTTCTCCATCGTTTTTACCGATCCCCGATTTAACGAAGGGGCGTACATCGACCAGGTGGTGGCTGCGGCCGGGGTGGACGCAAAGAGGATAACCATCGGGCCGGAAGAGGTTCTGCGGGATCTCAACCGCCTGCTCAGCTTGCAGGACGAACCCTTCGGCTCCCTCTCCATCTATGCCCAGTACCGGGTGATGGAGCTCGCCTCCCGGTCCGTGAAGGTGGTCCTCGACGGCCAGGGTGCGGACGAGCAGCTGGGAGGCTACCTTGCTTACCAGGGGAGTTACCTCCAGGGCCTTCTCCATGGACTGCATCTCTCCACAGCCCTCTCCGAGACAGCAGGAAGCTACCGCCACCACAGGGGGTTCTTCCGGGATGTGCTCCGACAGGTCCTCGTCAGGAGCCAGAGGCGGTCCCTTCTCAGGGGGGATATCCCTCCCGTCTCCCGGTACGCAGGAAGCCTCGATGAAGTCCTGAAGCGCGAGATCCTTTCAACCAACCTCCCGGCCCTTCTCCACTGGGAGGACCGGAGCTCCATGGCCTTCTCCATCGAGTCCCGGGTCCCGTTCCTGGATCACCGGGTGGTCGAGTTCCTGGCCACGCTCCCGCTCCACCAGAAGATCCGGAACGGTGTCACGAAATATATCCTGAGGAAGGCGATCCGCGGCCTTGTCCCCGAGGCGATCCGGTGCCGGATGGATAAGATGGGATTCGTCACCCCGGAGGAGGTCTGGATGAAGGAGAGCCTCAGGCCCTTTGTCCTTGATATCCTTACTTCCCCGAGCTTCCGGGCACGGAAGTACTGGGATGCAGACGAGGTGCTCACGAGCTATACCAGCTTTACCGAGGGGAGGTCTGCCTACTCCCCGGAGATCTGGCGAATCGTCTGCACCGAGCTCTGGCTCCGGATGATGTTCGATGCCAGGGAATAGACAGGGTTCCGCCACCTTCCCATAAGGAAGTGGGATCGCCTGCCATGTACCTGAGTATAACCGAAGGGAATTCCGTATGGAACCGGGGAACACCTGAGTTATGCCCGTTTGGGTAATAGTCCGATTTCATTTGGGGCAAAGAGTGCCCGGGCATGCCACAAGAACCCCGGGCCGGTGAGGAACAAGGATGATATCCCGGATGCGAATCCCAAGGATAAAATCCTGATGAAATGAAAGTGTCAGGTGAGAAGGGTGTCCCTCCCTCAACGGAAAAATGGGATATCAGGGAAGGGTAGTCTCGTTCTCTTTCTTTGATCGCCTTTTAATAGTATCCATCGCCCATTTGGCGTCCTTGATTCCGGCCCGCTCGAGTGCACCGAGAAACAGGATGGCTTCCCGGCGAAGGTCCCCGTCCTTCGATGTGGATGCAATGGAATAGAGGTGATGAGCTCTCCTGTCGCTCCATTCCCTCCTCTGGTTATCCATGCTCTCATCTTCCCCCGTCATGAGAAGGCATATTCTACGTTACTACGAATAAAACCTTTCCATTCTTTCCTGAAACACGGGAATGATAGGTATAAATATCGTCTTCCCGTACTTCCACAGTGTGGGGTGACACGTTTGGAGATGCCGGAGTTCGATCCAGCGGAATGGGAGGCTATCCGAAGTTACGTTACGAAGTACAGCGAATGGATGGAGAGAGAGGGCGCAGAGATCCCCCGGGATTTCTCGGCGAGGTCCCTCACCATCCTGGTCCCCCTCACCCTGGAGCTGATCCGCGCCCAGCATACGGCAAAACAGATCACCTATGCGATGATCATCATCGCTCTCATCACCGTCTCCTTTGCATCCCTCCTCTTCTACTACACGGTCGCCCCCTCAGTCATTGCCCTCATCCTCGCGTTCGGGTTCCTGATCATCATCTTCGTGGGGTTCACCGGGATCCTCACGAGACGCTTCTGATCATTTTCCATGCGTTTCCGAAGGCAGGGTCCCGGGCCCGGGTCTTTTTACCGGGAGCAGGGAAACGGGGATAGATTAATACCTTCCTTCCTCTCCGGTTTCTTGTGGATCTCGTCATCGGGACGGCCGCAGACCGTGACTTCTCCATCGATGCCCAGCACCTGGTCACCGGCCGCACCTGCATCATCGCCCAGTCGGGGGCAGGCAAGAGCTGGGCGATTGCAGTCCTCTGCGAGAAACTCTGCGCCGCCGGGATAGGATTCTGCATCGTGGACACAGAGGGGGAGTACTTCTCCCTCAAGCAGAGATACCCGGCCCTCTGGGTCGGGTCGGATGAGCGATGCGACGAGGATATCGAACGGGTGAACCTCAAGGACCTCATGCTCAGGGCCGTGGTGAACGGCACCGCGGTCGTCTTCGACGTCTCGGAGACCGATATGCGGGAGAGGGTGGCAGGGCTCGCTGAGGTCCTCTACGATATCGCCTCGGCCCACAAGATCCCCTACCTCCTCATCCTGGAGGAGGCAGACAAGTTCATCCCCCAGGCGAAGGAGTCGATAAAGAAGATCGAGGAGATCTCCCGGAGGGGGAGGAAGCGGGGCCTCGGCCTCCTCGTCGCCACCCAGAGGCCCTCCTTTGTGACAAAGAACGTCCTCTCCCAGTGCAACAACCAGATCATCGGGAAGCTCTCCATAGAAAATGACCTCAGGGCCGTGGACCTCTTCTTCGGCTCCCGGATCGAGCTCGAGGAGCTCGCAACCCTCCCGCCCGGGGAGTTCTTTGTCATGGGAGGATTTGTCCGGAAGAAGACGAGGATGCGTTTCGCGAACCGGGAGACTGAGCACCGAGGCGAGACCCCCGAGATCTCCCGGAGAAAGGAGGCCACCCTTCTCCCTGGCAGGGCCGGATCAAAGCCCACTCATGCCGTACCCCCGTCGCGGGATGCCGGCACGGAGCATCCCGGGGCAGCTCCCCGGCCGGCAGGCCTCCCCGGACCCGCACCCGCCATCACCCGCGAGGAGGCGATCGCCATCGCCGGGAAGCGGCGCAGGCGCGGGGCGATCCTCGGCCTCGGAAAGAACCGCCTGGTCTCCGCCGAGCTTTTTTCCTGGCCGGTCGCACGGGTGGAGGTGAAGTACCATGGAGGGCTCCTCGGGAGGACCGTCAAAAATGCCAGCTTCCTCCTCGATGCTGTCCACGGAGGCCTGGTGCGGATTCACCACGGGTTCTCCATCCGTCCAGGCTTCTCCGAGGTGATCGGCCTCCCCGCCGATGCGGTCCGGGTCCTTCACCTCCTCCCTCTCACAGGCGCGACCCCGGCCGAGGTGGAGGTGCTCTCGGCACTCCCCCGCGAAGCGGTCACCGCGGCCATCAGGGCACTCCAGGAGCGGAGGCTCGTCACCGAGGCAGGCAGGGCCGGGCAGGCGAGGATCTTCATCCCCCTGCTCTCAAAGAGGCTCCCTGCTGTCGGAACCCTGAAGGGCGAATGTGACATGACCATCCAGCCTGGAACAGGGCCGTTCCTGGAGGCGAAGGTCACGGAGGGGCAGATCAGGGGGGTGCTCAAGGGGATCGAGCCTACCGCCGAGGTGATCTCCTTCTCCCTCTTCTCCTACCCGCTCTACGAAACGGTCTTCTCGGACGGGGGCCGGGAGAAGCGGGTCTACCTCGACGCCATCACCGGGAAGGAGGCCGCCGGCGCGAGGCCCCCGAAAAAATAGGCGCGGAACGGGTTTCGGGCCTGGCAACCAGCCCACTTTCGCCCGAAAGACCACTATCCTTTAGTACCGGGAGCAAGATACAGAAGAATTGGCAATAGATCTCGCCCGGAACCACGGGGGGACGAAATTCCTGCGGCCGGCGCGGGCGACTGCCATCGAAGCTTTGGTCCATACCAAGGTGAACACACTACCATGGAAGATTCAGGCGAAGACGGAGACCCTGGGCCTCATAGCTCTTTTAAAACCGTGAGCTCGGTAGCAATCCCGGCCCGCAGTATCGTTATCCAGACCGTTCAAGCCCAGAAACCCTATGATTACCGTGACAGGACCGGCAGGGTAAACAAGGGCAAGGCAGGGGACACCCACGTGCATGTCCTCTCCGAGAAAGGAGAGGGTGCCTGCCACATCACCTGGCTCGAGCGGGGCTGGAGGAGCAAGAGGCTCTCGAACAACTTCATGAAGGCGCTCCACTACGGGCAGCGCCTGGAACAGGCCATACGGATGAGGAACGGTAGCCTCTCCCCCGAGGTGATCGACCGGGACCTTATCCGGAGAGTAGTGTAACTCTCCCAGCCAATCCCAAATTTTTTTCGCAGAACACCTGGCCGTTCGAGAAAACCTTGGTTTCCGCAGAACCGAGGTTCTAGAAAATCCTTTGGATTTTCGATGTTCCCTAGTTCTTCTGTTCTTTCCCGCCGAGTTCGTCGGGTACAATGGTGATATCGACCTTTCCCGTTCTCCTGAGGATCGTGAGGACCGAGGTTGATTTGATCTTCTCCTCAGTAAGGATCCGGTGGAGATCGTCAACGGAGGCTATTGCCTTCCCGTCCATCTCCAGGATGATATCCCCGCCTGTCAGGCCGGAGGCCTTCGCCGGGCTCCCGTCCTCCACCGAGACAACGAGAACACCCGTCTCCCTCTTCGTATCCAGGGAGAGGACCGCCTTCCTGGGGATGGGTGCGTTCTGCCCCACAACCCCAATGTAACTCCTACGGATCTTCCC
>Ga0315291_10005356_pt1 | contig 16106 bp, 14 predicted proteins | sample YL17G12_20_MG_FD_203070 | JGI IMG/M metagenome (GOLD analysis project Ga0315291, IMG submission 203070) | Sediment microbial communities from Yellowstone Lake, YNP, Wyoming, USA - YL17G12_20 | ecosystem: Environmental > Aquatic > Freshwater > Lake > Sediment | place: USA: Wyoming | collected...
CTCCTCCCAGGTAACGGCGGACGAGCTCCTCGTTCTGTCCCGCATCTCTCCCGCCGACAACGAGGATACCGTCGCTCGTCTCGAACCACCGGAACCGGTGGAACCACCGCTTCTTCCCTTCTGCAGGCTTCACCCTCTTCTCAGGTGGTGCGGGGAGCGGCCTCGCGAGGGCTGCCATGGCACCCTCCCGCTTGCGTTTGAACTTCTTCGCCTCTTCGAAGATGCGGCCGATGTTCTCGCGGATCGATTCCCTGACCGAGATCTTCACCCGTTCGCCGATGTCCAGGGTGACCGAGGCCTTATCCGGGTGTACCTTGACCACCGACCGCGCCGCCGGGAGATCGCTCGCGGCGAGGGTCTTCTCGATCTCGCTCCAGGGGATCTTCTTCTCGGCCTCGGAGAGCACCCGGATCACTTCATCCACGAGAGCGTAGTTCGCGTAGATGCACTCCACCGTTCTCTCCAGCCGGTGTATCTCCTTCCCGAACTTCTGCAGGCTCTCCTCCTGCCGGGCCCTGATATACTCGTTGCGTTTCGCAGGAGTCCGCACCTCCCGTCCCGGTGCGGCAGCAGGGCCCCCGTAGTATGCCTCGAGGGCTTCATTGTAGCTCGGGAAGCGGGCGATGACGCTCTCGTTCGAGAGGGGAAAGGGCCAGCAGCCGGAGGGAGTGATGACCGGTTCGCGGTCTCCTTTCACCCGTTCGAGAAGGCCGGCGATGGCCCGCTGGACTGCATCGGGATCGACGGATCCGGCCGGGGCATCCTTCGGAATTCCCGCCATGGTACATACCTCCTCCGCGTACCGGCCCCCGAGCATGCAGTCAACTGCGAGGGTCTTCACGATCTCCCGATCCGATGCTCTGAGAAGATCTCCGAGGGACCCGGGGGAGAGGTCCGAGCAGTCCTTTCCCGGGAAGATGTAGGTCGCACCGGGGACCACCTCCCTCTCCCTGAACCGGTGGTGCCAGAGGGGTTTCACGATCTTTCCCTCCCCGTCGCAGAGGACGACGTTCCCCTCGTCAAAGAGTTCCACGACGAGCTGGTAGCTGCCCATCTTCTTCCCGACGGTGATGGAGAAGATCCTCTGGAGGCCGTGCTGGGCGATGGAGAGGACCCTCCCCCCTTCAAGGTACTTTCGCAGGAGCATGGCGAAGCCACTTGGTTTTTCCGGGGCCTCGGGAAATATGTTCACGAGATGGGCTCTCCTCCCTGACTCGATGAGGAGGGCATGCCGGGCCCGGTTCTTCCCCTGGAGCCGGATGGCGAGGGTCTTCGGGCCGTACTGGTAGATCTTGCCGATCCAGAGGGGGAGGAGCGGGGCGAGCTCAGCGACCACGGCCGACAGATCCACCCCGCTCATCCCCTGCGCCGTGGCCATGGTTATACCAAGCTACATATGGCTTCAGCGCTAAAAAAATAGACTACTGGTGGCGATATGACGGGCGAGGCGAAACCGGAAGGGGAGAAGGTGCCAAAGAAGAAGCTGACCCGGGCCGAGAAGCAGGCCCAGCACATGGACCGGCTGAAGCGGACGGGTATCGCCTGCGGGATGGGGATCCTCGCAGGGGTGCTCTCCTTCTATGCCGATGCGGTCCCGACGGGAACCGCGCTTGGCATCCTCTTCCTTCTCGCAGGCATCGTCTTCCAGAAATACGTCTTCCTCGCCCTGCGGATGGATTACCTCGGTCTTACTGCCAAGGACTGGCTGTATCAGGGCTTCATGACCTTCTCCCTCTGGTTCATCTCCTGGACCATACTCCTGAGCGCCCGCCCCCCAACCCTGTGACGGACCATGAGGATCGCCGTTGTCCACCGGGACCGCTGCCACTCGAAGAAGTGCGGTACCGAGTGCATCATCTACTGCCCCCGGGTCAGGACCGGTGACGAGACCGTGGTCATCGGGGAGACCGGCACCGCGGTCGTCTCCGAGGAGCTCTGCGTGGGCTGCGGCATCTGCATCAAGAAGTGCCCGTTCTCGGCGATCGACATCGTGAGCCTTCCCGAGGAGCTCCCCAACCCCACCCACCGCTACGGGAAGAACGCCTTTGCCCTCTACGGCCTGCCCATTCCGGTCCCGGGAAAGGTGACCGGCCTCCTCGGCCCGAACGGCATCGGGAAGAGCACCTCCGTCCAGATCCTCTCCGGCAGCCTCCGCCCGAACATGGGGGAGCTCGACCGGGAGGTCTCCTGGAAGGAGATCCTCACCCACTACGCAGGGACCGAGCTCTTCGAGTACCTCCGCATGGTCTCTGAGGGCCGGGTGAGGACCGCGACAAAGCCCCAGTACATCGACTACATACCCAGGATCTTCAAGGGAACCGTCGGGCAGCTCCTGAAGACCACGGACGAGCGGGGCGAGCTCGACCGGTACGTGGATGCCTTCTCCCTCACCCCGCTCCTGGACCGGCCCATACATTCCCTCTCGGGGGGCGAGCTCCAGAGGGTGGCCATCTGCGCCTGCCTCTCCCGGGAGGCCGGCTTCTACTTCCTGGACGAGATCACCCCGTTCCTGGATATCTACCAGCGGATGGCAGCAGCCGCCCTCATCCGCGAACTCGCCGCTGTGCGCCCCATCATGATCGTCGAGCATGACCTCGCCATCCTGGACCTCGTCGCCGATACCGTCCATATCGCCTTCGGGAAGCCGGCGGTCTTCGGGATCGTGACCCAGCCGAAGGGCGTGCGGGTGGGGATCAACCAGTACCTGGAGGGGTACCTTGCCGAGGAGAACATGCGCTTTCGCGATTACCAGGTGGTCTTCGAGAGCAGGCTCCACGGGGAGAGGCCCGAGCTCGAGCTTCTCACCGAGATTCCGCCCATGGAGAAGGTGTACCCGGACTTCACCCTCGAGGTCCGGGGCGGGGAGATCCACTGCGGGGAGGTCCTCGGCATTGTCGGCCCGAACGGCATCGGGAAGACCACCTTCGCCCGGCTCCTCGCAGGGGAGGAGAAGCCGGACTCGGGGAAGATGGCATCCGCCCTCTCCATCTCGTACAAGCCCCAGTACCTGAAGGGCGACTCCGACGAGACGGTGGAGGAGATCCTCAGGGGCTGCACGAACCGGTTCGAGAGCTCCTTCTTCCAGCACGAAGTCCTGAACCCCCTCGCCCTCGGAACGATCCTCGCCTCACCCGCAAAGACCCTCTCCGGCGGTGAGCTCCAGCGCCTCGCCATCGCCGCATGCCTCTCCCGGGAGGCAAACCTCTACATCCTGGACGAACCGAGCGCCCACCTGGATGTGGAGCAGCGGGTGAAGCTCCCGAGGATCATCCGGAACCTGGCCCAGGAGCGGGAGGCCGGCATCCTGGTCATAGACCATGATATCTACCTGATCGACATCATCAGCGAGGGGCTCATGGTCTTCTCCGGCGACCCGGGGAGGCACGGGGTCGCAGAAGGGCCCTTCCCGATGCGGGAGGGGATGAACCGGTTCCTCCAGACCCTGGGCATCACGTTCCGCAGGGACAGGAGCGGGAGGCCCAGGATCAACAAGCCCGGCTCCTTCCTTGACCGGGAACAGAGGGCAACCGGCATGTACTACTACTCGGAAATCTCGAAAAGTTAAGAGAACTTTTCTCAACGAACCCTCTCCCCATGGGGGAGCGGGCATCACGAAAGGTTAAGAGAACCTTTCTCCGCTACCCGCCCCATTCGGAGGCGGGCATCACTAAAGGTTAATATAACTTCCCCCGAATAATACTAGTAAGATGCCGGAAGAGAAGCTCACTGGCCTCACCCCCGATGAAAAACTGAAGAAGGTCAGGAATGAGTTCCATGCCTATATCGATAAGAACATAAACGAGATCTCCGCAACCCTCCCTGTCTTCTTCGCCCATATCATCACCATGTTAAACGACTCCTTCCCCGGCCTCAAGGACGAGGCCCACGACGAGTTCATCGACTCCATCACCTACAGGATCCTCTCTGCATCCCACCAGGGGAAGAACATCCAGTTCGTCGAAAAGGTCTGCGCGAACGCCCTGAGGGCGAAAAAGGGCCAGAGGGCGAAGCAGGGGACCGATATCATCGCAGGGATGGAGCTCCTCAAGAGCGAGGACTATGCCCATGCAGCCAAGATCCTCAAGGACTACAGCCACCTGGATGCCACCATCGGCGCGGCCGTGGCCTACTGCTACTACATGCTCTCGATGAAGGAGGTGGCAACCCTTCGCGAGAAGGCGAGCCGGACCGACGACAAGGAGCGGCGGCCGAACGAGTACGAGCTCCTGGCCCGGGAAGAGATGCTGCGCCTTGCCAACTCGAGGCCTCCCATCAACGCCGTCAGGGAGCTCAGGATCCGGGAGGAGGAGGAGCCCCTCCTCAGGAGGGCGTTCTGGCTCATGATCTCCTGCGCCCTCGAGTGGTTCCCCAACGAGAAGGGCTTCCTCTTCGTCGGCCTGGAGAAGGCAAAGAGGGACAAGAACCCGGAGATGAAGAACGAGATCCTGAAGATCGCCACCGAGCGGTTCTTCGACGATATATTCTTCTTGAAGGAGATGTACCGTTTCAAGCTCGAGACCCGGGACGGCGATGGGGCAAAGGCGGTCGTGATGCAGATGATCCAGCAGTTCCCCGACGGAGTGGAGCCCCTCTACTTCGGCCTCATGATCTCCCTCCTCTCGCCGAAGAAGAGCAGGTATGACGACTTCCGGAAACTCCTCCTCATGAGGGAAGTCCCCGAGCATATCCCGGGCATCATGGACGTCGCCTACCAGGTCATGAACAACGATCCCCGCCAGGCACTCGCAATCCTCCGGGAGCTGAAAGGGAAGTTCTCACAGTTCGACTATTACTTTGTCTCCCTCGAGTACCTCCTGCCTGATACCGCTGCCGAGGACCAGAAAAGGAACAGGCGGGCAAAGAAGGTTCTCATCGACTCCATAGACCGTTTCTGCATGAAGGAGCTGGGCATCGAGCGGTGACGGGCCTGTTCGGAATGGGTTCAGACGGGGAAGAACCTCTTGAAGAAGCTCCAGAGAGCCTCAAGGAACCCTGTCAGGGGATCGGGAGTGCTGGCAGGCTTCTCAGGATAGCCCTGGATGGAGATGCCGGGGGTGATCCGTGGCTCGGGCGTGAAGATGGGTGCAGGGGTCGTCGTCGGGAGCTCAAAGGTGGTGATGGGAATGAGGGGGCCGTTCACTTCCGGGTTCTCTTTGATCCTCGAGAAACCAATGTTCTCAGGGGTGACGAACCAGAGACGCTCCGAACTATCGATATAGATCTTTTTCACCGCATTATTCCGGATGCCGGTGGTGGTATCGAGGTGTCCTCTCACCTGCCCGTCCTTCCATGCATAGATGCCATTATTGGTAGCGATCCACAGGGTCCTGTCTGAGCCCACACCGAGGTCGTTGATCTCAATACCGGGGAGGAGGTCTTGAGAGGTAATGGGTATCCCCCACTGGTCAGTCGGGGTGAAGTGGAGAATGGCTGACGCATTATAGATATAGATGCCACCGAAGGGATCGCCATGGATCCCCCGCACGGGTTCCGGGATGAGCCCCGGCTTCACGACCGGGGAGAAGGCCACGGGATCCCCGGTTCCGTCCATAAACCAGATCCCCTCCTTGCAGGCAACATAGAGGGTATCTCTGGCCGGATCTGTTGCCATGGTGGTCACGTAGTTACAACCAAGCCCCTCGTGGCCGCCGGTCTGGAACCATCTCCAGGCCCCATCGAGATACCGGTGGATTCCTGCATTTCCAGCTGCAACCCACATCTCCCGGTCCCTCCTCAAAAGGGCATGGATGTCGAGGGATTTCAGCATCTGCTGGTCCCTTATGGTGACAAAGGAATCCCCTTCCAGCCGCTGGAGCCCGTTCGGATACCCGATCCAGAGGTTCCCCTCGTGGTCGAATTCGAGAGCCAGAACATGATCGGAGAGAAGCCCCTTGCTCGTATCTCCGTAGGTCCTGTGGCTGATGTGCCATGCACCATCGTAGAAGGAGAGGCCGTTATCAGTCCCGAAGTAAAGATCGCCATGGAGGTTCTGGGCAATATCGAGAACCCCCACCGATGATATCTGGTCTGATCCGGCGGTAAAAGTTACGATCTCAGCCATTGCCGGAGCGGAGACAGCGAGGATCCCGCAGAGGATGATACAGAGGGTTCTTTCAACGTTCCGCTGCCCCATCGTAAACCCCGGAGTCCCCGTAAGATCCCCCAATCCTACCTGCCTCGTATCTCCCTGACCAATGAATCGAGTTCCTCAAGGAGCTGTTTCCCGGTCACCTTCACCCCTTTCAGGTCCCGGAGAAGGCTTGTATCATCCTTCTTCTTCTCCTTCATCGCCTCGAACCTGAGGGCCGAGAGAAGGTCATCTGCTCCAAGCCCTCCATCGGCAAGGGAGAGCACATCCACCTGCGCCTCTTCCCTTGCCTCTTCAGGCTCGAGCAGGGGGGCAGGGCGGACTTCCTTCCTGATGGGCCCCTCTGCTCCCGGGGCCCCCTGCTGCGGGGTGTTTACCTCTTCCTCCGTCCCTTCATCATCGAGGAATGGCGTCGGGATCCCGGCTTCCGAGAAGTCCTGGAGGGGGTCCTCCTCCTGCTGCGAGGCCTCGACGGCCGTTGCAGCGGGCCCGGGAGCGGCCCCCTGACCTTCGGCGATGGAGATGAGACGTTTCGACTGCCTGACGAGGGCCGTATCCAGGACCTGGTCGATCTCTTTTGCAATGGCTTTTTTCTCTTCCTTCCCCCTGCCGAGCCGTCCGATAGCAGGCTTGAGGGATCCCCCGACCTTCCCGAAGGAAGCACGGATTCCATGGGGTCTCTCCTTTCCATCGGCGGGTAAACTTCCTGCCCCGGTGAAAGGGCCTTCTCCCGGCACCCCTTTCCGTTTGAAGTGGAGGTCATTCATGGTGAGGGAGCCCGCTGCAAAGAGCATCCCTACCCCTACCACGGTGTCCGTGAGGACGAGGAGGTAGGGATTGACATCAAGGAAGAGGAGGGCTGTCCCTGTTCCGAACGTTCCAAAGCCAAGGATCATCTGACGAATTATCTTGTGCATGCTACACTCCTGGGATATAGGTGGGTATAGTGAAGAAGATATGGACAATGACAGGCGCAGCGATAGCAAGCGCACCGCTTATACTGAACAAGATAGTCGCAAAGAGATAGAAGATGTACCGGTCGCCACCGTACACGATCCTCCCTGCAATGATGTTAGAGATGGTGATGAGGAGGATGATGATCATGACATAGACGGTCATCTTGTCAACCGGGAAGTGCATGATGAAGGCCACATTCAGCCCTGCAGGGAGGGTTGAACTACCCATGGCGGCCTGGGACTCCCCGAGGCCGCTCATCATGGTATCGATGGCTGTTGATATGTTGACCATGATCTGGAAGAGGAAGAGGAGGATACCGACCATGGCTGCGTGCATGGGGATGAGGAGGGAGACGAAGCCCATGGAGACCATGTGGCGCTTATCCCGGAGGAGCACCTGCTCGAGGCAGGATGTCCCGACGATCTGGCCGACCTTGTCCGGGGACCCTCCGAGGGTGACAGAGTCACGGAAGATGTTCGTGTACTTGTAGATGTTGTTGCTTCCGGATTCCCCGATGAACCGGTTCCAGCTCTGGTTCTCGTCAAGGCCGAGGTTCAGCCTGGAGTAGATGGAGTCTACGAGATCCCGGATCTTGGGGAGGGAGGCGCGGTCGACCTCCAGGAACCCCTGGACCATGGGAATCCCCTTCCCCCCCATCACCGAGCCAAGGGTCCGGATGAAGGTAGGGAAGTCGGTGTCGCGCCCGATGATGTGGCTGTCATCGATAAAGCCGATGATGCCGAGGGGGGCGAGCAGGATCCCTGCCAGGAGGTAGATGAACCCTGCACTCTGTCCGAGGATCCAGAGTATGAAGCAGCCCACCCCGGTTACCAGGAGGAGGGGGCGTTCCAGGCGGCGGATGGTGGCCTGCTCCCGCGAGCAGCGGTCCTTGAGCCCATGGGTCCTCCGGTCTTCGGGCACCGCACGGAACATGGTGACGATGCCAAAGACAGAGATGATGATAACGACGAGGTATGAGAGGTTCAGGGTCGCATCGATCCCTCCAGGGGCAAAGATGGCGACCGAGAGCATGATGATGAGGGCGACGAGGACCCCCGAGAAGAGCATGGCAACGTAGGCATCGCCCCACTTCTTGACCATCTCGATCCCCTGTTCCACGGTGTTCCTGTACACACTCCGGATGGTGGCGAGCTCACGTTCGAGGAATTCCTCGTCAGGAACCCCGGATTCAATGGAGTTCGCGTACCGGTTGAAAACCGATTGGAGCATCTCATTCCTGATATTCTTGGCAACAATTTTCAGGGCTTCAGAGTAGCTGTAGTTCCAGCGCTTGACGAAGTAATCAACCTTTGCGATATACTTGGTGGGCACGTACTCGTACCTCTTCCCTGTGTAGGTGAAGATATCAGGGCGCGAGACACCGGCGGTGGTGATGGATGCCATGTAGGTGGCCATGAAGAGGAGGTCCGCGGGGATCCTCTTCTCCTCGTCCATGCGCTCGATGAACCCCCCGATCCGCTTCAGCTGGTCCCCGAAGGGGAGTTTCCCCTCTCCCTTCGCCCTGAGCATCTCGGAGAACCCGCCGAAGAGACCGGACATGTCACTCCCCTATCTTGATGAGCCCTTCCTTCTTGACCTTCGTGATCATCTGGAAGAGATCATGGAAATCGTCGTAGCCCGCCTTGTGGAGGCGCTCGAGGATCCGGGCCCGCTTGTCCACCTCCTCGTAGATCTCCGCTTTCTTCGCATCAGGGAAACCGAGGAGGGTGGCGATCTTGTTCTCCAGGAGGTAGCTCGCCCCCTTCCCGCTGAAGTCGAAGGTGTCGTTGACCGGGTTCCACTTGAACATCTCGACGAAGGAGATCCCCCCGGTATCGGCATTGTAGCCCACGAGTTCGTTCACGGAGAGCATCCGCCTGACGGTCTCCCCCGACGGGCGCTTGACAGCGCTCTGGATGACCACGATGTTTAAGTTATCGAGGTAGGTCTTGGGGATGCTGATGGGGTCCCCACAGAGGCGCTGGATGAGCTTTTCGACCGAGGCCGCGTGGAAGGTGGAGAGGACCGGGTGGCCGGTCTGCATCGCACCGAAGGCGACCGCCCCTTCCACACCCCGGATCTCCCCCACCACGATCATGGTCGGGCGCTGACGCAGAGCAGACTTGAGGAGGTCGAACATGGTCACATCTGCCCCCTCCCCCTCCCCCTTGCCCTTGGCCTTGGAGACCTCCCGTGTCCAGTTCTTGTGAGGGACCTGGAGCTCAGGGGTGTCCTCGATGCTCACGATCTTTGCCTCGGGCGGGATAAAGGCGGTCACAGCGTTCAGGCTCGTCGTCTTCCCGCTTGCCGTCTCACCGCTCATAAAGAGGGACATCCCGTGCTCGATGCAGATCCAGAAGTACCCTGCCATCAGGTAGTTGCAGGTGCCGAACTCCACGAGATTGAGGATGCTGATGATGTCATCCATGGCCTTACGGATGGTGAAGTTGCTCCCGCGGCGGCTGATCTCGGTCCCGTACACGATGTTGATACGGGAACCGTCTGGGAGGGTTGCATCGACAATGGGCGTGCGGTAGGTCAGGGGTTTCTTCAGCCGCTCCCCGAGTTTCACCACGAACTGGTCGAGCTCGTCCGACTTCTTGAACTCGATGATGGACTTTAAGCCCTTGAAGATCTTGTGCTCGATGAAGATCGGGCCCAGGCCGTCGCAGGTGATATCCTCGATGTACCGGTCGCTGATGTAGGGTTTGAGGACCCCCAGATCGATCTTGTCCCTGACCATCAGGTACTCGACCGCCTTGTACGTCTGGGGGGTCATGACGATGCGCCCGTCAGGGAGCTTCGGGACCTTGGAGAGGGCCATCTCCTGCTCCCCGTCGGTTGGTCCTGCGGTCAGGTCCTTGTTGAGGAAGGCCATGATCTTCCCCTTCATCCCGTGCTGGGACGCCACAAGGGCCATGAGGCCCTCCACCGTCTCTCCGGGCTGCGTCACGTAGACCACCCGCGAGATGAGCTCCTTTAACACCGTGACCCGTTCGGCATCGGTGATAGGGTCCCTGTCGAGGGCGTCAAGGAGGTTCACGAGCTTCAGCTCCACCGCAGGAATGAAGTCGTTCACCGAGTGGAGGAAGGAGGGTTCTATCGGGATGTAGTAGTTGCGGGCATCGATCGGGTCCGGAAAGATGTGGATGAAAGTATTATCGCCGACCGGATAGATGAGGTTCGGGTCCTTCATACTCTTGAGATCTCGCTTCAGCTCCGAGAAGAAGAGGGGGACACCGAAGGTGTTCACCGGGTAGGTGTGGAGATACTCGAGAAGGTGGGGGCTCTTCTGCATGTACTCCTTCGCGTGAGCCGGAAGCATCCGGTAGATCGAGCACCCCTCGATATTGTTGGCGCAGTCGTTCCCTTCGTCGGCCTTCGCCGGCTTGAAGGGGAGGGTCAGGGAGACGGTCAGGGTACTCATGGGATCATACCTTGGCCACGGAGATGGGGATGATCTTCATGCCATACCCCGGGATAACTTCAAAGGACACCACGTTCTCCCGGGTCTTGTGGGCGCCCCGGATCTTGACTACCTCGAGTACCATCAGGTACTTATCCCCGATGAGGGCCCGCTTGAGTGTGAGGATGGCATCGCAGACGGAGCGGATTCTTACCAGGGTGTCCTCGTCGAAGGCATAGGGATGGAGGGAGACGAGGATGGTCCTCCCCTTGTCGCAGAGGTTCTTGCATTCGGTGAAGAAGTCGATGATGACCTCGTTCGTGGTATGCTCTGTGAAGAGGGTGAGGGAGTCGATGATGATGATCTGGGCCTGGCAGTCCCTTATATGGGCGAGGAGGCGCTGCAGGAGCTCTTCCATGTTCTCCTTCTCCAGGTCAAGACCTGGCACGAGGATGGGAAAGAGGCGGAGGTACCCCCAGGCATAATAATCAGATATGTCCAGGCTCATGGTCTCCATCTGGGAGAGAAAGTTCTTCAGTGTCGTCTCGCTCGAGAAGATGTCGATGCACAACCCCTGTTTCATCCCGCCCCACATGATCTGCTGGGTGAGGACCGATTTTCCGCTGTCATGCTCCCCTTCGATGAGGGTGAGGGATCGGAGGGGGATCCCATCATCGATCTTCTTGTCGATCTCCGATTTCCCTGTGGTAAGGACGGCTTTGCCCTTCCCTACGGGTTGATCCTGAAACCCTTGCTTCTCATCCCGTGGCATAGAGATCTCCTAGATTACGATGGTATACGCAGAGTCGTACACCCCGTTTGCGGTGGTCACTTTCACCCATGCTGGGTCTCCCAATGATGGGTCATAGGGGACCGTGATATTCGCAACCTCGTCTGGATCGAGGAGATTGGGATGAACCTGGTCCGGGTGTATGGCGTAAGTCCAGGTACCCGACAGGTTCGTGTACGTGTAAGGGACTAATCCCTGGAGGAGGTAAACCTCCATATGACCAAAGTCTCCCACCACTTCACTCCCCGTATTCTTCACCTCGATGAAGGTCTGAGAGGCGGTGGTGTTTGTAGAGGCGTTGATGATCTCGATCCGGGTGTGCATCTTCTGGGCCTCCCGGTCGGCGGCAGCCTGCTGGGCCATGGCGACTACCCGGGCAGTGGAGAGAGTACCTGCGATGAGGATATACCCTGTAATGATGAGGAGTGTGATTGCGATGGCGGTAGCGATCATGGTTCCAGCACCCATAGTGTCAACTCACCGTGAACTCTTCCGATCGTTTGGTCCCATCAGGGAGCACGATCTGGAAATAGACCGGGGCCCCCCACTCGGTCGGGATATTGCTGCTTTTCGTGGTGATATGGAGGGTTTCCTTGGGGTCCCAGTATCCGTTGGTATCATCGAGGATCCCGTAGTTCCAGCTATCGCCCGAGAGATCGCCCATGGGTACCGTCGAGATATGGCCCGGGTTTCCGACGAAGATGGAGGACATGTTCAGGTCAGGGAGTCTGATCCGGGTTGAGCCAGTGTTTTTCAGCCAGATCTGGGCCTGCTGGGTGTTATTGAGGGCAAAGGTGTTTACTATGGCGATATCAGTCCTCAAGGTCTGGTCCGCGGCGTGAGTGGATGAGGAGACGGACCCTGCCATGGTGTAGATGGCCGGAAATATCTGGGAGGTGAGGATCCCTGCTGCCACTACCGCGGTGATAAGGAAGATGGCTGTAACGATGGTCTCACTCGACATCCATCAGGTCCTGTCCATGCTGTCGATCCATTCAAAGACCTGATCGTTCTCGGGTTTGGCCGCCTTCTTGGGGACCCCCGCCACGGGGGTCTGGATCCGGTGGGTCATGAGGACTTCTATCATGTCCTCGTCCAGGGTGTTGTCCTTGGGGTCCAGGATCCTGTTGAGGATGTAGAGTTCGGAGACGAATTCATCGGGGCCGATCACATGGAGTTCACCCAGGGATGCAGGGAGGAGGCGGCCTATCTCCCGGATCTGGCCGCTCAGCTCATCGGTGAGGTAGCCCATGCTCGTGTAGGCCTGGAGGAGGATCTCAAGGCGATCGTGGCCGTACCGGTTGATGATCTTCGAGGTCCAGCCGAAGAGGCGGTGAACCTTACGCAGGCGGAGCTTCTCCCCCATCTTCTGGGATGGAAGGGAAGAGAGGGGCGGGATCTTTCCGTTCCCGCGCATCAGGGTTGCAAGCTCCTCCTGGACGGACTTCTTGGATGCCGGGAAGACCTCTTCTTCAGGTTCTTCGGCTCCCCCAGCAGGAGATTCTTCGGATAGAGCCTCCTCCCCCTCCTCTTTGGCATCCTTGGCCTCCGCTTCCTGATCATCCTCGAAGAGATTGGGAGTATTGTAACTTATTCCAGGATGGAGGAAGGGGTTATCCTTCTCGTTCATGCGGTCGCGGATATCGATGAGAAGCTTCTTTATGGAGGTCTTGAGGAGATCCATCTCTTCCTGAAGCTTGAGGAGCTTCACGTCGACGTCGCCAGCAGGAGGGGCTGCGATGGTGGTATCCTCCTGCCTGGGTGGATCCATACTGATATTGAGCCTGGCCATAGCACACTCACGTGGAAAAAAATTAATCACTCATACTAGATATATCTTGTGATTCAATATTTTTGATAAAAGAGATGGTGTTTACAAAATAATCAGAAATTACACATTAAAACACGAAAATGAGACCAAAAATAGGTCAATGAATTGGATGTTTTGAATCATCTTAGCATCTATCGCCCTGAGAGGGATTCAGCATTACCCCCAAAAAAGAGGTGAATTTAATAGAGCAGGTTCACCGGAGTGATACCGCCAGGAGCGGACTTGTGGATCGGAATAGCGGCACCGATATCCGGCCTGATCTGGAGGGTGAAATCCTCGGAAGCCGGGAGTGCCCCGTCGCTGTCTACGCTCAGATTGACCTGGATGGTGAACTGCTCATTCTTTTCAAGGGCTTTATCCTTATCGTCATTCGAACTGGACTTTATCATCCACTGCCAATCAGCCGGCTGGTTTCCATCATTCCCCGAAATGTTGGATGCGAAGTCCAGAGTTTTGAGGACTGTCCTGTTCTGGTAGGTGAAGACGGTCTTGTTCAGATCGATGGATGACCCGCCAGCTGCAAGTCCGATGCTGAAGATGAGGGCGTGGATTCTGGGAGGATTCTGGGTAGTACCACTGGCATCCCCATACACTTCACCAATGACCACAATATTGGAGGACGACTGCTGGACACCGGAGTAGACAACCTGCTGGGCCTTCTGGGTCGTGAAGAACCCGGCCCCGAGCACCACGTACGAGAAGACTGCGGCAACCACCACGAAGGCGATGAGGACGATGGCCGCCTCAAGCCCGGTGAAGGCCTCAACTTTTGATAGTTTTTTCATCTCGAGCACCTCCTAGTAGAGCTTGTTCACCGGATCGATTCCACCCGGCGCCGTTCGCGAAATGGAGAGCGCAGGGCCGATGATGGGTTTGACCTCAAGGGTGAACTGGTCACGGGCAGCGATCGAGCCGGAGCTCTCGGTGAGGTGAACGACGATATCCATCTGTTCGCCACCCTCGAGGAGGGCGTTGCCATTCCCATTGATATCCCGTGCAATGGACCACTGGTTTGGCCCGGGATAGAGGTTTATGGGCCCCAGGGTGGTTGCATTGGGAATATCATTGCGATAGCTCTGGTTGGCCCATACCATGGTGAGCTTGGTCATATCAATGGGCATCCCGCCGGGTGCGAGACCTAAGGTAAAGTTCAGGTAGTTGATCTGCACCTTACCAAGCGTTGTGTCCACCCCATAGACATCCCCCAGGATCTCGAAGCTCGAGCTAGCCTGCTGGACGCCCGTATGCACGGACTCCTGGGCCTTCTGGGTAGAGAAGAACCCGGCGCCGAGCACTACATAGGAGAAGACAGCAGCCACGACCACAAAGGCGATCAGTACAATCGCCGCTTCGAGGCCGGTGAATGCTTCTTCACGACTCAGTAGACGTTTCATAGACTACACCTGTCAGTATCCCGAATCTCTCCAGGTATACTCATTGTTAAATCTATTTTTGTGTATAAATACTTTTCTATATAAACCGGGTGGAATGCATTTTAATCAGATGAAGTTATAGAATTTTTTATCTTGGATAGCGCTTCAACCGCCGCTTCCTGCAATTCAGAATTCCGGTCGGAGAGGGCGTGGGTGAGGGGGCCGATGGCCTTCGGATCCGCGATCTTCCCGAGGGCAGCGGCAGCCCGGATCCTGACCCCGATATCCATGTCTTCCAGCACCGATATGAGGGGTTCGGCTGCCCTCTGGTCGCCAATCCTCCCAAGGGATTTTGCCGCCTCCCTTCTCACGAACCTGTTTTCATCGGAAAGTGCCCGGATCAGGGGCTCCACCCCTCGGGAGTCCCCGATGATCCTGAGGGCTATTGCACTCCCCATGCGGATATGCCAGTCCTGGTTCCCGAGAGATTCGATGAGCGGTTCAACCGCTTCATCGCCGAGGGAACCGAGGGCCCGTACGGATGCCTCCCGGATGCTCCTGTTCTCGTCGCCAAGGAGGTGCAGGAGGGGCTTCAACGCTCTCCTGTCCCTGCTCCTTCCGAGAGATGCGATCGCTGCCTCCTTCACCCTGGTGTCCTGGATCTCGAGGGTCGAGAGGAGGTAACCGACATCCTCTCCGCCTACCGAACTGCTCTGATCTGCCACTGGCTGCGCAACCTGTCTCTTCCCTCCCGCCTCTTTCGGTCGATCTCTCCTATTCGAGAGGAGAAAGCGGGAAAGGTTCTTCCACTGCTCTATGGTAAAAACCGAGGTGGTTGCCACCACCCATACATAGATCGCAGTATAGACGAGAATTATGGGGTTAAAGGTCCCGTTGACCAGGCCGAAGAAGACCATCCCCAGGGAGACCCCGACCACAAGGCCGATGAGGAGGAGGCCCCGCCTCGGGTACCAGATGGAGGCAAGGATGATGGGTATGTAGAAGAGGTGTGGGAAGAGGGGGGCGATCTGGTGAAAGAAGGTTCCACCCGCATTGCTCAGGGCATACCCGTTGAGGAGGAGGGCGACCACGGTAAATACGACGATGATGAAGGGCCTCATGATACCGCTCTCCTGCACATCGGATCCAGAAGTCAGGGTTGGTTGCGCTCCCAGCATGAGGAAAGAATAATTCATATTTTCTCTATTTATAATGTACTATTCTCAACAGCCTTTCATTTATTCCAGATAAAGAAAATTCTTATAACTCATGGGGTTAGGGGGTCTTCCTTGGACCTGCGCCCGGAAAGAATCCTTATTACCCCCTTTTCCCCATATATGGATTAAGATATTCCCGGTACTTGTATGGAGAGACAGGATATCCTCGTCGTCGCCATTGCCGTTGTGGCTTTCGCGGTTTTGGTTCTGGCGGTGCTGCCGTTCCTCGCTGGACAACACCTTGGCCTGCCGATAGGTGGAACGATCCCGGAGGGAGGGACAGGCTCCCTGGTGACTCCATCGATCCCAAAGACCCCGGCTGCCTCAATCACGGTGCCTCCAGGAAAAGGCCTGCCAGCAACACCGACCCCTGCCGAGACACCACCCTGGGATGGATCGGTGAAAAATATCGGGTTCATCGGCCAGCCGGATGGTCAGGTGACA
>Ga0315291_10005358_pt1 | contig 16104 bp, 11 predicted proteins | sample YL17G12_20_MG_FD_203070 | JGI IMG/M metagenome (GOLD analysis project Ga0315291, IMG submission 203070) | Sediment microbial communities from Yellowstone Lake, YNP, Wyoming, USA - YL17G12_20 | ecosystem: Environmental > Aquatic > Freshwater > Lake > Sediment | place: USA: Wyoming | collected...
TGTCCCAACTGCGGTTGGCGGAATGGCCGGAATAAGGGGGGTTGCCGATGACGACCATGATGGGCTTGCCGCGCTTGATCTCGGCGGCCTCGTTCCCCTCTTTCGTGATGACATTGTAGAGGCCGAAGAGGTCGCCGGAGCGACGGATGGCCTCGTCGAGGGTGTTGGTGAGGTAGACGCCGAGGCGGTCATCGGAGGCGAAGTCGTAGGCGTAATCCCGCTGCTGGGAATCGGGCAGGTCCTGGCCAGCGAGCTGGAGGCCGAGCTTGAGGTGAGCGACGGCATAGGGGGCCATGAGAAGCTCGAAACCGAAGAGCCGCGGGAGAAGGTGGCCTTTGACGTAGCCGGACCATGCGCCCATGCGCCGCGCCCGCATGAACCCGTCTCGGATGTGGTCCACAATCGCGTAGAGGAAGGCGCCGGTGCCGCAGGCGGGGTCGAGAATGAGGACGCGCGGGCCGGTTGCGGTTTCCTTGCGGCCGTCCTCCGGCGGGCGCTGGTAGGGGCATTGCGCGGTATCTGCGAGGCCGTTTGGGAGGCCGAAGCGGGTCTTGAGGAGGTGGTCCACGGAGCGGACCATGTAGGAGACGACGGGCGGCGGGGTATAGTAGACGCCGCGCAGCTCGCGCAGCTTGGGATCGTACTCCTTGAGGAAGGTCTCGTAGAAGTGGACAACGGGGTCTTCACGGCCGGTCTTGCGGGCGAAGTCCTGGAGGATGGCGGCCTTGTCGGTGAGGCGAAGGAGCTGGACAACGTCGTCAACGTAGCCCGCGTGGGGCTCGTCGGCTAGATCGGAGAGGGTGTTGAGCTCGAAGATGCGGCGAAGGAGGGGGTTGGTCTTGGGGATGTCGGCGGCGGCGCCGAGGCGCTGGAACGGGGTCTTGAGGGGGTGGTTGCACCAGGCGGCGAAGAAGCCGTAGGTGAGGGTCTGGGCGAACATATCGGCGAACTGCTCGTCGGTGAGGTCGGGGACGAGGTCCTCCTTGATGATGTCGCGCAAGCCGCGGAGGTTGCCGGAGACGGCGTCTGTAGCGAACCCCTGGACGACGACGTTGCGAATCTCGTGGGTGTAGCGGGCGAGGCGTGTGGCGAGGTCTCTCGCATCGTTTGCTCCCTGGGGGTCCTGGGCGAGGAAACTCTTGAGGAGGTCGAGGACGGACTCGGCGGCTGGGGTCGTGGTCCGGATCGTCCTGCCGTCTGCTTGGAGGTGACTCAGGGACTCGGCGCGGCGCTTGTCACCGCGGACGTACCAGCGGAATTCGAGGTAGTTGGTGAGGATGAGGTTATCCAGTGTCGGACGGTAGCGGACCCTGATCTGCTCGTCCTGCTCGGCATCGTCGAGGCTGGCGCCCAGGTCTTTGGCTTCGATGTAGCCGACGGCGAGGTCACCCTTCTTCACCTGGAAGTCGGGAGTGCCGCACTCGCGACGTTTCGGTTGGGAAACAGCGTCAATGTCGCGGCCGAGCGATTCGACGAGGGCTTCGAGGGTTGGGTAGTAGGTGGCCTCGGTAGCGTCACCGGCGAGGTAACTGCGAGAGAGCACCCGTAGGTACTGGTTAATCGGCGCAGGACGCATGGCGCGGCTGGCCCCTCATGTGCACGAGATAGGGTAAGCGTTCTGGCACCAGGTGACGAGGTCCTGCCGGAGGGGACCGCCCGAGGCGGACAAACCCCGTCTGAGGCCGGCAACGGCCAGCGGGCTGTCTCCTCGGCTTCGCTCAGGTCAAACTCCGGCACTCTTGATCTATCATGGCTACGATGAAGCTACGCGGAACGGCATGAGCAGGAGACTCGCTCCTGCCCTACGGACTGCGGTTCCACGGCCGGCAATTGGCAGGCTAAAGCCTGCGGTACCCAGCACCACTCAGAACACGAAGTTGAACGTCAGCGGCCGCACCTTCCACTCCCCCTCCTCCTGGACGAGCCAGACGTTGCCGCGGACTTCCTTCGGCACCACCTTGACGATCTTGAGCTTGGCCACGAAGTCCACGCGGAGCCCGTCGAGCGTCGTCGGCCGCCCCACCAGTTCCGCGTCATTCATGACCACCCACTTGGGCTGGCCCCGCGGCACCTCCCACCAGTGGAAGGTCATCTCGTCCATCGCCTCGTGGTCGCCCTTGAGCCAGGCCTCGATGAAGGCCGTCGCCGCCTTGCGAATCTCGGGCTCCTGCTTGCGGTCGGCCTCGGTTGGGCTGGTGTCAGGCAGCTCGGCCTCCGGCGGCAGCTCCTTGTACCAGTAGACCTGCCGCACCCGCCACCTCCAGACCCCGACCTGCTCCACCAGCCGCAGGATGATCGTCCCCTTCTTCGGCAAGCCGGCATCCGCCATCGCGCCCTCGAAATCTATGGCGCCGGTGCGGGTGTCGGCGCGAGGCTTCCGCAGCTTTGGCATTCTGGCGAAGGGCGATGGCCCGTACAGGTTCTCCAGCTTGTCCGGCAGGAGCGCCGCAATCGCGTCCCGGTCATTGCGGGTGAAGGCGAACAGGAACTCCCGCGCCACCTTCGCCGCCGGGGCCGGCAGCGGCGCGATGGGCTCCGGCTTGCCGCTTCCCGGCTGCGCCAGCGCCCCCGCCAGAGCTATCGCCAAGATAATTGTCTTCGCGCTCATCCGCGCCATCTCCCGGCAATCATACCCCAATTCATCGCTTCAGTCTTAGACACGCCGCCCCGGTTCACGTTCCTCCTACGCCGTCTCGGTCCCCTCTCGCGCCGCATTATCGTTCGCAGCGCAGCCGGGTCAGCCCATTCCACCGCTACCCTGCCATATCCCGCCTTTGCAGACTATCCCTACAACATTTCCCGGCGGCAGAAGGAGAAACACGGCAGGGGTCTAAGACACGCTGAGTTGGGCAGTGCGCTGCGCCTGCGCCGGCGCGGCGACGACTGGATGCCTGGCAGGTCGGGGCCCGATGCTCCGGTCTGCTTTCGCGTGGGAGACACGCGCTATCAACACGGATTGAGGCAGGTGGAGGAGGATGGCAGTTTCGACACGGCCTCTGCGTACGGGCCGGCCGGGAAGCCAAACAGAACGAAAGCGGGGCCGCCCGTGGTGGCACTACGCGGCTCTCTTGAGTTGCCTTCTCGTGCTGGCGGGCCTCGCTTGGGGGGCCTGGGCCGCCTGGTTCGGGCTCACCCATGTTCACGCCAGCTCTGCCCGGATCACCGGGCTTGTGGTAAACGTGGCCGCAAAAGGCGATGCCCGCGTCCAGCACGTCCTGGTCCGCACGGGCGATGAGGTCAGCAAGGGCCAGATTGTCGCCGAGCTGGATCGCGCCGACCTCGCCGCCGAGCTCGATCAGGCGAAGGCCAGTCTCGCTGCCCAGCAGAGCGCTCGCGGCCGCGCCGAGCGCGAGCTCGAACTCACCATCCGCGAGGTGTCGGCCAGCGTCGAGGAAGCCTCGGCCCAGCTCGAAGCCGCCCACGCGCGCCTGCGCCAGTCCGAGGCCGAGCTGAAGCTGCAGTCCCAGGAGCAGCCCGACGAAGTCCGCCAGGCCTCCGCCGACCTCGCCTCCGCGAAGTCTCGCCTGGCTGACGCTGAGGCAACCCTCAAGCGCATGGAGAAGCTGTCGGGCCAGGGCGCGGTGTCTCAGCAGAGCCTCGACGCCGCCCGCACCAATCACCAGGTGGCCGAGGCCGGGGTCGAAGCCGCCGAAGCCGCACTGGCCGTCGCCCGCACGCAGAGCTACCAGAGCCAGATCCGCGAGCAGGGCGTCGCCACCCGCCGCGCCGAGGAGCTCCAAGCGAAGGCCGGCCTGAAGTCGGCTGAGACTCAGACCCACCGCATCTCGCTGGCCGAGCAGCAGGTCCTCTCCAGCAGGGCCGCCGTCGCCGAGGCAGAGGCCGCTGTCCAGGCCGCCCAGGCGCGGCTTTCCTATGCCGTTCTCCGCAGCCCCATCAGCGGGGTGGTGGTCAGCGGGCCCGGCTCCTCCGTCAAAGAGGGCGAGGCCGTCGAGATGGGCCGGCCAATCGTCACCGTCCTGGCCACCGATGTCCCCTTCTGGATCTCGGCCTCTGTCTCCGAGCTCTATGCCGGACGAGTGAAGGAAGGGCAGCCCGTCCTGATCCGCGTCGAGTCCCTCCCCCGCGGCCTCTTCCGAAAGCGCTGGCTCCACGGCAGAGTCGAGAAGATCGGCGCCGCCACCGAGTTCCAAACCGCGGGGTCAAGCCCCTGGATGATCCAGCAGGTCCCGATCAGGATCGGCTTCGACCCCCAGGGCCAGCGGATGACAGCCGGGGCCACCTGCCGCGTCTGGATTGACATCAGGAGGTAATGCGGTCCGCCCTCTCAGGCGTTCGCCGCCCTGCCGTCTTCGGTCGGGCGGCCGCCTCTTCTAGATCTCCGTATCCAGCAGCCTCTGGCTGCGTTCGTCCAGGTCCGTGATGTCCTCGATCTCGAACCGGTTGCCGTCCGCATCCTGGAGCAGCACCCGCGTCTTGCGCACCACCCGCACGTCCTCCCGATCCCTCACATCGAACACCCGATACCCCCGGTCCGTCTGCACCTCCCACCGTGCGGCGCCGTGTGCGTCCTCGATGTCATAGATGCGCACGATCTTCGGCACGAAGTAGGCCCGGTTCATCTCCTCCGCGAGCACCTTCCGGCTTTCCGGGTCGAGGCCCGCGGGGTCTTGCAGCAGCAGCACTTCCTTGTCTTTGCCGTCGAGGAAGCTCACGAAATCGGCCGCTTCCGACACTGGAAACACCGGCGCCGGCTTCACATCAACGTGTTCCTCCTCTCCCTCCACCTGCACGTGCAGCCGCCGGAACTCATCCCGCCAAATACGCACCCGTGCCGCCGGCATTATCCGGAGCCGGTCTATCTCGGCCTTCCAGCCCGCGTTCCCCTGTTCTCCGGCTTCCTCGTTCTCGGGATCGCTCACCACCACACCTCAGCGAGACCGCTCTACCAGGCTCGCACCTTGGAAAGCTCCGCCTGCAGCTTGCACAGCCGGCTGTAAAGCCCGTCGCCCTCCAGCAGATCGTCGTGCGCCCCGCTCTCCACGATCCGGCCGTGCTCCAGCACCAGAATCCTGTCCGACTTCCGCAGCGTTGACAGCCTGTGCGCAATGGCGAAGGTCGTCCGGTTCGAGACCAGCCGATCCAGCGCCTCCTGAATCAGCATCTCCGTCTCCGTGTCAACCGACGACGTCGCCTCATCCAGGATCAGGATTCGCGGGTTCTTCAGCACCGCCCTCGCAATCGAAACTCGCTGTCGCTCCCCGCCCGACAGAAGCTGCCCTCGCTCCCCCACCTGGGTGTCGTAGCCATGCGGCAGGTTGACGATGAAATCGTGTGCGTTCGCCGCCTTCGCCGCCGCCACGATCTCCGCCGCCTCGGCGTTCGGGACGCCGTAGGAGATGTTCTCCGCCACCGTGCCGTGGAAGAGGAATGACTCCTGCAGCACCACCCCGATCTGCTGCCTCAGCGATCGCAGCGACACCTCCCTCACATCGTGCCCATCCACCAGTATCCGCCCCTCCTCCACATCGTAGAACCGGCTCAGCAGTTGCACGAGCGTGCTCTTGCCGGCCCCGCTGGGCCCCACCAGCCCCACCATCTGGCCTGACTTCGCCACGAAGCTGATGTCCTGGAGGACCGGCTTGCCCGGCTCGTAGCTGAAGTTCACATGTTGGAACTCGACATTCCCCTGGGTGTTGGTCAGCCTCACCGACCCCGGCGCCTCCGGTATCTCGGGCTTCGTATCCAGCACCTCGAACACCCGCTCCGCCGCGGTCAACGCGTGCTGCACCCGGTGGTTCATGTCGCCCAGCATCTGCACCGGCATGTAGAACTGCCACATGAGCTGCGTGAACATGACCAGCGTCCCCAAGGTCGTGAGACCATACAGCACCTGGTGGCCGCCGTACCCGTAGATCGCCAGCGACCCGACCGCCGTTATCAGCCCCAGCGCCGGGAAAAAGGTCGTCCACAGCTTCACGACCGCCAGCTCTTGCGTGAACAGCGCCCCGCTCCGGTCTCGGAACCGATCCGATTCGCGCGACTCCTGCGCGAACGACTTCACCACCCGGATTCCCGGGATCGAGTCGGCCAGCACCGCGTTCAGCCCGGCCCACCGCCGCCACACCTTCTGATAGATGCGGTGCACGGCCTTCCCGAACCAGAACGTCCCCACCGCGATGAACGGCGTCGGCACCAGCGTCAGCAGCGCCAGCTTCGGGTTCGCCGCAAACAGCATGATGCAGATCACCGGTATCGTCAGCAGGTTTATCAAGATCTGCTGCAGCCCATCCGCAATGAAATACTGCAGCCGCATGATGTCGTTGGTGATGCGGGACATTATCTGCCCCGTCTGCTTGCGCCCAAAGAACCCCATCGAGAGCAGTTGCAGGTGGTCGTACACCTGCACCCTCATGTCCAGCACCACCCGCGCCCCGAGCCACTCCATCAGATAGCCGCGGATCATGGCGAAGGCCGACCGCACCACATAGATCGCCAGCAACCACAAGACCACGATGCTGAGGCCCGGCTGGTAGCGCGGCGTCAGAACCCGGTCGAACAGGTACCTCGTCACATAGGCCGGCAGCAGGTTAAGCACCGTCAGGACGACGCTGAGCAGGAACCCGACGATCGCCACCGTCCGGTAGGGCGCCAGATAGCTCAGCAGACGCGCCAGGAGCTGCCCGCGCTGCATGCAGAACGGGCAGACCTCCGACCAGCGCGGCAGCGCCCGGCCGCAGGTCGCGCACCGCACCGCCCGCTGCCCGCCGCCCCCACGATGGTGCTCGTCTTCCCCCTCCGCCGCTTCCTTGGTCAGCCGCCGCAGCACGTAGTAGGCCCGCGACATCTGCGGCGCGATGGACCGGCTGAACCGCACCAGCTCGAACCCCTTCTGGTCCGTCGTGACCTCCAGCGACCCGCCCCCGATGAAGTCGCGCAGGCGCACCCGCCGTATCTCCTCCAGCGGCAGCTCCTGCTCCACCCGCGCCTCACCGTTGTCGGCCGCCAGCCGCGCCAGTCGCCGGTCCGTGGCCAGCAACCAGCGATCGCCAAACACCCCGTCGGGAGTGACGTCGGCGTAGAGGCTGATGAGCCGCTGCTCCCCCTCCTCCATCAGCCCCTGGACGGCCCGCTCGACCGACTCCGGGAATTCCTCCTGAAGGTCGGCGTCGAGAAGGCGCTCTATCTCTGCCCTACGCGAGGACTCGATCATCTTCCATCACCCATCCGCACATCGCGCCGGCGCGGCCGCGTCGGCCACGCCGGCGTGACAACCAAGTGAGGCATTTCCACGGCCGGGGAATTCCTCCCGCTCCCGTTCCATCACCATCGGAAACTTTTTCTCAACGTCGGCCCGAAGATGCAGGAGTGTTCGCAGAGGATATGGTATCCGCGCACAGCTACCGCGCAGATGCAGTCGGGCTGCGCGAGCCCAATCTCCTCCAGAAGGGAGGTGGGTCGGGTGAGTTGCGGCGCATGTAGAAAGAAGTCGCCGGCGAAGAAGACTAAGACCACGAAGAAGAAGTAAGAGGCGGTAGTAGTCGGACCCATATTGCGTCGGTGGACTGCCGGGCTTCCCCCAGGGAGCCCGGCGCTTCTCTATCTTGCCAGAGGCGCCGAACCTCCTTGCGCTACTCGATGGGCTGCGTGATCCCGAAGATGGAAGAGATGATGGCGAAGAGACCACGCGGCAGGTACTCCCCCAGCACCAGGCCGAGGAACACCGGCCGGAACGTCCGGAACAGGCGCAGCCCCCCATACCTGCGTATCAGGCCCGTCAGCGCCCAGGCGATGAACACGTTTACCCACAGCGATCGGTTGGTCTCGTAAGAGCTGGCAATCAGGAAGCCCACCGGGCTCACCGGCCACCAGACGAACTGGCTGTTCAACCATACGAGCAGGAGCGTGAACCCCGCCCCCAGCACCAGCGCCAGCCGCAGGATAGTTGTCCGGCGGCTCGGGCGCTCGCAAGCTCGCGTCCAGCCCCCCGAATCCCCACTCCGGATAGCTCGTGAAAGGCCAGTGGGGCAGCGCGCTCGCCCCGCGCCCGTAGATCACTTTCAGCAGCGCCGGCAGGCCGAACACCAGCATCACCGCAATCGCCAGCAGCGCTCCCGCCGTGAAGACCTTCCCCCTCAGCCGCGCGCTGTGCACCAGCTTGAAGCTGTTCATCATCTGCGGCATCGCCAGGTTCATCGGGTCGTACATGTAGATCACCGACAGGTACGTGTACATGGTCAGCGACGGCGTCCCCAGCGGCAGCGTGCCGATGGTCCGCAGCACCACCATCCGCGGGAAGAACCCCGTGTCAACGAACATCACGCCGCCTGCCGCTACCAGCCGCGCGGCCCCCACCAGCACCGCATAGAACACGACCATGATCGCGGCGAAGCTCCACCACGACATCCCCGCTTTCGCCGCGAACCAGAACATGAAGACGTTCGCCAGCGCAAACAGCAGCAGACCCCACTTCCCCGCCAAGGGAGCATAGGGATCCGCCTCCTCCCGCTCCCTGCCCAGCAAGCCCAACCACGCCGCCCGAAGTGCTCTCCGCGACTGGTACAGCACAACCCCGGTCAGCGCCAGGAACCCGCCCGCCTCCTGGAACGCGACGAACACCCGCGGGTTGATCGCCAGCGCCGACATCGCCCCCTCCTCCGCGATTCCGAAGCTGCCCCACACCAGCATCTGGATGCGGAAGAGAAGGTAGAACAGCCACAGGCTCAGCGATACCTCCGCCGGCAGCAGGCAAGTGATGCCGATCACCGGGAAGATGATGCTCACGCTGAGGTCGCTGAGCACGCGCCACGGCAGCGCCATCCCGGCGAAGTACCGTCCCACCCGCAGGTCGTAGAGCTGCACCGATGGCACGCTCGGGTAGAGCATGTGGAACCAGCCCAGCGTCGCGAACAGCGCCGGCGCCGCGAACCCCAGCCAGAACACCCGGTTGTTGAGAATGCTCCCCCGCAGCGACGGCCTGCTGCCATCGCCCGTGATGGCACGCGGCACGTCCACCAGCGGGAAGGCCAGCCGCTGCCGCTCGATCCAGTCTTTCCTCAGCAGGGCGCCCAGGCTGAACACCGCCAGCATCAGCGCGAACGTGAACCCTCCCCAGGCCGCCATCGGCGTCAGCCACGCGCCCCAGAGTGCCCCTGTTCCCTCCGGGAGCCCCTCCCAGAACCAGGTCACGTAGGCCTGGTCGGGCAGCCGCAGGAAGAGCGGCGCGTACGGCCAGATCATGTGCTCCCAACCGTTCTCCGGCGTCGCCATGTAGAAGGGGTAGGTCGTGGCCGACACGATGTAGGGCAGCCCCCCCTGCATCGCCAGCCCCACCGACACGATCAGCATCCCATATATCGTCAGTAGCTCGCCCCTGGCGAAGGCGCGCCCCGGCCAAACTCGCACCAACGCGGTGTTCAGCAGAACCAGCAGGAACAGGACGAAGACGGTGCTGTTGAGCAGTGACCCCGAGCCCACATCCCAGGTCCGGCTCACAAAAGCCAGGTACGGGTTGATGGTCCCAAGCAGCGCCACCGCGCCCGCGCCTGTCAGCACGGCTCGCGCTGTGATCGGATTGACCGGCATCTCTGCGCGGTCCGCCGCGACGGCGAGCGCTGGCTCCTCCATACCGGCCCTCCGCCGAAGCGTTCGCCGAAAGACCGCTACTCACCTTCGCTTCGCTTGTGCGTCGCGTCGGCGCCAGAACTCGCGCCAGCACTCGCGGTGCCAGTCCAGTCGCTGCTTGTTGACAGGCCGGAACGCCTCATACGCGGCGACCACGGCCGCGCCCTCAGCGGCGTCAGTGCCCCGATCCGCTTCGAGGAGGAAGCCCAAGTCCCACATAGGATCACCCAGCGCGAGCAAGTCCCAGTCAACAACCACCACTCCGGCTTCGACAGGAAGGATGTTTGTGGAGAAGTAGTCGCCGTGCACGACTGTCGCCGGTGGTTCTGGCGGCTCCCCAGGGACACATCCGACGCGATCCCGGTTTGGCCGAGATCGGCGAATCAGGCCCGACAGATCTTTGCTCAGAGATGAGAGTGAGATGGTGTGTAGCCTCGCGAGAACCCGCGCCGCCTGGACCGGGATCTCCGGTCGCCAAGGTTCACGGACGACACGTTCCATCACCAAAGCCGCTTTGTTTGCATTCCGCGCGAATCCCAATAGGCGCGGTGTTGGCACTCTGTGCGCGGGCATCTCCGCCAAGGCAAGGGCGTGCTTTCGCGCAGTGTCTACAGGGCCAAGATTGGAATAATCGTCGAAGCCGGGAGCATACAACTTTAGCACAGCCCTCGTTTGCCCGCAGTCCGTTCGAAGGTCGCAGTCCCAGACACGGCAGCCACTTCCGCGACCGACTTCGCTCGCGGCGTGGAGCTCCAGGCCGCCACACTTGAGGCAACGCCTGAGCCATGTGCAAATGGTCAGGGTGTCATCCGATGTCATCGCTCATCCCTTATCATCCATTTCGCGCAGGAATGACCCCCCTCTGCTTCCTCATTCCGATGTTGACAACCGATCCAATGGAAACGCCGGCTTCGCTAGGGGCCGCACCGCGAGCGACACGAGCATCAGTGCGTTGTCGTCACCCGCGATCCGATTGGCGCGCAGCGCGCCGCACTGCTGGCAGCGGTGGATCAGCGCCCACTCGCCGCCCTTTCTTACGGAGACCGCTATCGGCTCCACCTTGCCGCCGCAGTAGGCCGCCCTGTCGCCCGGGCGGTCGTCCAGATGAACGCTCCACAGGCACCAAGGGCAGTGATTGCGGTGCTTCGTGCCGGGCGCGTCGGCGTACACCTCCCGCCCGCAGTGCGCGCACTCGAAGCTGCCGCCAGGATGCTCCACGGGGGCCTGCATCCTTCAAGTCTCCCCGCCGACGAGCTGTAGGTAGCTACGGAGCCGGCGCGTGTCTATGTCGCCCGAGGCCACCGCCTCTCGCATGGCACAACCTTGCTCATCACGATGGGAGCAGTTCGAGTACTTGCACTTGCCCAGATAGGGATGAAGCTCCGGGAACGCGGCCGCGATATGTTTCCTCTTCACCACGGAGTTTGGGCTCAGCTTGATCGGGCAGTTGGCCACCTTGCCGTGCCTTCCCATCGGACGGTCACACGGGCATGTCTCGCACGTCTCTCGCACGAAAGCGAACTGCCGCAGCCCGGCGGTATCGGCCACCCAGCCGCCGAACGGCAGCTCCAGCAACGTGATCGAGGTGGTCGTGTGCCGGCCCTTGTGCGTGACACCACCCACGTCGCCGACCCGCAGGCTCAGGCCCGGGGCAACGGCGTTGAGCAGCGACGACTTCCCCACCCCCGACGGCCCGCACAGCACCGACCGCCGGTCGCGGAGCGCCGCCTTCAGCGCCTCTACACCCCCGCCGTTCTCCGCGGACGTGAACAGCAGCCGAAATCCACATTGGCGGTAGACAGCGAACCGCGCGCGCAACGGCTCGCCGTCCACCAAATCACACTTGTTGATGCATACCAAGGGCTCCAGCTCGCTCGCGATGGCCGCCACCAAAAACCGGTCCAGCAGAAACAGATCCGGCCGCGGGTCCGCCGCCGCGAACACGATCACCGCCTGGTCCACATTCGCCACCAGCGTTTGCTGGAGCGGCGCGCTGCCGGCGGCTGTCCGCGACAGCCCGGACTCCCGCGGCAGCACCTCCTCGATGACACCGCGGCCCGGTTCCAGCATGGCGACCTTGACCCGATCGCCCGCCGCCACGGGGGTCGCCACGTACCGCCGGTGGCCCTCCTTCACCTTCTTCAGCTTTCCGCGCAAGAGACACCGCACCACTCGACCATCAACCAGCACGTCGAACAGCGCGCCGCGGTTCTCGACGACCGTGCCTTCTTGTAGGGCGGGCATGCCTATGCCCGCCTTCTTTGGCCGTCCACCGACATCCGAATTGTGAGGCAATATCACCGTTATCTCTCCGTTGCATGGGGAATGCGCCTTACCCGGCGCAAGGGGGGAAATGCAGAACGCCACGAGCCTCAACTGCCCGCGGCGCACGTTGGGCAGGAGCAATGCTCCTGCCTGCTGCAGGGCGGGCATTCCCATGCCCGCCATTCATCAAGAGAGAGCGGTGATGCTAAGTCAACCCGCTACCCAGCCCCAGGCACGAGGCAGTGACGCGATATTCGGTTCGCGATGTGTGCGGTTGCCATAAGGTCACGGCCTCCTTTCGCCCGAGTTAGGCGGTATAACGTCGCTGACTATAGCAGGGCGGCGCGACTGCGTCAATGCTTGGTGAGAGTGTTTCTTGACCGCAGATAAACGCCGATCGACGCGGATAGGAGCGGGAAACACCGTGTATCTGCGTTCATTCGCGTTCATCGGCGGCTGATTTAGGGCAATGGCTTCCTCACCTTCCATATGATTGTAGCCGGCACCATCTTCTGCCGCTCCGGCGCGTAGTAGTCGCCCCAGTCCTGGCCGCTGCCCTCTTCGACAGGTTCTGGTTCGATGATATCGAGCACGTCGAGGCCCGCGCCTCTTAGCAAGCGGTAGTACTCCCCCACGGTTCGCTGGAACTGCCGAACGAGCGGCCGCGACTCTAGGCCCTTCTGCTCCCACTCATAGGAGTACTCATGGTCGAAGTAGGCGAACTCGATCCGCAGCTCCTTCTCCGCCAGGCAGTACCAGAATGGATGGTCGAGGCTGAAGACGAACAGCCCGCCCGGCTTAAGCACGCGCTGCACCTCCGCGAAGCACCGATCGAGGCTCTCTACGTACATCAGCGCGTAGGCAGAGAACATGACCTCCTGGCTCTCATCGGAAATACCTCGCAGGCTGGTCACATCTCCCTGCCGGAAGGTCGCGCTGGCTCTGTTCTCCTCTGCGAGCTTCCGCGCGAACTCCACCTGCTCATCCGAGATGTCAATGCCCGTGACGATCGCGCCCCGTTTGGCGAAGGCGATGCTGCACTGCCCGCCCCCGCATCCGATTTCGAGAACATGCTTTCCTTTCACATCACCGATGAGTTGAAGCTGATCCTCGTTCGGGCAGTGCGGGCCATAATGCACGAAATCACACGGAATCGCATGCTCCGCCTGGTAGTGCGGCGAGATCTCGTTCCACGTCTTCCTCATGTCGGTCCGGTTTGTCATATACACCTCCGGTAGGGCAGAAGCGAGTCTCCTGCCCCACCCTCATGACGTCACAGCTCCTTGCCGAAGGCCACCGTGTAGTCTGTCACCCGGTACCCCAGATTCGTATAGAGCAACTGCGCCCGATAGTTCTTCCCATTCGTGCTGATCGCCGCGTGCCGGCACCCCGCCTTCCTCATCTCCGCCAGCGCGGCCGCCAGCAGGAATGCCCCCAGCCGCTTCCCGCGGGACGCCTCCGCGATCCCAAGCCACTCGCAGTAGCACCAGTCCGACGCGTTTGGGCCCTCCGAGGCCTGCCCGCGGTCCACATTGCACACGCCCAGCCTCTCCTGCCCCGACACCGCCGACACCGCCAGCCGCCGCCCGATCGGTCCCTCTTTCCAGGTCAGCGCCAGCTCGAAATCCAGCTCCGGCCGGCGCACCTGAGGTACTGCGTAATCCGGCCACGTCAGGTATATCTCGGAGTTTGCCACCTCGTACCCGTTCATCCCGAAGAGCGCCCGCACGTGCCCGATCCGCTCTGAGAGATGCGCAAACCCGAAGTGGTAGAACCGGTACCGGTAGACCGCGTTCCACGCCGACAGCGCCCCGCGGGGCTTCTGCCGCGCCCACTGCTCCGCCCAAGCAAGGAGGGCCTGCCCCACCGTCCTCTGCCCGGGGCGGTACGCGAGGACCCTTATCACCGCCGGCTCGCCTTTGGGCTCATCCTCTTCCTCCGCCGGCAGCGCGATCCCCACATGCACGAACCCGACGATGTCGCCGCCCACTCTCGCCGCCATCAGCTCCTCGTCCCGGAGCCGGTTGCTCGCCAGCCCGGCCACGCTCGCGAACCGGTCGGCCGCCACCGGGTAGCAGTCCGGCACGGGCTCGATCAGGTCGTTGTAGCAGCGGGCGACGTCTTCCGCCATCGTCGGTTCAAACCCAGCGATCTCCATTGAGGCGCCTCCTCCATCCGCAAGCCAAACGCGCCTACCTCGCGCCACCAGTCGGACCCGGCGGCGTGAAGCAGGCGCGTCGAGGGCTGAATGCGCGTGGGTCCTGCTGGGCAGGAGCTTGCCTCCTGCCCTACGAGCGTATCGTTTTGTCTCTGGTCAGCCGGTGCCAGGATACCGAAGTCGGCTGTCAGTGTCAACTCGATCAGAAGGACCTCAACTGCGCCAACGGGAACCTAGCTGTTCCGGCATATTGGCAGGGAGATGACCGGCATGAACCCGTTGCAGCGCCTGCTCGCTTTGAGCGAGGAAGAGAAAGCCCGCCTGGGCGTCGAGGCCACACCCGCCGAGATCGCGCAGCAGCCCGAGATGTGGCGCGATACCGCCCGGCGCTTCGCGGTGGCGGCGCCGGCCATCCGCAAGCTGCTCCCCGATCCTCCGGCCGAGGTCATCTTCGCCGGTGCGGGCACGTCTGACTTCGTAGGCAAGTGCCTCCAGGGGCCCGTCTCCGCGGCCCTCCACACCCGCGCCCTCGCCATCCCCACCACCGACATCGTCACCCACCCCGACTTCGCCTTCCCCGCCAGCCGCCCGGCGCTGCTGGTCTCCTTCGCTCGCTCCGGCAACAGCCCCGAGAGCATCGCGGCCGTTGACATTGCCCTCGCCGCGCGGCCGGAAATCCGCCACCTCGTCATCACCTGCAACGCCGAAGGCCAACTCGCCCAGCGCGCCGCCTCCCTCGGCGACCGCGCCCACACCCTTGCCCTCCACCCCAGCACCAATGACCGCGGCCTGGCCATGACCTCCAGCTTCTCCTCCATGGTCGTCGCCGGCCTCGGCCTCGCCTATCTCGACAACGTGAACGAGTATGTTTCCCTCGTGGACCGCCTCGCCGTCGCCGCCGAAAACCTGCTCAAGACCATGCCCGATGCGGCCGAGCGCCTCGCCAAGCGCGCCCCCCAGCGCGCCTGCTTTCTCGGCTCTGGCTCCGCCTACGGCGCTGCGGTCGAGTCTCACCTGAAGCTCCAGGAGCTCACTGACGGCGGGCTAATCTGCTTCTGCGACACCTTCCTCGGCATTCGCCACGGGCCTCGCGCCGCCATCCATCCCAACACTCTCGTGATCTACTTCCTCGCCAGCGACCCCAAGGTCCGCCGCTATGAGCTCGACCTCGTCCGCAGCAACCGCCAGCAGAGCATCGGCCTCGCACATCTCATCATCGCCAACAAAGCCGAAGGCCTCGCCGCCCTCGCCGATGAAATCGTCACCTTCGATCCCGATGACAATCTGGCGCTTCCCGACTACATGCTCGCGCCGGTCTACACCATCGCGGGCCAGTTGCTCGGCCTCTTCGCCTCCCTCCAGCGCGGCCTCAAGCCCGACGCGCCCAGCGCCGGCGGCGTGATCCATCGAGTCGTCCAGGGAGTCACCATCTACCCGCGGGAGCGAAGTTGATGCCGCACTCCGTCTCCTTCGACCGGCTCCAGGCCGTCCTCTTCGACATGGACGGCCTGATCGTGGATACCGAGCCCATTCACTTCGAGGCCTTCCGCACCTATATGCGAAAGCTCGGTGTTGAGATGCCCGAGTCCATGATGGCCGACTTCATTGGCTACACCGATGTCGAGAACCTCACCGACCTCAGGGCCAGGTACAATGTGGAAGAACCGCTCGATAGCATGGTTGCAAAGCGCCGTGCGATCTACCTCGAGCTGGTGAAAACCTCGCCCATGAAGGTCTTCCCTGGATTCTGGGAGTTCAGCGAGGCCGCCCGCGGGCAAGGCATGAAGCAAGCGGTCGTGTCATCGGCGGCGGCCGAGCAAGTGAAAGTTGTCCTCGACCGCCTCTTCGAAGCCCGGCCCGAAGACGGGCCGCCCGCTCGCTACTTCGACGCCATCGTCACCGGCGATGATGTCCAGCACAACAAGCCCGCGCCCGACATCTACCTTGAAGGAGCAAAGCGCCTATCTGTCCCTCCCGCCCTTTGCCTCGCGCTGGAGGACTCGCCGCCGGGCGTCGAATCGGCCGCCTCGGCCGGAATGCTCGTCGTCGTCATACCCAACGAATACACCCGCGGCCTCGCCTTTCCCGGCGCCCAGGCC
>Ga0315291_10005360_pt1 | contig 16101 bp, 13 predicted proteins | sample YL17G12_20_MG_FD_203070 | JGI IMG/M metagenome (GOLD analysis project Ga0315291, IMG submission 203070) | Sediment microbial communities from Yellowstone Lake, YNP, Wyoming, USA - YL17G12_20 | ecosystem: Environmental > Aquatic > Freshwater > Lake > Sediment | place: USA: Wyoming | collected...
TATTTTTTATAAAATCCCTCCTAACCTCCTTTTACCAAAGGGAGGAATAATCCCCTCTTTTCCAAAGAGGGGCGAGGGTCACGACTAAACTCTGGCACACTGATTAACGCAGGCTGAAGCCTGCGGATACAGAATTCCACCTTTAACTGAAATTTCACCTTCTCTCCCCCCTTTCTTCTTGCATGTTATCCTTTATTTCAAGCAATATAAAAGAAAAAGAAAAGGAGATATGCATGCTGAGAATATTCTTGTCATTGCTTATGATATTCCTCTTCGCGGTTTCGTCATACGCTGAGGATGTTATCGTTGCAAAGGTGAACGGTTCGACTTTTACACAGAAAGACCTCGAGGCAGAGGTTGATAGACTAATCCCCCAAATGACTTTTCACCGGAATGTGCCTCCGGAAAAGCGCAAAAACTACTATGGAAAAGCTCTTGATGAGCTTATCAACAGAGAGCTCCAGTATCAGTATGCAAAGGCAAAGGATATAAAAATAGAGAAAGAAAAAATTGATGCTCAGCTTGAGAAGTTTAAGAAACGGTTCAAATCCGAAAAGGAGTATCAAGCAGCCCTCGATAAAGAAAAATCAACAGAAGAACAGGTGAGAGCACGGATCGAAAAGGAATTGCTTGCTCAGGCTGCTTATACCAGGAACGTAACTGAGCCGGCAAAGATGAGTGAACCCGCACTGAAAGAATACTATGAAAAAAATGCTGCTAAATTTAAACAGCCGGAGAGTGCGAAACTCAGGATTATCTCGACAACAGATGAGAAGAAAGCCCAGGATATCCTTGCGAAGATAAAGCAGGGAGATGACTTCGGTGAACTGGCATACGGGTTATCAGAGGACAGTTACCGGGTAAAAAGCGGGGATGTCGGGTACATCCATAAAGGGAGGATGCTCCCTGAGATTGATGCAGTGGGTTTTAAACTGAAGGTTGGAGAGGTCAGCGACATTATCAAAGCCGAGAATAACTGGTTTATTATCAAGGTCGAGGATAAAAAGCCTGAGCACCAGATTACCTTTGAAGAGACTAAAGCCAAGCTCCAGAAGGAGCTTGAAGCAGAACGGGCAAATGAACTGAAGAAAAAATGGCTCGATGACCTCAGGGCAAAGGCAAAAATAGAGATATTGTTAAAGACTGAATAGATCGTCATACGGGAGCATTTTGTCATCCAATCCATTTTCTGAGCAGGAGCTTTGCTCCTGCTTTGTCAAGTGGCTGATTTCCTGAACCGCATTGCGGGTCCTGCACGCAGGAAGGGCAGCCATCCTCACAGGGGCATTCCTCAATAACCTTGAGCGTTGTCTTGAACCAGTCCTCAAGCACTGCTAAAGCCCTTTTTGTAAGACCTATGCCGCCTTCATGACCGTCATACATAAAGATCGCAGGTTTTTTCAACACAGGATAAAAGGTATAACTTAATCCACCGATATCTCCCCTGTCACAGAGCGCAAAGAGCGGGATGCATGCGATAGCTGCATGCTCCACTGCATGAAAAGTCCCAGCAAGATTCAAATCGTTTGATTCCAGGAATGATTGCGTGTTCTGATCGATCGGAATCCAGAGACCTTCGGTCTCGAAAACATACTCGGGCATATCCAGACAGTGCCTCGAAATTCTGACTCTGTCAAAGGTTCTCTTTCTGTCAAACCCTGTAACTCTCTGGGTCATTCTGAGAACACCCCAGCAGACCGAAAAATTCCTGTATTCCTTTTTCTGTCTCTCCTGGACAACATCTGTCTCTTCTTTGCTCAAAGCCTGTGTATAGTAATTGACATTAACCTCCCTGCATATCGCCTTTCTCTTTCCCATATCGAGTTCTGTTATCTGATACTGTTTCCCCCTGTGGATATACATGGCACCGGGAAAAGCCTCCCGGAATACCCTTGCCCCATTTAATTCGCCAATGGCCTTGCCGGATTCACTGACAATGCCGAATGGTTCACCAATTGCCCGTATGCCGACCTCTCTGTGAGGTGCCCTTTCCCTTGAGAACCATATATCGCCTTTCCTGCCGGGATTCAGGATACCCTCATGAACGAGTTCATCGATGACCGGAGCAAGCTTTTTCACGTCATACACGGTGTCATCTTCTCTCAGATAGATCTCTGAAGACGCACAAGGAATATGTTTTTTCACTATATTCTCATTCCCGGGGTCTATCACTGCTGCTTCATGGGATTTCTCAAAGAACGTTTCGGGATGGTGCATGAAATACTGGTCAAGGGCGTCCGGAATGGCTACAAGGATAATGAGTGCTTCCTGTCCCTGCCTTCCGACACGCCCTGCCCTCTGCCAGGTGCTCGCAACCGACCCCGGATAGCCGCAGAGTATGCAGCAGTCAAGCCCTCCGATATCAACGCCCAGTTCCAATGCACTCGTCGAGATAACCCCAAGGAGCTCTCCTGAAAATAATCTCTGTTCAATCTCGCGCCTTTCCCGCGGGAGAAACCCAGCCCGGTATGGACTGATCTTGTCTCCCAGTTCCGGTGCGCGGTCTACTGTCCACGAATAGATCAATTCCGTAATCTTTCTTGACCTGGTAAAAACGATCGTCCTGAGGCCCGCTTCAAGACACTGAATAAAAAGCCTGGTTGTCTCTGTATAAGGGCTTTCAACCGGGTTCACAAAAAGAAAATGTTTTCCCCCCTGTGGTGCGCCGCTTGCTGAAACTACCGTAAAGGGCACGCCGGTCAGTTCCTCTGATAGATGTGACGGATTGGCAATGGTTGCAGATGCGGCAATGAATTGGGGAGCGGCACCCCAGTAATGACAAATTCTCCTCAATCTCCTCATCACATGTGCGACATGGGAGCCAAATACTCCCCGGTAGGTATGGATTTCGTCAATGATAACGAATTGAAGATTTCTGAAGAATGCCTCCCACTTTCGATGAAACGGGTTCATGGCGAGATGAATCATGTCAGGGTTCGTGAAAATGACGTTCGGTAGTGCTTCACGTATCTTTTTTCTTTTATAGGCGGTCGTGTCACCGTCATAGACTTCAGCGAAACCAATAATCCCCCTTTTCCCCCTTTTTCCGCACACAGGCGGATTTACCGAGGCGAAAGAAAAGGGGGGCTGGGGGGATTTGGGAAAAAACATAGAAGCATCCGCAATAGTAATAGCATGAAACAATTCATTCAGATTTTTTACCTGATCCTGCTCAAGGCCCTTGAGAGGGAATATATACAATGCTTTTTGCTCAGGGTTTTGCATAATTGACTCAAGAACCGGGATGTTGTAGATAAGGCTCTTACCGCTTGCAGTAGGTGTCATGATCAGGACATTCTGTCCCTGTCTTATCAGATCTATGGCCTCAACCTGGTGGCTGTAAAAAAGCTCTATCCCACGATTCTTTAACACACCTGTCAAACTCTCGGACAAATCGAGCCTCATATATCGGGGTTTGATGGGTGGGATATACTTATGTGCCGCAAGTTGAAGGTTAAATCTCCTGTCACTGGTGAGGGATTCGATAAAATTATGTATTGACATAAATGATCGTTTAGGTTCCATAAGAAAAATGCAGATGTTGTGAGATAAATTATTTTTCGATACCGTAGTGTACCTTTTATTGATGGTTTAATAAATGTTGTGATCCAAAAAAGCAAAATCATTGAAAATCAGGTTTCCATATGCTGTCCAACAGACGCCGACTACGGTCATACCGGCGAAAGCCGGTATCCAGTGACGTTGCCGTAGTTCATAACTACCAAAGTCGCTGGATTCCGGGTCAAGCCCGGAATGACAGACAAAGAATCTCACTTTTTCCTTTACGTGAAATGCTGTCCAGTAAATTGGCTTGGACAGGTGTGATTTTCCTAACAATCTATCGTGTATAATAAATCTATGATTGCTATTATAGATTACGGAATGGGCAACCTGAGGAGTGTTGAGAAGGGATTCCAGAAGGTTGGTATAGATGCCGGGGTCGTCACAGACCCCAAGGCAATCAACAATGCACAGGCAGTTGTCCTTCCGGGCGTCGGGGCCTTCAGGGACTGCATGAGAAACCTCGCACAGATGTCAATGACGGAACCTATTGTGAGATCGATTCAGAAAGGGAAGCCGTTTCTCGGCATCTGCCTCGGCCTGCAGGTGTTATTCACCGAATCAGAGGAGTTCGGAATCTGCAAGGGATTGAATATACTGGAAGGACGGGTTGTGAAATTTCAGACAAACCTCAAGGTTCCTCACATGGGGTGGAACAATGTGAAAATTGTTCGGAAGCCTCCAATCTTTGATGGGATACATGATGAGTCGTTCTTTTACTTTGTCCACTCTTTCTATGTTGCGCCCCGGGATAACGATGTGATAGCAACAACGACTAACTACGGGGTAACCTTTACATCCATGGTCTGGAAGGACAACATCTTTGCAACCCAGTTTCATCCTGAAAAGAGCCAGGAGACAGGGCTCAGGGTGCTCAAGAATTTTGGAGATTTTGTAAAAAAGAGTTAGCTTTTGGACTGCCAGATAACGGTTCTGTCTTTACCTTCCATCTTGGCCATATAGAGAGCCTTGTCAGCGTTCCGTATGAGTTCCTTTCTCTCTTTCCCGTCGTACGGGAAGGTCGCAACGCCGATACTGACTGTAATTGCTTTCTTCGGAAATACACTCCACGTGCTGGGAATTTGTTCTTTAATGGACTTCCGTATTCTTTCTGAAACCAGAATCGCCTCTTCTTTCTCTGTTTGCGGCATGATGACTGCGAATTCCTCCCCGCCAAACCGTGCTATCACATCACTAATCCGCAGGCAGTCCTTTGAGATGTTGGCGATAGACTTGAGAATTTCATCGCCGGCAAGATGCCCTTCAGAATCGTTGAAGAGTTTGAAATCATCGATATCTATCATTGCCAGAGAAAAAGACAGATTATGACGATCTGAACGGTTCAGCTCTTCAAAAAATCTCTCTTCAAAATAGCGTCTGTTGAAAAGCCCTGTGAGGGAATCTGTAACAGACAGCTCTTTCAAATGGCCTGCAAGTGTGTAATAGGTTGACCGTTCGAGGGCGATCGTGGCATAGGCTGCAAAGGAACTGATAAGTGCCAAGTCCTCTGCTGAAAACACCTCTCCGCTAATCTTATCAGATATATTGAGTACGCCGATGGTTTTTTCATCCAGTTTCAGGGGAACGCTGATGAATGAGCTTGTTCTGTATTTATGCCTCTTAGGAAACCCCCATTCATTCTTTTCAATATCTTCCATCACGAGGGGGACTCCTTCCCTGAACACCCATCCGGCGATACCCTCACCAGCCCTTATTCTGATATCGGTCAGGAGCCTCCGGTTTATGCCTTTTGCAGCTTTAATAGTAAGGTATGCCGTATCGTCGCCGACAAGCATCAGCGAGCCTTTTTCGGCTTCAGTAAGATAAATGGACATGTCCAGTATTGTTTCGTAAAGCATGTCAGGCTCTTTAACGGGAATAAGGCGTGAAGTGGCTGTGTTCAGGATATCTATTTCTTTCAGACATTTGTGGTATGTCTCCTGCAGCTCCACAATTTTGAGGCAGTTACCCATCATCTTGCATGTTTCAAAGATAATGTCAGCATCGTCCTGAGAAATAACAGAGTTATAGATATTTAAAAGACCTATTACTGTATCCTCCGATATGATCGGGAAGGCATACATTAACGTGATCTTGTCATTGAACCCCAGCCTAAGGAGCTCCATGACAGACTCTGAATTTACAGGTTTTTGCTTATCAACAACCTCAGCTATCAATCCGGTAGTCTTTAATGGTAAGGATTGCAGGTGATCCCTGAATTTTCCGGCTGATTTGTAGGGTTTGAATACGGTGTTATCCCTGATCATAACAGCTATGCTCTCAGCATTAAACAGGAAAAGAATCATATCCACCATGATGTCATAAATCTCAGCAGCCTGTTTCTCCAGCTGTATTTCTGATATGAGGCTGAAAACAGTCTTCATGAGCCTGTATCGTTTTTCGAGAAATGTCCCCTTATAACTGCTCTGCAGTCCGAGGCTGAAAATTGAACGGATATACCGTGCAGTATCCTGCAGCTCTGCATAGTCCTTTATCGTCATCTCCTGGAGCAGGGCTTTTTGTTGATCAGGCATGAAACCGTAAGCAGCGCCTGCTGTTTTCGCAAAGGTATCATAATCGGCAGCAGAGACGAACACACCGCCCCCTACAACAATAAAGGCTGAGGTCTCAATGCGGATTGGTATAAAGAAGTGATACTGCTCCCCGGGGCCTTTCAGAAAAGAGATGTCAGTTCTCTGGAGTGCTTTTTCAATATTTTTCTTCACGAAGTCGTGATATTCATCTCTCCCTTTCGACAGAGCCTTGAGTGATGACAAAAGTTTATTTTCGTTAACCGGAGGCATAATCAGATTGCCTCTTTCACCGTAAAGAGAAAGATACAGGCCTGTTAATTTGGCAAGATGGTTCTGAAGAGAAGAAAGCGTATCAATATCAAGATATTCCATGGTTACTGGTTGACATCCGGTCGAACTGGTTAAGGAGTTCATGGATATTCTTTTTCAGCAGAGGATGCATTACATCCGGTGCTATTTCATCTAATGGTCTCAAGACAAAATCCCTTTCATGCATTAAAGGATGGGGTATTTTCAACGTATCTTCATTTACTATGATATGGTTATAAAGAAGAATGTCAAGATCTATGGTGCGGGGGCCCCACTTGTATGACCTCTTCCGTCCTGCCTCGATTTCCACATTCTGTAACACGCGTAAAAGCTCCGGAGGCTTAAGTTCTGTCTCTATTTCCAACGCCATATTGAGAAACAGAGGCTGATTTTTCTCCCCCCAAGGTTCCGTCTCATAGAGAGAAGAGCGTTCTCTCACAAAAATCCCGTGTTTTTCAAGGATTTTTATTGCCCGGCTGAGATTTTTCTCCCTATCCCCGAGATTAGAACCGATACTAAGGTATACAATAGCCATTTTATATCAAAAAAACAATACAGATGATGCACAGAGCAGGTCCGGATTAAAGGATTTTTTCGATTCTGGCAACGGCCTCATGGATTCGGCCGGCTGAAGCCGTTAATGCAAATCGTATATACCCCTCTCCGGCGTCCCCAAATCCATTGCCGGGCGTTGCAAGGACCCCTGTCTTATCGAGAAGATGAGCTGCAAAACCCATGGAAGTAAAATTCGGAGGTACTTTTGCCCAGAGATAGAATGTTGCTTTCGGTTTCATAAGGTTCATACCCAGTCCTGTCAAACCATTATAGAGTATGTTCCGTCTTTCCTGATAGGTTTTTCTGATCGGTGCGAGGGCCTCCTGGCTCATATCGAGAGCAACGGTGGCTGCCTCCTGAACAGCCTGGAAGACGCCGGAATCAATGTTCGTCTTGATCTTCCCGAGACCGCCTAATACTTCCCTGTTACCGACAGCGAAACCTATCCTCCATCCTGTCATGTTATACGTCTTTGACAGTGAATGGAATTCGATGCCGACATCCTTTGCCCCGGGTATCTGCATGAAACTGAGCGGCTTTTCATCATAGTAAATCTCCGTGTATGAAGCGTCGTGGCAGACTATGATGTTATATCGCAGGGCAATTCTGATCACCTCCTTGAAAAAATCAGCGGGTGCTGTAGCTGAGGTCGGATTATTCGGATAATTGATAAAGATGAGTTTTGCTTTCTGGAGAATGTTTTTCGGTACCCGGTCAAGGTCAGGCAGAAAATTTTTCTCTTCTTTCAGTGGCATGAAATAACTATTCCCGCCGGCAAAGAGGGTTCCGATTGGATATACAGGATAACCCGGGGATGGGACAAGTACCGTATCGCCGGGATTGATGAATGCCAGGGGTATATGGCCGATGCCTTCCTTCGATCCTATAAGCGACAGCACCTCTGTCCCGGGATCAATATTCACATGAAATCTTCTCTTATACCATCTCGCAACAGCCTGTCTGAATGAGAGCATGCCTTCATAGGAAGGATAGCGGTGATGGACCGGATTTTCAACAGCTTTCTTCATCGCTTGCACGATTTGAGAAGGAGTTGGGATGTCCGGATCGCCGATACTCAGGTCAATGAGATCCGTGCCCTTTTTTAAGGCCTGCTGTTTCATTGTATCAATTGCTGCAAAAAGATAGGGCGGCAGATGCTTTACTCTCGAAGCAAGTTCAATCGAGATCTTTTTCTTCAAGACGACCTCCTCTTGTTGTGGATGCACTATTATACAGCAAAAGGAATTGGGAAATGCCCTGCTGCCTTGGTCTTGGAAGAATAGCAAAAGAAGAACAGATATTGTTGGGTGAAAAAAAAGAGGGCACTGCATTCAGTGCCCTCCTGAGTAAAACAAAATTATTTTGCAGGGGCAGGGGCAGGGGCTGCCTTCTTCTCTGCAGGTGCAGGGGCTGCCTTCTTTTCCATCTCTGCTGGTTTTGCCTCGGCCTTTTTCACCGATTTGGCGGTGTTCTTGCCGTCAGCTTCGGTGTATTTTACGACGACCTTATCACCAGCTTTGACAGCTGCCATCATTTTGTCGTCCACTGCGATGACAACATCACCCTTCTTGCCTTTTACCGTGATGGTCTTTGCCTTTGCATCCATTGCGGTGACCTCACCGGTAACCTGCTTTACCTTCGCAGGAGCCTTCTTCTCCTCTACCGCCGGAGCTGCCTTCTTTTCTGCAGGTGCAGGAGCAGGGGCTGCCTTCGTTGCATCTGCCGCAAAGGACAGTGAGGTAATGGCGAATACGAAGAGGACTGAAACGATAATCGCTATTGCTTTCTTCACTCAAATCACCTCCTTTCATTAGGAAATTGTTGCACTGACTATTCTGTCATTGATGCTTTCTGAAAAGGTTAGTAGAAAGCAAGAGATATGCCAGTGAGAATAGAGGCTAAAATATGGGATCGCTGTGAAGTAGCATCCTCTTTTAGGGAAGCGCATCCTTTTTTGGGGATTGGAGATTCAGTTTCTCCCACCGGTACCAGAAGGTTTTGTAACTCATCCCCAGGAGTTTCGCCGCCTTTGCAGCAACACCATTTGCTTTCTGCATGGCCTTCTTCAGAAGGTCTTTTTCGAGTTCCTCAACGCTTATTCCTTCATCAGGCAGATCAAAATCGAGGATACCTTTTCCCTGGAAAAACCTCAATTCACTTTTTATATCCTTCAGGCCTATCTGCGGGGTTCCGCACATAAGGACCGCCCGCTCTATAACCGACTCAAGCTGCCGTATGTTGCCGGGCCAGTGATAATCCCTGAGTGCTTTCAAGGCATTTTCCTCAATATCTTTCACCCGCTTACCGAATTCCTGATTGTATTTCTTTATGAAGAAAGAAACCAGTTCAGGCATATCCTCTTTTCTTTCCCGTAAAGACGGAAGATTTATGGTGATGACTTTCAGCCTGTAATACAGATCTTCCCTGAAGTTCTTATGCTCAATCTCCTTTTCAAGGTCTTTATTCGTTGCAGTGATTATCCTCACATTGATCTTGATGCTCTCGCGGCTGCCGAGTCTCCGTATCTCCTTGTCCTGGAGCACCCTGAGAATTTTCGACTGCGTGAGAGCCGGCAGATCGCCGATCTCATCGAGGAAAATAGTGCCGTTGTTAGAGGCTTCAAAAAGTCCGATACTCCTAAATGTTGCTCCTGAAAAGGCACCCGGCTCATATCCGAAAAGTTCACTCTCGATCAGATTTTCAGGAATAGCTGCGCAGTTTACCGCGATGAAAGGCTTTGCCCTGCGGGAACTGTTGTAATGGATTGCCCGTGCAGCAAGTTCCTTGCCCGTACCGCTTTCGCCGAGGATAAGAACCGTGATATGACTTGATGAAACCTTTTTCATAACCTCGAGGGCTTCAACCATTCCGGCGGAATGTCCGACGATGCCCTCGATTTTGAACCGCTCAAACAATGCCTTCTGCAACTGCAGATTTTCCTTTAACAGTTCGGCTTTCTCAACAGCTCGCCTGATAGTTATGAGTAATATTTCCTTATCGAGGGGTTTTGTAAGATAGTCGAAAGCGCCCTTCTTAATTGCATCTACTGCGGAGGAAATCGTTCCAAATGCAGTCATGACTATTGCCGGAGGCACAAAGGGTTCGTCAGGAAGAGCTTCAATCAATTCTATACCGTCCATCCCTTCCATCTTGAGATCAGTCAGTACAACATCGGGCTTCATCTCCCTGACAATCTTCAACCCGGACTCTGCGGACGAGGCTGCATATGTTTCGTACCCCTCATCGTCAAGAATGGTCTTGAGGATATTCCGCTGATTTTCTTCGTCGTCAATAATCAGAATAACAGCCAATATATTCCTCCTCTCATAAAAAAGGGTTCAAGGGGTCGAGGGGCCGAGGATTCCAGTAAAATATTCTTAGACTTTAAACCTTGGACCCTTTTTTATTCTTATGCCGGCAGCGAGATTGTCACCGTACTTCCCTTACCCTCTGTTGTCTGGAAATCCACCTTTCCTCCGTGATCTTCGATAACCCTCTTCGTCATGGCAAGTCCAAGCCCAAGCCCTGTGCTCTTCGTTGAGAAGAAAGGATCAAAGAGCCTGGACAGGTTCTCCCGTGAAACACCAATCCCTGTATCTACAATGATGACAGTGGCTGTGCCGTTTAACATCCGTGATCTGACGGTAATTTCTCCGCCTGACGGCATCGCCTGGAATGCATTGAGAATAATATTGAACAGGCATGTCTTGATAAGTTCAGGATCCAGGGAGAGCCTGGGGAGCCCTTCATCATAATACTGTATCTTTATTGCATCCTTTTCCGCCTTTGCCGAGACTAATGCAACAACATCCTGAATAATGGTATGCAGATCGGTGTCCTGGCGGTTTAACCTGAGAGATTTCCCGTAATCAAGGAAATCTCCGACAAGCTTGTTCAGCCGCTGGATTTCATGCTTGATGCTCGTGACAAGCGACTCAAACTGTTCCTTTTCCGCATTTTCGCACGGGCTGAATTTCTTCCGTAAATGGTCGATCGAGAGACTGATAAAGTTGAGCGGGTTCCTTATTTCATGAGCGATGCCCTTTGCCAACTGGGCGATATTGGAGAGGTGTTCAACTTCCCGAAGTTTTTCCTCGAGGGCGCGTTCTTCCCTGAGTTTTTGTACCATGTAATTGAAGGTATGGGTCAGTTCCCCGATCTCGTCTTTTCTGTCCGTATGGAGTTCCGGGGTAAGATCCCCCGCTGCTACCTTCCGGGCTGCATTTACTACATTATGAATTGGCTTTGTATACATTAAGGAAAGGAATACGGCGAGGACAATGCCGAGTCCGAAGACCAGAGAGGTCGCGACGATTCTTTTGATAGCGTTGCTCGCAAGAATTTCTGAAAAATCATCTGCATTGATCTTAAGATGAATATACCCATAATGTTCATCCCCTGCAACGACGGGGAGAATCACATTATATACCTTGCCTTCTTTGGAGACAGGTTCCCCGAGTTCTGCCTTGATAATGCGCTCTTTTCTTCGCGGCCCGACCTCCTCTCCTATATTCATTGGGTTTGTACTTGCCACAATCTCATCAGCATTGCTGATAATCGATATTTCCTTTACACCCCGTGCATTTAATGTCTTGAGATAATTCTGGAGCTTTGCCTCATCGGTGAATCCCTTACTGGTGACTTCCTCGACGCCAATCTGTATAGCCTTGGAAAGCTCAGCGGTCTGATTTTCGAATTCCTCAAGCAGGGCTTTCTCAGCCTGAGAATACAAAAACGTCAAAATGGACACAAGGATAAGGCTGAGAATGAGCATCATTCCGATGAGTTTTTTGTTCAAAGAAAGGCTGAGGAAATAGTTCTTCAGATACATTGTGAGTATTTTACATGGGATATATAACGATAAGTCAAATAACAGAATACGCAGGTTCGCTTTTGTAGGTTTTTGACAATTGATGGGCATATTCAAGGGGCACTCGGCATCCTGAGTGCCCCTTGTTCCATAAACGATTCCCTATCCTCTATGTTGGGAGTTTAGGTTTTTTTGCTGCGGACTTAATCTCGATACTTTTTGCCGTCTGCTTGCCATCAGTTTCCCTGTACTTTACGGTTACCCTATCCCCAAACTGCACATCAGCGAGGGTCTTGGTCTCCTTGTCCATCGTAACTTTTGTCTTATCGGTAAATATGATAGTGAGAGTACCCTTTTTTCCCTTAACACTCACCGTTTTAGCTTTGACATCAATTTCTGTAACCTCGCCGGTAATCTGTTTCGCCTTTGCCCTTCCTTTACTGCCAGCAGGCTGTTCATCAACTGCAGGAGCAAATCCAGGGAAAGATAGTACAAAGACAAATGCCATAACAATCCCTATGAATTTTTTCATCGTCTCACCTCCTTTCTTGAAAAATCTACCCGCATTACTCATAAACTGGACAGCAGATATGGTATTTGAGCGGATTTGAATACTGTCGAAGACAGAATTCACCTCGGAGGTCCCGATGCATATCGGGGCCGAGAATGAGCGAAAATACTGTATCTGCTGTCATGCATAAAATTTATGGATAAAGCAGGCTATGTTTTATATAATTTAGCATATGCTTAATTATAATTCAATAACAAAATGTGCTGTATGTTTATTGTTATCTGCTTTTTACCATCTTCTCTTTTGCTCTTCCGAAGTTTTTTTGTTAAAATTCGACATGTTTCTCCAGCAGTTGATCAATGGTCTTACCCTCGGTAGTGTCTATGCCCTTATTGCTCTCGGATATTCAATGGTATATGGAATCCTTGAGCTCATCAATTTTGCCCACGGCGAGATTTATATGCTTGGGGCCTACCTGGGTATAATATTTCTGGCCTTTTTTACTGCCATCGGCCTCACAGCCCAAAATCTGCCTCTGTCTTTGCTGCTCACCATCATCCTCTCGGTAATCTTCTGTTCATGTTATGGCTTTACCATAGAAAAGATAGCATATAAACCCCTGAGAAATTCCCCCAGACTCAGTCCGCTTATCAGCGCAATCGGCGTGTCCATATTTCTCCAAAACTATGTCATGCTCACCCAAGGAGCAACAGATAAGGTTTTCCCCCATATATTCGGGGCTGCAGGCTTTCAGTTCATGTCAGTGAGGATGACGTTTTTGCAACTTTTCATAATCCTCATATCGGTCATGCTGATGATAGCCCTCCGTTTTTTTGTGAGAAAAACAAGAATGGGTACAGCTATGCGGGCAGTAGCACAGGATAAGACAATGGCCGCACTCCTGGGGATCAACATAGATACCATCATTTCGGTCACCTTTATTATTGGATCAGGGCTTGCAGCAGTTGCAGGCTTAATGGTCGCCATGTACTACGGACTTGTCAACTATTCCATCGGCTATATCGCTGGGATTAAAGCATTCACCGCTGCTGTCCTCGGCGGGATAGGCAGCATTCGGGGAGCCATGTTTGGCGGGATTCTCCTCGGCCTTATTGAGAGCCTGGGCGGAAGTTATATTTCGGGTGAGTACAAGGACGCTTACGCTTTTATCCTCCTGATCATAATACTCCTCATCAAACCAGGTGGACTATTCGGAAAAGCGGAACTGGAAAAGGTCTGAGACTATGATAAAAAAGTGTATGTAATTGTCACGAAATGGATATGTATAAAGAAAATAACCATGATAATCCCCCCGCCCACCCCTTTAGCAAAGGGGGGATGAGGGGATTTCTGAAACCATTAATCGTTGCCTTATGGCTGTCTTTGCTCTTTCTCCCTTTCAAGGGGATAAAGGCTGCCATAGTCTTTTTCGTGATCGCTTCTGCTATTCTTGTTTCTGCGGTATTTCTTTCAGGATATCAAAATAAATTTGCGCTGGCCATCAAGACGTTACGCGTTACAGTACAAGAATCAGGATTATTCTCCCGCAAACAGATTTTTGTCCTTCGGTACGCGTGCCTGCTTTCCCTGTTTGTTATGCCATTGTTTGCACGGGATTATTTTCTTGATGTCGCGATTCTTGTCGGTATCTATGTAATCCTTGCGCTTGGGTTGAACGTCGTGGTAGGGTTTACCGGTCTCCTGAACCTCGGTTTTGTTGCATTCTACGCTCTTGGTGCTTATTCCTATGCCCTCCTGAATACAAGATTTGGTCTCGGTTTCTGGACCGCATTGCCCTTTTCTGTCGGGCTTTCAGCAATCGCAGGTTTTCTTCTCGCCTTCCCGGCTTTGCGATTACGCGGAGATTATCTCGCAATCGTTACGCTTGGTTTCGGGGAAATAACAAGGCTTATTCTCAACAACTGGGATAGTCTCACGATGGGTCCGAATGGAATATCAGGAATTTCTGCTCCGCGAATTTTCTCCCTGTCGCTGGGGAAATTATCATATTTCTATTATCTCGTTCTGTTTTTTGTTCTGATAACTTTTTTCATAACAAAGAGAGTCTACTCGTCAAAGATAGGGAGGGCCTGGGTAGCCATACGGGAAGATGAAATAGCATCTTCCATCATGGGCATCAATACAACGATGTACAAACTCTATGCGTTTGCCTTCGGTGCCTTCTGGGCCGGCCTTGCCGGAGCTGTATTTGCAGGGAAAATGCAGTTTGTATCACCTGAAAGTTTCACGTTCATGGAATCAGTCCTGATACTCTGCATGGTCATCATTGGAGGTCTCGGCAGTATTCCGGGTGTTATCCTTGGTGCTTTTATTCTTGTTTTACTGCCTGAAATGCTGCGGGAAATTCAGCTCTACCGGATGCTTGCGCTCGGTGCCGGTCTTGTACTCCTGATGGTATTCAGACCGCAGGGATTGTTTGGAGGCAGAGGTGTATCTTTTAGAAGTTAGCGGCCTGTCAATGCATTTTGGCGGCATCAAAGCCATCGCAGAACTCGACCTCAGGGTCAGGGAAGGAATTATCATGAGCATCATCGGTCCGAATGGGGCAGGGAAAACGACGATATTCAACTGTCTCACCGGACTTGCGCGGCCTACAAAAGGACATATCCGTTTCTCTGACAGGGAGATTACCTCTTTTGCCTCTCATGCAATTGCAAGACGCGGGATTTCAAGAACATTCCAGAATATCAGACTCTTCAAAGAGATGTCTGTTCTGGAAAACGTTATGGTGGCCCAGCATGTCAAGACCCGATCGGGGTTATTAAGTGCAATCATCAGATGGAAGAAATTTCAGGATGAAGAGCGGGAAGTGAGGGAAAAGGCTTTTGAATATCTTGACTTTGTGGGTTTATCAGACCACGTTCATGGAGTCTCGGGGAATCTCCCTTACGGTGCTCAGAGAAGGCTGGAAATAGCGAGAGCACTGGCCACAGACCCTTCATTGATATTGCTTGACGAACCTACAGCCGGAATGAACCCCCGGGAAACCTCTGAAGTTATGCGCCTGATATCAAGGATTCAGGAACTCGGCAAGACAGTCCTTCTCATTGAGCATGACATGAAAGTGGTCATGGGGATTTCTGACCGGATTGCTGTGCTCAATCACGGGGTGAAGATTGCAGAGGGGATGCCGGCCGATATACGGAAAAATTCAGTTGTTATCGAGGCATATCTTGGGAAGGAATAGTAAACAAGCATTATAACGCAAAAATTTTTCATAAAAGATAACAAAAATCGAATATGCTTAAGCTCAAAAATATCCATACATTCTATGGCCCGATTGAAGCATTAAAAGGAGTTGATATTGAGATCCGGCAGGGGGAGATTGTTTGTATTATTGGGAATAACGGAGCCGGCAAATCCACCACCCTCATGACGATATCAGGAATTCTGAAACCCCGTTCAGGAACTATTGATTTCGCAGAGGAGCGTATCACCGGAGTTCCACCATACAGGATAGTCCGGATGGGTATCAGTCAGGTGCCTGAGGGAAGGAGGATTTTCCCGAAACTCACGGTCAAGGAAAATCTTGAAATGGGAGCATTTCCTATCAGGGGCGATAAGAAGGCCTCCCTTGAGTTTGTATACAACCTTTTTCCTGTGCTCAAAGACAGACATATGCAATTGGGTGGAACCCTGAGCGGAGGAGAACAGCAGATGCTCGCCATCGGCAGAGCCCTCATGTCAAGGCCGAAACTCTTGCTCCTCGATGAACCATCCCTCGGACTTGCCCCCATTATCGCAAGCAAGATCTTCAAGACAATCAGGGAGATAAACCGGGAAGGTGTCACCGTACTCCT
>Ga0315291_10005363_pt1 | contig 16094 bp, 18 predicted proteins | sample YL17G12_20_MG_FD_203070 | JGI IMG/M metagenome (GOLD analysis project Ga0315291, IMG submission 203070) | Sediment microbial communities from Yellowstone Lake, YNP, Wyoming, USA - YL17G12_20 | ecosystem: Environmental > Aquatic > Freshwater > Lake > Sediment | place: USA: Wyoming | collected...
TGGTGGTGGGTCCGGCCCGCCTGAGGCGGACCTTGACCCACCCTACATGTGGCTCTACATTGGGGGCGGGAATGACAGAAGGTGCAGCCCTTAGTGTAAAATCTATGGGTTAGCTTCAATCGAAGCTGGCGAAGAGGCCATGCAAGAGGCCAAGGAGAAGAAGATGGACAAAGTGATTATTTTCGACACCACTCTCCGTGACGGAGAACAAGCCGCCGGGGCCATGTTGAACATACAGGAGAAACTGGAGATCGCCAAACAACTGGAGAGGCTGGGCGTCGATGTCATCGAGGCGGGCTTCCCGGCCACCTCGCCGGGCGACTTCGAAGCGGTGAAGCTCATCGCCCAGGAAGTGCGTCATTCGTCGATCTGCGCCCTGACCCATGCCAATGCCAAAGCCATAGACACCGCCTGGGATGCGGTGAGGGAGGCCATGAATCCCCGCTTGCACCTCTTCCTGTCGGCCTCCGACATCCATCTGGACCATCAGCTGAAGAAGACCCGCGAGGAGATCTTCGCACTGGCCAAAGAGATGGTGGCGCGGGCCAAGACATACACCGAGGACGTGGAGTTCTCGCCCATGGATGCCAGCCGCACCGAGCCGGCCTATCTCTACACCATCGTTCAGGCGGTGATCGAGGCCGGGGCCACCACAGTGAACATTCCCGATACCGTGGGCTATGCCATTCCGGAAGAGTTCGGAAGGCTCATCCGCGGCATCTTCGAGAACGTGCCCAATGCCCACAAGGCCGTGATCAGCGTTCACTGCCACAACGACCTGGGGCTGGCCGTGGCCAACAGCCTGGAAGCAGTGCGCCAGGGGGCCCGGCAGGTGGAGTGCACGGTCAACGGAATCGGGGAAAGAGCGGGCAACGCCTCCCTCGAAGAGATCGTCATGGCCCTCAAGACCCGCAGCGACCTGTTCCATCTGACCACGCGGATCGACACCACTCAGATCTACCCGAGCAGCCGCCTGGTGAGCGAGCATACCGGTTTCGTGGTCCAGTCGAACAAGGCCATCGTCGGCCACAACGCCTTCCGGCACCAGTCCGGCATCCACCAGGACGGTATCATCAAGAGGGCCATCACCTATGAAATCATGGACCCCAAGGATGTCGGCGTTCCGGCCAGCACTCTGGTGCTGGGGAAGCTGAGCGGCCGCCACGCCTTCCGTGAACGGCTGGCGGAGCTGGGCTATGTGCTGACTGAAGATGACCTGAACCGGGCGTTCCTGGCCTTCAAGGATGTGGCGGACAAGAAGAAAGAGCTCACCGACCGGGACATCGAGAGCCTGGTGGCGCAGGAGATGCGCACGGTTTCCGAGACCTATCACCTCGACCATATCCAGGTGTCATGCGGGGACCACAGCGTGCCCACGGCCACGGTGCGGCTCATCGGCCCGCGCGGCGAGGTCTCGGCGGACGCCGCCCTGGGGACCGGCCCGGTGGATGCGGTCTACCAGGCCATCAACCGCATCATCCGCGTGCCCAACCGGCTGACCGAGTTCAGCGTGAGTTCGATCACGGCGGGCATCGACGCCATGGGCGAGGTGCTGATCCGGATCGAGAGCGACGGCGTGACCTACACCGGGCGCGGCTCGGCTACCGATATCATCGTGGCCAGCGCCCGGGCCTATATGAACGCGCTCAACAGGCTGCTCGCGGCCAAGGGGAGGAGCTCGACATGACACTGGCGGAGAAGATACTGGCTGCCCACTGCGGCAAGAAGAAGGTTGTTCCCGGCGAACTGATCAACGTCAAGGTTGACTTGGTGCTAGCCAACGACATCACCGCGCCCATCGCCATCAAAGAGTTCCGGCGCATCGGGGTGAAGAAGGTCTTCGATCCGAAGAAGATCGTGATGGTGCCGGATCATTTCGTGCCCAACAAGGACATCCTGTCGGCGGAGCAGGCCAAGCTGATGCGGGACTTCGCGCTGGAGCAGGGCCTGATCTACTTCGAAGTGGGCCAGATGGGCATCGAGCATGTGATCCTGCCGGAGAAGGGCCTGGTGCTGCCGGGCGACGTGGTCATCGGGGCGGATTCCCACACGTGCACCTACGGGGCGGTGGGGGCCTTCTCCACCGGGATGGGTTCCACCGACATCGCCGCGGCCATGACGACCGGCGATATCTGGATGAAGGTGCCGCCGACCATCAAGTTCGTCTACCGCGGCAAGCTTCAGAAATGGGTGACGGGCAAGGACCTCATCCTGCACACCATCGGCGACATCGGTGTGGATGGCGCGCTTTACGCGGCCATGGAGTTCACCGGCGAGGCCATCGCCGCGCTCTCCATGGACAGCCGCTTTACCATGGCCAACATGGCCATCGAGGCGGGCGGCAAGGCGGGCATCTTCCCGGTGGACCGCAAGACGCTGGCCTACGTCAAGGAACGGGCACAGCGGCCGTACAAGGTCTACCTGCCGGACAAAGATGCCGAGTACGCCAGTGTTGTGGAATATGACGTTTCACGTGTGGAGCCGCAGGTGGCCTTCCCGCACCTGCCTTCAAACACGAAGCCCATCAGCAAGGTGGGGAAGATCAAGATCGACCAGGCGGTGATCGGGAGCTGCACCAACGGGCGGCTGGAGGACATCCAGATCGCGGCCGAGGTGCTGAAGGGGAAGCAGGTTGCCCCTCATGTGCGCTGCATCATCATCCCCGGCTCGCAGCAGGTGTACCTGGAGGCCCTGCGAGAAGGGCTGGTGGAGGCCTTCATCAACGCCGGGGCGGTGGTCAGCACGCCGACGTGCGGGCCGTGCCTGGGTGGATACATGGGGATCCTGGCGGCAGGCGAGCGTTGCGTTTCCACCACCAACCGCAATTTCGTGGGCCGCATGGGCAGCACCAAGTCAGAGGTCTACCTGGCCAATCCGGCGGTGGCCGCGGCCAGCGCCATCGCAGGCCGGATCGCCGGTCCGGAAGAGGTACTGGCCTGATGATTCGTGTCGGTCCGGGTCAGGTCGGCGACCTGACACCCACGAAGGGCACGGCACGCCGTGCCCTTCTGCGTTATTTATACTCCCCCAAGAATGGGGGTCAGGGGGTTGATGGCGAGTGCGGAGATTGCCGCGCCTTCCCGCCTCAGAGCGAGAGAATGGCTCGCAATGACAGGCTCGGCGTGCGTTTCACCCTCTCTCCATCTGGCGAACACGAGGTTCGCCCCTACGAATTCGATCATAGGGCGTGCAGAGGGGCGGAGCCCCTCTGCGTTAATAATCATTCCCCCTTTGTCGAAGATCCGTCTCAGGCGGGCCAAAGGGGGATCAAGGGGGATTGGCTTGCGGGGTAAGGGTGGTGGGCATAGCCCACCGTAGGTCTGGATTCCCGCCTCCGCGGGAATGACAAATGAGGTGAACATATGAAGCTAAAAGGCAAAGTCCACAAATATGGCTGCAACGTGGATACGGACGCCATCGTGCCGGCGCGCCATCTGAATCTCTCAGAGCCTGCCGACCTGGCCCAGCACTGCATGGAGGACCTCGACGCCGACTTCGTGCGCAAGGTGCGGCCGGGCGACATCATTGTGGCCGAGACCAACTTCGGCTCCGGTTCCTCGCGGGAGCATGCGCCCCTGGCCATCAAGGGATCCGGAATCTCGGCGGTGGTGGCCAAGAGCTTCGCCCGCATCTTCTACCGCAACGCCATGAACATCGGCCTGCCCATTGTGGAGTGCCCCGAGGCGGTGGACGAGACCCGCGCCGGCGATATTCTGGAGATTGACCTAGATACAGGCGAGATTGCCAACATCACCCGAAAGCGGACGTATAGAGCCAGGCCCTTCCCCCCGTTCATGCTGGAGCTGATCGCGGCCGGAGGGCTGATTGAGCATACCAAGAAGAGCCTGGCCAAGAGCAAAAGGAGAGCCACGAAATGAAGTTCGATATTGCTGTTCTGCCCGGTGACGGGGTGGGCCCCGAGGTGGTGGCGGAAGCGCTCAAAGTCCTGAAGGTGGTGGGCCAGCGATTTGGCCATGAGTTCAACCTTCGCGAAGGGCTGATCGGCGGGATCGCCATCGATGCTTCGGGGGAGGCGCTGACCGCGGCCACTCTGCGGATGTGCCGCAAGTGCCACGCGGTGCTGCTGGGGGCGGTGGGGGGTCCCAAGTGGGATGATCCCCTGAACAAGGTGCGCCCCGAGGACGGTCTCTTGGCGCTGCGCAAGGAACTGGCCCTTTTCGCCAACCTGCGTCCGGTGAAGGTCCTCCCCATGCTGGTCAACTCCACGACCCTGAAGCCGGAGGTCATCGAGGGGGTGGACATGGTGGTGGTGCGGGAGCTGACGGGCGGGCTGTACTTCGGCAAGCCCAAGAAGCGGTGGGTGACTTCCACCGGCCGCAAGGCCGTGGACAGCATGCTCTACTCCGAGCAGGAAATCGAGCGCATTGTCCGGGTAGGCTTTGAGCTGGCCCGGCAGCGGCGTAAGAAGCTGGTCTCGGTGGACAAGGCCAACGTGCTGGAGTCCTCGCGGCTGTGGCGTACGGTGGCCATCGAGGTGTCGGCCAACTACCCCGACGTCGAACTGGAGCACATGCTGGTCGATGCCTGCGCCATGCGGCTGATCCAGAAGCCCACCTATTTCGATGTCATTGTCACGGAGAACACGTTCGGTGATATCCTGACCGACGAAGCCTCGATGCTGGCCGGCTCCATGGGCATGCTGCCCTCAGCCAGCCTGGCCGGGGTGCCCCAGGCGGGAGTGAGGTCCTTCGGCATGTACGAGCCCATCCACGGCAGCGCGCCCAAGAGGGCGGGGCTGAACATGGCCAACCCCATCGCTACCATCCTGACTGCAGCTATGATGCTGCGCTACTCGATGGCTTTGGAGAAGGAGGCGCAGGCCATAGAGAAGGCTGTGCTCAAGACGCTCGAGGCGGGCTACCGCACCTACGACATCATGGAGGAGGGCAAGACCAGGGTGGGGACGCGCGAAATGGGCGACGTGATTGCCAAGGCCATAAAGGCATGATATTGTGCAGGGCTCAGCTTCCAGAACCGGCGTAGCCAACCTTCCTCTGCACTACGGCAAAGCGCCGCCGTGGCTTTTCCAACGCATGTCCCGGCTGGCGCGCGAGATCAGCATCATCATCGTCAGCGACTTCGGTGCGGACGAGATGCTGCGGAAGATGTCCGATCCCTACTGGTTCCAGGCCATGGGGTGCGTTCTGGGCTATGACTGGCACAGCAGCGGGGTCACCACCACCGTCTGCGGCGCGCTCAAGGACGGCCTGAAGGGGCTGGAGAAGGACTTGGGGCTGTTCATCGCCGGCGGCAAAGGGCGCACTTCCCGGAAGACCCCGTCCGAGATTGAAGGCTTCGGCCCGCAGATATCCATCGATCCTACCAGCCTCGTGTATGCCAGCCGGATGTCCGCGAAAGTGGACAGCGCCGCGCTGCAGGACGGCTACCAGCTTTACCATCACTGTTTCTTCTTCACGCAGAAGGGCTCTTGGGCCGTGGTGCAGCAGGGCATGAACGAGGTCAACCGCTATGCCCGCCGGTACCACTGGCTGGGGGAGGGCGTCGGCGATTTCGTCTGTGAGCCGCACGCGGCCATCTGCTCCGAGGGCAGGGGCGAGGTGCTCAACCTGGTGGCGAAGGAGAGCACGCCGGCCCGGACCACCATCACCGCCGTGAGCACGGAGCAGCCGCTGCAGAGCACGCTGGCCGATCTCAACAAGCTTCAAACATTGGACCTGCCGGCGCGGCACCAGATCTATGTCCAAGACATCCATCCCGACCGCTTGGGGAAGGGGCTGACCGTTATCTATGACCGGCAGCCGAAGGGGTTCAAGGAACTGCTCAGCCTGGAGCATGTCGGCCCCAAGACCATCCGGGCGCTGAGCCTGATCTCGGAGCTGATCTACGGGGTGCCGGCCAGCTACCGCGATCCGGCGCGATTCAGCTTCGCCCACGGCGGCAAGGATGGCATTCCCTTCCCTGTTGATCGCCAGACCTACGACCAGAGCATCGAGTTGCTGGCCAAGGCTATTCAGCGGTCGAAGATCGACGTCAGCGAGAAGAGGGAAGCCTTCAGGCGCCTGGATGGGAGCTTCCGCAGGCCCGTGTGACGCCGTACCCGACGTCTTCCGCGGCCACGACGAAGCGTGGCCCTCCGAGGGCGTTTCTGGATTCCTGCTTCCGCAGGAATGACAGAAGGGCAGGCACAGGGGCTTGCCCCTACGGGTTGCGTTTCACCCTCTCCCATCGAGAGAGAGGAAATCGCCTTGCGGCCCAGGGGCGTGCAGAGGGGCTTCGCCCCTCTGCGTTTTTTCTTCTTCCCCCAAGAGTGGGGGATCCAAGGGGGTTAAAAACGGCAACCGGAGTCAGATTGTAGATTGTAGGGTGGATCAAGTCTGCTTGGGGCAAACGGATCCACCACAATGCCCATCGTCCAATCCACGGTGGATCCGCTTCGCTTGATCCACCCTACAGCTGACACCCACCAAACAGAGTTGCGTGAGATTGCCGCGCCTTCTCCTCGCGCGGCTTAGAGAATGGCTCGCAATGACAGGTTGAGAGAGTGGGGGCCAGGGAGTTGAAAAGAAGGATTACAGTCTTGCGTTTAGGGATTTGAGCGTCTGTTCCGCTTCGGCGACGATGCGGTCGACAAGCTCCCGAACCGAGGGGATATCGTCAATACGCCCGCATACCTGGCCGCTGGGCATGACGCCGAGGTCGGCGTCGCCGTCTATCATGGCCTTCTTGATGCGCATGCCCCCCGCCGCCAGGTGCCCCAACTCCGCGACGGATGCCTCGTACTGCTTCCGCATGCTCCAGCCGCCAGCCAGGAACCGCCACCAGGAGACCCCCAGCATCCTGCGGGTCTCCATGGCTCCGGACACCTTCTCCCTCCAGGACAGCTTCCGATCCCCTTGGTCGAGCATCTGCGTGAACTTGTTGGCTATCACCCGCAGTCTTGTCCCCGTTATGGCCGGCGTGACCATGGTGTCGTTCTCGCCGGCTTCCAGGTAGCGCCGCTTGATGCTCTCCGGCAGCGGGCTCTCCTTCGTAACGGCAAACCTGGTGCCCATGGCGATGCCTTCCGCTCCCAGGGCGAGCGCGGCCGCCAGTCCTTTGCCGTCGGAGAAGCCGCCTGCGGCGACCACCGGAATCTTGACCTTGCCGGCCACCAGCGGCAGCAAAACCATGGTGGACACCTCGCCCACGTGGCCGCCGGCCTCGGACCCCTGCACCATGATGGCATGCGCGCCGTCTTCTTGCGCCCGGATGGCGTGCCGCACCGATCCTATCATGGCCATGACCTTGATTTCCTGGCCCCTGGTGGCATCGATGAGCCACTTCGGGTTACCTCTGGAGTGGCAGATCAGGGAAACCTTGGACTGCATGAGAACCTCAGCCTGTTTTTCGAATCCCGGGCTGCCGAATATCAGGTTCGCGCCGAAGGGCTTATCCGTCAGCCTTCTGACCGCCTGGATGTCCTCCCGGAGATTGTCCGGGGCTAGACTCCCGGAAGCCAGAATCCCGAAGCCGCCGGCATTGGATACGGCGGCCACCATCTCTGGGGTTCCAACGTAGTTCGCCGGCGCCAGCAGGATGGGGTACTTTATCCCGAGAAGTGCTGTTATTCTGGTTCTCATAGAAGACAAGGCAATACTACATCATGGGGATGGTTGGCTCAAGCGCGGCCGGCCCATGAGGAGCAGTCTTAGAACCAGTCTTCAACCCCCTGGACCCCCATTTCTTCTTTTCTATCCCCCATGATCGGAGATCCGCCTCAGGAGGAGTGGGGGAGCAAAGGGGGTTGACCCTCCGTCTGACCGAGTCGTATGATTCACACGGCGACTGCAGCAGTGGAGGAGGACGGTTTGCCCGGTATCCGATGAGTTGGGCGGCATTCCTCACTTGGCGAAGACTCGTTTCCGGAGGAAAGACATGAGTAAGCAATCGGCCCTAGCACGCAAGCGCGCTGAGCAGGAGGCCAAGCGCCGCAGGAAGCGCCTCTTGATGACCATAGGCATCGGTGCGGCAGTTGTAGTCGTAGTAGCGGCGATTGCCGTCATCGTGTATTTCGCCGTTCACAAGGACACTTTCTCCGACGTCACAGAGTTGGTCATCAAGGATCTGAAAGTCGGCACGGGAGCAGAAGCCCAGGCCGGCAATCTGATAACCGTGGATTACACCGGCTGGCTGAGAGATGGCACCAAGTTCGACTCATCTGTTGGCGGCGTCCCCCTGCAGATCACCCTCGGTGCCGGCGAAGTGATCGAAGGTTGGGACCAAGGCTTGGTGGGTATGAAGGTCGGGGGCACCCGAATACTGTACATTCCACCGGATCTGGCCTACGGCGAAGAAGGCAGTCCACCGAAGATCCCGCCGAATGCCACCCTCAAGTTCAAGGTGAAACTACTAGCGGTGGAATAGGGCTTCCGTCCGATGGGACGTGCAGAGGGGCGAAGCCCCTTGTGCATCACCAAGCTCCAAACCCGAAATCCGAAGATGGTGCAGCGGAACGCTGCCGGGGTCTGGGGTGTCCCCAGAAGTCTTTCTTTGTTCTATCCCCCATGATTGGGGGACTCAAGGGGGTTGACTCTCCCTCGGGCACGGCCCTATCATTCGCCCAGATACACTAGGCCCGGAGAATGCCGACGGAATGAACAGCAAGCGACTGCGAATCGTCACCATACTCGCGTTCCCCGTCGTGCTGGCCATCGGCATCGTGCTCATACCGATTGTGGCCGACTACTCCGATCACGAACTGGCCGAGCAGGCCGTCGGGCAGACCACGCGGTGGTTCTCAGGTCATCTCATCGCAGCCATGGGATTTGCGCTCTCCGTCCTGGCGGTCGTCTCGATTGACAGGTACCTCAGCCCCTCGTCACGGTCTCTGCCACGAATGACTTTGCCGTGCATTGCGCTCGGGGCGGGACTCTACGCCGCGGGGCTGGGAGCCGACGGCATCGGGCCGGTGGCGGTGCGCTCGGAAGGATACTCTCCCACCATCTTCTTCGATGGCAGCGGCATGTGGGTCACCGGCGTCTTTATCGCGGCAACGATTCTATTCGGTATCGGGCTGTTGAGCTTAGTGATCGGCTCGATCCGGCTCGGGCTCCTGCGTGGCTGGAGCCGCCATGTTGCCTTTGCCTCGGCGCTGATCTTCATGTTTGCCCCGGCGATACCTTCGGGATGGGCGCTGTACGGGGTGGCGGTTGTGGTTTTCGGCGTATTCGTACCCTTTGCTCTCGCAGTGGATCGAGAGCAGCGAGTGGATCAAGCGTAGCATCGTCTCTCGCGTGCCACACATAGGGGCGCGCAGAGGGGCGAAGCCCCTTGTGCATCACCAAGCTCCAAACCCGAAATCCGAAGATGGTGCAGCGGAACGCTGCCGGGGTCTGGGGTGTCCCCAGAAATCCTTCTCTGCTTTCTTCCCCCATGAGTGGGGGACTCGAGGGGGTTGACTCCTCATGCAGCGCATCCTATCATTCGCTCAGTCACCACAGCGGCACATGATGGCCGTCATGCCACACAACCAGACCCGCGATCCGGAGTCAACGCGAATGCCAGAAGCCAGCTACACCTCGCAGAAGTCCCGGCTGTTGAAGGACCTCGACAGAATGGCGGCCCGCATCAAGCGGGTGCTCATTTCCCGCTATGGTGAGGAGCAAGCCAAGGCCCTGATCGGGGAGTCACGCCGGGAGTATGAAGCCCTCATACCTCAGATTCCCTACATTGGCGAGAAGAGCTCCGTGCTGATCTTTCTGCTGCCAACAAGCCGGTGGCTGGCCGTCTACCGGGCGTTGCAGAAGCGAGGCGCGACGGTCGAGGATGGCGGACGCCTGATCTACGAGATGATGGAAGCGGAAACCAAGGCTATTCCGGGACCTGTCCGCCGCCTGATAGGCTGGCTCTGGTTCTCCCCATTGCTCCTGAGGCGCGTCAGGAAGCGGGCAGCAGAATCCCAACAGCGCCAGTATCCGGGCGGTTATGTCTTCACCTTCGTAGCAGGCGACGGCCGGGATTTCGACTGGGGCATCGACTATGCCGAGTGCTCCAGCTGCAAGCTTCTCAAGGCACAAGACGCGATGGAATTGGCGCCCTACGTGTGTGCAGTGGACAAGATCAGCAGTGAGCTGCTGGGCTGGGGGCTGACGCGAACGATGACCCTCGCCGAGGGTTTCGAAAAGTGCGATTTCCGGTTCAAGAAGGGCGGCCAGACCCGCGTGGAGACTCGTCCAAAGACAGAGAAGCCGCACTTGTAGGGTGGAACAAGTCCGCTTCAGGCGGACGGATCCACCACGTCCTCCCTCATGCAATGCATGGTGGATCTGCTTCGCTTGATCCACCCTACGTCTGGAATCCCTCTTTCTTGAAAGAGGGACTGAGGGAGTTCGGGCCATGGCGGTTGACTGCGAGAATGAAGGCAATGCTGGTGGGTTTCGCTTTGCTCTACCCACCCTACCCGGTGCATTACCGTTGCCGCTCCTAGGGGCGTGCAGAGGGGCGAAGCCCCTCTGCGTTCTCTTCTATCCCCCATGAGTGGGGGATTCCAGGGGGTTGACTCCCTCTGAAGCCCAGCCCTATCATTCGCCCATCTGCCTCAGCAGACGAAGAAGAACAAATGGCCACTAAGATCCACATCACCCGAGCAGAATCGCCCGATCAGATCGATGAGGTCCGCCGTCTATTCCGGGAGTATGAACGGTTCCTGGGTGTAGACCTCTGTTTCCAGAGCTTTGAGGAAGAGCTGGCGGGGCTTCCAGGGAAGTACGGACCGCCGGACGGCGTGCTTCTCATGGCGATGGACGGCCAGCAAGCTGCCGGGTGTGTGGCTCTGCGCAAGGCGGAGGACGGCGTCTGCGAGATGAAGCGGCTGTTCCTCAGGCCGCAGTACCGGGGCCAAGGACTGGGACGGCTCCTGGCGGAACGGATTGTCAGTGAGGCGACCGCTCTCGGCTACACGGTCATGCGCCTGGACACACTGAACAAGCTGAAGGAGGCCATGGGGCTCTACGAAGCTATGGGCTTCCGGCGCATAGCTGCATACTATGGCAACCCCCTCCCAGGCGTGGTGTACTGGGAGCTGGATCTGGGCAGGCAGCGAGACTGCCAATGATTGGCCGGGGCCCACCCTTTCTCCCGACGAGGACGCGCTCTACTACCATAAGAGAGAAGGCAGCCTCTTCGTCATCTACCGGGTGACTAGGCAGTGAGCCACGGGGCAGATTGACTCAGCATCAGACCCGGTCGTATGATGCGGCGAGCCGCGGCAGAGTGTGAAAGAGGAGGCGCCACATCGGCTGGCATTGACCAAGATGATGCGGACGTGCGATCCATAATAGGGCGGTGCGCAGGACTATGAAGAGAAGGGCAATGCTACAGCTTAACGAACACCAAGTTCGCGAAGTGAGCCGATTGGAGCGAGACTCCTTCGCGGAGCTCTGTCATCGGATTGGAAGCGATCCTATAGAACATGAACAGCTGGTGCTGGCAAACGCCAAGATGAACCTGAGGGAGTTGATCTCAGTACACGGACGTCCGGAAATAGCCAAGGTGCATCTCGAATAAACCCAGGACCTACTGAACGCCCCCGATTTCTGGACTTTCAAGGGCCTTCAGAAGAGGCGCGAAAGCGAGGCCATCGTTCAGCACATCTGTGACAACGCAGATGTTCTACCGATAGCCTACTCGTACCTAGGTGCACTCTGCGATCGGCTGAGGATATCGACGCCTAGGCCGGCTGATCCAATCTCCCTGAGCACTTTCCTCGACTCGATACCGCTAGTCATGCTCTTTGACCTCGAATTCAATTCCTTTATCGAAGAGAGAACTCTGGTCGATGGCGTGATTCCATGTATCAGCATCTATGACCAACTCACAGTAGCAAGTGATGTCTTCATAGACTTGGTCTTTGCGGCAGCCATGTCGATCAGATCTGGGAGAGTCGTTCCAACTGAACTGGAAAGGTGTCGTGAAATTGGCTCGCGGCCGTCATTTCAAGAGGAGTTCAGGCAATGCATGCACATGGTTCTTGGAAAGTGCGACCGTGCCAACCTCCGTTATGATAACCTCCTCAGGTCTAGTCCCGACACTTCGTTTCTCTTCATGGTAATGAGTGCAGGGGCATCCCGATTCGCATGGTACCATGAATATGGCCACCTACTCATGGGACACCTTGCTGTGGGAGCTTGCCCCGAAGTTGAGTTCGAAGCTGATCACTTCGCGTGGTTGCTTGTCAACCATCAGTTCGGGAAGACGTCCAGCGTTGCCGCCTGGAGTTGTCTTGGAGCACTGGCTTTGATACTCGTCGCCGGCTTCCTTGAAAGTGCTTCCGGTGTTTCGCAGACAAGGACGCATCCACCAGCGACCAGCCGGATAGAGGCTCTGTTGGCAACACTCAATGAGCGTGACAGGAACGGGCTCCAGGAGTATCTGAACGCGGCGGTCGCAATTTGCAGCCCGGCTCTCTCACGATTTTGGAGTGCAAGGATAGACTGACGATGCTTCCCGAGAAAGGATGCAACATTACAGTCAGCGAACACCGATTGCCAGCCTTGGAGTTCATCGAGCCAGCCGCCCAAGTTGACTCCGCATCAGAACCGGTCGTATGATTTCGCCCAGTCACTGTGCCGGTATGCGACTGAAGGCTGGGCTCGATTGCAGAGCGACGGACTATGAGTGAGAAGACCGCCTTGATTCCCGTTGCTGCGATGGTCTTCACGTTTGGCGCAGCTGTTCTCGTTTTCCGTTTGAGGCGTGAAGTCGAAATGGGTGACAAGGGTGAGCGCATATGGGTTGCGTTCAGCGATTGGCTAGTCATCATTGCCATGGGCGTCGCTGCCCTATTTGTGATTCTGCCGCTGTTAGCAGAGGATTCAGCTTCGAGTGGGAGACTACCAAAGGCGGCAGCAGCCCTGTGTGTAGTCCTGGCGCTGGGCTGGGTACCGTCGATTCTGGCTCACTACCGGCTCATTCTCGGCTTCAGCCGAACGGGTCCCAGACGCAATCCCGAACCAACCGAAGCCCTCCTCGTTTTTCTGTCGGCACTGGTCGGCGTAGCGATGTTCCTCATTGTCTTCTCGCTGTCGAAGACCGCCTGAATGCCCTTCTCTGTCTTGACAGGACATCCACGAACCTTGACTCCGCATCAGACCCAGCCTTATGATTCGCCGGTTGATCCTTGAAACTCCAGGTTCAGAAACCATGGCACAGTTGGTCCTGAGGTTCGGAATTCATGACGGTGCTGGGCACCGGGCTACGACCTGGAGACTCTGGACCGAACGCACTGTCGAGAAGTCTGATGTGTATCTTGCGTGCCGATCTCTGGGTGGTGTTCTCAAGACGAGTCTTCATGAATCTGGAAACTGGCATACTGCGTATTCCCAGAAGACATTTGAGGAGAGCGTCAGCGGTGCAATCCGGAACTCCACGGACCGATTCATCGAGAAATGGCCGAGGCCTCCAGATATCTCGCCCGGGGTGACACTGGGGTTCCGAATTGTAACACCCTGGTCAGCCGCAACCATCCCAATGGAGGGATCTGTTCGCTCTAGCGTGATTTGGGTTCCAAACGCACCAGAGCCCAAAGCCACTGAGATAGACATCCTGCTCGTGAAGTCATCAACCCCCGTCAATGGCTGGCCTGGCAGGCGGTCGACGGGCACATCTCTGATCGGCTCTATCCAACTTGGGAGCCGAGAGATGGTGTGGGTAGTCTACAGAGTGGTCACCATGCCCGACTTCATGAGACTAGGCGAAGGGACGGTGCAATTCTACAAGGGAATGGGTGCCAAAGACCTAGAGCACAAGAGGGTGAGAGGGCTACTCTTTGGTGCCGAACCAGACGGCTCAAGGGTGATATATGACCTAGCAGGACAAGTCAAGAGAGCTGGGACTGAGTAAATTCACGTGCCGGGGCCAAGCATAGACGGCAACGCACGAGCCTCGGTCTTCAACAGCTGAATTGGGAAGTCAGCGATCATGATCTCCCGGACCCCATGCCCTTGTGGCCGGAGGGCTCATGAGGCCCCTCACCAAAGCCCCCTCAGATCGAGTACAATGGAAACCGAAAAATCGTTGCGCGCCCGGCTTGGCGGGAGGAAACGAACATGGGCCTGAAAGATAAGAGCCTGATCAGCCTGAAGGAGATCGACGGCCCGCAGGCGCCGCATGACGCCTTCCTGAAGCGAGCGGTGGACCTCAGGAAAGAAGCCTTGGCCTTCGTGGACGACGTGGCCAAGCTGGCGGAATTCGTGGGCGGCGAGGCCGAGAGCCTGGGCCTGCGCGAGGACTGGGCCCTGCGCAAAGAGGCCTTCCCCGGCGTCGAGATCCACTTCATCTTCAACAAGGCCGATGATGAGTTCCCCGCCAGCCTCCGGGTGCTCTTCTCCGGCCGGCGCATCCGCAGCGTCAGCGGAGAGGACCTGATCGAGTTGACCGTCGCTTGCCTGAATCATATGCTGAGATACGTGAAGGAGACGGTGGCCGACCCGCCGGAAATCTGCTCGAAGGTATGAAGGACAGCGCCAAGGTCAGAGAGCAGCTCCGCGAGATCCTGGCCCGGTACAAGGGCGAGAGGGTGGAGCTGATCCACATCCTGGAGGAGGTCCAGGAGCGGCTGGGCTACCTGCCCAAAGAGGCCTTGCTGGAGATCGCCGATTTCGTGCACACGCCGGCCAGCGCCATCTTCGGCGTGGCCACCTTCTACAACCGCTTCCGCTTCACGCCCATCGGCCGGCACCCCATCCGGGTGTGCATGGGGACGGCGTGCCACCTGCAGGGCGGGGCGTTGGTCATGGAGGCCCTGGAGCGGGAGCTGGAGATCAAGGTGGGCGGCGTCACGCCCGACGAGGAGTTCAGCCTGGACCGCATCGCCTGCGTCGGCTGCTGTGTGCTGGCCCCCGTGATCGTCATCGGCCGCGAGGTCAGCCCCAAGATGACGCCGTTCAAGGTGGAGGAGGTGCTGGCGGGGCTCAAGCAACCACAGGAGGCAGCAGAGCCGAATGCGTAGACGGCTGCACGGGTTCTCGTCCCGAAGGGATTCCAAGGGCACGGCAAGCCGTGCCCCTACGGTGACGGGGGCGGCGGATTTCGCTCTGCTCTATCCGCCCTACACGTCGGGGCGTGCAGAGGGGTTTTGGAGCCTGCGTCCGCAACTCCCTAAGTCCCTCTTTGGCAAAGAGGGACTTAGGGAGTTGCGGGGCCCTGGGAGGTTGAACACGGTCAAGAGATTGCCGTGCCTTCTCGTCACAGAGCGGGAGAATGGCTCGCAATGACACGTGAGCATAGGGTGACAGAGACGGTGCAGCAGGATGCTGCCGAGGGTTTGGGGGTGTCCCCCAATTTCTTTTCTCTTCCCCCCAAGATTGGGGGGAAGGGGGTTGAAGCCACAGCACCGACAGGTGACACATGAACTTTGAAACTATTCGCAGCCAGGCCAATGCTGAATGGGATCTTCTCAACCAGAAGACCCGTATCCTGATCGGCACGGCCACCTGCGGCCGGGCGGCGGGTTCCGGTCCCGTGGCCAAGGCCTTCGAGGCTGAGCTCAAGCGGCAGAATGCCGACGCTCCCGTCAACTGGGTGGGCTGCATGGGCCTTTGCTATGCCGAGCCCCTGGTGGTCATCCTGAAGCCCGGCAACTTCAACGTCTGCTACGGCAAGGTCACGCCGGACCTCGTGCCGCGGCTGGTAGAGGGCTACATCCTCGGCGACGACCCGCAACTGGACCTGGCGCTGGGCACTTTCGAAGTGAAGGACGGGCAGGCCCCGGTCATACCGGAGTTGTCCCGCTTCGAGCACGAGATGCGGCTGATATTGCGGCACTGCGGCTACGTCGACGCCGAGAACATCAACCACTACATCGCGCGCGGCGGTTATAGCAGCCTGGCGATGGCGCTTAGGATGCGGCCGATGACGATCATCGACGCGCTCAAGCTTTCAGGACTACGGGGAAGAGGAGGGGCCGGGTTCCCCGTCGGCCGGAAGTGGGAGCTGTGCCGCAAGGCCACCGGACAGCCCAAGTATGTCATCTGCAACGCCGACGAGGGCGACCCTGGAGCGTTCATCGACCGGGCCATCCTGGAGAGCGACCCGCACTCGGTGATCGAAGGCATGATCATCGCCGGCTACGCCAT
>Ga0315291_10005366_pt1 | contig 16085 bp, 16 predicted proteins | sample YL17G12_20_MG_FD_203070 | JGI IMG/M metagenome (GOLD analysis project Ga0315291, IMG submission 203070) | Sediment microbial communities from Yellowstone Lake, YNP, Wyoming, USA - YL17G12_20 | ecosystem: Environmental > Aquatic > Freshwater > Lake > Sediment | place: USA: Wyoming | collected...
TGCTTCTCTGAAGGCGGGCAAGAGCCCATACGGCCGCAAGAACGCCTACGCTGGCGCCCAGGCCGATCTCCAGCCAGCGCACGGCCTCCTCCCGCGAGATGCCGCCGCCCTCGTCCTCCTCGGCGGCAGTTTGGTCATAGGACGCGTAGGCCTCTGTTTGCTCCTCGCCCCCTGCCCCCTCTGTTGCCGCCTTCTCCGCGTCTTCCTCTTCTGAGACGCCCGCGCCGACCGTCGTCTGCTCTCCGTGCGTGTCTGTGGTAACAGGAGCGAGAGCTGCTGGCGTCTCGATCGGTGCCGCTGCCACCGCTGGTGGGGTTTCGTTGGCTGCTGGCGTCTCGTTGGCTGCGGGCGTCTCGACAGGGGCCGCTGCTATCGGTGGCGGCGTCTGCTCGGCTGCGGGCGTCTCGGCCGGCGGCGCTGCTAGCGCTGGTGGTGTTTCGTCGGCTGCTGCCATCCCCTCCGCCGCTGGTGTCTCGACAGGCGGCGCTTCTATCGCCGCTGCTGGCGTCTCTGGGGGCGACACTTCCCCGCTCGGCCCATACTGGCCGGGCAGAGGCTCCTCCGGCTGGATGCTCATGGTGTCGGGAGCGGCGGGCGCTGCTTCCATCGCTGCCGGCGTCTCCTGGGCTGCAGACAAGATTCCCCCGCGCATCTCCTCTTTATTCCCGCCACCGGGAAGGCCAGCGAAGTCGCCGATCAGCACCAAGGTCAGGGCGAAGGCGGCGGTTGCCGTGGCCAGACGCAGGCCGAACTCCAGCCGCCTGGCCGTTGGCCGCGGGCGTACCTCCGCGATGGGAGCGGCCGACAGAGCGAACGAGCGGGGCACCTCGGCCATGGGCAGGCTGCCCAGCGCCTCGACGGTGCTCCGAAGCTCTGTCAGCTCCTGGTGGCAGGCCTGGCAGGAATCGAGATGGGCATCCAGGCGGCGGCGCGCTCGCTGGGGGAGCACGCCATCCAGGTAGGCGGAGAGGTCGCGACGAAAGCGGCGATGGCGAAATTGCAGAAAGACTTTCAGCATCACTGGTCCTCACTGCTTAAGACGAAACTGGCGAGGCAGAAGTTCCCGTCGCGCCATCAAATATTCGCGCATCCTGGCCCGGCCACGGGCAATGCGCGACTTCACGGTGCCCAGGGAGCAACCCAGAGCCTCTGTCAGTTCCTCGTAGCTCAGGCCGTGGATATCGCGGAGAATGATCGCCAGGCGTTGCTCCGCTGGCAGGGTGGCCAGCCCTTGTTGCAGGTGCCGGCCCAGCTCCCGCCGCAGGGTCTCTTCCTCGGGGTTGGGTAGGGGAGAGGGGACATCCGTCGGTGAGCCTGCTTCCAGCGCCGCCTCCAGTGAGGCTGCCGGCCGGCTGCGGCGGTGGCGCAGGGCATCGCAGCAAATGTTGGCAGCGATGCGCAGAAGCCAGGCCCGGAAGTTGCCGCCTCGAAAGCTGCTAATGCGACGGTAGGCAGTGATAAACGTCTCCTGAGCCGCATCTTCGGCCGCCGCCGGGCCCAGCATCCGCAGACAGAGGTTGTAGACCTGGCGCTGGTGGATCTGCACCAACGTGTTGAAGGCGTCCAGATCCCCCCTCTGGCTGCTCCGGACGAGCTGTGCTTCGTCGGCGATAACCATCGACTTCCCCTGCAGGGGCCTCGCTCCTCTGGGCAGGCCCAGGGGTATTCTAGCAGAAAGGCGAAAAGGGACAGCGGCACCTTTGAAGGAGTGCCAGCGTTATCTGTTTTTGGTATACTAAGATTCTAGGGAGGGTGATCGTCCGAGCCCTTCTTGGTGTTGCTATGCAGTGGGAACCTCGATGGATAGAGCCAGGACCGGAGCCAGAGCCGACATTTGAAGCACCGCCCGCGCCCGCGGTAGAGGTGCTTCTTCCGCGGCCACGGCGGCGCTACCTCACCGTCTTTCGGGAGGTCGTCGAGACCCTCCTCCTGGCTGTGCTCATCTTCCTGGCCGTTCGCTCGACTGTCCAGAACTTCAAGGTGGAGGGGAGCAGCATGCTCCCCAGCCTGGAGAACGGCCAGTACATCATTGTCAACAAGCTGGCCTACGCCCAGTTCGACCTGGGCATCTTCGACTTCCTCCCCTTCGTCGACGCCGGCGACGACTCCACCCACCATCTGTTCGGCAGCCCCGAGCGGGGTGATGTGGTGGTCTTCGAGGCGCCCAGATACGAAGGTCGCGACTTCATCAAGCGGATCGTCGGCGTGCCCGGGGATAAGGTGGAGATCCGCGATAGCGTAGTCTACATCAACGACGAACCCTTGGAGGAGACATACACGCAGGGTTCCACCAACTGCCCCTGCGGCCCCTGGTATATCGAAGAGGGCCAGTACTTCGTCCTGGGCGACCACCGCAGCAACAGCAGCGATTCGCGGCAGTTCGGCGCCATCCCAGAAGGAAGCATCATCGGCAAGACCTGGTTCTCCTATTGGCCCCTCTCGGACGTGGGCCTGGCCCCTAACCACTCCGCCTCCTTCGCCAGCGATGAGTCGGGGAACTGATGGCGAATGAGATCGAGAGCCTGCTTCGGCAGGTGGGCGCCGTCCTCGATGGCCACTTCCTCCTGGCCTCCGGCCGCCATTCCCCCTTGTATGTAGAGAAGTTTCGCCTTCTGGAACAGCCGCCCCACACTGAAAGGCTCTGTCGCCTGATAGCCGATCACTTTCGCCCCCAAGGGGTGCAACTGGTGGCGGCACCCACCACCGGCGGAATCATCCTCAGCTATGAGGTAGCCCGCCAGTTGGGCGTCAGGGGCATCTTCGCCGAGAAGGTGCAGGAGGGGCGGCGCTTCGGCCGTGGCTTTCGGGTGAGTCCAGGCGAGCGGGCCCTGGTAGTGGATGATGTTCTTACCACCGGCAGCAGCATCCGCGAGGTTCTGGAGGCGGTGCGAGCCGAGGGTGGCCAGCCCATCGGGGTGGCTGTCTTGGTGGATCGCACTGCCGGCCGCGTAGACTTCGGCCTGCCCTTTTTCGCCTGCCTAACCCTCGAGCTGCCCAGCTACGACCCAGCCGAGTGCCCTCTTTGCGCCCAGCGGGTCACCCTCACGGTGACCTAAGGGGCGATCTCTAGGCCCCGGGGGCGCCGGCCTCGTTCGTCACCCCTCTCAGCCGACCCTGGCTCTGTTCATCACACAGCTACTGTGCCTCTTTTAACCTTCCAGTCGTAACAAGCAGGGCCAACCTGTCGTCATTTCTATTAGCCAGTGCATTCTCTCAATCGTGACCTCGGTCTCTGCCTGGACGGAGGTATGCTACAAGGGGGGCTGCGATTTCGTTGGCTGCTCACATAGGAAGGGAAGAAATAGCAAGCCTCCGCAGAGTCTCCAGGCAAAGTGAGCGCGCCAGCAGGGGGGCGATCCTGGATGTGATCGAGCCCCGCGCCCACGGCCGCCTTCTGGACTGCGGCTGCGGCGATGGCGAGTTCACCGCTCAGGTTGCCTGCCGAGCCCGCGTGTCGGAGGCGTACGGCATCGAGTGCGTCAAGGACCGCATCAAAGAGGCCGCTGATCGGGGGATCATCGTCACTGAGGGCGACCTCAACGATCCGCTGCCCTACCAGAGCTGTTTCTTCAACATCGTTCACGCCGACCAGATCATCGAGCGCTTGCCCAACATCGCTCTCTTCCTCAAGGAGATCAAACGGGTGCTGCAGCCAGATGGCTACGCTGTTCTCTCCATCAACAACCTGGCTAGCTGGCACAACCGCTTCTGCCTGGCGCTGGGGGCGGAGGCCACGCCCTCGCACGTACCCAACGACGCCCTGGCAGACAACGCCGCCGACCCGCAGCAGGCAATCTGCCATCCCTCTGAGAGCGATAGCCGGATGCTCGCCTTTAGCTTTCAGGGCTTGACAGAACTATGCCACTACCAGGGCCTTTGGGTAGAGCGCCTGACATTCGCTGGCTACTATCCCCTCCTGCCTCACCTCATGGACGATCTGGATGCCGTCCACTCTGCCTTCTTGATCGCCAAGCTTCGCCCCAGGCTGTAACAGAAATAGAGGCCAGTGCCTCGGCTGGCCCGTCTCCAAGATGTGGCGACGCATCCCTTCGCTTTCCTCAGGGCAGGCCCCTGCGCATTGCTCAGAGCAAGCCCCTTCGCTCTTCTCAGAATGGCTAGGCCATGATGTCGCCCTGAGCGCAGCGAAGGGTCTCACCCCGGAGGGCATACCACGCCCGCGTGTTGCTGCAACTCGGTGATAGAAGAGGCAGGGCCATCACCGGGCAAAAAGGCGTCTGCCGGCGGGGTATCCCACCGGCAGACACTCTTCCCGGCCAAGGGAAGGGGACCCGACGTTATGGCTTGGAACGGTTCTGTCTGAAGTAGAAGACGGGTGATGCCCAAGAACGTTACAGAGTTTTCGAGGGATTGTTTGACTAATACGCTCACATCTCTCGGTCAGCCGAAGCCCCGAGACTCTATGCGGACGAATGGGGAGAGAAGGGAACCGTGGCTGGCCTGACGAAACGGTAGCCCAGCCCTCGTTCGGTGAAGATGTAGCGGGGGTTGTGAGCGCGGTCGCCCAACTGTTGGCGCAAGCGGGCGACATGCACCTTAAGCATAAGGATGTCCTCGGCGCTCTGCCGCGCCGTATCGGCCCGCGTCCTTGTCTCGTCTGTGGTCACCGTCGCTCCTCAGCAGATGCGCGGCAGCATCTCCCCCACCAGCATGTGGACGATGCGCGTGCCGCCAATGGTTGTCTTCATCAGAACCTTTCCCTCAGGCTCGGCGACCACCTCCCCGATGATCGCTGCCTCTTCACCATACCCTGTCTCTCGCATGACGGTCAGGACCTTCTCCGCATCCTCAGGCCCGACGATGGCCACCAGCTTGCCCTCGTTGGCCACGTACAGGGGGTCGAAGCCCAGCATCTCGCAGGCAGCCCATACGCCATCCTTGATCGGTATCTTTGGCTCATCGATCCGGATGCCAACCCGCGACTGCTGGGCTATCTCGTTGAGAGAGGTTGCCAGGCCGCCACGGGTGGGGTCGCGCAGGACGTGGACGTTGGCGCTGGCCGCCAGCATGGCCGCCACCAGGCCGTTCAGGGGGGCGACGTCGCTGGCCACCGGCGCCTCGAACTCTAGCCCCTCCCGCTGGGAGAGCACGGCGATGCCGTGGTCGCCGATGCTCCCCGAGAGGATTATCGCGTCGCCCACGCGGGCCCTGCCGCCGCCGATCTCCACCCCTGCCGGCACCAGGCCCAGGCCGGCCGTGTTGACGAACAGCCCGTCGGCGGCGCCCTTCTCCACCACCTTCGTATCGCCGGTCACGATCTGCACGCCCGCCTCAGCCGCCGCTTGGCGCATCGACTTCACCACCGCCCTCATGGTGGCCAGCGGTAGCCCCTCCTCGATGACGAAGCTGGCCGAAAGGTACAGGGGCTTCGCCCCCACCATGGCCAGGTCGTTGACCGTGCCGCAAACCGCCAGGCGGCCGATGTCGCCCCCCTTGAAGAAAAGAGGCTTCACCACATAGGAATCGGTGGTGAAGGCCAGGCGGGGGCCAGTGCCGTCCCTGCTCAGGGCGAACACCGCCGAGTCGTTGAGCTGGTCGAGGATGGGGTTGGCCCAGGGCGGCAGGAACTCCTTAGCCACCAGCTCGTGGCTGAGGCGGCCGCCGCTGCCATGAGCCAGGAGGATCTTGCTGGTTTCTGGCGTGGTTCTCTTTGCCATAGCCTTCCTTAGTGCGACCCGTATTGATACCAGCCGGCGCAGGTGCCCTCGCTGGAGACCATGCACGGGCCAACTGGCCTCTCGGGGGTGCAGGCCTTGGCGAACAGGGGGCACTCCGGCGGCGTCTTGACCCCGCGCAGGATATCGCCGCACAGGCAGCCCTTGTGCTCCTTGGCGGGCGGCGGGCTGATGGCAAAGGCCTCCTCGGCATCGAAGCGCTTGTACTCCGGCCGCAGCTTCAACCCGCTACCAGGGATGCAGCCCAGCCCCCGCCAGTCGGCGTCGCTGGTCTCGAACACTCGCGATACTAGCTCCCGCGCCAGGGGGTTGCCCTCCGGCCGTACCCCGCGTCGGTACTGGATCTCCACCTCGGCCCGGCCGTCGGCGATCTGGCGCAGCAGCATCTCGATGCCCTGAAGGACGTCCAGCGGCTCGAAGCCGGTGATCACGCAGGGAACGCCGTACTGTTGGGGGATGAACTGGTAGGGCTGCGACCCGATGACCACGCTCACGTGGCCGGGGCAGATGAAGCCGTCGATGCGCACTTCGCCCGCCGTCAGCAGCGCCCGCATGGCGGGCGGGATCAGCTTGTGCACCGAGATGAGGTAGAAGTTCTTGAGCCCCAGCGCCTCGGCCTCCAGCAGCGCGGCGGCGATGGTCGGGGCGGTGGTCTCGAACCCCACAGCGAGGAATACGACAGGCCGTCGGGGATTGTCGCGGGCCATGCACACGGCGTCGCGAGGAGAGTAGACCACGCGCACGTCGCTGCCATCGGCCTTGACCTGCTGAAGGCTCTGGTAGCTCCCTGGCACCTTCATCATGTCGCCGAAGGTGGCCAGGGTTACCCCTGTCTGCTCGGCCAGGGCGATGGCCTTGTCAATATCGGCGTTGGTGGTGACACAGACGGGGCAGCCCGGCCCCGAGAGCATGCTCAGCGGCGGCGGCAGGAGCTGGCGGATGCCGTGGCGGAAGATGGCCACGGTGTGGGTGCCACACACCTCCATCAGGTTCAGTGAGCGGCTGACGGTGCGCTCGATCGCCGCCACCAGCCCGCGGGCGGCGGCAGCGTTGTGGAACTCCTGCACGTAGCGCACCACTATGTCTCTGCCCTCCCGGCCTCGGCCATCTCAGCCAGGAGGCGCAGGGTCTCCTCGGCCTCCGCCTCGTCCACCTTCTGGAGGGCATAGCCAGCATGGAGGAGGACGTAGTCGCCCAGGCGGACATCGGGCAGGAGCATGAAGCTCGCCTCCCGCACCACTCCTCCCAGCTCCACCAGGCCCAGGCTCTGCTCGCCGATCTGGATGACCCGCGCCGGTATGGCCAGGCACATGGCTAGCGCTCCTTCCCCCTCGACAGGCGGGCGTTGGCGATCACCGCCTGGCCCAGGGCGATGCCGCCGTCGTTGGTGGGCACCTGGTGGTGAGTCAGGGCCTCGAAGCCCTGGCTCTCCAGTCCGTCCAGGGTGCGGCCAAGAAGATAGGTGTTCTGGAACACGCCGCCGCTAAGGGCCACCCGGTTGATGCCGCTCCTCTCCCTGGCAGCGCGGCTCACGCCGACGATGATGTCGGCGATGGTGTTGTGGAACTTGGCCGAGATCACCGCCACCTCCACGCCTCGCCTCAGATCCGATACGATTCCTCGCAGCACAGGCGCTGGATCAACAATTATAGGATAGCTTGAAGGTGGGCTCCAGTCGTAGACTTCATCCACCCCCTCGGCGGCCAGCATCTCCAGCTCGATGGCTGCCTGCCCCTCGTAGTTGACCACGCTGCGCACGCTCAGCAGGGCCGATACGGCATCGAACAGGCGGCCGCAGCTAGAGGTGAGGGGGCAGTTCACCTTCGTCGCCATCATGCGGCGCACCAGGGCCAGCTCCTCGGCTTCGATCTGCGCCCACAGCGCCAGGGGCAGGCGCAGAGTCTCCTCGCCGAAGGCGCTCAGAAGATGGCTCGCCGCCATGCGATAGGGCCGCTTGATGGCCGCCTCCCCGCCGGGCAGGGGCACGTACTTGAGGTGACCGAGGCGGCGAAAGCGGCGGCAGTCGGCCAGGAGGAACTCGCCGCCCCAGATGTGGCCGTCGCTGCCGTAGCCGCTGCCGTCGAAGGCCACCCCGATGACCTCTCCGTCCACCCCATTCTCGGCCAGGCAGCTCGCCACGTGGGCATGGTGGTGCTGCACGGGCACCCGCCGCAGGCCCTTGGCCTCCGCCAACTCCAGGGCGTAGCGGGTGGCCAGATAGTTGGGGTGAAGGTCGTAGGCCACCGCCTGCGGATTCACCCGAAAGAGCTTCTGGAAGTGCTCGACGGACGCTTGATAGCTGGCGAAGGTCTCGTAGTTCTCCATGTCGCCGATGTGCTGGCTAAGGAAGGCATAGGTGCCCTTGGTGAGGCAGAAGGTGTTCTTGAGCTCGGCTCCGCAGGCTAGGATCTCCTTCAGCTCCAGGTTCAGGCGGACGGGGAAGGGCGCATAGCCGCGGGAGCGGCGGCTCATTGCCTCCCTGCCTCGGAACAGGCGAGTGACCGAGTCGTCGCAGCGGACGTAGATATCGCGGTCGTGGAGGAGAAAGTAGTCGGCCAGAGGACTCAGGCGCTCCAGAGCCTCCTGGTTGCCGATGGCGATAGGCTCCTCGCTCAGGTTGCCGCTGGTCATCACCAGGGCCAGAGGCGCAGGCGTTGGCCCGTCGCCCAGCAGGAGGTAGTGCAGGGGCGTGTAGGGCAGCATGACTCCCAGGTAGCTATTGGCGGGGGCTACCTCAGCCGCGATGGGCGAGCCCGGCTTGCGCCGCAGGAGCACGATGGGCCGCGCCGGCGACTCCAGGAGCTGGCTCTCACCTTCGCTCACCTGGCAGTAGCGGCGGACGGTGTCCACGTCCAGGGACATGACGGCGAAGGGCTTATCGACTCGCTGCTTGCGCTCGCGCAGGGTGGCCGCCGCCGCCGCGTTGGTGGCATCGCAGGCCAGGTGGAAGCCACCCAGGCCCTTCACCGCCACGATCGCCCCCACGGCCAGCAGGCGGCGGGCGCTCTCGATGGGCTCGCCGGGCGGCGACGACTCAGCGGAGCAAGCGCCATTACTGGCGAGCGCCAGGCGGGGGCCGCACAGGGGGCAGGCGTTGGGCTGGGCGTGGAAGCGCCTGTCAGCGGGGTTGTGGTACTCTTCGTCGCAGTGGGGGCACATGGCGAAGACGCCCATCGTCGTCTTGGGTCGGTCGTAAGGGATGTCGCTGATGATGGTGAAGCGAGGGCCGCAGTTGGTGCAGTTTATGAACGGATAGGCCCAGCGGCGGTCGTGAGGGTTCCGGAGTTCAACGAGGCAGTCGGCACAGATGCAGATGTCGGGGGAGATCAGAACGAACTCACTGCCCTCGCGGCTGGTCTCGACGATGAAGGACGAGTAGCCAACAGGCGGAAGGAGGTTGGCCTCCACCCGTTCGATGACGGCCTGCGGCGGGGGATCGGCCCTGAGCGCGGCGATGAAGCCGTCTATCCTTTGCCGCGGCCCCTCCACCTCGATAACCACGCCCTGGGTGGAGTTGAGGACCCAGCCGCAAAGCTGATGCTCCTGGGCGAGGCGATAGACAAAGGGACGAAAGCCAACACCCTGAACGACCCCTCGCACCACCACCTGCGCCCTGACGGCCACGGCAACCTGCTATTCTAGCTCTATGCTCTCAACTCGAATGTCGGGGCCGGCCACGGGTTCGATATCCAAGCGGGCCCCCTCGGCTATGGTCCCCTTGGCCTCCATGGCGATGAGCTCTCGCATCTGGTCAGCTCCGTAGTGGCTGCCGATCTTGAGGGCAATGGCTACTATTCTTTGAGCGCCCTCCGCCTCGGCTGCCGCCAGGACAGCCTTGACAACATCCCGGGCTGCTGCTAACTCGTGCATGAAGACCTCCGGCTGCTTAATTTTACTATGGCGTAATCTTTTGCCGCAAACGCCAGCGCCCTGGTTGTACAAGCTGGGCTCGTTCAGAGACACGGGTGGCACCCAGGAGCGCACCGGACGATTACAGTGGCACTAGTGTAGCGGACGAGCCCGCCCGTCTTTACAAGATATCGCCCAGGCCTTATAATGGCGTTGCTGGCCAGAGCGGCTGAGGGTTTAACAAGCTCTCAGTCTCTTTGTTTCTGAGGACCAGAGGTAAAAGGCTATGGCGGAGAAGCCTATTCCCCTAACGAAAGAAGGCTTGGCCAAGCTTCAGGAGGAGCTGGGCTTCTTGATCACTGTTCGGCGGCCTCAGATCGCTCGCCGCATCCAAGAAGCCAAGGAGCTCACCAGCGCCCAGAACAACGCCGAGTTCGACGATGCCAAGAACGAGCAGGCGTTCGTGGAAGGCCGCATCCTCACCCTGGAGCGAATCATTCAGAACTCCACCCTCATCGACGAGGAGGGGGCCCATCACTCCAACCGGGTGCGGCTGGGCTCGACCGTGACCGTGGCCACCCAAGATGGACAACAGCAGCAGTACACTATCGTCGGCAGTGCCGAGGCCGACCCCAATCACGGCCGCATCAGCAACGAGTCGCCTGTGGGCATGGCCCTGCTTGACAAGCGGGTGGGCGACGAGGTTAAGGTAAAGGCGCCGGCCGGCACCCTTCGCTTCACCATCACCGCAATCAGCTAGAGACAATCGTGATAGCAGCGCCAGGCGGGGGGCCGGTCAGCAGACGGTCCACCCGCCAAGTTTGTGCCGCCGGCACATCAGCCTCTGGCTGACATTCTCCGACTCGACCGGCAGAAGACGTTGAGCGAACGAGGCCAGGAGCTTATCGAGCAGCGGCAGGCCAAGCTGGAGCGCCTGCGCGCTGGCGGCTGCGACCCCTATCCTGCCCGCTACCAGCGTAGCCACACAACCCAGGAGGCAGCGCAGGCTCTCCAGGCGCTGGAAGAGAAAGGCGCCACCCCTCAGGAGGCGATCGAGGTTAGCCTGGCCGGGCGAATCACCGCCATGCGCCTCATGGGCAAGCGGGCCTTCATCGACCTGCGCGACGGCACTGGCAAGATCCAGGCCGACCTCCGTCAGGACGTCCTGGGCGACGAAAGCTACCGGGCGTTTGTGGACCTGGTGGACATTGGCGACTTCGTAGGCGTGAGCGGCACCCTCTTCCGCACCCGCAGCGGCGAGATCACCGTGCAGGCCCGCCAGTACGCCTTCCTGGCCAAGGCCCTGCGCCCCCTTCCCGAGAAGTGGCACGGCCTTCAGGACGTGGAGGTGCGCTATCGCCAGCGCTACCTCGACCTCATCGTCAATGCGCCGGTGCGCGACGTCTTCCGCCTGCGCAGTCGCGTCGTCGCCGCCATACGGCGCTTCCTGGACGAGCGCGGCTTCCTGGAGGTGGAGACGCCTGTGCTCCAGCCATCGGCCGGGGGCGCCGCCGCCAAGCCCTTTGTCACCCATCACCACGCCCTCGACCGCGATCTCTACCTGCGCGTCGCCACCGAGCTGCACCTCAAGCGCCTCATCGTCGGCGGCTTCGACAGGGTGTACGAGATCGGGCCCGTCTTCCGCAACGAGGGCGTCTCCACCAAGCATAACCCGGAGTACACTCTCCTGGAGTGCTACCAGGCCTACGCCGACTATCAGGACATCATGAAGCTGGTGGAGGAGATGGTGGCCCACGCGGCTCAGCAGGCCCTGGGCGGTCTCAAGGTGGCCTACGGCGATACGGAGCTGGACCTCACGCCCCCCTGGCAGCGCCTCACCCTGCGACAGGCCATCCAGGAGCGCACCGGCATCGACTTCGAGGCCTACCCCGACGCCGATTCCCTGCGCCAGGCTATGGCCGGGCTGGGGCAGCGGGGTCTGCCGTTCGAAGCGCTAGTGCGGGGCCTCGAGGTTCCTACCACCGCCGGCCGTGGCAAGCTAATCGATGAGCTGCTATCGACCTTTGTCGAGCCACAGCTCATGCAGCCCACCTTTCTCTTGGACTACCCGCTGGAGTTATCGCCCCTGGCCAAGCGCAAGCCCGACAACCCCTGTCTGGTGGAGCGCTTCGAGGGCTTCCTGGCCGGCCGCGAGATCGCCAACGCCTTCAGCGAGCTGAACGATCCCCAGGAGCAGCGGGAGCGCTTCCTGGAGCAGGCCCGCCTGCGGGCGGCCGGCGACGAGGAGGCAGAGACGGTGGACGAGGACTTTCTCGTCGCCCTGGAGCATGGCATGCCTCCCACTGGTGGCCTGGGCATCGGCATCGACCGGCTGGTGATGGCCCTCAGCGGCCAGCAGTCGATACGAGAGGTCATCCTCTTCCCCCAGCTCAGGAGCAGGGAGTAGGCGACGACGTGCGCATGCTAGCCCTGGCGGCCATTCGTCTGGCCCGCGACCTGCGAGGATGATGCCAGCTATGCTAAGCCTCGCCTTCATCCGTGAGAACCCCGACGCCGTGCGCAAGGCCCTCGCCGACCGGCACACAGAAGCCCCCCTGGACGATATCCTGGGCCTCGACGGCCACTGGCGCCGCCTCCTCCAGGAGGTGGAGAGCCTGCGAGCTGAGCGCAACGCCGCCGGCGGTGAGATGGGCAAGCTCAATCGCACCATCAAGGAGCAGGGCAAGGCCGGCCAGGCCGCCGCCGACTACCAGCAGGCGGTGGCCCGCCGTGACGAGCTCCTGGAGCGCATGCGGCAGGTGAGCCAGCGCATCGAGGAGCTGGAGGGAGAGCTGGGAGAGGTGGAGGAGCGCCTGAACGACCTCCTCCTTCAGCTACCCAACATCCCCGACCCCAAGGTGCCTCTGGGTGAGGGCGAGGAGGACAACGTCGTCGTCCGCACGGAGGGCGATATCCCCACCTTCGACTTCGAGCCCCTGCCCCACTGGGAGCTGGGCGAACGCCTGGGCATCATCGACTTCGAGCGAGGGGCCAAGCTCTCCGGCTCTCGCTTCTATCTGCTCAAGGGCGCCGGCGCCCACCTCCAGCGAGCCCTCATCGCCTGGATGCTCGACCTGCACGTCCAGAAGCACGGCTACAGCGAGGTCTACCCGCCCTTCATGGTGCGCGAGGCCTGCATGTGGGGGGCCGGCCAGCTCCCCAAGCTGCGGGACAACATGTACCACGACGCCGAGGAGGACTTCTGGTTCGTCCCCACGGCCGAGGTGCCTTTGACCAACATGCACCGCGACGAGATCCTGGAGCCGGATGCCTTGCCCCTGCACTACGTCGCCTTCACCCCCTGCTTCCGCCGCGAGAAGATGAGCGCCGGCCGCGACGTGCGCGGCATCAAGCGGGGCCATCAGTTCGACAAGGTGGAGCTGTACAAGTTCTGCCAGCCCGAGAGGTCGGAGGAGGAACTGGAGGCGCTGGTGAACCACGCCGAGGAAGTCTGCCGCGCCCTGGGCATCGCCCATCGGGTGGTGCAGCTCTGCACCGGCGACCTGGGCTTCACCTCGCTCATGTCCTTCGACATCGAGATGTGGGCGCCCGGCTGCGGCGAGTGGCTGGAGGTGAGCTCCTGCTCCAACTGCGGCGACTTCCAGGCGCGGCGGGCCAACATCCGCTTCCGGCGCGAGACGGGGGCGCGGCCAGAGTTCCCCCACACCCTGAACGGCTCCGCCCTGGCCCTGCCGCGAACCCTCATCGCCATCCTGGAGAACTACCAGCAGGCCGACGGCTCGATAGTGGTGCCGGACGTGCTGCGACCGTATATGGGAGGAACCCATCGGATCAGGGAGGGCTAACATGACGACGTCCAGGGACTTGGTGATAACCCAGGCTGAGGATCTGCGCCGCCGTCAATGAGGCCGGGGATGGATGGCAAGCTGCCCTGCATTTCTTGGGAACCACTTTGGAAAGACGAGCGAGCACTACGTAAGGTTCCAGAGCCTCGTTAAGCAGAGGGAGAAAGAGCTTGAGACGGCAGACCTGTGGAGGCGCGCCTCCCGCGCCCTTCGTGGTATGGCTGAGGTGATCGAGGCGGCGAAAGCGGACCGGGAGACGACCCGTGGGGTGCTGACAGCGTGATGGTTGCGGACGGTAGCGGAGAGTAATCCATTCACCCCGATGAAGCCCTCGGAAATGGAGTCTGAGCTGTGGTGAAGGAATCATCAAGCAATCTCCCCCGAAGAATCCCGAGGGACGTTGCCAGACAACTCGGCTACTACGTCTATATCTACATACATCCAAGGACGAAGAAGCCGTTCTACGTGGGCAAGGGGCTGGGCCAGCGTGCTCTCGCGCACCTTAGCCCGGAGGTCGAGAGCAGGAAGGGACTGATTCTTCAGGAGCTTAGAAGCGCTGGAAAAGAGCCGCAAATTGACATACTCGCCCATAGCCTTCCGGATGAGGAAACGGCGTTTCGTGTAGAAGCGGCGGTCATCGATCTCTTCAACCTGGACAGACTCACGAACAAGGTGCGTGGTTGGCGAAGCACCCAATTGGGCCGCTGGCCGCTGGCAGATCTGATCGCGCACTACGCGGCAAAGCCCGTGATCATTGATAATCCGGTGATGCTGATCCGAATCAGCAGGTGGTACACACCAGGGATGTCTGCCAAGAAGCTTTACGAGGTCACGCGGCACGCTTGGAACGTTGGAAGGCGGCGCGAGAACGCGAAATTCGCCTGTGCAGTCTTTGAAGGCGTGGTTCGCGAGGTCTATGAGATCCGTGGGTGGCATAAACCGTCGTCGCGTGAGGGTGAGGGCGACGTCTCCCGGAGATGGGAATTCGTCGGCAAGATTGCCGATGAATCTGTCCGTTCCAAGTACCTTGGTCGCCGAGTGGAGTCCTACCTGCCGCGCGGGGGCCAGAACCCCATAAGATACGTTAACTGCTAGCTCCAATCAGCAGCTTCTCGGTCAGCTCACGGCGACCGGTTTCCAGATCCGGCGTCACCACGGAAGTGCGCGGCACGCGCCGCTCAATCTCCAGCTCGGGGTAGGCCGACTCCGCCGCAAGCAGTCCTCTTATACGTGCGGCCCTCATGCGCTACGCATCAGGGCAAATAGCGACCCAAGTGCCTAGCCTTGCGGCAGTGCTCCCGGAGCACTTTCAGCAGGTGGGTACCTTTGAACCATAATCATGGTACAGTTGATCTGCCAGATGTGGAAGGCCCTCTGAGGGTTGAAACCCTCAGCTTCGAGGAAGCTGCGGATTTCAACCGGCAGGGATGTCTGAGTCAGTCGATGCCCCACCTTTCAGGGTGGCGTGATAGTCAGTCCTATTGGCACGACAAGCTAGAAACGAGAACTGATGCGCATCCTAGCGGTTGATGCCGGCACCGGCACCCAGGACATTCTCCTCTTCGACTCCTCCCTGCCGCCTGAGAGCAGCCTCAAGCTCATCATGCTCTCGGCCACCCAGATCGCCGCCCGCCGCATCCGCGAGGCCACCGGCGAGGGCCGCGCCGTCGTCCTCACCGGCGTCACCATGGGCGGCGGCCCCTGCCATCGCGCCCTCGCCGAGCACCTGAAGGCCGGCCTCAAGGCCTACGCCACGCCCGACGCGGCCCGCACCTTCGACGACGATCTGGACGTGGTGCAGGGCATGGGCGTCATCGTCGTCTCTGAGGACGAGGCCAAGCATCTCGGTGACGCCCGCCAGATCGAGATGGCCGACCTTGACCTGGACGCCATCCGCCGCGTCCTGGCTGCCTTCGAGGTGAACAGCGACTTCGACGGCCTGGCCCTGGCCTGCCTCGACCACGGGGCGGCACCCGCCGGCTACTCCGACCGCCTCTTCCGCTTCGAGCACCTGCGGCGGGTGGTGGAAGGGCGCAACGACCTGCGTGCCTTCGCCTACCTGCCGGACGAACTGCCCGCCTACCTGACCCGCGCTCGGGCCATGCTGGGCTGTGTGGATACGGACGTGCCCCTCGTCTTGCTGGACACGGGGCCGGCCGCCGCCCTCGGCGCCCTTCAGGACCCCGTCGTCGCCCAGCAAGACGAGCAGCTCGTCATCAACCTGGGCAACATGCACGCCCTGGCCTTCCACCTGCGGGGCACCCACGTCTACTCGCTGTTCGAGCACCACACCAACCTTTTGAGCGCCCAGGAGATCGAATCCCTCAGCGAAGGGCTGGTGGCTAGCACGCTCTGCCACGAGGACGTGTTCGCCAGCCACGGCCACGGCGCCCTCTATGCCGCCGGGGAAAGGCCATCCAATCCGCATCCCTTCGTCGCTGTCACCGGCCCTCAGCGAGCGAAGCTGAGGGTGAGCGCCCTGAATCCGTACTTCGCCGTCCCCCACGGCGACATGATGCTCAGCGGCTGCTTCGGCCTGGTGTGGGCCTTCGCCGAGAAGCATCCCCAGCACCGCCAGGAGATCCTGGCTCGCCTTCTGCCCTCAGCCATCTCCCCCTAGCCGCAGGCCCTCGGGCGGCCGGAACGAGTACACACCGTTGACCGTATCTGGGCAAACGTGATACACTTCAGGCGCTGGCATTGCGATGATGCTGGCGTTTTCCTCTGTCCCCTCGTG
>Ga0315291_10005367_pt1 | contig 16085 bp, 10 predicted proteins | sample YL17G12_20_MG_FD_203070 | JGI IMG/M metagenome (GOLD analysis project Ga0315291, IMG submission 203070) | Sediment microbial communities from Yellowstone Lake, YNP, Wyoming, USA - YL17G12_20 | ecosystem: Environmental > Aquatic > Freshwater > Lake > Sediment | place: USA: Wyoming | collected...
TAGCGACGCGGGCGAGAAGCCTCATCCGGCGTTCGACCTCCCGGAGAAAAAGCACTCCGGCGTCGGAGGAGACTTCGCCGCCGTCAAAGTCGACTTCGAGTTTTTTTCCCTGGAGGGCTTCAAAAAGAAACCGTTCGGTGGTATGATGAACTTCGTTCAAAGCTGTTTCCTCCTTTCTGAGCCAAAATGTATTGTATATCAATACGTTAGAGGGGAAACAGCTTTTTTTATGAATATTTCAGGTTAGCTATGTTAAGCGGGATAGGCACAGTCTGTTTTACAGGCGTTACCAGGCAGGAGGTTTTTTCCAACCAAGATTGTTGCCCATTAGCAGAAAACAGATACCTTCGCGGCCATTCCCACGTTCTTGACATCGATCGGCAGCCGGGAATATCCTCTTTACGCGATGGGTGGTATTGATTCCGAGCTTATTAGGAAGAAATGTCGCGGAGAGCGAAAGAGAAAATCCTCATTCCCCGACTGCCGCGTGCAGGCTTCACTTATGGTCCGAGCAAGATGACACCGCTTATCCTCATAGTGGCAGCAGGTGCAAGCCTAGCGGGCGCCGTCCTCTGGTTGTTGTGGAACAGACGAATGCGCGGGGAACGGGGCAGCGGCGACAGTACCAGTGGATCAACAGGACAGTCAGCCATCGAGACGCCGCCGGGCGAAACCGTACCGGCTGTTCGCGTGTGCGGCGAGGCGTCTCTTGGGGCGACCCAGCCTCCGTCGAAATCCCGCGCGCCGGACGGAAGCAAGACGCCCCCCTTTGAATCGCCAACCGCGTCGGTTCTATCTGAGATGCCGTGCATTCCAACTCATTCGGGTCGCTCGGCACCAGAATCAGGAGTAACGGAGCCGCGAGCGTCCCAGGACAGCGAACCGAATATCAGCATTCAGGTCGGGGCAGGGCCAGACACGGCCCCGCCACAGACGCACTCGCCCGATTCTCCCCAAGAACCTGGGGCCGTTGTCGGTCTCGGCCAGTCGGCGCAAGAGGTACCCGAACCGCCTGTGCGGGAAGAACCGATGCCCGCGCCCGCTACACATTGCCCAGAGAACGAGAGTGTCCAGGGAGGTTTTGAGTCTCAGCGCCAAGCCCCAAGCCAGCCTACGACATCCGACGTCACAATGACTGCCACCCCCCAATCACAGCCCATCGCTGAGCCCGAGCAGGAGAAGCGCGCAACCGGGGTTCGTGACGTCGTTGGACACGGGCAGACGCAGGTCCCGCCTGTCTACACACCGCTTCAGCCGCCAAGCTCCGAACCGCCGGTACAGAGACCCGCCCATCCCGCACGGACCACTCGTGACGACCGCGACGTAACGCTGGACCTTAGACTCCGTCTAGTCTTCGACCATCGACATGGAGTTCGCCTTACGCTGCTCCCGTTCCGCCGTGATGGAATGCCGCCAAACGTGAATGTGGGTGGCGCCGCGGGCAGTCTCACATTCACGCAACTGTGTGACGACTGCTACGAAGATGTACCTGTGAATGACATCGGCGCGGCCCTGCGCGAGGGCATAGTCTGGCTGGCCATCAACGACGATACAGGCCGCGTATGGCGCTGGGTGCTGGGCGGACGCGAGCTGTACGTACTTGCTCCTGCTGTTGACTGGGGCATGAGCGGCTTCGTCTCCGTGCCTAGGCTGTTGCTAGGGGAGACGCACCACGTGCTGCTACGCTCAACATTGGCGTCCGACGTTCGGCACGCATTGCAGCAAGCCGGCTGCGAAGAACCTGAGGTGCTAGACGAGCAGACCCCAGGTGTTCCTTCAGGCTGGCTCTTTCTCCGACGCGTCAAACCGATACACCACGTTCCGGCGCGGGATGAAAGGAGCATCCTGAACGCACTGTGTCCGCTTGCAGATGTGGAGCCCCATTTCGTTGGCGGTATACGCTTGGAGGCAAGGACGTGGCTGCTCGGCCATCCACCCAGGATTCACTTTACGGGTGACATGCTGGGACAGATAGTGATGATTGACGGACAACGGGCTGAGCACTGCGATGATCGCGGTTGGACGGCTCCCGGCTGGGACGGCTTGGGGACACACGACCTGTGGTTCGCCCAGCAGCGAGTGTCGTACGGGCTACGTCCGTGCAACGAGGGTTGGTCTGAGTGGGACGCTCGTCGCTTCGGCGCGGGGCCGCCCATCTGTGGTGCGTGCGTCTTGCCTACCGGGCACGAGGCTTTGTACCGCGTGCGAGTTCCAGCGCGGAATCTGTTGCTTGTGGGAGCTGTTCCCGGCCAAGTCCAGCTTTGCCACCTACGGCCAGACCTTCGCGCAGAGACGCTGGCGGCAACGGTTCCTTTCGACCCTGTCTGGGCACTTCCTGCAGACGCGGCTTGCGAAGACAAGGCGATCTCAAGGGTCGTGCTGTTCCATCGTGCTCAGCCAATTCGTATTCCGGACCCGTCGAGGCGTGACTCGGCGCACTTCAAAGCCGTCGCCGAGTGGTGCCGAGCCATACGGTGTGCCGGTGCCAAAGGACTTGCGGCGTCACCCGATGACCCAGAAACCACCTCGCTGTGGCGATGTTTCTGTCACGAGGCGAAGCACCTATGGAGGGCGATGCGGTGAAAGCGAATGAACTGCTGCTCTGGCTCTCGGCGCGCCGGGAAGGCTCGTGGCGACAGTACCGTGCCGCAGTCGAGGAGTTAAGCGGCGACGACATGTCTTTGACGCAAGCGAACGGTGTGACGGAGGTGGGAGAGTTTCCGCTCTACCTGAGGCTCCAGCTCGATTTCGAGCGGCTGGCACACGTCGAGTTCTTTGCCAGTGAGTGCGAAGAGGGATGGCGTGTCGCCCCGCCCGCAGTCGCTGGGCGCCGGGCGGATGGCGAATGGCTTGGGGTCTTGTGCGGTGCTCGGTCGGATGGGCTCCTTCAGCGGATTCTAGACGCCGCCGAGCCCATTCGTCTCGACGTCAGGCCGGGACTCGGCATACCAGATGTCGTTCGCGTCTTGGCACATGGTGAAGACGACGTTCGCCGTTTCGCGGAATCGGCGGGAGCTCTTTACCAAAGTGATGCGCCTTTGGCGATACTCCAGCAGTTGCCGGTCGCTTCCCCGCCCTCTTCAGGGAGTCCCGGAACGGAGTTTCCGCTCGGGGGCGACTGGAGAATCAAGGAGTTCCTTGCTGACCAACTTCGCTGGGTCGCTATCGACCGGCATGAGGCCGAAGCGCGGACGACGGCGCTGTTGAAGTTCGAGATCTACTTTCAGCGTCCACGCCATTTCCTAAAATGGGAGGGTCGAGCGCACGAACTGCCACGCGCAGCTGCTATGTTCGCTTTGCTTCGTCGGCGCCGGATGCAGATCTTATGCTACGACCGCTCAGCCCAGACTCTGGCCGTCCCTGCCGTCTGCCGGCCGCCTCTGATGGTGGAGCGCGCTCTCGTGCTCTGCAGCGGCCGTCCGCCTGAGTTCAGCGAGGTCGATTCGCGATTGACATATTATGACGTGCCAGATGACATCGCGAGCATTACCGCGCAACTCCTTCGGCAGAACCTAGCATGAGCAATCCAATCGCTATCTTCCGTGGCCTGCGTGACATGTACCTCCGGTACATCAACAGCCCGTTCGCCGTCCGCTACGAAGACCTAGCCAAAGAGCGCAAGCAGATGCTGGACCGCGACACCTACATCTGGCGCGAGCCGCTGATCGAGTTGGTTCCTGCCTATCAGTCGAGCGGTTACGGGTTCAGGACAATGGCACACACGCTGCTCGATACAAGTTGGGGCGCAACCGCTGCGGACGAACTGGCTGATTTCGTCAGGTGTGGGCTTTTCCGCGATGATCTTGAGCCGTATGTCCACCAGCGCGAAGCCTTCGAGGAATCGGTGGCACACGGTCATGATGTGGTCGTTACGACCGGCACTAGCTCAGGAAAGACCGAGTGCTTCCTTCTCCCAATAATGGCGTCGCTCGTGCGGGAGTCGGCAGCTTGGGGGCAGCCCGGGCCGCGTCCGCCAGACTGGGATTGGTGGAATCGCTCCGTATTGCAGGGACGAGTGCGACGCTGGCACGACCGCATCCCCCAGCGCCAACACGAGGATGTCGCAACGAGAAATGCCGCCGTGCGGGCGCTCATCCTTTACCCGCTCAACGCGTTGGTGGAAGACCAACTGAATAGGCTTCGCGACTCGCTCGATAGCCCAGCGGCAAAGACGTGGCTCGATTCGAGAAGGGCTGGCAACCGCTTCTATTTTGGCCGTTATACAGGGCGCACTCCGGTCTCGGGCTGTGATAGCGCGCGCAACAGACACGAACTGCGGAGGCATCTCCGTGTGATGGAGCGTGACTCAAGGTGCGTAGCCCTGGATCCCGATGCGCGGAGGTTCTTCCAAGAGGTTGCGAGTGACAGCGCAGAGATGTGGTCGCGATGGGACATGCAGGACCACCCTCCCGACATACTCATCACCAATTACTCGATGCTGAACATCATGCTAATGCGTGGGATCGAGAGCGGCATCTTCGAGCGAACGCGGTGCTGGCTTGAGACAGACAGGAGCCGGGTTTTTCATCTTGTGGTAGATGAGCTTCACACCTACCGTGGAACGCCCGGCACTGAAGTCGCATACCTGCTCCGGGTGCTACTCGACCGGCTCGGACTCCAGCCAGACTCGGCACAACTCCGTATCATCGCATCAAGTGCATCATTAGAGAGCGACCCGAGCGGACTTCAGTATCTGGAGCGCTTCTTTGGGCGGGACCGCAGTCGCTTCCGTGTCGTCGGCTGCACGCCCGCTGCTCCAGCCGTGGGCGCCATCGAGGCCGCTCGCTGCCACGCGTTGGCTTTCCGCGACTTTGGCAGGGCAGGGCAACGTGAGGACAATGGCAATCCATCTCCGGTACAAGTCCTGTGCGAGGCCGCGGGAATGACCCCCATACCGGAGGGAACGCCAGACGACCGTGTGCTCTATCAGGTCGCCCAGCACACTCGAGCGACAGACGCTCTGCAAGCAGCCTGTTGGGACCCTGTAGGATCCGTTTCATGCCCGCGCACGCGATCTCAGCTCGCCGAAGCGCTGTTCCCGAGCCTGCCCACAGAGGAACGCGATGAAGCGGTAGAGGGTCTGCTCGCGTGCCTGGCTACCAGCCGCACTGCCGCCGGCACAGCCCCGCTCCCGATGCGCGCCCATGTTTTCTTCCGTAACGTGCAGGGGATATGGGCCTGCACGAATCCTCAGTGTTCCAAGGCCCCCCCCCGAATTGAACCCTGCCCCGTCGGCAAACTGCACTTCCACCCAAGACTCAGCTGCGAATGCGGTTCGCGTGTTCTGGAGTTACTGGCATGCGAGTCCTGTGGCGAGGTCTTCTTGGGGGGGTTCCGTCGCCGCGACGTTCAGAATCCGGGTTCGTGGTATCTCAGCGCCGACCACCCTGATTTGGAGGCTTCTCCCGATAGCTCGTTCCTGGGCCGCGAGTACGCCAACTATGCAGTATTCTGGCCCGCAGCAGGTGGTCTTAGCCCGCTTCAACCCAGCTGGCAACAGGACCACCTGCGGCGTCATTGGCGCCGCGCGCAGCTTTCCACGCTGGAGGGTCTGATCTCGCTCGGCACAGGCAGCTCGGCAGAGCCAAATCCGACAATACGCGGCTTCCTCTACCACGTGCCAGATTTGGATGAGCAGGGCGAGCCGAGCGGCAACGCCTATCCATCGATATGCCCACGATGCGACGCCGATTGGCGACGCAGAACACGGCTCCCTACGCCTGTGCGCGAAATGCGGACCGGCTTCACGAAGATAACTCAGGTTCTTTCAGATGCTCTCTTGCGACAGATGCCGCAGGGCTGCGGTGGCTCCAGCCGCAAGCTTGTCGTGTTCTCCGACAGCCGGCAGGACGCAGCCAAACTCTCCGCAGGGATGCGGCGTCTGCACTACCAGGACGCGCTGCGGCAAGCGCTCGCTGGAGCGATATCAACTGCAGGACGTGGAACGCTCGCGTTCGCCCACCAAGTTGCGGGTGGAATGCTCTCCGATGACCAACGCCTGCTTGCCTCGGTGTTTGCGACCATGCACCCGACTGAGGCAGCGGTTCTAGCCGGTGCAACCGTACCGACGATGGCCGATTTGCCGGCGCCAGGCTTCCCAGGTCTGTCGTATCGGCAAGCGGCGGCACAAATCCGACAGCAGGGCGAGCATGGCCCTTTCCCGATTCCCCAATTCACCATTGATATCGCGGCTCGTCTGCTTGGCCACGGTATCAACCCAGGCGGCTACGCCCAAGCTGAACTTTGGACAGACCCAGCGCGGCACTCTCCGGGCAATCACTGGCGCGCACTCTACACGTGGCCTGCAGCCGGGCAGCCATCACCCGTGACCGAGCGGCTTACTCAGCCGCAGCGAAACCATCTTGGCCGTATTGAACGGTCTGCCTTGGTTGAAGTCGTGGATATCCTCTTCGCATCCGGCAGGCGCAGCTTGGAGGCCCTCCGCATCGCGCTCGCGACGACGGATCGTACCCACTGCGCTGCGCCCACAGAGCTGATCCAAGAAGCAGCTGACGGAGTCATCCAAGTGCTCGGGTCACGACGTAGTCGTCTCTCGACCCACGAGGCCGACGAACTTCAGAATATCCCGCGCTACGTCGTTTCATACATACAGGAGGTCGCGCGTCATAACGGCGAAGATCCTGTCACGTTCGAGTCAGATGTACTTACGTACCTGGAGCAAGCTGGCATACTCTCCCCCCTACACCCGGGCATTTTGGCCGCCGAGAATCTCTGCCTAGTCCGCCCAGGACAAGAGTATTACTCCTGCCCGCAGTGCCGCCGTGTGCATCTACAGCGCGCTGGTGGCATCTGTATAGACTGTCTAGTGCCGCTGGCTGGGCCTCTTCCGATGGACCAAGCACCCTCCATGGAAGACTATTACTACTACCTAGCCAACAACCAGACATGTGATATCTTTCGTTTAAACTGCGAGGAACTCACGGGGCAGACGGACAAGAGCGATGGCCGAACGCGTCAGAGGCTCTTTCAAGGTGTCCTCCTCCCATCGGAAGAGCGCCGTACCGACGAGATTGACCTACTTAGTGTCACGACCACAATGGAGGCAGGCGTAGATATCGGTGTGTTACAGGCAGTCATGATGGCTAACATGCCTCCTATGCGGTTCAACTACCAGCAGCGTGTTGGTCGAGCGGGGCGTCGAGGCGCGGGTCTTTCGATAGCATTGACGCTTTGCCGGGGCCGCAGCCACGACGACTACTACTTCCAGCGCCCGGATCGAATCACGTCAGATCCACCGCCACAACCATACGTGGATATGCGGCGAGAGACGATTCTCCGCCGCGTGCTTAACAAGGAGGTATTGCGCCAAGCCTTCTCTGGCCTAAACCTTTTCGTCGGCGGGGGAGGCGATAACGTGCACGGGGAATTCGGCGACGCATGCGATTGGTCACGTCCTCGCGCTGGTGCGGTGGGCGGGCAAACCGTCTCGCAGCTCGTCGCTGGGTGGATTCGAATGAACCCGGCGGCCGTCGAGCGCATCTGTGACACACTACTGTCGTACACCGATCTGCAGGAGAAACGCGTCCAACTGCTCGAAGAGGTGAATGAAAGGCTCGTGGATGCCGTCAGCGAGGTCGCGAATGACAACCAGTACACTCAAGATTCTCTGAGCGAACGCTTGGCCAATGCTGGATTGCTTCCGATGTTCGGGTTTCCTACCAGGACACGCTTTTTGTTTCACGAGAGACCTCATGCGCTCCCGCCAGACAAGGGCGTTGACCGCGACCTCGACATTGCCATCAGCCAATTCGCACCCGGAGCGGAAACGGTCAAGGATGGCGTAGTCTACACATCCATAGGGGTTGTAGACTATCGGCGGTTCGGCGGCGGCGTCGCGGAGGTAGCTGACCCTCTTGGTCCAGCTGTACCCATAGGCACCTGTATCCACTGCCGCGCAGTAGACATGCGGCCCGCCGACAATGCTGCCATCTGTCCAGTCTGCAGCCACAGAAGCCCGGAGTATGCAGTCATCCGTCTGGCACAGCCTCGCGGGTTCCGCACACTGTACGGCAGCTGGCGTGACTTTGACGGCATCTTCGAGTGGACGCCGCGGGCATCGCGCCCGAAGACGGACGCGGACCCGCTGCAGATGACACCCTGCCTCAACGTCGAGTTATGGTCGGACGAACGCAAGGTGTGCGTCGTGAATGACAATGACGGACAGCTGTTTCGGTTCGAGAAACTGGCCCAAGGGGAGACGTGGGCTACTCGCGACGCCGTGGATACCGTTCTGTCGCAGAATCCGGGAGCTGTCGTCCAGTTTGCGGCAGGAGCACCGCCTGACATTCGCGCCCTTGGGTCCATCCAGAAGACCGACCTGCTTATTCTCGGCCTTCGCTCGGTGCGGCCCGAACTCGACCTCAACCCCATCCGCCTTGGGGGGCGGGCGGCGCTGTACTCTTTCGGCTTCCTGCTGCGTCGAGCAGCCGCAGTGACCCTCGATGTCAACGAAAGGGAGCTGAGTGTAGGGCTGCGAGTTGTGCGGAACACGCAGGACCGTATCATCGGTCAGGTCTTCCTTTCTGATAGCCTGGAGAACGGAGCGGGGTACTGCTCTCACCTGGGGAACCCCGCAGAGGCCGAACGTCTGCTTCGCTTCGTTACTGACGCAAGCGGGCCATTCCTAGGTCGATTCCTCGCTGATGCCCATGCCGGCAACTGCCTGACGTCCTGTCCCGACTGCCTTCGGGACTACGCTAACATGACCTGGCATAACATTCTTGACTGGCGCATCGGTTTGGATGTTGCGCGTCTTGCGGTTGATGCAAACGCGCCCGTGGATTTCGATGTGCCGTATTGGCGGGACCTGCCGCCCCGAGCAGCCGAGGTATACTTCACCGCTCTCGGATGGGAGCAGACCTCGTTTGCCGGTTTGCCCGCCGCCAGACGTGGGCCGGAGGCAGAGATCCTGGTGCATCCATTATGGGCCGATTCTCACCCGCAGGTCAGCAGGGCAATGGCGGAGGCGCGGTCGAGGGGAATCGCTCGTCCAAGGACAAAGACCGTTTTCGAGGTGCTCCGCCGTCCGTTCTAGAACTCGGCATGGAAGTACGCCACCCGCACCCCGGCCTTCCTGGGCGCGATACGCAGACAGGTGGTCGCGAGGCCGTACGACGAGCGTAGCATCGTCAGCCTCGCCAAATCGAATGTCAGGATGCCGAGTGCAAAGTGTAGGATGGCAGATACGGACGTAGAGCCGGAGTGAACTGGGCGAGTCGCGCGTCGCTGCTGCAGATGTACTTCGGGGGGCAGTTCAAAAGATAAGCACATCATTCCCCATTAGGTCCTGGGAGTCCCGGAATTCTACCCCCCCTAGATCACTCGTTTTCAGCTCGATAGTAGGGTAGTTGTCTCAGATTTTCAAGCGTGGTGGAGCCTGATAGCTGAGAAGAAGATCGGCGTGATGATCTTTGTAGAGAATCGGTTTCAGGCAAATACTGATTAATATTAATTCTTGATTTTCTCAGATCTTTGACTTATTATATCAATGGCATCAAGAGCGGCCACCGTATGAGTGGCCCGGCAACCTGGGACGGACACCCAAGGTGCCACTCGCGTCGAGCGAGGATGCGGCCGGACGGCAACTAAGTGTCCTATTTTTATTTCCGTCCTCCATCCTCCCGAAGCCCGGACGCGCGCAAGTTTTGTCTTGCGCACGCCGCGGCCTTCGACCCGAGCCAGGCTCCATTTGTCCATCCCCGGTATCTCGGCCGAAGGAGGACGTACATGATAAGCGCCACGAGGCCCCAGGTGTATCTCACGAAGGTCCCGGGAAACGAGAAGGAGATCCGATGGTCCGATATTCCCGATCTCATCAGCATCCCGGGGCGTCCCGATCTCGCCCTCTTCCCCGACATGCTGACCTGGTACCATGGCGATTATTCGGCGGAAAGGCCGGTCGTCCGGAGCGTCAGTTACTTTCCCTGGCCTCTCAGCCTACGCCGCCTGACGGACGGCGCCACGCTCGAGATGAAGTACCAATCGATCCACGACCCCGGCTGCTGGATCTCCTTCAAGGCAGCCATGGACGGCTCCCGCTGGCAGGCCGATAAATTCCTGCGAGGCGAAAACGTCGGGACGACCATCGGGAAGCCGGGGAGCACCTTCATTATGAATCTCGCGCTCCTGCCCATCAACCAAGGCGAGAAACACTTCGCACGCGATTGGCCGGCTGAAGAGATTGCCGCCACGTACAGGCGCATGGTCAAAGCGCCATGCGCCCGCAGGGATCCGACCCCCGATCCGAACTTTCCGTCGATGTGCCTGCAGCTCCTCGATTACGCCAAGAGATACCACAATATCAGTCGGGCCCAGGCGGCTTGGATGCTCATCGAGATCCTGCGGTGCGAGATGGCGTTCGAGACTCCGGGTTCCAGGCCGAGCTGAGGACAAACGGCGCTGACGATAGAGTGTTTGCGTGCTAAGCATCATCTTACATGACTTCCTGGGAGTCTCGGGGCTCTACGCCCCCCCCCGCCTAATTATGGAGTCAACACGTCTCATATTGACAGGAGCGGAGTAAACAAATGAACGCGAGTATCATCAATGCCATCGGTTATGTGAGAGTATCCACGGAGGAGCAGGCCCGGGAAGGCATCTCGATCGAAGCCCAGGAAGAGAGGATCAGGGCCCTGGCGACGGCCAAGGGCTGGGATTTGGTCGAGATCATTAAGGATCCTGGCTACTCGGGGAAGAATCTGTCCCGTCCCGGCATAATGAGTCTGATTGACTCATGCCGGCGCGGCACGGTGAACGTGGTTATCGTCAACAAAGTGGACCGGCTCACCAGGAAGCAGAAGGACCTGTGGTATCTCCTGGAGGACATTTTCTATAAGAACCAGGTTGGCTTTCTGTCCGTTACGGAGTCATTCGACTCCACCACGGCCGCTGGGACGGCCTTTCTCGGCATGATCGGGGTGTTTGCCCAGCTCGAGCGCGATCTCGTGGCCGAGCGGACCAGGGAGGCCTTAAATCATAAACGCGCCAAGGGGGGCTGGGTCGGGCGAACGCCTACCGGTTTCAGGATCAACGAAGAGGGCCGGCTAGAGGCGGACCCTGACGTGCTTAAGATGATCGCCAGGGCCAAGAGGCTCAGGAGAGACGGCGCCAGTTACGGCGACATTTCGACGGCCCTGCGGACCCCGAAGACGACGATCTATAGGCTCATAAACACCAACCTGAGAAGCCTCAGGGCGAGCTATCACAGCGAGTTACGTGAGTCAGTCGTTCCATAAACGCTCCTTTTTGGAACGAATCTCCTAGCTATCTGGATTATTCTAATAAAGATTGAATTGTCCTGCTCAACAGATCATACCGAGAAAACCAGGCTGATCTGACAAGGTTTTCCCCTGGGGGCGGCGGGGGAGCCGTCGGGGACCTGCTAATTCGAGGGCCCTTTGTTCGAGGGAATATACATTACTTGTTGTTCTTTCTGACAAGTTTCTTCGCTGTAATCTTTGTCCGGCCACCCTGTTCTAAGTCCTTGAGGATCCTAAGCTCCTCCGGCGAATATCTCTCAAGATCCTGTCGAGCCCATTCATAACAGAACTGAATAATTTCTGCGGTTTCATGATATTTTCTAGAGAGTTCGCGTCTGATCTTGGGCGTAAACTCTCCTCCGTCTAGTAATAGCCTCCTAAGCTCATGATATAGACGTGAAGATCTCCTTTCGTCCGGAAAATAGGCCTTATAGTTACCGTAATAATCCCTGGTATGCCGAGGCTTCGGTTCAATCACCCTGATTCTGCGTTTTATCAGATCCGACCTATCCAGTTTACGCAGGAGCTTTTGGAGCGCCGGGTAATCTCCTCCCTTGTTGCCCGTACCGTATACAAGCCGAAGCCAAGAATCCCATCGTATAGCATCCATGATCTGATATCTTCCGTCCTTCTTGTAATATTTATTCATTAGATAATGGATATATAGGTGATCTATGTCATGTCTCATATTGTGGTAAGTACATACTTGGAACTTATCATTGGGGGATACTCTTCTTCTTATCGTACGCGGACAGAACTTATGAGCTAGTTGCTTCGTAAGACAACAAAACTCTTTTCCTATCAGAACACTCTCACCTTTTCGATCTGCTCGTATTGTTTTTCTCAAGCTAATCTCCCATTTTGATCTTTAATTGTTGTCACAAAAATGGGGGTTTATATTTTTTCCCTCTCGCTCATTATACTTGTGCGTGAAGAAAATTAAAATTCCTGGGAGGCGCGAATGAACAGAATAAAAGAAGCACGGTTCATTAGGAAGATGACCCAGATGAGGCTTTTTCAATTAACAGGGATATGGCCTTCAAAGATCTCATCCGTAGAAAACGGCTATGTAACCCCTACAGAATTGGAAAAAGACAAGCTGGCAAAAGTGCTTGAGCTACAAAAGGAATGGTTATTTCCGTAAACAGATGCCAGGTCGAGGGCGGCTGGGCTGCGGAAAATGAGCGCTAATTTAGGGAGGAAAACATGACCTTAGACGAGATTAAAAGACTCAATCTGATTGACTATGCGCGTGACAAGCTATCCATCGACTGCAATGACAAAGGCATGGCGCATTGTCCGTTCCATGTGCCCGACAAAACGCCAAGCTTCTCGATATACGAGGCAGATGATGGGATTTGGCGTTGGACGGACTTTCACGATGGCTCAAACGGAACGATCATCGACCTCAAAGCTATGATCGAAAGGAAGTCTTCCGAAGAGGCAATCCGTGATCTTCTGCAAATATCCGGCTCGGCCGCTACGAAATATGGCGGCACTGATAGGCGGGTGTTGAGATTTCATATTTACAAGGACAAGGATGGAACTCCGATCTTCAAGAAGGTGAAGTATGCATCCGGTGAACCACCATGGTCCTGGTTTCATCCGTGCAAGGATGGCTGGGTCAAGGGCAAGGGATCGGCAGCTTTCGTCCCTTATAACCTAAGCCAATTCAGCGGTTACAAATCGGTGGTCGTTTGTGAAGGGGAAAAGGACGCCGACACGGTGATGAGCCTTGAGGCGGTGCTAGCGACGTCAGCGCCAAATGGCAAAGGTAGCTGGCCTGATGAGATCACCCCTTATTTTAGGCAGTTCGACGACCTTTTCTTCCTCTATGATGTCGGGAATGAAGAGGACGTAACGAAACACGCAAACAAACTCCATAGGGCTTTTCCTCAAATGCGCATTCACATAGCGCGAGTGCCGCTCGAAAAGACTGAAGCGGACATTTCTGACTACTTGAGTCAGGTCGAAGACAAATGGGAAGCTTTCGGCAATATACTCAAGAGGGCCGAAACAATTGACTTTGACGTTCCCGCTAAGCAAGTGAAGAACAATCGCGGGCGCCGCCTGCGGCTTCTTTCTCTCGATAAAGTTATACCGAAGCCTTCTGAATTTCTATGGCCCGATAGGATACCGTTAGGAAAGCTGAGCATGATTTCTGGCGATCCGGGACAAGGCAAATCATTCCTAGCCCTCTTTCTGGCTAAACATGTGACCACGGGCAAGCCCTGGCCGGACTGCCAACTATCGCCAAGAAAGGGATCCGTAGTGTTAATCTCCGCTGAGGACGGCATCTCAGATACCATCAGGATCAGAGCTGAGGCGATGGGGGTTGATTTGAGCAAAATTAAATGCCTTGATGGCGTGATCACGGATCATTCCACGGAAGACGTTTTTGATCTCTCCATAGATGCTCCAGCGCTAGAAGCAGCGCTGGTAGAGTTGGGGGACACCCACCTCATTATCATAGACCCAATAACCTCTTACATGGGGGACACCAACACAATCAGCACCTCCAAGGTCCGCGGATGCTTGATGCCATTGGTCAAGCTGGCGGAAAAGTATGGCGTCGCCATTGTTATGATCTCTCACCTTAACAAAAAGGAGGAAAGCAAGAGCATCTATAGGACCACCGAGTCCCTGGCATTCGTTGCCGTTGCACGAGCCGCATGGCTGGTGGGCCCCGATAGGAACGACCCCACTGGGGAAAGGAAACTATTCCTCCCCCAAAAGATAAACCTTGTTAAGAATCCGGGCGGGCTAGCGTTCAGGATATCTGATAATGGTCTGGTCGTTTTCGAAAGAGAACCGATCAGGGGGGACGTTGACGAGCTGCTCTCCAATGGGACTCACGCAACGGCATCGTCTCTATCCGAAGCCGTGGATTGGCTATCACAGGTCTTAGCCGAAGGACCTCTCCCCTCAAGTGAGGTTTATTCTCTTGCCGAGAAAGATAGGATTCCAGAACACGCTCTGATAGAGGCTAAGCGCAAGCTTAGGATTAGGCCTCGGAAAAGGGGATTTGGACCAGCTGGGCAATGGGTAATGGAACTTCCCGGTGTCAAAAATGACGAGGCAGATTCCCGGTGAATCCTTATCACATGAGTATCCAATTTCTTAAGCTTCTTACGGTTCTTAGCAGGAAGGCAGCTGCATCTTGCTGGGCCTCGGGAAATCTACAATCTCTAAGGGCCTTAAGAAACGTAAGATTCTTAGTATAGCCAGGAACAGATGAACCAGCTGCTGACAGTACGGGAATTGGGCCAGTACATTAGGCTACATCCCACTACTGTCTACAGGCTTGTCGATAGCGGAAAGCTCCCTTGCATCAGGCTAAACGATGGAAAAGAGATCAGATTTCGACTTGAGGATATCGACCAATGGCTTGCTGCCAGCTCCAGCAATCCTCGACGTGGAATTGGGGATTGGGCCGCCCCGATCTCCGCCGGCACGGCACCTCGCCCGTTGACACATTCTCCGGCAGGTGCTAGAACGTCCCCAGGAGGTTACGGCGAGATGGCGAAAGCCAAGACCAAGACTCGCCTAAGTTTCGGTAACGGTGCGATCTATCAGAGGAAAACAAAGGACGGTCGAATTCGTTGGTATCTGGATTATCGGGATGAAGCGGGCAAGCGGGTCCAGAGGTTAGCCATGAACGCCCTGACGCCAGAGGAGGCCGCGTTGGCCTTGCGAATTGAAATATCACGGGCGTTCGCCAGAGCTCAAGGTGTCAAGGAACAAAAAAGAATTTTATTCAACGATTTTGCGCTGATCTACCTGGAGAGCTACGCAAAGCCCAATAAGAAGAGCTGGGTGTGTGACGACTACTGCCTGGAGGCCCACCTGAAGCCCTATTTCGGTAAGCTCGATCTGCGAGAAATAACGCCGCTTGATATCGAAACGTATCGGGCAAAGAGGCTCAGTGCCGGGGTCAAGAAGTCAACCACAAACCGGGAAATGGCCCTGCTGAAGAAGATGTTCCACCTCGCCGTCGACTGGGGCTACTGTGCCGAGAACCCCGTGGTAAAGGTCAAGCTCTTCCCCGAGAGGGACAACCTGAAGGAACGGGTCCTATCGGCTGAGGAAGAGACCAGGCTGCTCGCCCATTGCCCCCCACACCTGGCGCCGATCGTCGTATTCGCTCTCAATACAGGGATGCGGCGGGGGGAGATCCTTGGCCTTCGCTGGGATCAAGTTGATCCATCCGGCAAATCTATCCGAGTGACCAGGACGAAAAGCGGTCGGGACCGAAGCGTTCCGCTCAACGAAGCGGCCGCCGAGGTGATCAAAGCCCAACGCCAGAAGAGCCGCGGCAGCTATGTCTTCCCCTCGATGAAGGGCGGCGAATATATGAAGTCCGTTGCCCACTCATTCGCACGGGCCTGTCGCCTAGCCGGGATAACGGGGCTACGATTCCATGACCTGCGTCACACCTTCGCCACGCGGCTAATCCGGCAGGGGGCAGACATCATAACGGTCCAGGCCCTCCTGGGGCATCACTCCGTTACGGTCACCCAGCGTTACACTCACACGGGGGCTGATGAGAAGCGGCGGGCCGTGGACGCATTGTCCCGAAAGCCGGAAAACCTGTTACTCAGCGGTGACACGCCTGTAACAGAAAAGTCACGTATCCAGGTAACTGACTCATCCAATGTCAATTAGGAGCGTTCCGTGATGGCTGGCATTACGACTCTGGATCATGCAATCAAGGTTCGAATCCTTGCTTCCCAGCCAATCCTCCCCTCTTCTTTTCTTTGAAATTCAGATCACCTTGAAGGTTCGGGCGAAAGTGTTGTTGGACTC
>Ga0315291_10005370_pt1 | contig 16082 bp, 14 predicted proteins | sample YL17G12_20_MG_FD_203070 | JGI IMG/M metagenome (GOLD analysis project Ga0315291, IMG submission 203070) | Sediment microbial communities from Yellowstone Lake, YNP, Wyoming, USA - YL17G12_20 | ecosystem: Environmental > Aquatic > Freshwater > Lake > Sediment | place: USA: Wyoming | collected...
TAGGTGGTACCCATTGGGGGCGCTACGTCGCCATGGTTTTAGCTTTTAATGGTCTTATGTCGCGCGCCTTTCTGCTCACCGCCATCCTGGCTTGGCGCGAAGGACAGCTGTTTAATTTCCGTTCGATGAAGCGATTTATGGGGACTCTCGTAGGATCAGGGTATGCTGGACGTGTGTGGACTGGACTAAAAGAATATTTTAGTGCCGATTTTCATCCGTGGCAAATCGATGACCGCGCCCTGCTTGCCGAGTTCCTGCCGCAGGTCATGGGCTACGTTCCAGTGCGGTCGCAGCCTGCCATGGAAACCGCAGTATGAAGGCGCTGACGGGTAAGACCGTGGTTATTACTGGCGCGGCTTCGGGCATAGGACGAGCGCTCGCTTTACAGTGCGCGCAGGCGGGGGCACAGGTCGCTATTTGCGATGTTGCCAAGGCGGAGCTTGAGGAAACAGCGGGGCTTATTTCAGCTCAGGGTGGTACGGTATTTGCGCTGACAGTTGACGTCAGCAGTAGCGCCGCGATGCAAGCCTTCGCCAAGGCAATAGAGGCGCGATTTGCCGGTGCTGACGTGTTAATCAACAATGCAGGTGTCTCGCTATCGCAGTTGCTTGAGCACACCACCAAGGAGCAAATGGAGTGGATTTTTTCCATTAATTTTTGGGGCGTGGTGCACGGCTGCAATGCCTTCTTGCCCCTGCTTCGTCGCAGCAATAAAGCGCATATCGTCAATATATCCAGTCTATTTGGCCTCATTCCAATGAACTCGCAGGGTGCATATGTCGCTAGCAAATTTGCTGTACGCGGGTACACCGAAACGCTGGTGATCGAACTTGCTGGCAGTGGTATCGCGGTAAGCTGCGTCCATCCCGGTGGCGTAAAGACAGGTATAGCCCGCAACGGCCGGCATTTTGATGCAGCCAATGCTGAAATCAGTGCGCAGCAGGTGGCTCAGGAATTTGAGCGTATCGCGCAAACTAGCCCGGAACGGGCTGCCGCCATGATCATCGATGGAATTCAGCATAGGCGGCCACGAATCATGGTCGGACTGGATGCAATCTTCGGCGATTTTCTGCAGCGCCTCTCGCCTAGCCTAGTGCGAAAGATACTGATCTTGATCAGCATGGCCATGAATAAAAGAAAATTCGCCAACGCCGCGCCTAAAAAGGGTAGCTCAGAAAAGGTCGCTTAGATCCATTTGGTATGCCCTATCATGAATTAAAGGAGCACAAGGAATGGCGTCATCGCCCCACCAAGTCCTAATCGTCGGCACCGGATTCGCGGGCCTCGCTATGGCCATCCAGTTAAAAAAGTCCGGAATGAATGACTTCGTCATCTTGGAGCGAGCCAGCGACCTCGGCGGCACCTGGCGTGATAATCACTACCCAGGGGCTGCGTGTGATGTGCCTTCGCACCTTTACTCGCTTTCGTTTGAACCCAATCGCAGATGGTCGCGGATGTTTTCGCCGCAGGCCGAAATCCTCGAATATATGAAGAGTTGCTGGAATAAACACCATTTATCGGCGCATGTCCAATTCAACACCAACATTTTTGATGCTGCGTTTGACGATGCTGTCGGCATTTGGACTGTGCGCGCAGAGAACGGACTGAGCTACCAAGGGCGCTGTTTAGTCTCAGGAACTGGCGGTCTAAGTCGACCGTCTTACCCGAATATACCCGGTCTAAAGAGCTTTAAAGGCGAGCTCTTTCACTCGGCAGCCTGGGATCATTCGTCCAAGCTAGCGGCAAAGCGCGTCGCCGTCATAGGTACTGGAGCTAGCGCGATTCAGATTGTTCCAGCGATAGCTGAGGAAGTCCGTGATCTGGTTTTATTTCAGCGTAGCGCAGCTTGGGTCGTGCCGAAACGCGACGTCGCATTTTCGCCGCTGCAAATGTGGCTCAAGGTCCATGTACCATTTTTTGAGATATTGATGCGCTGGTGGATTTATTGGCGATTGGAATTATTCGGTATAGCGCTGCGTTACCCTAAATTCATGAATTTTGCCGGTGTCATTTTCTCTCAGCATCTTAAAAAGATGGTCAAGGACCCGGATTTGCGGGCACGTTTAACGCCTAATTATACCCCAGGGTGCAAGCGAATCCTGCTTTCCGACCACTTCTATCCTGCAGTGACCCGCGCCAACGTGCAGGTGATCACCGACAGCATCTCCCATATTAAGGCCGACCGCGTCGTGACCAAAGATGGCCATGAGTATGTCGTCGATGCGTTGATCTGCGCGACCGGTTTTCAGGCGGCCGATGATCCAGCGCCGTTTCCTATACGCGGAAAGAATGGCGTCCTGCTCAGCGCGGTGTGGAAGGACGGAGCAGAGGCTTACCGCGGTACCACCGTTGCCGGATTTCCCAACTTCTTTATGATTGTTGGGCCGAATACCGGCCTAGGGCACAGCTCCATGGTTCTGATGATCGAATCGCAGGTGAAATATATCCTCGGCGCACTGCGTTTAATGCGCCACCAAGACCTCAAGTCGGTCGATGTCAGCGCGGAGAAATTGCGTACCTATAATCATGATCTTGATAAGAAACTCCGCAAAATGGTTTGGGCTAAGGGCGGCTGTGTCAGTTGGTACCAGACAGTGGCCGGTCGCAACGTGACGCTTTGGCCACGCTCAACTTTTGCTTTCCGGGCGATGTTGCGCGCGTTTGATACCTCAAGCTACCACTGTGAGCCACTCCCTTTAACGCCCGTGCAAGAGACAGACGCTACGGTTGCAACAGTGCCCGTACCTAAAGATTTACGCGCCATGTAACCTGATTTTTTGACGATCGCTGAGCCTTAAGTTAAGGTCCGGATGGACCTATCTTTGTCACCTCTGCTTCAAGAGCCCTATCTAAATCAAGTAAGCTCTGGGGTGGGGTGTCGCCAACGGGCGAGTGACGCTCCGGGATCGGGGCGCTGGCAGCTGGGACCACTCCATAGCCTGGCGTGGGCTTCAAGGTAATTCCGGCCTCTTGCATGCTTAACACCAGGGCTAACTGGCCCGCGCGTGCTAATTGTACCGCTGTCCCTAGCACCCGCGCTGACTCCTGGGGACTGTGAAAGCCGGTGCTGTTTTCGCTTGAGATAAAATCCCAGCGCATGCTTGCGCGGCGGTGCGCCAGGCGGGCCGAGGACAACATCTTGTCAACCAAGGCTTGGCTTGCTGCAGCCGTTTGCTGCTTCACCTTCGGCTGACTCCGGATGGCCTTTTCGGCGGCGGCGATGTCATCAATCAGAGCCAGGAGAGCGCCCTCTGTCTCTTTGAGTTGAGTGGCTGTCCGTTCTTGAATCAATGTGACTCGCGACTTCAGCTTATCTTCAGGCATATGGTGGCAGGTCTGGCAGGCCGCATTGATATTGAGCAAGGGCGAGGCGATAAAGTGATCGGTGACCTTGATCGCGCCTTCGCGGCGATAAGGCATGTGGCAATCGGTGCAGGAGACACCGCTTTGTGCATGCACGCTGCTTGAATATAGCTCAGTCTCTGGATGCTGCATCTTCAGCATCGGCGCCCCGGTCTCGCGGTGGGTCCAATCGGCTTTGAATCCGTCTGCACTGGCCGCTTCGCCGTCATAATAGGCCTCGAGCATTTCAAGGCGCAGCGGTTTATCCTTTGGCCATTGCGTCCAGGGAAACGTCAGGGTTTTACCTTCGCCCTTAAAATAATATTCGACGTGGCATTGTTGGCAAACATGGCTGCGCATCTCTTGGTGCGTAGCGCTGATGCCGGCTTTCGCGTCTGCTTTGTAGCCACGCGCTAGCATTGCATTGATATAGGCCGGCCGGGTTACTCGCAGGCTCATGTCCTGCGGCGAATGGCAGTCGGCACACACGCTACCGAGGGCATGGCCAGCCATACCGGCACCATGCTGACTAATCAGCTTCTGCTTCAAGTCTCCATAATCAGCCTTGTTAAAGGCATTCCAGCCCAATTCGCGGATCAATGCAGGTGCCCAGCCACTGTGGCAATTCATGCAGGCGCCAGGCTGGCTCTTGAAGGCAGGAAACCCGTGGGCGTTTAGCCACGCCCGATCGTTGCGTTTGGTGTCGATTTGATCCACCTCGGCGAAATAGTGGCTGCGCTCTTCGTTGAAATCAGCCGAGAAGGGATAGCCCGCCCACAAGCGCGTGAGGGCTGGGTTACGAATCAGCTTGCTGTAGGGCACGCCGCCACCAAAAGGCGAGGCGGTGCCGGGCTCTGCCATCAAGCGGTAGCGTCCATACTGGGCTGGAAAGCTGACCCCCCAAACCGCAGGATTGACGTCGTCATCGGATAATTTATTGAGCAACAAAGGGTACTGCCGTTCCTCCACCTTTTTCTCACTGATATTGACAAACATTGCCAGGATCGCTGCTGCTGCGAGTGCCGAGGCGACAAAGACTAAGATAAGGCGCTTTGGTCCGAGTTTTAGCCGATCTAATCGCATGCCGAGTCATCCTTTTACAGCTTTAACTTAGTGGATGTGTCCAACCTGCATATGGCAGGTGACACATGGTTGTGGCTGGTTAGCACCTGCAGCGTACGCTGAGTGCGAAGGCATAAGGTTGCCGTGGCACCTGAGGCAGTTGCTTTGGACGATCGTGCGACTGAGATAGCCCGCACGGATCGTCACCGGGGTGTCGGCAAAGGTAAAGGCATAGCTGTGATGGAGGCCGTTAGCTGCCTTCACCACCCATTTGGCCAGGGCCCCCTGTGGAACATGGCAGTCGTTGCATACGGCGGCATGGTGGTGGTCGCCAGTCTGCCAGTCCTGTAGGACTTCGCGCATTACGTGGCAATTGGCACAGGCCTCTGGCCGGTTGCTGAGGTAGCTGGCGCCTTTGGCATAAACGAAGGTGTAAAACCCCAGGCCCAAGCCAGCTCCAGCAAGCACTACGGAGGCAACCGTAATCAGAAGATAAAAATTAACTCTGTCGCGGATCGGCAATGAGGATTCCAGGGTTGTTGAGGGATCTTTCTAACGCTGCGCAGTCATGACACACCGCCGATTAGCAAGAAGCGTACCAAAGCCGGGATTTTCATTGGCGCTGACCCGCGCCTTGGACGACGGTTTGACATTCGGCCTGTAACTAACTATGACATCAATATCCCCCCTCCCGACAGTTGTCGTCAGCTTGGTCCTGGCGCTAAAGCATTCCAAGATTTAATCGGAGCATTGATGTTGCTACAAAGAACGTATCTGGTCGGTCGATACCTCACCTTAGCCATAAGCTGCGCGTTAGGGTCCAGCTTCGCTGCGGCGCAGTCATCCGCGCCAACGCCAGAGGCACCAGACTATTTTAGCTCACTGCCACGCCCCGGCGAACCAAAGGATGGCGGCTTTCCCAAACTGCCGCCTGGTTTACCATCCTTGCCGCGCGGCAGCAAATGGCAAGAGGTCGCTGCGACCGACCCGCTCGCTATGTGCGCAGAAGGGGCTCCCTATGCGTACTTTATCCATCCGGGGAATCCCGACACCTTGATCATCAACTTCACCGGTGGCGGCGCCTGCGCCGACCCCGTAAGCTGCGACACCAGCAAGGCACCGACCTTTTTTAAAGATCTGGGCATCACCCGAATCCTTGTTGCGGAAAAATATGGGCGCGGCGTGTTTGCGCCTGAACAAAAAGGCAATCCATTTAAGGGCTGGACGCATTTTGTCATCCCCAACTGCACCGGCGACTTAAACCTTGGCGACATCGAACAAACCTATACACGTAGCGACGGCACCAGCTACAAAATCAAACACAACGGCGCTCCCAATACCCGTGCTGCTCTAGCCTGGTTGAAGGCGCATTACCTAGGCCAGGGCAAAGCACCGAGCAAGGTCATCGTCGTCGGCTCCAGCGCTGGTGCCTATGCCTCGGTGGTCTGGACTGCAGCCGTGCGCGAGGTCTTTCCGCAGGCTCTGGTACGCCAGTTTGCTGATTGCGGTGCCGGCGTCGGCGACGACCATGGCGCATTTCCACCGCAATGGCACGCCACGGCCGCCTATCCAGCCTGGGTCCCAGGATTGAACCCCGCTACGGACGATGTCGCTGGCCTGGGTATCAACTCGATTTACAAGCTGCTGGCCGCGCACTACCCAGAGGTCGAATTTTCGCAGTTCAACTATAACCAAGATGGGATCCAAAGTTATTTTTACAAAGCTGCTGGCGGCGATGTCAAACAGTGGAGCGAGGGCCTATATCGCAAAATAGAGGATCTGGTCGATCATGTGCCTAATTTTCATTCATATATCGCTAGCGGTACAGCACACGCCGTGCTGGTATTACCGGACACTTACACGCTAAAGACCAACAACGTAAAGTTTAACGACTGGCTAAGCGATTTTATCCTCGGCAAACAACCGACCACGGTGCATGCTGCGCCGCTTTGAATGGCTGCCGACATGGGCGCGCCCTTGCTAGCTGACCACTAGATGGGCGCGCTGACCACTTGAAGGCCACACCCTTCCCGCTACGGACGGCACCGTTGGGCAAGTGATGCCAACGGCGGATCGAGCCTATCGATCCCCAGGGTTAGCAACTAGCTGATCTGATCGACTTTTAAGCCGGGATTACTCCCTCAAATGCCACAACGGCATTAGTCACCTTTCATCCAGTTAAATGGTGTTTGTCTAGTTACATCCAGAGCAGCGGCGAGATCCACTAGGCTAGTATCGTCCCTTTTCAGTACTTTTTTGATGAACTGACCAAAGGAAACGTCATCGTTGCTATCGTAGATTAGCCTCAAGCCTACGTGGGATTACGTCGAAGGGTACCCATCAGACCCTGCTTATCCTATGAGGCAATCGACATGGGAGCCACTGCCAAGCTAGCCCCAAATCTATACACCGACGGTATCGCGTTTGCCGAGCGGACCGGGGAGCTTAATGATTGGCATGAACTGCTTGGCCTCGGTCTGGAGCCGGACACCATGTCGGGCGGATTTTTCAGCTGGCATGCGGATATTCTATTGAACTTTGTCCAGCGTGATCCGGCCTATCACATCATCACTTTTGTCGGACCGGATCGGTATGTGAATAGATTCGTAGCAGGCCATAATACCGTATATTTTATTGCGGATGGGGACGCCAATCCAGATCTTGTTTGCTATCCATTTCTGGCGCCTGACTGGCATCTAGTCTTTGAAGATTCCATCAGCAAGACCTTTGCCATGCTGAAGGACATCAAAAATCGTTGCCAGTCCGAGGGCTAAACGCTCGCTCTGGTGCCAATTCTGGTCGAGCTTCGAGTTATGGCCGGTGCTCATGCTCTGATAGGTATTGATCACCGCACTGTCCCCTGGATGCCGCCTCAGTTCCCTTGAAAGTAAATATTCGAATATCGAGTAGGAGTCGAAGTGATCCGCTAGCGTATACAACGAGCAGCCATCTGGTAATTCTGGTTGCTGCTCATCGCGGAAGATCGGTACCTGTACTGCCTTGCCGCTACGCGTGACTCCGACATGCTGCGCCACTTGAGTCATGAAATCCTCCGATAGTCATCGCTGTGTCTTTAGCAATCGTGAGCCATGGCGTCCAACGACATGGACCTGACTTTTGGGCATGTCGGGATTGGAACTACAGCGCCGGCGCAAGCGTTAGATATTCTGGTATTTCTATAGCCTTCAGGTCCCTGGCTTATAGCTGCTCAGCTTGATCCACACGCTGCCAATCTTGATTTCGCCTTGCACCTGGATCAAGGCGTGCTGCGGCATTTTGGTAGCGATCCAGGCCCAGACGTCACCCTTTTGCTGTAGGTCCTTACCGATAAACGTCTGGAGCTTTAGTTTAACGGTATCAAAGGTCCCGGCTGGAACCGTCACCGACTCAAAGGCCACTGGTTCGGCCTCGAGGAACCAATTTTTTTCGGAGGTGTAGACCAGGGCCCGTTCCACGTGGCCAAGTACAAAGTTACGTGAGCGTAGGTTGTAGACCACACTCAATGCGTCGTTAGCACCATACGATAATGCATGTGCGGCGAGCTGCTGCGGCTTACCGTAGATTTCGATGCGTTCTTGTACTTTGCAACCGGCGTGATCGAAGTCCAGCCACTTTTTTTGGCGCAGCACGCTGCCAAAGAGCTTGCCTTCATTTTGCTCCATGTAGAACTGGGAAACGCCGAAATCCCAGGGTCGCGATACCGCTTCCATCGACTCCTTGGCGACGAAAATTGACTTAAACCAGTCGCCGGTGGCGGCATCGATGTGAAACACGCGCTGCCAGACCCCGTTCAATTTGCGCGGGGCCCGCGTCTCTAGGGTCGCGTAGCCAGCCTTAATACCACCCCAAGTCACCTCGTAGACCGCACTCTCCCCGGCTTTAAACGGGGAATTTTGATAGACCTCGGCGCGGCTGAGCTGCGGCACCGCGCTTGCCACCCTGGGGCAAGCCACTCCTGCCGCGTCGGCCTGCGCAACGCTGCTTACCGCCAAGGGCAATAGCCAGGCAGCCAAACAGCGACGGAGCGAACTGATGAGGCCACCTCGGGCCTGGACAGGGCCGCCTAATGCCATGCCGTGCACCTCTCATATACGGTTATGATCCTTATAATAGTAAGTACCCTAAATTTCAGGTCATAGCCAGATCTGACCGCAAAATATTGTAGCTTACGTTGACTTTACAAACCCCACATGATAACGAATTCTGCTCTTGAATCAATATTTTGTATGCCTTTTGCTCAATGGGGGGCAGACGGTCCAAGGAGAAACACCCTACATGCAGTTACAAGAAACCAAGATGACCGGTCTCGGAATAGTCCAGTGGGAAGATGAAGATACAGACTTCGACCTCGATGGCGAGGGAAGTACAGATTTCGCGGCAATGCTCGACGGTTCGCCCGGCGGCGCCAACATTCGCGAAGGCACGATCGTCAAGGGCCGCGTCGTCCGCCTGACCGACGACCAGGTCATCATCGATATCGGCCACAAGTCTGAGGGCGAAATCCCGCTGGTTGAATTCATGGGACCAGACGGTGTCCGCGTCCAAGTCGGCGATGAAATCGAAGTCTACCTCGACACCTTCGAGGACAATGACGGCGAACTCGTGCTGAGCTTTGAACGCGCAGAAATGCTACGCGCTTGGGACCGCATCTCTGACGCCTACGACAAAGATGAGACCGTTGAAGGCGTTATCATGGCCCGCGTTAAAGGCGGTCTGTCTGTCGACATCGGCGTTAAAGCCTTCTTGCCTGGTTCGCAAGTCGATCTGCGCCCCGTGCGCAACCTCGACAAGCTGATCGGCAATAAGCTGCAATTTAAGATCATCAAGTTTAACAAGAAGCGCGGCAACATCGTCCTCAGCCGACGGATTCTGCTCGAGCGTGATCGCGAGAAGCTGCGCGCCACGACCTTGGAAAACTTGCAGGAAGCAGCGGTTCTGCGTGGGATCGTCAAGAACATCACCGATTACGGTGCGTTCATCGACCTCGGCGGCATCGATGGCCTGCTGCACATCACCGATATGTCCTGGGGCCGTATCAACCACCCATCGCAACTGTTCGAAGTTGGCCAGGAAGTGGAAGTTAAGGTTCTTAGCTACGACGAGCAGCGCCAGCGCGTCTCGCTGGGCTTCAAGCAACTGCAGTCCGACCCCTGGTTGGCTGCTGGCGACCGTTATCCAGTCGGCATGCGTACCAAAGGCAAAGTGGTCAGCCTCACCGATTACGGCGCTTTCGTCGAACTCGAGAATGGCATCGAGGGCCTCATCCACGTCAGCGAGATGTCGTGGAGCAAGCGCGTCCGTCACCCCTCGAAGATCGTCCAAGTCGGCGAAGACGTCGAAGTCGTGGTCTTGGCGCTGGATCTCGAAAACCGTCGCATCAGCCTCGGCATGAAGCAGATCGAACCGAACCCTTGGGAAATCGTCAAAGAGAAATACCAAGTCGGCGATGAAATCCGCGGTAAGATCCGCAACATCACGGACTTCGGTATTTTTGTCGGCATCGAAGACGGCATTGATGGCCTGATTCACATCTCGGACATCAGCTGGACAGATCGCATCCGTCATCCCGGCGACCTTTACAAAAAGGGCGACGAAGTCGATGCCAAGGTATTGCAGATCGATACCGAAGGCGAGAAATTCTCGCTCGGCATCAAGCAGCTTACCTCGGACCCATTCGTCAAGGCGGCACAGGATTTCCGCGCTGGTACTAAAGGCACCGGCAAGGTCACCAAGGTCACCGACTTTGGCGCTTTCGTTGAGATCGTCCCTGGTGTCGAAGGCATGATCCATGTCTCCGAGCTTGCGGATGAGACCGTGGCCAAGCCTGCTGATATCGTCAAGGAAGGCGACGAGCTGGACTTCATCGTCCTCGCTAGCGATGCGGAAGAACGTAAGTTCTCGCTGAGCCGCCGCGCTTTCTTGCGCAACCTACAAGGCGACGCCCTACGCGACTACATCGGCACCGTTGCCGAACCAAAAACCGGCCTGGCTGATGCCTTCGCAAAAGCCCAAGCCGCAGCCCGCAAAGAGCCTGTCCCAGGCGAAGAGACCTAAGCTCAGGGCGGCTCTCTCACTAAGAGAGAGCTGCCTAGCACATGCCATCATGTTCCTTCAGGAGCCCGTACCACGCGCTAAGGTACGGGCTCCTGTTTCACCTCGGGGAGATAGGCTATGCGGTTTCTTAGCCGTGTCGCAAGGTTCTGGCTCCTGTTCGCCCTCGTCAGCATCAGCATCTATTTTGCGATATACAACCAAGACCGCGTGCATATGCGCCTACCGCCGCTGCTCGATCACATCACCGTGCCAGCTTATATGGCCTTTGGTGCCTGCTTCTTACTCGGCGCGCTGCTGACGACCCTGTTCCATGCCCTTGATAGCGTGAAAAAGACTCTAGAAATTCGTCGCCTGAGGAAGCAGCTGCGCCTCCTCACCCCGCCTAGCGCTGAAACCCTGGCGGTGGGGTCTTTACACCGCGGGAATACGTACGACCCACCGGAGCCTCTACCTTGACCCAAGTGATGATGACTGCCCGCGATATCGCCTGTGATGCCTATGTACGAGTGATGGATAAGGGCCAGACCCCAGAAGAGGCCACCGAAGCCCTCTACCGATTGCTGCCAGAGCCGCTGAAGCGGGTCGATCGCAACTTCGTCAAGGAGCTGCTGTTTGGCAGTTTGCGCTGGCATGCCAAGATCCTCTGGATCCTGCAACATACCGCCAAGCGCGACCTCAATGCCGCGACTCCTGAAATCCGCGCTAGCCTAGTGCTCGGCACCTATCAGATCTACTACATGGACAAGGTGCCGGATCGTGCGGCGGTCAATGAGAGCGTCGAGTACATCCGTAAAAAGGGCCAGGCTAACGCCGTCACCTTTGTCAATGGCATCCTGCGCCAAATCGCCCGCCGCGCCGAGTACTTCGCCAAGCCAGACAAAGTAGCTAAACCGATAGACTACCTGTCCTTGCAGTTTTCCCATCCCAACTGGATCGTGCGCCGCTGGTTCCAGACCTTCAGCTTCGAACGCTTAGAGAAGATGCTAGCCGCCAACAACCGGCCGCCGCCGTGGAGTGTCCGGATCAACCAGATGAAGACTCCCCTACCACAAATTAACGAGCTGCAAGCACGCCTGCTCAAGGACGAGCGCGGCCACACCGAGCGACGGCCTTTGCGTAGCTCCCTACAGTTTGCTACAGCACCCAATTTGGAAGCTGACTCGCTGTTTGCTCAAGGCTACTACACCATTCAAGACGAAGCCTCACAGCTGATTGCCTTGCTGGTCGCCCCAGAGGCTGGCCAGAGGATCCTCGAAGGCGCCGCCGGCCCTGGCGGCAAGCTCGGGCATGTGTTTGAGCTTGGTGAAGGCCAGATCAACCTCACTGCCGTCGAAAAAAACCCGCTGCAAATGCAAAAAGCCAAGGATACCATCGCTCGCCTTGGGCACCAGGGCATCAACTGGGTCGAAAGCGACCTACTCGACTACAAGCCGGACCAGAAGTTCGACAAGGTCCTCCTCGATGCTCCTTGCAGTGGCCTCGGCGTACTCCGACGCCACCCGGAAGGCAAATGGCAAAAGCGCGAATCACTGATCCAAGCCATGTCCGAGTTGCAGCGCAAGCTGCTCGAACACGCGATCTTGCACCTACTCAACCCCGGTGGTGAGCTGATCTATTCGGTCTGTTCCTTCGAGCCCGAGGAAACAGAATTTCATGTGGCCTGGATTCGAGAAAATTATGGTGATAGAATTGAGCTATTATCACCGGTTCCTAGGTTGCCCGACTACTATAAGCGCTACGTCACGCGGCAAAACCTGCTTTTAGTCTATGCCGGCAATCAAGACGAGATGGACGGATTCGGCGCCTTCATCCTCAAGGCGAAGTAAAACGAAGGGAGGCTCTTGCGGTTCATCGATGCTAAAGCTTTAGTCGCTGGACTCGGCCTCTTGGCTACTGCTTGGTCATGCACTGCGCACGCCCAGAGCCCTGCTGACACCGTCACGCCTGCAGCAGTAGTCGAACCAGGCGCCATATTTAAGCGGCAAACCAGCGCCGCGACCAACTCGGCCAATTCAGCCAGTGCGACGGAGACCAAAACCTTCGACAGCTTCGCAGAATTGCGCGCAACCCTACTCAACGCTATCGGCGGCGCCACCAAGAGGGTATGGATCTCCACTAGCTATCTGACTGACGGCGAACTGGTGTCCTCACTGTACGTCGCACAGTACCGCAAGGTCGACGTCGCCGTCTTGCTAGGTCGAAGCCAAGCTAATGCTTATATGTCCCGGCTCAATTATCTAAAAAATCAAAATATCCCGGTATTTTTGCGGCCGGAAAAACGCCCAGGGCCAGCCAGCCAGGTGCTCTGCGACGACCAGCTTTATGAACTCGACGGTGAGCTGGATTTCATGACCCGCTATAAACGCTTTACCTTGACGCGCGCCGACAGCGCGACCGCGGCGGCTTTCACGAAAAACTTTGCGACCGATATCAACAAAAGGGTCCCGGCCATCGCGGCACGGGTCCCCCTAGTCGGCCACGTCAACCCCAATACCGCGACCATGCGCAACGGTGCCGGCCGGCACTTGCTGCGGACGGCCCCGCAATACAACAGTCAAGACGGCAGCGGTGCCTATACTTACGGCGGCCGTTCGCCACCCCGACCCAACGAAATTCCCGAAAAGCTGCCTAAAGTGCTAAAATATGAGCAGCAGGCCAAGCCACCACCGGTGCTCCAGGATGACACCGAGCAAGACTAGGGAGATTGTGCATGCGTCGGTATCAATGGCATCTAATTTGGATCGCTTTGGCTGTTACTGGCTGCACCAGTATGTGCGGGGCTAAACGCAGCAGCTTAAAGCCCGAGCAGGTGGTCGAGCGCTACCTCGACATTGCACTCAACATGAAAGATGTGGCGGAGCGCGACAACCTCCTCGACTACACCACTGGGGCATTGAAGGCTGCGATCGAGAGCGCAACCCCTGAGGTCATTCGCACGGCCTACGTCGACCGCAAGTATCACATCATCAATTATTCGGTCGTCGAACGCAAAGACCGCACGCCGCGAGAGACTGAAGTGACGTTTCAGCTGCTCTACAATGACCTCGGAGTCGAGGGCAAGCCGGTCAACGAGGCGCCGACGGTGACTACCGAGAATACAGTTGCGGTGATTAAAGAAAATGGGCAGTGGGTGATCCGCGATGTGTTGGGCAACAAAACCTCGATCGACTTCCCGGTGTCCGCAGAGTCACGCATCACCGCCAAACCTGGAGCTGGGATCGATGCGCCAGAGGACATGCCGATGGAGGCCGAGGGTGACAGCCAGGGCGAATAGCCCCGCAATACTCATAGTAAACATGCAATATTTGGGAATGTGCCAAGCTCTGGACCTGTAAATTTTGGTCCAGCGCTACCCCCCCCTTAAATTAACTGCTACCATTTAACTGTATACCTTCCTCATACAAGCTCGATCAGCTAAGCACCTTTAACTATCGACACAAAATGACGGATTCTATCGATTCCATTTGTTTTAAGCATGCGCTATTTATGGTGGCGGCTGCCTTATTTTGTGTATCTTTAGCACCGCCTGCAAGGGCGCAAGCACAGGCTGCAGGCACTCCGCCAGCAGCCGCAGCAGTTCCGCCTGCAGGCGCCGCGATTCCTGCAATGCCGACCACTGCCCCGCCAGCCAAAGCCAGCACCAACGTGGCCACGCCCAGCGCTTTCGGCACAGAAATCTCTATTGATACAGGTTACTTAAAAATTGAGTGGCCAGCCTTCTTGATACCGCCAGCGCAAGACGGCGGGGAGGGCATTGCAGCGGTTAGAATCACCGCCAAAGCCTGTAAGAACCTTGGCGAGGCCTTGCTTGCAGGCCGCGGTGCTTGGGGACTCGGCGTATTTTCAACATTTGGCTGCTTTCATGCGAGCGCCGCAGGTCCAGTTGACAGCCCCTTCGCTGGCGCGCCGGCTCAGCCGAACCACGGCTGGACTTTAAAAATAAGCAAGAAGCGCCAGTCTCTACTGCTCACGACTTACTACCAGGGCCCAGATCCAAAAGTGGCTCCGGTACTCGTGGAGACGGTGAAGGCTGAGCTTAACCAGTGGACAGCAGATCTCCTCGGAGACTGGTCTTATGCCAGCATCCTGGCAAGTATGGTCCTCGATAGCATGCCGGCTTCTCGGCGTTTTGCACCGCTCCAAGACCCCAGCGTTAAGACCTTGGATCTGCCATTAGGTAGCGGTGAACCGCAGCCATCGCAGGTGTTACCGGCCATGCCGGCCCGATTGCGCCCTAAGACCATGGCTTTGCTTACCCTGGGCTACGATGCCGCCTTGCGCAGGTGGAGGCCGCATGTCGTGGGTTCAGCGACGATCACCGGCAAGGCTCCCGCCTTATTTTGGCATATGACCTTTACCTCTAGCCCTGAGCGATCGCCGGTCTTTGCGACTTCGATTAAAGGGCCCGGCACCCTGCAAAAAATGGCCGCCAAATTATTGGCAGTCCGACAGAAATCCCTTTTGACCGATAGACGCTCGACCGGCTACGCCATGATCCGCAAAGGCGTCGAAGGCGCGGTGCGCTTTCAAATCCTCGACACCGGCGACATCGGCTATATCGGCGCCCGGATAGGCCGCGAGCTCATCGATCCAGCAACCGCAGTGATCCCACCGTCCACAATCATCAGCGTCTTAGCCGAGGTGCGCAAGGGTTTTGCCTCTGGCCTAAGGCTCTATGTTGACTGGGTGCCAGTCCATGGGGCCACCGCAAATGGCGAGAAGCTTTGGGTCGGCTACTACCGGGTACTGGCAGGTTACAGCTTTGGTTTGAAAATCCCTTATGTCGTCGACCGCCTGGAAATAGCGCCTAAAATTGGTGGGTGGAGCGTGAACAGCCGCTTGCCTGTATTTGCTAGCCCGGACTCAGAAGAAGTACTGTACCGCCCATTTAACCTCAATTTCGCGCTTGGATTCGGCTTCGAGGCAAGTGCCGTGTGGGAGGGGCCTAAATATATACTGCGCCTATGGCATGGCCGCGATATCTCGAATCCGCTGACGAAAATCGCCGGCATAAAGCGCAAGGTGCTCAGTTCGAGATCCGGAATCGACGCCGTATTTAAAGGACCACCGGTGGAGCTATTTGGCAACAAATGGCGCCTTGGTTACTTGGCGTTCGGCTACCACGAATCGCTCACCTTTGCCCAGAAATCGAACGAAGCCGGCAGTTTTGAACTAGAATTCACCTCATCCTATGCCGGCGGTGGGCTAAGCTTATCTTGGTAAATAACAGAGTGATTGGTGATGGCGCTGAAATTATCAGGACCATCACGATGCTCGCTGAATATCGACGCCGCCTAAAAAGGCCACTTGATGCATCGTACCAAGGGTGTTTATGCGGCTAAAAGCCGGTCTGCGACCGCGTTTGGCGGCTCTGAACGGTTGCACCGCCCCAACCTGAAAGCGAGGCGCTTTATCGGGCTCAGCGCTCATCAGATGTGTAAGAATATCGACGACCTGGGTGCGAATATCAGCGTCGTCCTGCAGGGCTTTCAACGCCTCAGCAAAGAAAGGCTCTTGATCGAATTTTAAAAAGCAGACGAGCAGCTCCCGCGCCAACTGCTGGTGACCGACATTTGAAACCACCTTGAGGATCGCGCCTAAGTGCTGCACCAAAGTCCTTCTAA
>Ga0315291_10005371_pt1 | contig 16076 bp, 18 predicted proteins | sample YL17G12_20_MG_FD_203070 | JGI IMG/M metagenome (GOLD analysis project Ga0315291, IMG submission 203070) | Sediment microbial communities from Yellowstone Lake, YNP, Wyoming, USA - YL17G12_20 | ecosystem: Environmental > Aquatic > Freshwater > Lake > Sediment | place: USA: Wyoming | collected...
GCTACGATGTCCGCGAGCAGAACTTCACGAGGAGCGAGCTCTACCTCGCAGATGAGCTGTTCTTCACGGGGACAGCCGCCGAGGTCACGCCCATCCGCGAGGTCGACAGAAGGAGCGTTGGTGAGGGAAAACCTGGCCCCGTCACCAAGGCTATCCAGACGAAATTCCTTGACGTAGTCAAGGGGAAGGATAAGAAGTACCTGAGATGGCTGGACCCGGTCAAGTGACCGCGCCTGGACAAGTGTTAAATAGAACGGAGCCCCATACTGTCTGACGATTGTCATACGCAGGGATGGGACAGAAATGGCAAGTGTGACCCTAGTAGAACTTGCGAGCCAGGCAGAGAAGGAAGGTATCACGCTAGCGGAGGTCATATCGAGAACTCTGGATCCGAGAGAGCTCGATCTCATGCAGGCCGAGCTTGCTGACGAATTGAGCGAGAACTACCGGAACATTGAAGGATTCATGAGCGGCATCGAGGTACCCAGTCTTGGAGAGTTGATGAACCTCGAGGAAGCCGGCGAGTCGCGGGTCGAATCGATCGCATAGGCGTGTCGTCAGACGATGACGACCTCTCTCATGACCGTGCTCACGCACGTCACTACTTCTTGCGCAGAATCCTGTTCTCTAGATCGACAACTTCGAACCCAGCCCTCGGAGGACCCATCAGGGTCTCAGTCCGTCCAACCATCAGGTAGCCGCCTGTTTTCAGGGCGTCATATAGGTTCATAGTCACCTTGTCGTGCATCGCCCGCGAGAAGTAGATCATGACGTTCCTGCAGACAATGGCATCGAAGAACTTCGATCCGGGCTTGTCCAACAGGTTCTCTCGTGCGAACCTGACGCCCTTCCGGAGCAGAGGGCCCACAACGTACTTATCGCCCGTGTGGTCGAAATACTCCGAAAGGAGCTTGTCTGGGAGGCCACGCATCTCGTCCTTCGTGTAGACCCCAGACTTGGCCTTCGCGAGAGCAGAGGAGGAAATGTCAGTCCCGAGTATGGAGATCAGTATCCTGTGCTCACGCTCCAGCTTCTTGAGTTCTTGGGCCACGCAGATGGCGATCGTGTACACCTCCTGGCCTGTGGCACACCCCGCACTCCACAGCCGAAGCAGACCTCCGGAACCGGTCTTCGATTCCAGCAGTGGCTTTATCGCCGTTCTGGAAAACGTCTCGAAGGCTCCCCTGTCTCGGAAGAACTCCGTCACGTTTATTGAAAGGGCCCCGAGAAGCTCGTTTGTCTCCTCGTCACTGCTGACAAGATGGTGTAGATAGGTGGCGTAGTCCGATCTTCCGCTCCTGCCAATCCTTCTCCTTATGCTCCTCATCATGAACGATTGAGAGTATCCGGAAAGGTCGATACCTCGCGATTCAAAGAGGTGTTTCATGACCTGCGTCGTGAACTGATCCTCGGTGATTTCCATGTCGGCTGGTCATGGGGGTGTGGCTAGATATTCCTTGCCTGGAGAAAGAGCACGGAAGACACGGGTCAGGAGCACTGGCTACCAGAATTGATAATGAGACGGTATATATTAATATGGCCCAGACGGATTTTGACGCATAGAATGGCCTCCACGAGTTGGAGAAGCTCCGGCTCAGAAGCCACGGCTAGAGAATTGGAAAGGTGGTCAATTGAGATTTGGGCTGACGGCGAAGCTCGTCGCTGTGATCATGTGCATGTCTTTGATCCCGATTGCCTTCATTAGCCTCGTGTCGATTCAAGGAATGCGCGACATCCAGAAGGACGCTACGATCTTGCACGACGAATCGATAGTAGTCGTCGCAGAGATTGCAGAAGCCGGCAATAACCTGGCGTCGTCTCACGAATCGTTCATGACATACGTGCTCGACTATGGCGAGTCGGGCGCCAGCGTATTCTACAACAACATGCTGAATTTCCAATCTTCATTCATGCAGTTCCTCAGGGATTATAGAACTGATTACGCCCTAAATGTCTCTCCGAACATGGGCAAAATCATCGCTGACCAGGGTCAAATGGCTCTGATCACGGAAGAGAACCGCGCATATGGTGTTATCGAGGCGGAGTGGGAGAGCTACAGAGACGAGACCACTACCACCATCAGCTTGCTACGCGCTGATGACACTGCCTCTGCATACGACGCGGCGAGGAATGCCTCGTTGCACATGGAGACCATCAACCTGAACATGGAAGACCTCATCATCGTGAACGATGACGCTGCCGCGCTGATGGACTTAGTGATCCACAAGACGGTAAACAACGCGATCTTTTACACGATCGTTGGAGCTGCTGCGGCAACTCTTGCTGTCATCCTTCTGTCGTTCGTGTTCTCATCCATGGAGACGAAACCGATTGTAGCTGTCTCGAAGACGGCCAAGACGATTGCCGAAGGCAATTTCAGAACGCGCTTGGAAATCAAGGCTACGAACGACGAGGTAGGAGACCTCGTGAAATCGATGAACATGTTGATCGACAACACCTCGAAACCCCTCATAGAGCTGACCGAGTGCGCACAAGCGATTGCTGGAGGGGATATGACAAGGGAGATCAATGTCGCGGCGAAAGGTGATCTGGCTACGCTTGTCGAAGCCTTCAAGCAGATGAGACAGAACCTGTCAAAGCTTACCAACGAGATCAAGATAGCGGCGGAGTCTCTCAAGGATTCGTCCGCATCATTCGCAGAGACCATTGGACACATGACCGAGAACACGCAACAGGTATCCTCCGCCGTCGCCCAGGAATCCAAGAGCGCTCAAGCTGAATCGATGAGAATCGATGAGATGGTCAGGATGCTCTCGGAGCAGACCAAAGCAATCTACGATGTGGTCCAGAGCTCGCAGAATGCAGCTGGAGCATCTGCGAACGCCAGTGAAGTCGCGCAGAACGGCAGCAAGTCTGCTCAGATATCACTGGAGAAGATGAACTCGTTGCTCAGAAACGTGGAGGACACCGCAGAGGCGATGAAGCTTCTCTCCAAGAAGTCAAAGGAGATCTCACAGATCGTGTCAATAATCACCGACATCGCACATCAGACGAACCTGTTGTCACTCAACGCTGCGATAGAGGCTGCGAGAGCAGGCGAACAGGGACGTGGGTTCGCAGTGGTCGCTGACGAGGTCAGGAAGCTTGCTGAGGGTTCTCGAAAAGCGGCAAACCAGATTCAGCAACTCATAGAGCTCGTCGAGAACGATATCGATGACACGACCGAAAAGATGGAACACACAATGAAGGATGCGTCAGAGAGCTCAAGGACCATTTCAGACTCGCTGAAATCCCTTGAGGACATTGCTGCGACAGTCGAGGAGACGGCCGCAATGGTGCAGGAGATCAGCGCCTCCACCGAGGAGCAGAAGGCACTTACGGAGAGCCTGGCCAAATCCCTGGACGAGGTCGCGGCAATCTCGAAGGAGAACTCGGCCTCCTCAGAAGGTATTTCGGTATCCTCTGAGAACCTCGCGGCAGGGATGGAAGAGCTCACGGCATCGGCCCATGAGCTGGCGGATCTGGCGAACAAACTGAACGAGATCACGAAGCAGGTCGAGTCTGCGAAGGCAACTGTCATGACCGTGCAAAGAGTAAGCGAGGGCAAGTAAGGCGCTGGAAGGCAGTGATCACCATGCTGGACACCGACACTCTGCAATATGTAGTCTTCCGCCTGGGCAAAGAAGAGTATGGATTCGATGTGGCCATCGTCAGGGAGATACACAACATCGAGGAAGTCGCCAAGGTCCATAGAAGCGCTTCACACATCGAAGGAGTAATAAACCTCAGAGGGAAGCTTCTGACCGTCGTGAACCTCAGGAAAAGATTCGGGATGGAGCCGAACCCTGACGCTGAGGGCAGCAAGAAGATCGTGGTCGTCGACGCGACCGACGCTCCAGTCGGCTTCCTCGTCGATGAGGTTTTGGAGGTCGCGAGGTTCACAAAGGAGTCAGTTGAGAAAGCCCCGCCATACGTGGCGAGTGGCATCGAGGCGCAATATGTCCTCGGGATTGCCAAGCACGAAGACAGGCTTATCACGCTCATTGACCCGCTCAAGGTTCTAGAGCTGTCTGACGATACTGAGCACAGTTCTGGAGGTAGCTGACATGGCCAAGATACTAGTTGTGGATGACTCGGAATTCATGCGAAAGGTCCTCAGGAACATACTCGAAGCTGGGGGGCACAAGGTGATCGAGGCTAGAAACGCCGACGATGCTGTTGAGAGGTTCGGCAAGGAAGGAGCCGACGTGATCACAATGGACATTGTGATGCCCAAGCAGGACGGCATCGAGGCGGTCAAGAGGCTCAAGGAGGCCAACGGCAAGGCAAAGATCATCATGATCTCCGCGCTTGGCCACCAGAAGACCGTCATGCGATCGCTAGAGGCGGGCGCGGTGGATTTCATAATCAAGCCCTTCACGGCAGACGATGTGCTCGAGTCTGTGAACGCCGTGCTCCAGATGGAAATCTGAGGTCGGGCGGATGCCTGAAAAGATCAAGGTCTTGATTGTCGACGACAGCGCGTACATGCGCGTCGTTCTCAAGGACATGCTGGAGTCTGACGCCGGCATATCTGTCGTGGGTAGCGCCAAGGATGGGGTCGAGGCCATCGAGAAAGTCAAGACGCTGGCTCCAGACGTCGTTCTGCTCGACATACAGATGCCGAAGATGGATGGCATCGCTACATTGCAGAGGATCATGAAGGAGTCGCCCGCAAGGACGGTCATGCTCAGCGCAATGGACAAGGTCGACGACCAGCTTCCCCTCAGAGCGCTGGAGATGGGCGCTGTCGACTTCATCTCGAAGCCCAGCGGCCCCGTTTCAATTGATATTGTGCATTTCACCGGCAAGATAGTCGAGATAGTGAAGATCGCTGCGGAAGCGAAGGTGGAGGTCCTGAGAAGAACGAGGGAACCTCTGAACACCAAGAAGGTTCTATCTGTCAAGAAAGAGGCTTTCAAAGGCCACAAGGTCGTAGTGATCGGCGCATCGACGGGAGGCCCAAGAGCCCTGGAGATAGTCTTCGCAACCCTTCCCCGGGATCTTCCTGCATCCTTCATTGTCGTTCAACACCTCCCTCCAGAATTCTCAGCCTCTTTTGCGAAAAGACTGGATGCTGCGAAGGGTCCCAGGGTCGTTGTAGCCTGCGAAGGCGACAGGGTCGAGAAAGGCGTGGCATACCTGGCCCCCGGTGGCCGGCACCTGAAACTCGGCTGGAAAGGAGCGGCAAGCCTTGTGATCAGACTGGACGACGGCGAACCAGTCAACTTCGTCAGACCGTCTGTCGACGTTCTGTTCAGGAGTGCCGCGGAGTCGCTCAGGGAGAACCTGATGGCCATTATCCTCACTGGCATGGGAGCGGACGGCACAGCGGGAGCGATGGTGGTGAAGGCGTCCGGAGGCAGGGTCGTGGTTCAGGACGAGCACACTTCAGTTGCGTACTCTATGCCAAAATCCGCGATCGATGCGGGATTGGTGGACCAGATCTTGCCTTTAGAGAAGATTGCGGAAGAGATAGTCAAGTTCCTTCAGGAGTGAGCTGGTTTGGCAAAAGACATCGACCTGAACAAGTACTCGAAGCTGTTCGTTTCCGAATCGCGAGAGTCCTTGCGCGTCATGAACGATGCGTTGCTGGAGCTCGAGAAGAACCCAGAAAACAAGGAGTTGGTGGATCGGATATTCAGATCCGCGCACACGATCAAGGGCATGGCGGGGATGATGAATTTCAAGGCTGTCGTCGAGACAGCTCATGCCATAGAGGACGTGCTGGGATGGATCCGCGACGGCCGTCTACAGCTCAAGGAGAACGTCGTGGAGACCATCTTCGCGGGGTTCGACACCCTCGACGCTATGGTCGTTGCAGTCGAAGCATCTGCTGAAATCAGGGAGAATCCAGAACTGATTCAGCACCTGCGAGGGCTGCTCTCCGGCGCTGGCGAGCGTGCATCGCCCAAGAAGAAGACTCCTGAGACCGAGCCTGAGCCAGTCAAATCCAAGACGACGACCGTTTCGATAAGGCTGGGAAGAAGGTGCTCACTCCCTTCTGCAAGGGCCATGGTGATCCTGAAGGAGCTTAGAAAAGCCTCCGAGATCGTCGAATCCAGCCCAACGGAAGCGGACATCGATCGTGAGCATGTCTTCGAGGAGTTGACAGTCGTTCTCGAACCTACCGAGAAGTTCCAGGAGGCGCTCAGACGTGTCATTGCCATGTCAGATGTGGACGAGGTCTACGTCGGGATGACTGGAGAACCTAGAGAAAAATGGCACAAGATGACGAAGCAGGAGGTTGGCGCTGCGGCGGCTTCGTCCGATGTTCTCCCCGCTCAGACTGTCAAGGTGGGGATGGACAAACTGGACGACCTACTGGACAATGTTGGCGAGCTTGTCATCGGGCGGAGCAGGCTTCTCGAGAAAGCCTCCACGCGTGACGACTCCGAGCTCAAAGAGATCTCAGCTCTCATCGACAAGCTCACTTCTGACATACAGTCCAAAGTCCTCGGGATCAGGATGATCCCCCTGGATGTTGTAATGAGCAGGTTCCCTCGCATGGTCAGAGACATATCCAAGAACGAGGGAAAGGAGGTAGAACTCCTCGTCGAGGGGGGGAGCATAGAGCTCGACAGAACTGTCGTTGATAGGATAACCGAGCCCATGATGCACTTGCTGCGTAACTGCGTCGACCATGGTATAGAGACGACGGATGAACGAGTCCATGCGGGGAAGAAGGCGAAAGGACTCATCAGGATAGTCGCGTCGAAGCAGCAAGATCATGTGCTCATCGAGGTCTCGGACGACGGCAAAGGCATTGACTACGACCAGATCAGGAAGGTTGCCGTGAAGAAAGGCGTGCTGTCCCAGGGTCAAGCCGACGCGGCTTCGGGAAGGGAACTCCTGGACTTGCTTTTCAATCCGGGTTTCTCCACCAAGAGCCAGGTCACGGAGGTGTCCGGAAGAGGCGTTGGGCTTGACGTCGTCAAAAGAGCCGTCGAGGAACTAGGCGGAAGCGTGATGGTGACCAGCTCGAAAGGGGCGGGAACCACTTTCTCGCTCTGGCTCCCGTTCACTCTCGCGATAATCGAGGCGATGCTCGTCGGGATCGCTGACCAGACCTACGCAGTCGCGATGGGCACCATCGTAGAATCACACAAGTTCGAAAAGGACGAAATCAAGACTATCAGAGGCAGGGAGGTCGTGCAGCTCAGAGGAGAGGTCCTGCCTCTCATACGAATGCGGGAATTCTTCGGGATGGCGAGACCTCCCGAGACACCGGAGGGCATCAACACCCTGGTGGTCCAGAGCAGGGACAGACGGGTTGCTCTTGAGGTCGACGAGCTGATCGGCCATCAGCAGATAGTCGTGAAAGGGCTGGACAGGCGGCTGAGGAAGGTCAGGGGGATCTCGGGAGGAACGATACTTGGCAGCGGCAGGATAGCGCTGATACTCGACGTCGATTCCATAATCGGAGGATGAGGGCAGTGACTGACGAAAAGGCTGGAAAGGTCTTGGAAGTAATCAAGGAATTCGCCAACATAGGCGCAGGCAGCGCTGCTACGGCGCTCTCGTCCCTCATGGATGTTGAGCTCATGAACGAAGTCACTTCATGCAGCATACTCCCTATGTCCAAGGTATCGGATTGGCTTGGCGGCGCCGAGCAAATCGTCGCAGGCACGTACACATACCTCTGCGGCGAACTCAAGAGCGGCATACTCGTCGTTCTCCCGAAGAAATCCGCGGTCACATTGCTCGAGCACCTGACCAAGGAGAAAGTCGACCTCGCCTCGCTGACGGAGATACAGAAATCCGCGCTCAAGGAGATCGGCAACATCTGCCTCTGTTGGTATCTCATCGCTGTCTCGAAGATGATAGATATCGACATGATCCCAGCACCCCCGGACGCCACCGTAGATATGCTCGGTGCTGTCCTCGACATACCTCTAGCTAGCTTGGCACAGAAGGTCGACACTGTTCTCGCGGTCCACACATGCTTCAAAGGGATCGACGAGGAGTTCGAGGGATACTTCCTGATGCTTCCCGAGGAATCGACGCTCAAACTGATCCTCGAGAGGATGACGGAGCCCTGAAGATGAACGAGCCGCATACCGTCGGGATCGGACAGATGGCCGTATGCCACGCGCCTGAGCAGATAGTCTGCTTGGGACTAGGCTCATGCGTCGCAATAATTTTGTATGACCCGGTGGCCCGGATAGGCGGAGTCGCTCACGTGCTGCTCCCGAAATCCCCGATCAATTGCGACAACGAGGGGAAATACGCTGATACGGGCACGAGGAAGCTCGTCAAAGAGATGCTCAACCACGGCGCCAAGAAAGAGAGGGTGGTTGCCAAGCTGGTTGGTGGGGCGCAGATGTTTCCGAACCTGAACCTATCGATCGCGAACATCGGCAGAGAGAACAGCATGATCATCAGGAACATACTCAGGGAGTTCATGATCAGGATCGTTGCCGAGGACCTCGGGGGGAATCGTGGCCGATCTTCATACTTCGACACATCAGACGGTCACGTGACTATCAAGGCGGCCTTCGAGCCGGTGAAGGTACTGTAGGCGATTGCCGGACCGTGTTTGGTCCTCTCCGCGCAGTTGTACCCTCTTCTTCCTTCTCTTCTTACAAATCTCATCTATCATCACAACTGCAGGCATGGGCTTGAGACCTCAGAAAGGCTTCTCAGAGCAGAACAAAACCTATGTCACCCAGTTGAGAAAAGACCTTGGGGAAGGAAAGGCATCAACTCGCCGATGGAGGTAAGAGTGACGGGTCGGACCAAATCTAGGAAGGCATTGTACAGGAACGGATGGGTGGTCGGACCCCTGGTTGCCTTTGTAATAAGCATTGTTTTTCTTGTTCTTTCCCGGGATGACTCTGTCCATAATCTGATTATCATACTCTTACTGGTAGGAATCCCTATCGGAATTGCTCTAGGCGCATTGGTCGGACTTGCAGTCGAAGGTCCGGCGCTGTCCCGAAAGAGACGAATCACGATTGGCCTGTCAATTTTCTGGGGTTTTGTCCTGTATGGTGTCACGCTGGTACTCTACTTGATGTCTCGCACATGATTCGATGGAACAAATCGTCCCTGAGAAGAGACTATAGGGAGGAAAGGCGATTCATTCCGATGGAGGGACGCCTTTGGATGATAGCAAGGCGAAGCTACTGTTCATGATGATGCCATTTGTTGTGCTTGTTGTTGCAGGAGCGATCCTCGTCCTGTTCGCTTCGACACCTATTTGGTGGGAGGAGGGGCGGGGGTATGTCTTCTACACTCCACTGGGTATCCCAGGAGTTCTTCTCATCCTCATCGGAGTGGGGGCACTCGCTTTAATCAAGCTCAGATCGTGAGTAGAGATAGGGGTTTGACCCTCGCCTTCGGAAAAGACCATAGGGGAGGAAAGGCGATGGGCAATTTGCGGGGCTGCCAAATGTTCCTATTTCTAGCCCACTGTCGGGGCGCAATCCCGCGACGTCAACGAGAGCAGCTGTAATCAGGGCTTCTGTTCGCTTGGACGACGAAGCCCCTAGAACCGCGCAGGAACGCGTTGACGTGCAGAGTGGTTTGAAAAAGGTTTAGGGGGACGGACAACGGCGAACTGTTGGCCAGCCGAGTTTCTAGTCGAGAAATGGCTGGTAGAAAGGCTTTTGTAGATGCAACCGCGTAGATGTCAACCGCCAGGAGAAGGCGGATGGCTGACGGTAGGTCTGCGTTCATCGCAGGCCGGCTGAGGAAAGTCCCCTCTCCGTGAGAAAGTGGGCTGTCAGAACAGCAGGGCGAGAGTCCTGGCAAGGGCGCAGAAACGACACAGCCCCGGGATTACGTGATGATTCCTCTGTGGATGAAGTCTCCCGGGGATTTGGTGAAACGGCGACTCCCCACTGGAGCAAGCTCAAACGGCCGAATCGATCTCTCATCGTCGGCGGGTAGAGTGCAATAGTCGAATGCCATCAACGTCGCAAGACGGGAACAGAAAGGGGCTTATGTCCTTCACCTGGCCTTATACCTGAAGGACGGAATGTGCGTTCTGTCCTTCAGCTCGTCTTTATGTTCCATACCCTTAAGCGCGAGGAGATCGGAGCTAAACCCCTTTTCCTTTTCTCCTTGCAGAATAGTGCAGTTTGCGATGGCAATTGGCACACAAGGGGATGCACTTCGCTATCTCGGCTAGGATGAGCTTTTCAGGTTTACATTGAGACACCATCCCCTGAACTCCTCCTCTTCTTTTGGATTCATCGCCTGTGTGGTGAAAGTCTATCACAGATGGGCAGTCAGGGAACGATTGACCGCACATCGAGCACGACACCGATGCTTTCAATTCTTCAAACCACTTCACTCTCTTCTTGTAGAGTGCACTCACATATGCGTTCCGTTGTGCGCGATGCTGCGCGCCATATTCGCGCTGTTGCCTCTTGTGTTCCTCGTGGTCTTTGTAGTAATTCTCCCTGAAGCGCTTCATCATCTTGTCGCGGTTCTTAAGGTAGTATTGCTTCTGGGTAGCCCTGATCTTCTCTCGATTGTTATGGTAATACGTGCGAGCATGGGCCTTCTTCTCTTCACGGTGCTTGAGGTAGAGTTCGCGCATGTAGGCTTTCTCTTGTTCGGAGTATTTATGCGCCATCATTTCTCCCCATTATCGCTGTACGTCCCCTGCGAGCTTTTCCTTCGGGGCGAAACGAATCATTCGTCATCCTCTTTCAGAACCTTCCATGCCCAACCAATCCCCTTGGCGACATCAGTAAGCTTCTTCCATTCCTGTCTCTCTTTCTTGAGCCTCAGCTCTTCGTCCTTCAGTTCTGCTTTTCTCTGTTCGATTGACCTTACTGCCGAAGGAGCGACCTTGCCTTCTACAGACTTCTCAAGGTCGTGGATGGATTTCCGATTGGCTTCAACGGAGCTTCTAAGGACTTCCAAGTGATTCAGCATCTGTCTGGTTGTCTTTCTCTCGTTCTCGCCCTCCCTCTGCTCTTTCTCAATCTCTCTCTTGAATCCAAGATAGCTGAGGATTAGGCTTCCAATTGCGCAGGACGCTAGAACTGAGTTCACGATTATCAGCACAAGGATCTCGGTCTCCAAATCATTCCCCCCAATCGTTGCGGCTAGGGTTGAATCGCCTTTCCTCCCCTATGGTCTTTTCCGAGAATCATGGTGGACCCTGTGGGGTCCAACACTAAGTTGAGCCAGTATCTCTCGATTCTGAGGTCAATTCAGGGGTTTTGGCACAGGAACCAAACCCTTTTCCATTTTCCTACTTCTGAACGGACCGACCGCAAGACTGACAATTAACTGCCCCTCGATTGAGAGGTGAACCACACCAGGGACAGAAAGCATGTTCTCCAGGTCGCGCATCATAGATCGGACGAGGCGTTTGCTTCTGCTGAATCTGTACTGGCTCAGGTTTTGATTCTGACCACACAACCAACCCCCCAATGATGGCGACAACGAAGCCGAGTACTCCCATGGCCCTGTACTGTTGGGAGGTCTCAGGATAGACATATCTCTCCAACGTGGACATATCGCTCGACGTTGATAAGCCTAAGATTCCTGCGCCTACCCCACCGAGGAGAAGCAAGACTCCTATCGCTTTCAGAAAGTCGCTCGTCTATCCACCCGCAAGCTAATCGCTTTCCGTATCCTAAGGTCTTTCGGACACAGACACGGTTGACGGCAAGGACCTGCTTGCGGATCGCTTCCCGCTTGAGGACCTTGCACGCACCGTAGACCTTCGGCGGGAGAGGCAAGAAGTGGTAGCGGCCCCTTAGGGAGTACCACGGTTGCTGGGCCCACAGGTACGGGACCACCCGGTATATCTCAACGTACCCCCGCTCGGGAGGCGTCGTCGTGGACCCAGGCCGGTGGTAGCAGTGCAGCCACCACTTGACGCGGTGGTTGCGGACGTAGGGGTCGAGCGCCCATATCGACGGGACGCACAGCGTGAGGGCCTTCCTCTGGTCCCTGCAGACCATCAACGCCTTGACGAGCTCCTTGTTCGCCTTCGACATCGCCTCGCGGTTGAACGCGGTCAGGCCGAACTCATCATGCTGTATGCACGACATCGGGGGGAGGCCATATATCGAGTCGAGGAGCGAGCCGTACCGGAACACGATGTGCCGACCGTCTATCTTGAACCGGGGGTCCACGAGCGCCCCGACCTTGAGCGCGAGCATCGACTTGCCCGTCCCCTCCTCGCCATCTATCACGATGGGGCAGTCCCAATCGTGGCTAAGAGTCGTGCGTACGGTCATCGCGAAGCGCTCCAAAAGGTCCATCGAGGCGACAGGTCTGCCCGCAAGGAAGTCTGTCATGCAAGGGGCATCGCGTTCCGGGATGGACCTCTGGGCGGCACGATGCAACCGTTCTGTCCGCCCCAATCGGGGACCCGTGAGATGCGACCAAATCTCCATTCCGGCGGGGGCCGCATAAGTGGACTTGCGATATCCGTCTAAGAAAAGACCTTAGGGAAGGCGGCTTGAAAAGAAGAATGCGAAGGGGTTTTGGCCTTTCCTCAAAAAGGCCTTCCAGAAGGGGCTCACTTGTCCGTTTGATAAACGTGGAGAGTGAAGCCATACTTGGAAAAGTCCCAAATTGTGAATGGCCAGATAAGCTTCACACCTTTCGCGCAAGGCTCCCAGTAGCAGACCAGACTATGGTGAGTACCTGTCGGGTCAATGTTTTTGAGGAGTATGTGAATCTCCAGAGATTGCCCACTTGTCCCAGTCATCTTCAGTTTGATTACCTGGCTTATGGTTAGGCCGCCTTCCAGAAGGATTCCTGCACTCACAGTTGTTCCCAAAGAGCCTTCAAACCCGAATCCGTATGTGGTTTCCGTACACATGTTAGAGTAGAAGTCGTATTCCTCAAGAGGTTCAAAATCAGGGTCCTCATACTTGAAATTGGAGGGCCACGTGGCTGCGACATCTCTTGTGATTGGATCACTCCTGTCCCTTTCCGCGACATACGAAGTCTCAGCGTACACGGCCCACGAGGCCACGCCGGAGGCGTAGTTGCTAGGAGTTATCCAATAGGTTCCGTGCGTAACAATTAGATCACGTTGAACAAAGGACCTTCCGCCGTATACTTTATCCTTGACTCCTTGAACGTTGGTCCATGAGCGGTCAGTGCCAGTCCCTCCCACATAAGCCATTGCAGTTCCTGTGTAAGAATTCATCCGTTGAAACTGGTACGATACCGAGGTCTCAGTTTCATCAACATCAGCGAACATCGCGAATTCGGTTCCTTCGTATTGATATTTGTTCTTCTCAATAATGAGGTTAAAACTCATCGTATTTAGCGGATCCATGGTGATATTACGTCTCACTTCCCAATAGCCTGCAGCGAGCGTCGGATTCTTCGTCGCATAGAGCATGTATCGGCATTGCTGGCTAGCGGCGATCCAGTACGCACCTGACGATCCAGTGGTGAACTCATAGTACAGCACTTTGCCTAGGAGTCCCGCCTGATCGTTGTCATATCTCCAAGCATATACCTTGATCGTGGCATATCCTATTGGCGTGCCATCGGGCTGAATGACTGAACCGCCAAAACCTGTCGCCTGAGTGTAACCCTTGTTGATTGAGAACCAAAGCTCACAGTCGTCGGTATCTTCCCCATTCTCATACACCGCTCCGTCATCCCAGCCGCTCGCATGACCATAGCCGCTCGAATCGCCTTCGCAATCGTCGTTTCCCCATTCACCGGTAGCTACGTTCCATATGACCGTTATTCCGTCGCGGCCAGGGTCGGGTCCGATGTCACACAAATCATCGGAACTGCTGGGTGTATCGTCATCCCACAATTCGATGGTGAACGAATATGAAAAGACTCCGATGTCCCACAGATCGAATACGACGAAGAGATCCGAGCCCTTTTCGACGCGCGGAACATAGTCGTCGTCATTCTTCTTCAGTGGCTCAGCTGTCTTTATTGTTTGCGAATACACCGAGCCCCTTCCATCAGTACCCCTCGCGCTTATGACGACGTAGAAATCTGCTTGGACGTCACTGCCCGAGCTGTCGACTGGCATGATGGTCTTCATCTCAATCAGATTGACATAGGCTTTTAGATCGCCCTGTACCGGTGGGGGCTTGGGCCTTGCTTGCGCTCCCATCGACGCCGTCGACATCAGGAAGATGAAGACAACCAACAATGCCACAATCATGCTCAACGTGGGTCTTAGATAACTGGTCACGTCTGTACCTCCATTTCGAACTTGGCGGACGGTTGGTGAAGCGACTTACCGACATAAAAGACTATCGAGAGTCAGAGTATCCGAAGCGTGGATTGGGGAATGAAGTCCTCTGCGAGTGATGCAGACAGGAGTCATTACCCCTCGAGAAAGAGCCGCTCCTATCCATTGGAATGGAAACCACTCCATTGTCAGAAATGCGAGAACGGGCGAATACGCTCAATCCCATTAGAATCCGATCAGGTTGTGCACCAATCACGCTCAAACATGAGAGATTCTAAGGGGCTTATGTCCTTCACCTGGCACTTAAACCTATTTAAAGTAGGGTAACATAATCCTGTTACTGTCCTCCACCTCAGTCAACTCAGGGCCTACGGAGAATGCTATCGAGTAGACCTAGCCCCGAGCCATTATTCTCCAAACCAAATACAGGAACGACATGGCAACGGCTGCAACGATGTAGATGGCCATGCCCAGCGCCTCGCTACCCATTTGAATATAAGCGGTTCCTGCGACTACTGCGAAGAAAAGCACTAGGAAGAGCAATAGACCAACAACGACTTGTGCGTTTCGACTGTTGTTGACGTTGCGGACCGCCTCCTCTTGCGAAGGGACGAATCTGAATAGGCTTGACCTTCCATCAGGGACCGTCATTTCTCGGCACCTCACTATGCTGCTACTTCATTTGATGATATGAATGTAGCGAGGGGATTCCCAGAGATTTGTCGTTACCTGTGGAAAGGGGAGGGGCTTATGTCCTTCACCAAGCACAACGAGCATGCGTCAACAGCAGAGGCTTCACACCTCGATGGATGGAGTGCCGGGAATGGTTGGGTACCGTATCTTGAATCATTGAGGGACGGCGGTTCAACCATTGGAGATATCACCCCGATCGCGTCGACTCCCGCGCTTCCAGGTCTATCGTATCCAGCAGCAGGCGGAGGCGCCGACTCTTGCTCTCAATCTCATCCTGCGTCAAGGTGTTCGCCTCAGGGCACAGGCCATCGATGACGATCTCGCCTTCAGGCGTCAAGTTGACCGGATAGATGACACAGCCGAGCGGCCGTGAGGCATATTCCTTGCACCGTTTCCGGTCGTGGTCATAGAAGAAGCAGTGAGCCCCGACGTTTCGCAGCCTAAGTATCCCGTCGGAGCCCTGACGGGAGAAATCGTCTTTGTGGTAACCACGGCGTTCCAGCCGCGCAATGTCCGCATTGCAGAGCTCCATCTGCGTATCCTCGCAGCATTTCTCGCAATGGGAGCAGCGCATCGAATCACCGAGACAACGAGGCTAATTAAAGCTTGGGGACAAAATGATGACTCCCGGAACTGACAATCCTGAGCTCAAGGAGGGCAAGATTGCCAGGAAGGACTCATGCTGGAGAATGGTATCTGCAGAAACGTTCAAGAATGTCGATGCCTTCCCGCCTTCGGAGAACACTCTTCAGAGCCGGGCATCCTCTAAAAGAGGATCACCTCTAGCCAGGTTGTGAACACATGAATGTCGTTGAGCTAGGATGCGGAGTCTGTGGGCTCGTGTGCGCAGAGCACCTCGCAAAGAATCCCAAGATTGATGGTCTGGTTCTAGCGGACGCGAAGACAGATGCGGCGGATTTGTTGGCCAGCCGCCTGAAGAAAGACAGAGTTTCAGTCAAGAAGGTGAACGGAACTGACCCGAAAACTTTGAAGAACCTGTTCAAGGATTGCGACATCGTCATTGCCACCATGCCCTGGCGGCTCAATAGGATCCCCTTGGAAGTCGCTGCGAAGGTCGGCACAAACTACATTGATTTTGGCATGCCATTGGACAGTACGGGCCCGGAATTCGACAAGCTTGACAAGATGTGCAGAGACGCGGGGATAGCGGCCATGCTCGGGATGGGCGAAGAACCCGGCATGTCAGACGTCTTTGCGATGCACGCCGCCA
>Ga0315291_10005374_pt1 | contig 16075 bp, 17 predicted proteins | sample YL17G12_20_MG_FD_203070 | JGI IMG/M metagenome (GOLD analysis project Ga0315291, IMG submission 203070) | Sediment microbial communities from Yellowstone Lake, YNP, Wyoming, USA - YL17G12_20 | ecosystem: Environmental > Aquatic > Freshwater > Lake > Sediment | place: USA: Wyoming | collected...
GTTGAATCGTCTTCATAAGTTAATGATAGTCCAAGTATTCTTGCTGGAATACAAGTTCTACCTATTGTATTAAATTCAAATTTAAATTGTATTTCTGAACTAGGTGACATTCCTGACAAGTCACCATCATCAGTAACCAAAGTCCATGGTCCAGTATTTGATGATATACCAGATGTTCTGACATACATTTTATATGGCTCAGGATTAACAACATATTGATCATCACCTATCCTTTTCACCTCATTCACGTAAAGTCTATATAATTTAGTCGAATTTGATGTTGACAAAGATGGTGTCATCAGCACACTATTTGATGTTGCTGTATATGACCAATGAGCACCTATTGGTAATGTATATAATTGGTTAAGTGTAGCAGCAGCACTCAATCTAACTAAATGCATTCTACCTGAATCTGTCCAAGATGCTAAAGTTGTAGCAGATGTGGATGGATACATTGGTGAATTAGCGTTAGCTGTAGATTGATCTAAGTTTTTATCATCTATTAAAAATATATGATCAAACTGAGCAGATGTAGTATTATATTGTGTTATATAACTTCTAGCACCCGTAGCACTAGTTGTTAAAACAACCAATCTATCGATATTAGAAATATAATCAATATTGGATAAAACTGATGTTAATGGATAAGTTGTTGTACTACCAGGTGGTACTTCAACCATAGCATCTGATTGCCATGTTGTTGATCCATTTGTTATACCAGAAACAACACATCTATAAACACGAGTCGTAGTTGCAAAATATAAACAAGCTACCCCACTACCAGGCCCATGTCCTAATGTTAGAATTCTGCTATTATTATTTTGAGATAATGTACCAGTAACCGCTTGGTTACCAGTTTTTATAATATTTGTTGTTGTATCTTTACCCGCAGTTAATGTAAGTGCGGCTCTCATGTTATAAACATATATCTTTGGACCAGTTGTATCCGTAACATATACTCTATGATCTGTCCAAGAAATTTTAGATTCCATTGAACAACCACCAGCAATAGTATTTGTTACTGTTGAAGCATCTGCTAACCAATAAACTGCCTTAATATTATCGACCGTAGTGGCTGCTGGTATTACTGTACCAGTATTAATAAAATCCTCAATTCTTAAGCCCTTTGTTACAAATAAGCCACCATTGGTAGTTGTCGCATTTGTTGTTGATGTTAAGACTCTTAAATCTTCAATTACATATGAAGTACCACTTGATATTGTACCAGCAGAACCAGTTAGTGTTATCGTTGTATCTGAACCAATTGCTGATATTTGATACCAAGTTGTAATTTGAGTTGGATCAGTTGATCCAAATCCAATTCTGGAACCAACACTCAACAAACTAGTAGACCAAAGAGTTGAGGATCCAGTAACTGCGGTTCCTGATACGCCAACTGTTCCAGTTGTATATAGGTCTCTAGTCACTCTAAATCCTCTTATAGTATGTGCAGTTGCTGTAGGATATGTCAGTGTTATAAAACCTTTCCATGTCAATGCTGTTGTATTTATATCAAACTCATACCAAATAATACGTCTAGTTGCTGCAGCTGCTGAGTTTTCGGCCAAAAATACCCAATTTATATTTGAACTATATTGTATAACATGAACAAATCCACCAACAATTGCAGTTGATGCTTCAAATGGTCTAGCCATTGCTATTTTTTCTGGGCCTGCAAATTTATCAGTACCTAATGCTCCAGTATATTGTTTCACCAATGGTCCTAATATAGTTTTTGTAGAATCATATGACGCATATGATACTGTGGCTCCAGTGAAAATGTGTTCTATTGATCTCTTAGACATATTATGTTTTATTTATTTTTAATGTTAATGTAACTTGTGTTACCGTAGTTGCTGAATCTACATTGAATGCGATTATATCACCTTCAGTTATTGTTGTTGACCAAGCAGTTAATGTGTTATTATTATTCTTAATTTGAGATGTTAGCGTTGGTTTATCTATCCCACATATAGAATCAGATAATGTTGGTGGATAGTTAGCATATGTATCTTTCCAAACATCAACAACTATACTACCAGTTGCGGTAGATAATAATTCCCATCCAGTTATAATACCAGAATATGGTACCGTTAAGTATGTTTTAACACCAGTTGTTATAACTGATCCATTACCATTTAAACTTATTCCTAGTTGACCCTTTGCTACATTTGATTCACCATTATTTACACACATCCAATATACACTACCACTCAAGGCTGGATTTGAATTTGAATTAATGGTAAATCCGCCAGCAGTTTGTCCAGATATAGACCATGCCCTAGATGAGTTTCCAATTATAGCAGTTGAATAACTAGCACTCGAAAATGGAGTTTCAAAAGTAACATTAGCCGTTTTTGGATTACCACTAAATGATGCAGCAATTACCGAACCAGCTTTTGTCCCAGTAGTTATAAGTTTACTATTGATATATGATATGATCTTATCAGCATCCCAGATATCAGTTGATGCAGTTCCAATATTATTGAATCTATATCCAGATGATATAACTGAACTTGTTGATGAATCAACTATTAAAATTTGAGAAGCGGTAAATGATGAGTTAGATAACCCGCCTCTATTTAATGGTAATATACCATTCCACCCAACATTAAATGAATGAGTTTGACCAGAAATAATATTTAGTGTGACATTTGAATCATTAGAAGAGGTTAATCCTTGATATGAATATGTAACACCATTTATTGTTTTAACAATGGTATGATCTAATATTTGTTTACCCTTTATCTTCCTTGCCATTACTGATTAATAACTTTATTTAAATATTGCAATCCATAATATATATCAACGACTCTGAGCTTTATAACACCTTGAATTGCAGGTGAATTAAATGATGTAGTACCTGGTTTTCTTAGCAATGCAGTTATCCACACATAATCACCTCGTTTAAATTCCTTAATAGATAAATCTGTATTAACTCCTACGGCATTTGCTTCTTTAATTTCAGTTGATATATCCTTCGGATCTAGAAAAATATCAATAATAGATTCAATCTCAAATGGCCCCTTAAGTTTATTACCATCTGTATCCACAATATCTAACTCATTTGATAGATTAGAATACTCACCGAATTTTTTAATTTGTTCACTCATCCACTTATATATTAAATATGTCGAAACTAAAATCAAAAATTATAATATATACCACATAAACAGGTATAAAAAACAAAAATACTATGAGCAAACTTATAACATTAAATCAGAATAGCGACAAGGAACTCTTGAATGAGTTATTTGAAAACGAAATCATCGTATATGAAGATATACAAGGATCCAAAATTTATGTAAATTGGGACGGAACTCAATTCACAATTAAACCAAAATCGCTATCAGCAGAACCAATTAATCAAATAGACTTAGCATTACAAAACTACTACAATGCTGCAATAAACTTCTTCACTAAATTTGATGATAGGATTAAATCCTTAATGCCTAAGAAGTGGTCATTTATCTTTGAATATTTCCCAGATAATCAACCAGCAAATATAGAGTACCAAAGAATGCCAAAGAATGGTCTAGTTCTAACTGGTATTTGCAAAGGTAATAAGTTCGAATACACATTAGATGAATTGATAGAATTTTCAAGATTATTCGATGTCGATCATCTACCAGTTGTATTTCAAGGATACTTAAATCAAGACCAAATACAAGCGGTTAAATACTTTTTAAACACATCATCAGATGATTTAGAATTCGTTTTTGGTGAAAAAAGTTTTGCATTTTTCTTCTATAAGTTATTAAATCCACAATCCATAAACTCATTCTTAATGGATGATTTTCAAAAGAATATTGAGAAAATTATCATCAGACTTAAAGGTAAAGATCTTTCATTTGAAATATTCAACCCTTTATATAAAAGAATTTCTGATACCAATTCAACAGAGTTTGTTGAGGTGTATTCATTGATATTATTGAACTTTATGAATTATTGTCAATCAGTTAATATTGATGATATTAAGCTTAAAGAACCTAAAAGGGACTTAGCATACATATCGTTAATGTGTAAATTATTTAACATGTATATGACTGATGCTAAAGATGATATTTTAGATTTTCAATTTTCTATTCCCGACTTCTTTGATAAAGAGAAATTTAAAATTAACATAGAATTGATTAATAACAAAGCGACTAAAGAGTTCTTAATAGAGGACGCCAAGCTGGAATATATTTTCAAAGTCATTTTAGGTTCATTTAATCGCAAAAGAAAGAAACCAATTGGTGTATTCAACGACTCAACACTGAATCTATTTAACGCATTTGTTGATAAGATAAATCAAATTATTGATCAATCTTTAAAGAAACACACAGAAGTAACATTGGCTAAATCTGGTTTACTTGATTTTGGTGATTTCTTTGAAATTAAATATGATGTCGATGCTGAGGATAATGTTTATCCTGATGTATATGGTGAATTTGAAAAGCCGTCTACCAAAAAGAAAAAGGGTGTAGTTGGCGGAAAAGAAAAGATGGGTGCTGAACCAGAAGCCGAACAAACAGAAGAAATTAAACCAGAAGGTGAAGTTGGTATCTAAAAATATAGAGGTTGGAACTCATAAAGTAAATGCTACGTGGACAAAAGAGATGGCAGAAGATATTATGAAGATGAAAAGTTTCGACTGGGAAGCAGCTGAAGAAAAGATGATTCAGGAAATTCGCATACAAGAGAGGGATAGAAAAATAGATAAATTATTAGATGAAAAATAATAATAAAGAAGAGATAAACTCAGTACTCGTAAAAGCTTTTGGTGCAAAAAAGTTTCACGATAATCCCGATGTTGATTATAAAATCAAAGTAATGTTTCTATGGTTTGATAACAAAGTTTATAAAATGAAACTAGATTATAAACATAGAATTAAATTATATAATTTATTCATACACAAATTCATTCGCTTTGAGGAATATGAAATGGCAATCGCTTTTAAGGAAAGAAAGTGGAGAGTACAAAAAGAATGGAGAACAAGCACCAGAGATCTCACACCATATTTAATATTCAGACTACACAAAAGAAAACTAAGAAAGTTTTTCTTAAAACTATTTACTTCTTAACTGTTTCGACACTATCGCTCCAAACCTGAATCACCGCTATTGAACCATCAGTTTGCTCTTCTTCATACTCTCTAACAAGGAAATGTTCATCTACTTCTTCAACTGGTATAACTTCCTCTGTTACAACTTCTACTTCAGGCTCAACAGGTGGTAAGCTAACCACCCAATAAATAAATCCAGCAATTAGTAATAGTGTTATTATTATCCAGTGTTTTTTCAAAATTTTCGTAAAAGTAGTCAACAGACTATCAACTTGATTTAGTTTTTTTTCAGCACCTTCAATATCCATAACTAATTGTTTTTTATTATATATTAAAAATTTATATAAAACTTATACTAGTTAAACTAAAAAATCTTTTTTTATAGAACAAGTATAAAAATTACCGATGATTTTTGATGCTATCCTTAGAAATTGAACAAACGATTAAAAATCCGTCCTACATCTTAGACATAAAGGACAAACTCAAAGACAAAAAATACCTACTACAATTCTTACCCGAAAAGATTGAGGAGCTCTCTAAACAGAAGAGTGTCACCTGGAACAATAAGAAAATTAAAGTTTCCTATCTAATTGACATCGTGCATAACTTAATGCTCAAATATTACTTCACAAAAGAATTATCATTCAATCTATCATCTCTTATTTTAAGACAAAAATATGGAACAGATTATAACTTCTATATTGGATATCTTGAAAATATAGGCGTTCTTAAGTTAATATCAGATTATTGTGTTGGTAAGAAAACTAAAACTTGGCAAATATCAGAAGATATATTTTTAAATCCAATTAAACGCTTTAAGAATGAAGATAGAACCCTTCTAAAGAAATACATCAATAATGTACTTTCAATTGAGGTAAAGGATGCTAATTACTCTTGGATTGATAATCATCTTAAACAAAAATTAATAGATGACCTATTTTATGTTTCGGTTGATAGCGAGTCATCGCTAATCTACTTAAATATGTTAAAACAAGATTTGGATTCATTCAATAAGAATAAATTCGCAGTTGATTGTATATCTGATAAACATATATACTTTCACTTTGATAATTATGGTAGACTTCATACAAATTTCACAATTTTAAAATCATTCATTCGTAAGAGCTATTTAAAGATTGATGGTGAAGAAGTAGCAGAAATAGATATAAAGAATAGTCAGCCCTTGTTTCTAACAAAAATAATTGATATGTGTGGTGGTAAGATTGTAAATTTAGATGAGTATAATCTATTTAAATACCTAACAATCAACGGAAATCTATATCAATATCTAATGGATGAATTTGGTATCAAAGATAAGAAAGAAGTTAAGACTATAATGTATAAAGTACTATTTGGTCGCAATCATAGTAGAGAGGATAAACTATTTAAAAAAGTATTTCCATCAATTTTTGAATTTATAAAGATCTATAAAAGAGAAAAAGGAGATTATAGAGCACTCGCGTATGAATTACAACGCTCAGAATCTAAACTAATTTTCAATGGTGTTATTAATGAAATTGTATTAAATTATCCTGAGATTAAATTATTCACAGTACATGACTCAATTGTTTATCCAAAAAAATATAAAGAAGTCGTGGAACCTATATTCTACAAGAAGTTAGAAGAAATTTTTGGGAAAATACAATAATTTCCGTATATTTGGTACTAAACTAAATTAACATGATTGGAATACTATATCTTATTGGTGGCATACTTATTGGTATAGTTATTACTTGGCTATTTATGTTCAATGCTAAGAAGAATTTTGCAAAATCTTTATGGGACCAACGTGGTACTGGAAAATTTGGAATAATAGTTCCGATGAATGTATATAGTCAACCAATGGGAGCAATCGAAGTTGAGCAATTACAAGAAGCCAGCGAAAAAACTAAAGTTAAAATAATAAATATTATAGCACACAAAGGAAAAACTAAAGAAGCTTTACTAGAAGCTATACAATGTGATTCTTCTACAACAGAAACATGGTTGGATACACACCGCATCAAGTGGTATAATAATGCTTCTCAGTATGTTAGAGATAGAAGATTAGGTGATATTTTAGGTAAAACAGAAACAGATGGCGAATAACATAGGAGTTCATGTCACACATTGTTGTGTGCTACATGGTTGTAAATATGGGCAATTAGAAAAATGTCCAGTTTGCACGGGTGAACATAAACAACAATATCTATGTGAAGATTGTTCACCAATACATAGCAATCGTCAACCAGATGATTATGAGAGTAAACAGTGGGTAAAGATTACAAGTAAAATAAGGGATATTAAACTAAATAAACTAACGAAATGAAAATTTACACAGTATCATTCAATGATGGTGGTTGGCATAGTGGACCCTCACCAAGCGAAACAGTAGTAGCAGAAAACAAAAAAGAGGCAATCGAAAAAGCTCTTGAGATATCACCTATGTATAAAAAAGGATATGACGTGTGGGCCACCGAATTTAAAATCAAGGGTTATGTAGTTGAGGTACATGACGCAAAAACATATAAAAGAGATACTAACATTAAAAAGATAATAGAATGAACACAGGATTTGTTAATTTCCCAACTGGATATCCAGCAATCAATCAAATTAGCGGCAGAACATTTATCTATATCTGCGCTTTTGATACACTAAACGCAAAAGACAAGTGGTCAAAGACTGCTAATATACACATAAATCAAACTGGTACATTTGTATCAGATGATGTAATGACAAGACCCTCAATAAAAAATACAAATGATAATGATGTTGATAATATTGTGAGTCTTGAGACTGAAGATAAAAAATATGATAAGCTTTATTTTCCACATGACGATAAAGCAGAATCAGTACCAATGCAGGCTGCTATTTGTGTAGGTTGGATTGAATCAGCATTTGAAAATAAATCAGATTATAAACTATGGTATGCGACATTCAGAGACTTAACTAAAAGTGGTCGCGAGTTATTCTATCAGATGAAAAAGCTTCACTATAACAAAGAAGTTAGAATATTGACATTTTCAGAATAATATTTAAGTACTTACTATACTTGCTGGGATAGGCTAATTTAGAATGATTCTAATTTGTAAAATTCATATAAATTCCGTATATTTGTAATTCAACTAATAAATCCCGAATTAATGCAGTTATCATATATCAACATCTCTGAAACATTAGCAAGCTACTTACAACAGATTAAAAATGATTCAATTATTGCTGAATTGTTATTAGTTGGTAACATACCACAATCTAAATTGGTCGAAAATCATATTGATTTTCTATCACTATCAAACGAAGACCCATTCAAAATCTCATATCTAACACCCGAACGTATTACTAAAATCGAACAAAAGGGTGAAGATTTGTGGAATTCATCTTCTCGTTATCACACCAAATACGGATCTTTCGTAAATAAACTTTTCAACTGCTTTGAGAATAAAGATGTTGAGAAATTTTCTAACCTACTTCGCTCAGTTGTAGATAAAAAGGAATTTAACATTAAAGTTGTATCTGGGTATGAAATACCCAAATGGTATGGACATCAAACATATGCTGAACAGTGTGGTACATTAGGTCAATCTTGTATGAAGCATGAGGCATGTAGAAACTTTTTTGAATTGTACGCACAAAATCCTGAGAATATTAGTATGCTAATATTCACAGATAGTGATAATCTTCTAATTGGTCGTGCTTTATTATGGCAATTCGATACTTATAAGATAATGGATAGAATCTACACTATCAATGACGAAAAGTGGTCATACTACTTCAAACAGTGGGCCAATAAAAATGGCTTCTCATATAAAGAAAAGCAGAACTGGAACTGGACTCTTCAATTTGAAGCTAATGGTAAAAGACTTAAGCAAAGACTCTCATTTAAATTAAAACACTTTACCGATCTGGAATATTATCCATATTTAGATACGTTCAAGTGGTTTGACCGCAAGACTGGTGAAATATTCAATTATAAACCAGACGATGATTCTAATATTAGAATTATGATGCATCCTGATGGCTCACTAAACCGTAGCGCCGAAGCGTTACAGCTTGATGATTATACCGATGCATATGAGCATAGAGACTATCTAAAAAGATTAGATTATCGCTCAACGGAGAAGGAGTTTAGAACAGGTGAGAATAATCTTTTCTGGTCTGATATCAATGATATGTGGATTCTAAAAGATGATGGTAAATATAGTGAGGAACTTGGTGACTATATTTTTACCGAGAAATGGTCAGAGTTTAACAACAATGAGAAGGTTAACTTACGATTAGAGAAAATGAGAAATCGTAATGCTCTAATCAAGGAAGAATTAGATAAGCTCGAAAACGGTGTAATCGAAACCACTGATATAATGAGAGTATTTGACACTTCTTATAGAGGTATCTATGATAGAGCAGATATTAGATCAATTATAGAACACTACAATCAACAACGTCAACGTGAAATTCAGCGCGAAACTGAGAGACAAGCTCAGATAGTTGCTACTCCATTAGGAGTCTCAAACAATTGGATTCAATCAGCGATTGATAGTTTGGGAAGTACGGAGGCTGGGTACTATGACGAACCTGAAACTTTACTATTTTATGATGAGCCAGCTACTGAGCCTTGGAACGCACCACAGTATGATGAACCCACAACCGAGGATGAACCATCGGAAATATAATAAAAAAGCCCTCTGATGAGGGCTTTTTTTATTTAGTTGGTTTATTATTCTTTGGCTTATCAGCAGCTTTTGCTGCATTCTTAGGCTTCTTCTTATAATACTTTCTCTTATATGGCTTAGCTACTTTTTTCTCACTAGCAGATTCTGCTGGTGATAACTCATTTGGTTTAGCCGGAGTCTCAGTAATAGTTACTGGTGACATCCCAACAACTTCTTTAGATGGACTTTCTACCTGTGGAATATAAGTCTCAATTGGTAATCCAGTTGTGCGGTTTTCTTTAACTGAAGAAGCTACTACTTTCATAGTTGGCTCATTAGTTTGAACTTCATTCTTTTTAATTAAGTTCTTAACTGAATTCCATAAATTCTTTAAAATTTGCATAATTTCAATGTTTTATTTTATATATAACATTTGAGCATGTCCCTCGATATTAAACATTTCTTTAAAAAGATATATAATTCCCAATGACATTTAGATATGAACCAGACAAAGAAAAACTAATTCTATCATCAGCAACTAGAATTGAATACCACCAATTGGATTTATGGCTAACCAGAAAACCCAAAGGTTGGAGATTTATGCCAGCAGTTAAAATGGGTGTATGGGATGGTAATATCTCATATTTTGATTCTGGTAAGGTTAATATGGGACTATGGAAAGAGTGCTACTTAGCAGCTAAAGAAATCGGTGTTACATTCAATATTGAAAACAAAGCAGATTTCCCGGTCAACCGAGAGGTAACATTGGATTCAGTTAAAGAATTTTGCAATTCATTCTTCCAAACTCATAAAATGCTAGATAAGAAAACTAATGAGTGGAAGAATTTCATACCATATGACTACCAAATAGAAACAGCATATAAAATTCTTAAAAATAGATATTGTATGGCTGAGGTTGCAACTTCAGGTGGTAAATCATTGGTATTATCAATAGTTATATTCTACACACTGAAGCATGTCGACCCAAATGCTAAATTTCTAATCATTGTACCATCCATTTCACTAGTTACACAATTTTATGATAATATCATGGAATATAATTATGGTGAGAATAATATGACCGCATTTAGAGAATCTAAACTAGAATCATTATTAAATGATACATATGCACCATGTGATATTAGAGTAGAAGAAATTATGTCCGATAAACCACGTAAATATTCCGGAGTTTCCGATCCCAATATCTACATTGGTTGTTATCAATCTTTGGAAAAATGGCCCAAATCTTTCTTTGAACAATTTCACACAATTGCATGTGATGAGGCACATCAAGCAAAGGCAAAAACGATAACTGATATTTTGGAAAGAACTTATGGAACTGCGTATAATCGATTCGGAGTTTCTGGTACATTTCCAGCAGATGATTCTTGTGAAGTTTTAACAATACAATCGGTATTAGGTCCCAAAGTGACACAAATCGAAGCAGAACTTCTTGTAAAAGAAGGTAAGATTACACCAATGAAAGTTAAAACCATTCAATTAAACTACAATGAGAAAGAATTAAACGATAAATTAAAATCAGCACGCAATCCAAATAACGGTAGGGAAATTTATCAATATGAAAAAGATTGGATTCAACAATCTGAAAAACGTCTTGATTTTATTCAAAAGTTAGTTGATAAAAAATGTAAGAATAATACTCTGGTATTATTCCACACGATTGACTATGGACAGAAGCTATTCAAGAAGATTTCTGAAATTGATGATGATATAGAAGTATACTATATTGATGGATCTATTTCAAGCAAAGAACGTCAGATAATCATAGCAGAAATGAACAAAACAGATAAGAAGAAGATTCTTGTCGCATCATTCGGTACACTATCAACTGGTGTTTCTATTAATTCAATCTTTAATGTTGTATTTGCCGACTCTTTTAAATCTGAGCAAGTTATTATACAATCAATTGGTCGTGCTTTAAGATTATATGAAGGTAAGAAAGAAGCTACAATATATGATTTAGTTGATATATTAGATGTTAATGGACCACAAAATGTGTTACTACGTCACTATAAAGAGCGTGAAAAATTCTACATCAAGAGAAAGTATCCATTTGAAATAGTTACTTTAAATCTTTAATCCGTTATCTCATTTGATTGCTGAAGTGATTGCTGAAGTGGTTCCTGTGGAGCCACTACTAAATTGGTAGGTGCTTTTCTAACCACAATAGTATCATTTGCAATAGGTGCTTGGTATTCAGCAAACATATACTTACCAAGTTGATCAATAATAGAATCGATTTCCTTTTCATTAAAAATTAATATAATTGCAGAATAGCCAGTTTCATGTTTCATAACACCTTCATATTTAACATCAATTGCATTTAATGCTTCTTCAATATCTTCAGATAAATCATATTTGAATAATGTCTTATCTGAGAAATCAAAATCAATTTGAAATCTCATAGTAGGTTCAGAATATCTAAATCCTAATGTTCTGCTATATCCATTTTCTGCGATATATGCTTCGAATAATTTAATATGCTTCATAATGTTATATATTAATTTTTAAAATATAAATATATACTCTTGATGGGAATTATTAAAAAATTTAAAGACTATTTCAATAAGGACAAAGTTCTAGATGTTTATTCTGTTTATAATCTAACTTATGATGAAATAGAATATACATTGTTATCTTTTTTAGAAGAGCTAGATGACTATGTTATTAAACCAAGTGCTTGTAGAATAAAAAGCGCAGAGTCAGTTACTTGTTTAGCTATTGAGTGCATCTTCCCATTTAATGAAAGAGAAAGATTGATACCTTTATTAGAAAAAGCAATTAAAAGATTTAATGGTGAATATAGTGAGAAAGGTATACAAGCAGAATATAGCGACTCTGGTCAAATGAAAAACGAGAGAGATAATATCTGGATTTTAATTTATAATCCAAAAGAATATACAAATGATAGTCTACACAAAAGAAATATGAGAGATAAAAGTGCCATTAGCTATAACGAAACACCATTTGCTAAATCATATAGAGAGAAAGAACGTGGTCGACCTTGGTTTACAAGAGAAAATTAAGTTAAACCAACATCCTTAGCTAACATCAAAGTATAATTAAAAGAATTTCCGTATTTATCTTTATGTTTATTAGCCAATCCAAAAAAATGATTTAAGTGTGCTTCATCTCTGAATACCTGACAACCTTCACTCCAATTATTAACTGCGGACGATGAACCTTTAACATAACCTTTATGAATTAACATACCAAAATTTCCCTCATCTTTAGTAGAGTAAGTTATTGTATTATCACCTAAATTCGTATCACGATAAGCCTTTTGCTTACCTTTTGTTTTCATAGCAGGAGCACCGATGTGCTCACCAATATAAAAAACATTTAAATATTGGGCCTCCATTAAAGTTCCGATATAAGGTCTACGTGGTACTAATGTTTTAGTCTCATTATTCTTTTTCCATTCTTTTAAAGGTACTGGCTTTTTAGTATCAGGATTTGTGATATTCTTTCCAGGTATGGTTGATATAGGATAACTAAATTTAATCCACTCGCCACTATCATCTTTATAGATAGCGTATAGAGTATCCATATAAGTATTAGAATAAATCATACCTTCATATTGACGACGAATACCAACAATATTAATTTCATAAGGTCTTGTTAATACTTTATAGCCTTTATTATTCATAGTATCTAAGATCTTCTTAATATCTTCGTTTGTTGTTGGTTCAAGCTTAACTTCATTCTGTGGATTAGTAGCATTGTTTTGAGTCTGAACAATATTACCCTTATCATCAGTCGGTGGTGTAACATTACCACTCGCAGTATCAGTAGATTGACCAGATGTTGGTTTATAACTTACTGGTTGCTTTTCAACTAAGTCATTTTTACGAACCGTAGATTTCCACTTATCACCAATTTGTGCGTTACAAACTCTATCGAGTTTTTCAACTGATTCATTGTCGACAAGATTTATATGGTGAGATAAAAACTTAGGTTCCTTGAGTGCTTTATATTGTAGTAAACAATTAATCATCTCTGGATTGGCAACAACAGGAGCACCTAGATTACCAAGATATGGACCACTTTTAGCTCCTAATAAATTCTCAACAAATGTATCAAACCAATTTAAAAAATGATCACCTAAAATAGCTCGCTGTGACGCAATTGCGGTACCAATATTAACTTTAGAGAAGTTATCTTTTAGATTTAAATTTATTTCAGTATCTTTAATATTAATATTATTGAACTTATAATCAAACTTTAAACCCTCTTTATCATTAACATAGATTTGTGTTTTATGGTCGAATATTAAAGACTTCATTGAAGTATAGTCAGCACCACTTAAATCAGTTAACTTGGTTTTAAGATTTATATTATAGTGTTCAGCATATATGTATTCAGGTGAATATGGATTCCCATCTTCGAATACAACAATTACTACTTTACCCTTATCTGGAATATTAAAAGTATTACCATTTAAGTCTTTCCACGGGCTGCTCCATGGTAGTTGATCAGCTGGAATTTCATCAAATACATCTAAAACTCGAACTCTACATCTACCAATCTTCTTGGGGTCTTCATTATCCTCAACAATACCAATGAAAGTTCTGTCTTTTAATTCTTCCTGACCACTATCTTTCATTACTTCTTAAATAGATTTTTCAATTCACTTTGACCCAATCCCAAAACTGAGTTTATAGTTGAATTACCAAATTTTCTAAATTGTGATTTAATCAACTGCTCAATTGGATTTACCTTATCGTACACATTACTTGGATCATATACACCTTTACCTAAACCAGCTTTAGCCAAAATTTTATTGAAGGATTGATTAACCAGACCTATTAGCTGATTTGCTTGATTTTGTGCCAAAGCTAATGATGCTTTCTTAAGTCCATCAATGGCACTAGTACCCTCTTTCTTTAAAGTAGTCTTCAACTTATCTCCAAATGATTGCTTTTGTGCATTAGAGTTAGATTTATTCTTAGCTTGTTCAAGCGCAGAATTAGAACCACTGGTTTTTTTATTAATTTCATCATCACTACCAGATTTATTCTTCTGATCTTGTGCTCGACTTCTAGTACTTTGTGTAGGACTAACAACATCAAACCAAATATATGGCATAGGTGATATTGGATTCTTCTTAATTAAAAATTCGGCTTTATCTCCCATATTAGGATCACTAGCTGTAGCACCACCGTAGCCAGATAAATTAACATTAGTTGGGTATATATCCTCATTTGTTACATATTTTCTATACTGTGAGATATAATTATTACTGGCCATATATGGCTCCTTCGGATTATTATTAGCATCAACTCTTGAAATGGCTGAATCTGTTCTATTTTTTAAATCATTTGGACCAGCACCCAATGCTCTGTTTATAACATCATCTTGTTGCATAAATCTCTCAAATTGAACAGTTGAAAACTTATATTTAATCGAAATATCAAATGTTTCTGTAAATTTGTTTTGGTTAACATCAACTGAGTCAGTATGTGGTAATTTATCAAAGAAAAATTGACAATCATATAATTTATATACATATCTTGATACATTTGCTCTAACTACCGATAATAACTCACCACCACTACCACCAATAATATTCTTTCTAACTGTATTGAAATTTCTTATTTCAGATACTTGAACATACATATCAAATCTTAATAGATTTTCTGGTATTATTAATCTACCATTAATTCTTGACCATGAAAGTGTCTTATATAATAAAGCCAAATGAGATGTACTTAACGTAACATCTTCATACAATTTCAATTTTAATAGGTCTTTACCGTAATCCGTGAATTGCTTTTTGCCGCTTTCCTCAAATGAACCACCACTTATACTCTCAACTAGAGTATCTAATCCAGAAACTGATTGGATATAATGTGATTTAAATGCTGAAAATTCATTGGTTGCGCCTGGTGTGGTTGTCTCAAAATATGCCGTTAACTCTTTAATAAATTGTTCATAAACATCTTTTCTATTTGAAATTTCTGAAACACCATTAAATGCTTTGAAAAATTCGGGTAGTTCACTAAATAAAGGGGAATTATTAACATCAATCATTAAATCAAAACCCAACACAGTCGGATCTTCATTATGCATATCATCGATATAAATACCATACTTAAAATGTTCAGTTTTTTTATCTTTAAATATCTTAGTAATCGTGTCTCGGTATGCTTGATCGGTTGCTTTAGAATTATCAATAGAGGTTGATAATGGTGTGGCCTCCTTATCAATTCTATCATAAACATGACCCAATACACTCCTCTCATCATCGGCTATGTGAGCAGGTGCATTAAAATAAAAATCTTCAATATTTGCTAACTCCCTATGTTCCGGATTAGTTTTATTTGTAAGATAATCATTCTTTGCATCAGAAGATTTCTGTTCTGTTGAACCAGGTGC